>Ga0316601_100000049_pt1 | contig 41990 bp, 31 predicted proteins | sample OWC_soil_day5_no_FD_207663 | JGI IMG/M metagenome (GOLD analysis project Ga0316601, IMG submission 207663) | Wetland soil microbial communities from Old Woman Creek delta, Ohio, United States - OWC_soil_day5_noCT | ecosystem: Environmental > Terrestrial > Soil > Wetlands | place: USA: Ohio... | reverse complement strand
CCCAGATGATAAGCAGCCTGTGCTTTGATAAAAAGTTCGGTTTCATATTCCGAAAGGCCGGGATTTATGTCCGGATGTAGCTTCTTTATAATTATACGATAAGTCTCTTTCATTTCCTTCATTTTATTTGCCGATATTAAAGAGTTTTTCAGATACTCTTTTGCAGCTTCCAGTTGCCGTATATTCTCTTCAATCTTCTTCTTGTGATCGGCAAAACGTATATGAATTTCCTTATCAACAGAATTTAGTTCCGGCATCTCGTTTCGATTTATGTAGGCCTGAATCAGCTCTATGCGTAGTTTTATTGCTGCAATTTTAGTACGCAAACAGAAAACTTCGTGTTGTTTTTGTCCAACTTTGCTCAGGTATAGTGAGGTAAGACTGCTTTCTTCGTAAGTCTGCATTTCGTTCTTTATGGCAAAGAGTTCAGTAAACTCTTTCCTTAACGAACAGAATTGTTCCCGCAAAACTTGTTGTTCAGGTGTTAAATCAAGCATATTAACTACTTTTTAATTACAATAATTAAAATATGAACACCTCAAATATAACTAATATTTTTGACATTTTTCATTCTTTATTCAAAAACATCCGTTATCGTGAAGCAGGACAAGTAATAACAAGTAATTAATATTATTGTTTTCAGAACAAAATTATAGGATTTCGTGTAAAATGGTTATAAATGGTTATTGCCAGTGAATATATAACATACTACTTTTGCACAAAATCCTATATAGTGTTAGTGAGTAATAATTAAAAGGATTTCAGAAGATTTTTTAAATCTCTTAAATTTAACTGGTTATGTGCAAAACAAACAATTTTTGTATTGTTAGTCACTCTTATGGATGGGTAACGGTACAAAAATTGAAGTTTTGTATTAAATTAATCCTATCCTGGTAGCATAAAGCACAGCTTGTGCAGTATTTTCTGAATTTGTTTTTTCCAGAATGCTCTGTCGGTGCTTGTTTACAGTGTTTATACTTATAAAAAGCCGATCAGCTATTTCCTTACTACAGTAACCTTCCGAAAGAAGTTTCATAACATCTATTTCTCGTTTCGATAGTATTGGCTTTTCAACAATATCAGTGTCATCAAAATAGTTGAAAGTTTTTCCTGTATTTACATTTATCAGAATTCTTTTTGGCTTTCTGTTTAGATCCTGGTTTGGTAGAATATCCGATAAAAATAGCAGGAGCCAAAGATCACCGTTGCTGTCGAGTTCGTAAATTACAATTTTAAAGTTAACCCATACGTATTTCCCTGTTTTGCTTTTTACTCTGAATTCGTACTTCATAATACAACCAATACGTTCCGAAGGAGGTACGCTATATGCATAATCATAACTCATAAGACCAGTTTCGAGCACAAAATGCAAATCATCCGGATGAATATTATCATGGAAAGCCTCAAAGCTCTCTTCATCTATGCCTACAAAAACCGGATGATCGAATTTATCAGATTTCTGATTATCTCTGAAGATAAACTGCATTCTGTTCAAATCGAAAATAGACATTCTTCTATTCTCAATCTTTGAGAGCTGATCTATTGCTTTTTTTATTTTTTCGGCATCTTCGTAAGCATTATCTGATACATTGCAACGATGATTTTCGAAAAGCTCTTTATGACGTTTTTTAAGAGATTCTATAGAACTCTGCATAGAAAATGGTTATAAATGATTATTGCATGCAAATATAATCCATTTTATCATTTGTTAAAAGCATTATGACGTTATAGATAATTTTATTTTAAAATCGGGAAGGGTTATTAACAAATAACTAACAGTTTTTATTAAACTTCTTACTATTGGTATTTGTTATACCCTTTGTGATGATCGTATAAATTAATAGTAATCTAAAAAGTTGAAAATATGGCAATTAAGAGTGTATGGCTTGACGAGAGTGAGGACGAATGTCTCTGTTGCGGGGGATGTGAAGCTATATGCCCTGAGGTATTTGAGGCTCCTGATAAAATGTTGGTAAAAAAATGTGTTAACTATGATTTGTATGAAGAAAAAATAAAAGAAGCTGCGCAAGACTGTCCTATAGGAACAATAAAATATGATTAACCGGCATTTATAAAAGTAAAAGGCAACCTGAATTTACAGATTGCCTTGTTATTTGAGGATGATTTAATGAAAGAGTAGTTTATTCTCCTTTAACACTCTTTTCAATCCGTTCTTTCAATTCTTCTGCTTTGTTTTTAGCAGCATCTACAAAATTCTTAAGTTCATTCTTAGACATAGTATAATACTTATCGGCATATTCGCCAACGCATTCAAACTTGCCTTCTTCCTGCAGTTTCCTGATAATATAGCCTATTGCACAACCAACAGCTAAACCCCAAATAACTCCTTTCATAATTTAAGTTTTTAACAGTTAGGTAAATTAGTGAACTCTCTATTAATTAAACACTTTAAATGGGTGCTTTGTTTAGTATGAACATCTTCTGTTCCTAATTGTTTTTTTACTATGCTGAAGAGAGTAAAGTTGATATTTGATAAACCTAAATACTTAAATAATATGGCAATTAAAAGAGTATGGCTTGATGAGAGTGAAAACGAATGTATTTCATGTGGTGCATGTGAAACAGCATGCCCGCAAGTGTTTGAGGTGCCCGAAAAAATGGTTGTTAAAACAGGTGTCGACTTCAATCAATATGAAGCCGAAATACTTGATGCTGTGGATGGTTGTCCTACTGAAGTTATAAAGTACGAATAGGTGTTTTATATGCCACTAAATATATCTTTGAATATTATAGTCTGATTCCGGAAACAACTGCTTGTTCACTTTTCTCGAGTAAAGTATCGAAATTGTATTCGCTGACTTTAATAGGAGGATGAACCGTGAATATTAAACTGTTGCCCAATCCCAGTGGAAAGGAACCATATTGGAACATTTTCCAGGAGTCGTTAATTGTTACAGGTACCACATAGGCACTTGGTGCATATTTACATAAAATCTTCAAGCCATTAGGAGAAAATTGTTTTGGCTTTCCGGTTTTAGAACGAGTACCTTCGGGGAAAATTACTGCCGAACGAGTGTTCGTTTCAATATATTCGCCCAGCTTTTTTATAGCAGGCAATGCTTGTTTCGGGTTCTTCCGGTCAATCAACACCGAACCACCGTGATTCAAATTGTAGGAGATACTTGGAATATTTTTACCCAGCTCAATCTTACTGACAAATTTAGGGTGAAACTTTCTGAAGAACCATACAAAGCCCATAATGTCAAAAAGACTCTGGTGATTTGACACAAAAATCAAAGGTTTACCTTCCGGGATGAGATCTAAGTTTTCAACTTTCGCGGATGAAAACGTAAAGACCATTGTTTTTAGTAAAAAAAAGCCTAAATAGTCTGCACTTTTCTTATGCGCATTGTATCCAAACAAGTTAAAACAAACCCACTGAATGGGATGAAGCACACAGATTATTAACAGAAAGAAAAAATACGCAATTATTGATAGCGGGTATGATAATAGTTTTTTCATCTTTTGGAAGTTTTCTGCAAAAATAGGATTTTTATTGATTTTTGTTTATATGTTATCCAAATCTTTTGCTTTTATTTTAATGCTTTTCTTTCTTTTCCGTTGTATTATATAATACTGTATATTAAATAATTATTTAAATTTATTTTCTGCTTAAATATGCTGTATGTAAATATTCTATATTATATTTGTTATGTTTATAATGGCACAAAAAATTGAGGATAATATATAAAGAAGTAATAGTGATTGAGTAACTTATATTTTTAAATTGATAAATGAAAAACTCTAATATTCTTGAAATAGATGGACGGTCTTTATATTATGCCTTTATTGCCGGAGGCAATAAAATTCTGGAAAATCAGGCCGAAATAAACAGGATAAATGTATTTCCGGTTAAAGATAATGATACTGGAACAAATCTGGCATCTACCATTCGTTCTGTGATGGATAGTATCAATCCCCAAAAATCTTATAAAAATACGATAGATAATATTGCTGAAGCCGCATTAGTTGGTGCACGCGGTAATTCAGGTGTTATTTTTGCTCAGTTTTTGTTTGGAATAAGCAAGGAAACCAAGTCTAAACGCTGTATCACTGTTCCTGAATTTGCTACAAGTATTAAGAAATCTATTCCATATATGTATGAAGCCATTGCAAATCCGGTGGAAGGGACTATGCTTACGGTAATAAAAGAATGGTCCGACTATATATTTAGTAAACAGTCCGTCATTAAAGATTTTAAGAGAATTCTTGTAAGTTCGTTAGAAGTTCTTCATCAATCGCTTGTTGATACAACGTCAAAACTCAAGGTTTTAGAAAAGAGTAAATTGGTTGATGCCGGAGCAAAAGGTTTTGTCTTTTTTATGGAGGGTATTATTGATTTCATTAAAAGTAATAATATCCGTAGAATGGTGTCACTCTCAAATGAGAAGATTTCTCTTATACATTCCGATGATTCACCCAACGAAGATATTAATTTTCGTTATTGCACAGAAGCCCTTTTAAGAGATTTATCTTTAAATAAATCCGATATTCAGAAGCTGCTTATTGAATATGGTGATTCTATTGTTATAGCCGGATCCGATTCTCTTTGCCGCATACATGTTCACACTAATTATCCAGCTGCGCTATTTAACACCCTTAAAAATTACGGAACAATTACCTATCAAAAGGTAGATGATATGGTTCGCCAAAATGAATATATAAATAATAGAAAGTGGAATATTGCATTGGTTACCGATTCTGCATGCGATTTGTCGCAGGAACTTATTGACTATTACCAGATAAATATTGTTCCGCTTAATATCCATTGGGATGGCAATTATTATCTAGATAAGGTAACGATGCAGCCCGATCAGCTTTATGATTTACTTGACAGCAGCGATGAACTTCCCAAAACTTCGCAAATTAATGAGCGGACATTCACTAATCTATACTCTCAACTTGCCTCACACTATGATGCCATTATAGCCGTGCATCTTACCCAACAGTTCAGCGGAACTTATCTCAATAGTCTGAAAGCCGCAGAGCGAATAAGTAGTGAGTTTAAGAAACAGGTTTATGTTATCGATTCAAGAAATCTCTCAGGTGCTCAGGGGTTGCTGGTACTCAAAGTAGCAAAGGCTATAGAAGCGAGAATGCCATTACAAGGTATAGTTAATGCGGCAGAGGAGTGGATTAAGAATCTAAAAATATTTGTTAGCGTTAAGGATCTTAAGTACATGATTAAAGGAGGCAGAGTATCGAAGAATAAAGGTTTTTTTGCCACTTTGCTGGGTATAAATCCAGTTGTTTCTATGGATGGTGAAGGCAAAGCAATGTTGTTTGGAAAAACTTTTGGGCAGACTGCAAATATTAATAAAGTGATTAGCCATATCCGCACACTTACTAAACAGCAACAAGTATGGAATTACATAGTTTTACATGCACATAATAGAAAAGGTGCCGATATTTACATAAACAAAATGTATGCTCTTACTGGTAAACAGCCGGTTTCTGTAGTAGATATATCACCGGTTATAGGCATGAATGCAGGTGTTGGGTCAATAGCTGTGTCTTTATTACTGGAATAGTTAATATAAACTTTAATCTGTAATATTATGATTCAAATCTATTTAAACGCTCTGATTTTAATAATCTGCCTGATGTCTGTTTTATGGATAGTAAGTATATTTATTAAGAATGTAAGCATTGTAGATCTATTCTGGGGGCTGGGATTTGTAATGACAAATACATATTATTATTTTGCGACTAAAACCTTTTACCCTGTCCAGACAATTCTTTTTGTTATGGTACTTATCTGGGGAGTGCGACTTTCAGCATACCTGGCTTGGAGGAATATTGGCAAGGGAGAAGATTTTCGTTATCAGGAGTTCAGGAGAAAGTATGGCAATAAGAATTATCGCTGGATTAGTTTCTTCCAGACTTTTTTGCTTCAGGGAATCCTTATGTGGATTATTTCTGTTACATTGCTGGGAGTAAACATGTATGCTAGTCCACATGGACTTGCATTCCTTGATTACATCGGCATATTTGTATGGCTTACAGGATTGTTTTTCGAGGCGAGAGGAGATTATCAGCTGGCAAAGTTTAAAAGCGATATTAAAAATAAGGGCAAAGTTCTTAATACCGGTTTATGGCGATATACCCGTCATCCCAATTATTTTGGAGATTCGGCCGTATGGTGGGGATATGGATTGCTTTGCCTGTCGGCCGGCAGTTATCTACCGGTGATTGGGGCGCTTCTTATGACTTTGCTTATTATTAAATTTTCGGGCGTGGTATTGCTTGAAAAAACACTTAAAGACAGAAAACCCGAATATGCTGAATACATTCGTAAAACAAGTTCGTTTATACCCTGGTTTCCTAAAAAATAAGATTATATAAGGACATGCTGATCAATACTTTATTTCTTTTTGCGGCTTATGCGCTGGGTTCGGTGCCATTTGGTTATCTGTTTACAAAATATGCAACCGGTAAGAATGTGCTCGAACTGGGAAGCATGAGTATTGGATCTACCAATGTAGAACGTGTTGCAGGTAAAAAGATTTCTGTATTAACACAGGTTTGTGATATGTTGAAGGGACTTTTGCCTGTAGGCATTGCAATTCTGCTTCAAAAAAATAATATAATCTATCTTGAAGATTATTTCAACTATCTTATTGCATTGGCAGCAATTCTGGGGCATGATTTCTCCATTTTTCTAAAGCTGAAAGGTGGAAAAGGAGTGAATACTACTTTGGGGGCTTCCATATTGCTTGCGCCTATACAGGTTCTGGTTTCAGTAGTCATTTTTTTCGTTGTAAAAAGGTTCACTAAATATGTCTCTGTTGGTTCAATCTGCCTGGGCGTATCATTACCCCTTACCGGACTTCTATTTCCTATATCCTATTGTTTTTACTATTTACTTACCGTTGCCCTGCTTATTATAATTATGCACATTCCCAATATCAGAAGGTTGTTTCAGGGTAACGAAAATGCAACAGTTTCTCAACAGAAAAAAACATAAAAAGGTTCATCCGACAAATGCGTAGTTAATATATAAAAATAAGCTGGTAAATCATTCTCATAATTTTTATTTTTTCTAAGAAGTATCTAGCAGTCTAGCACTTTGCTTTTAATTTACTAAATGTGAATGCATTACAACCGCTAGACTTTCCGAAAATAGTCTAGCGCTAGTCTAGCAGTCTAGCGCATTGACTGCTAGATTGCTAGATCAATGCTAGATCAAATTAATTTGATCTAGCACCTATACAACACTCATATACAATAACTTAAGGTCTACTGCTAGATCGCTAGATCAATTTCTAAAAATTAAAATTTATGTAGTGTTTTTGGAGGTTATCAAATGTCACTTCGGCTCTTCGGAAAGATACGGCGTGAGGTTGCTCAATCTCCCGAGTGACTTTTTATATCTCAGGCGAGATGTTGATGTATTCTTGTACAAAACATTATTTTCTTCTGTACAAAAGAATGCATTCTTTTGTACAAGGATTCACAAATATCCCGAATGGTTTTTGAAAAATAAAACCGGAGTTTTGTTATATTCCAGCGTAATATCTTTTAAAAGCTTTTTGTGAATATCGGAAATAAATTAGTTCGGAATACTTTTCTTGAAATACATGATAAATAACCATTGCCGAAGACGAAGCCATACTAATGAACAAGAACCGCTAGTTCGAGCAAACCCCAGCAGCCGAGCAACTTTTCCACCAATACTATCGCCCCGCAGAAGCAGGCGAGGAGAGTAGCAAACTTCTTGCCGTGGAGATTTTCACCCAGTTGCAGAAGAAAAGTGGCATAAAGCTCACCGCCACAAACGCCATCCATTTTGGCCGTATACTCAGAAAACTGAATATTTCTAACCGAAGGATTAACGGGAATGCTTATTATGATGTTGTGGAACGGTTAATTTAGTGGGAGATAGCCTTGATTTGGAGCAGATGGAAAGTTGAACTTTTTTATCTGCTACTAGTTGAAAGGGTTTTTGGCTGTTTTATTCAAATCTTATCATATCTGCCAACTGTAAAAAGTAGTCATTCGACCATATTTCAAGGCTTTCTGTATTTTTAATAAAAGGTTCTACATCTTGCTTTACCATTTTAATATCAGTAGAGACAAGACGTTCTTTTAGCAATTTGATAAATTCTTCTTTATACATTTCAATACCGTTAAATTCTCTGATACGTTCTTGCAGGTGCGTAAAATCCAATTTAATGCCATTTCTTACATACCACTCAAAATCAAACCAATCACGACCCTTTACACGATTTTTCCAGGTCCTGAAAACCAAAGCATGCATCTTTCCGGCATATAAGTCAGGAAGAGTAAAGCAACGCGTCATAAAAGAAAAAGGATGCAATAATAGCTTTTGCTCCGTTTGAAACTTCATCGGTGGTGCTGTGTCAACCTCAATTTTAATTTTTAAGCTCCTTTCTGTCTGAAAGGTAACATCATATACCTCTGTATCATCTTTTAGAAATGCTGATTCTATTTTCCCAAAATTTCGTTTATCCTTTTTGGTTATTACGATATCTCGTCCTACTGTTTTAAATTCCTCAACAATGGCTTGAAAGTAATTTTCAAGCTTGAATGATTCATCCGAAGCCAATAATGAAAAATCCATATCCTCCGAGAAACGTTCCATTTTATGAAATATTCGCAAACAAGTGCCACCATAGAAAGCAGCTTTGTCAAAGAAACCACCACGATACAATCCTGCCAGTGTAATCTGTTGAATTACCTCATATATGGCATTTCTTTGATCTTTATCTGTTACTATTTCGTACCGCGAGAGCATCTGTTCAAAGATATTATTCATGTTTTATGATTTTAATGAGGTTGTTAATGGTTGTCTTTTTCTTGCTAAATTGCACACATTGCTCAAATATAGAAACATTCATCTTATAGAGTTCATCGATATTAAATCGCAGGTCATCTTCCAGATAAATAAGTAGCTCTTTCTGATAACGTAAGTTTAAATTAGATGTATTTACAATCAAGTCGCATAAGGCTTTTTCTGGTGAAGCAATCAAAAATGCAGTATTATCTTTTACTTCTTGTCTTATCCCTATTGGAAAATATTCTTTTGAGCATTGTGTGTACTCAAACTTGCCAAGTACATTCTTAAATTCTTTCGAATGCTTAGTCGTTATCGAGCGCATGGTATAAACGCTTTCCGGGATAAGTCCATAATAACGTAATGCAGACTCCATAGAAACATAAGACGGTCCATAAATATGGTTAGCTATAAGTTCCATTGACAGTAGTTTACCACTTTCTTTTGGAGAAACTACATACAAGCCTTTTTTGAGTCGGATAATTTTATCAGACTTCTCCAATTCGCTGATTTTATTGTTCACAGACTTGTAATCGAGAAATATTGACTTTAAAAATCCAAAATCAACAGGTGTATTACCTATGTCAGAAAGAGTATTCATAATATCGCCTCTGTTTTGATTTATATTGCGAATATAGTAAAAATTAGAATAGATAATACACTTTTATTCAATTATCTGTTCTTAATTTTACTGTTTTAGAGGTTTTATTGGTTTTTTATCAGTCTTGTTTTATTCTAAAAGCATCGAATTCGGTGCTTTTAGAATTATGTGTGATCATATAATATCTACTTTTTTTTCACAGAAGCAGTAAAGAGGAGCTGAAAAACTCAATATTCCTAACCGAAGGATTAACGGGAATACCTATTATGATGTTGTGGAACGGTTAATTTAGTGGGAGATACATAGGATTTAGTAGCAGATGATTAGTTAAACTATTTTATCTACTACTAGCTGAAAGTGCTTTTGTTAGGGCTTTTTGTGCGTTTTGGTGGAGGATGGGGGAGATGGATTGGATGTTTTTTTCAATACAGCATATTTAAGTTGTTGAACTTTCTTGACTTATGTCGTAAAAATTTAATTCATTATACTCATATTAGAACAAATATTAGGGAATTTTTATGCGATATTCACAAGTTTTTTTAGACGCTCAGTACCATAGATTCCTTTATTCAGTTCATCGTAAATAATAACATCTGATAACTCTTGAGAGGGATATTTAGCATTTATCCTTAATTTGTTTTTTGTATCAAACCATCGGTTTATCAATACCATAGGATTTGATGGATAATATGCTCTTTTTTTAGTGTTTTCCTCTGGTTGCCAAAATGAAATGATCATTGTTTCACATAATTCTAGATTTTCTCTTGTTCGCAAGCTTTGATCAGTTAGGCATCCTATCCATATGTTTGTTTCTCTTGATAAATTCTGCACTTTATGTTTCTTATCATAAAAGCGGGAATGAATATACCCTCTTTGAGTATCAGTAATACCGCAATACTTAGTAATAAGTCTTTTACCTTTTAATTTTCCTGTAATGATATAAAAATTAAATATATAATCTTGATTGTAGAATTTTTCCCATTCTTTTAAATCTTCAATACTAAAGAATGGACCAATCCATTTTATTACAAATATATTAATCATATTATATTGTTTAATATCTTCCCTGTTAATTTTTAGAATAGTAAATAAGCGCAATATATTGTCTCATAACCATTATTATTTCTTTGTCAAATACTTCTTGATAGAACCGTTTGGAATGGTTCATATTTTTGTTCGCTAAAAGGATGGGAACATAACGCATGATTAAAATATTTTTTGAAGTTAGAACTCTTTCTCATTTTTTTATTTTTCTAATTTGATCAAATAATGGTAAATAACTTTTTTCTTTAAAGTATGAAAACTGATTTTTTTATTTACTTTCAAATCTTATGATTTCTTGATCATCTTGTTTTTTTATCACCAATGTACATACAGGACACACTTCTATATTACCATTCATAAACTTCCATTTTTCAGTATGTCGATCTCCAAAAAGATAAAATCCGTGTTCTTCAATATCTTTTATTAATTTGTTTAATTGAAAATCAGTTTTTATTTTATCGTAAGGTTCTAAATCTCCATAAATATCTATGTAATCAGATAATTCTTGAAGTGTGCCAGCAATATATTCAACTTCGTCTTCTCCAATTGAGTCATCATAATCAGTATATGAACCATAGGTACCATTTAAAATTATAGACAGCTCTTTTCCTGACGTAACTCGATTTAGAAAGCGAGGTTTAGGTCCTTTTTCTTTATTGCTTGCAGTATCGAGAGTTTCTTTTACCCAATTTTTATGAGTTGTTTTTATGTAATATAGTAGCTCTTGAGTGTATGTTATTATATTGCTATCAATTTCTTTATGGTGGTTTCTGCACAATAATATCAAGTTATCATATGTGTCGTAATTTGTAATGTTGGGCTTGTGTCGAGGACCATTCGGCTCGCTACTAATAATGTGACATTCTTCGCCAACTATAAAATTACCTTCTTCGCTTATCTTATCCACTAAATCTTTATGGCATATAGAACATCTGTTGCCTGATTTTGCCCAAAGTATTTTTCTTGTTTTAGCTGTAATTGTCATATTATTGTATTGTTTGTCTAATTCGTTAGTCATTGGCTGACGAATTTAAAAATTACGCCAAGCCTTTTTGTTTTTTTCAAATTATAACTCACAGCGTCACAAATTGAAAAAGAAAAATAGCTTTGACAGATTTTATATTTATCTAATCTTCTTTTTCTTCGTTTCTTTTAAGTATAATTCCATCTTTGGCGTTTAGTGGAGAAATAACTTGTTTGCCAGTCTTCTCCTCTAATTCTAATCGGGCATTACGAGCAATTTCACCACCTTGTTGAGCTACATCGCAATGCTCATTGAATGTTTCCGGATTAGTTGATTCCGAAATCTCTTTAGTTGATAGTTCTGCAAGCATATTCAATATCAACTCTTTATTGGTCATATTGTCCCGAAGATTTTCTTTCTTCAATCCCTTGAATTGTTTGTACTCTTTGGCTGTTTTGTCTGCCCAGGTTTGGTAGATTATATCAGTCAAAGTAGCAAAATGTACACCTTCCTGTAAACCATGCTTTTTCCATTCATCCGTCAAGTCCTTACGTATCTCAATAGATTTTAGACGTTGGTTTATCCAATTATCAGAATAGCCAAGACGTTTATAGTCCATTATAGCCTGCTCAATAGAAAGCTCCGGATCCTGAATCTGGTCTAATCGCTCACTTGCTACGCTTGCCATCCATTGTTTGAAAGGCTCAGCTTTAGGTGAAGGTATAGATTGAATAAGGCGGAATAATTGTTCGGTATCGGCAACATCAGTGAGTCTCATTTTCCCATCTGCTGCTCGCATTTTCAAACCGTTACAATTTGTAACGGTTTCATTTCCTTCAGCAATCAAGCGTTTCTTTAAAACACGCCAATAGACTTGTGGATTAGGACTGTCTGTTAAAACGGCCACTACATCTACAATGGAAAAATACCATTTCTCCTGTTCATCATCCCAAATTGTGCGGACTTGTTTTTGCTCAAAGAGCTGGATTGCTTGTTGCTTGGTCATAGACTCATTTTTTATAATAACAAATATAACTAATTTAAACTGATATTATCAGATAAATTGACAAATTATATAGTATTAACATCAAACAATTACTGTACGAAAGGATGGTGGCTGTTTTGCATAATTCCACCTTTAACGTTTAGTGGAGAAATTCAATATGTTCCAAAATTGAACATGTGCTCTTTGCCATACACTTAATCTATCATATAATATACAAATTTATAGTTCTTCATATATTATATGATAGGTTATATCTTTTTTGTATATTTGAATGAACTAATAAATGTATGATTATGAATATAGAACACGATAAGGAAAATGAGATTTTCAGTGTGGTAGTTGATGGAGTAACTGCTCATGTTTCTTACAAGCTTGTTGACGGTGGTCTAGATATCCGCCATACTATTGTTCCTGATGAAATAGGGGGTAGGGGCATAGCTTCTGCTTTAGTAAAGGCAGCTTACGATTATGCTCTGGAAAATGGGTATATACCTGTGGCTACTTGTTCGTATGCGGTGGTCTGGCTCCAAAGACATCCGGAGTATAAAGGTAAAATAGGAAATGACTTTGGTGGTGAAGGTACCTGTGCTGTTTGATATTATCTTGTTTTATATCAGAAGGATGAGATCAAATGTTATATTTAGTATAAAGAACTAAATCTTTATACTAAAGTCAATATCATCATAAGAGAATTTAATGAAATCTCGTTGAGGCCCTTGATTATCATTTTCGTCATTTCTGTTATGAATATCATTGTTTTCATCAAATTCATATTCAAAATCATTATTCCCGATATAGATCAATTGTTTGGAAAAGGAATCATATTTTAATTTAACATCGCCTATTTGAGACATTTTTTCAGAGAAGAAATCGTATTTGATTACTGCATTCCCAATCTTTTCTATACGGTCAGAAAAGAAATCGTACTTAAATTCTTTGTTCCCTATCTTGGATATTCTTTTTGTATTAAAATCATAACTTATCAAGAGATCACCAATCTTAGAAATGTTATCTGTGAAAAAGTCATATTCAATTTCGCATCCGTCAAGTCTTTTTATGCGCCCTTTTTTAGTATTGTGATGTGATGATTCTAATCTTAAATCGCTACCCTCACAATTGGGATCATAACGTTGATTTATCTTTTGAATATTTCCCATCCTGTCTACTGTTATAGAAGACTCATGAATTCTGATTTTAATAAGGAAATTTCCAACCAGATCTGTATAAATTGTTAGTCTCTGAGCATTAACTGCTGTTGTGGATAAGAATATTATTAAAAAGCTAAAAATGTACTTTTTTATATCTTTGTTATGGCTACCGTTGATATTTGTACTGAATAGTTTGTTGGATAGTATAGGTACTTCTCTGCTTTGACAAATTTGTTTCATAAGATTAATTATAATGTTTACATGCAAATATAGCTATATTTGCAGAAATAGCAGTATCATTGTATGATTAATTGTCTGAATATTTTTGTGTCTTAATTTATTCTGAGAAAACTTAAGTGGTGCCAGATAACAATACTTCGTTAAATAATTAACTAAGCAACTTATTTTTAATATTTTATAATATTCAAAACTGTAACAATATAATAAATTTAGCAAACTTAACCAATATATGGATATCTTCAAGAAGGTTCTTCTTGAAGTGGAAGCAGAGTTAAACTAAAGTTTCAAAGAAATCATTGAATTTACTAATATTACAGAATGGCTTGAGACTGTTTTATTAATGAACTATTGAACTAATAAAATATTCAGTTATTGGGAATACAGCATAGAGGCTTTATTCGTTTAAATAGATTGTCTGTAGTTTTATTCTTTTGGTTAAATTATGTTTTAATGTATTTGTTTATTTTAGCTTTTGTGTACAATATTTTAAAAGAAAAGTATACTTTTGCATTTTGTTAATTTAACTTTTACTCAGATTTGAGTTTATGACATCTATAAAAGTCCGCTTAAATATGTATCGCGCAACAAAAAACGGTACCTATCCATTAGTTTTTCAGATTATTCATAAAAGAAAGAAGAGAGTTCTTTATTCTTCCTATCACATTAATTCAGAATGTTTTGATGAAAAAAACAGGCGGGTTGTAAGTCGTAGGGGACTTCGTATTCCTCTCGTCGATGAAATAAATAACTATATAACTTCCACGGTTTGTAACTTAGAATCTATTCTTTCTTTTTTGAAAGAGTATGAACGTGATTTTTCCGTATCAGATATTGTTGAGTTATATAATTCCAATAAGGATTATAGTTTTGTGTTTGTGTATATACGCAAATTGATTGCCCGTTTAAAGGAGGAAGGAAAGATTGGAACTGGTAATGCCTATCAAAGCACTTTAAGTTGTTTAATTCGATTTCTTGGAGAAGAAAAATATTTTTGCTTTAGCGACATCACAGTCCAATGGTTGAATGATTTTATTAGTTGGCTATACAAATCAGAACTAAAGACTAATACTGTTAATTTCTATTTACGTATTCTTCGGGCGGTTTATAACCGCGCATCTAGCGAGGGGGTTTTGGGAGTTAGTTGTATTTCTCCGTTCCAAAAAATAACTTTTGGAAATGTAAAAACGCTGAAACGTGCTGTTGGTGGAGATTCCATAAATCGAATAGTCGATGCAATGGTTGGTCATGATTGTCGTCTGGAATTATCTCGTGATCTTTTTTTGTTTAGTTTTTACAGTCGTGGAATGTCTTTTGTGGATATGGCATTTCTTAAATATAGCAATATAACAAATGGAACTATTTATTATTTTCGTAGTAAGACAAAACAACCTATTCAAGTGAGAATTGTAGAACCATTATATAAAATTATTGAAAAATATCGCAATGAAGGCGAATATGTTCTTCCTATTCTTAACTCAGAAAGTAAGTCTTTGTATAATGAGTATCGGAACGGATTGAAACGTTATAATAATTATTTAAAAAGTCTTTCTTCGCTATTAGAGCTTGAAGTTCCTTTAACATCCTATGTAGCTCGTCATTCATGGGCTACATTGGCAAGAGAATCAGGAGTGCCTGTTTCTGTAATAAGCGAAGGGCTGGGACATAGTACAGAAAAGATTACCTATACTTATCTGGCAGCTCTTAATCCTTCTGTGATCGATTCTGCCAATGAGAAAATTGCACGTTTGTATAGTCCTAAAACAGCTTTACACAAAATTAGTCGTAAAGATGTAGTAGGTTAATAGTACTTAATTTAAGTTTGATAATATTTTTATTTGTTACTTGCATTGTTAGACTTTTAACAAATTAAACGTGGAAATATTTGTAAAAACTGTCACATTAAAAATGTTGAATGCAAGTTGTGCAACAGTTATCAATTAGTTAAAAAAATAACACTTTTATTGGTGAACCCAAACTTTACCTAATGTGATAAATTGGGGGTTTTTGATTGGCTGGGATAATCAAACAACCTTGCTGTAAAGATGATAACCTAAATTTAAACGTCACAATATGGTATTACGTGGCGGCGATCTCTATTCGAGATACATGCCTCGTATTGGTATGCGTAGTGTGTCAACGAAAGTATAGATTTTCTCGAATTACCAATTTCAGAAAATCAAATGTTTATCTATTATAGATTCTATGACAAATTCTCTGTTTAGCAATGTTCTTAAGGTTGCTGAAATCCTAGGTCTGAGAAGAGAAGGAAGAATTAATATTTCTGTAGTTGTCAAGGTTGATAAAAATTTCTTTTCCTCTACTTTTTGTTTGATCCGCTATGCTTTAGTTGGAGTGCGTTAAAATTGTTTTCTTTAGTCTTTGATAAAAGGGATAACATATAGTATGAGTGTTCCCAATACTTTAGTTACTATCAAGTCTATTTCTCTTTGTAGAAAAATCGTTTATCTATAAAAAACTTATATATGGGGAGCTTGTTCAAGCAGATTAAGTAAAACTTCTACCCTTAATTTTTTATGAAATGTTATACATATATCTTTGATAATAATTATTTAATTTTATCTTCAAAATTATAAAAACGAGATAAGTGATATAGAACTTTTCTAGTCTGATAATTATAGTTAACTATATGTTTGTGTGTTATGTTAATCTGCTTTTTTTAGAATAATCCATTTTTTACAGATATTATGTAATTTTTATTGGGTTGTTAATTAATTTCTGTTTATTAAAAAAATCAGAAAATGATCGTTTAATCTATTTGGTGCTTTATTTGTTTTGATCTGCTTTATTTATCTTTGTTCCCATAAAAATTAAATAATTATTTATTTGTAGATTTTGTATGAGATATCTAATAGTTATTTGAAAAGCAATATTCTGACTTATTCTCAATTATATATTAATTAAATTTTAAATTATGACGTCAATTAAAGTTCGTTTAAACACTTTTCGTGCCACAAAGAACGGATCTTATCCGTTGGTTTTTCAGATTCTTCATAAAAGAAAAAAGAAAGTAATCTATTCTTCTTATCATTTGTACTCAGAATTTTTTGATAATAAAATGATGAAGATTGTCAATTATAAGGGTCGAAAATGTCCTCATGCCGATGAAATAAATGAATATATAGATTCAACGGTTCATAGTATTGAATCAACGCTGTCGTTTCTGGAAGAGCAGGGACGTGATTTTTCTGTATCAGATATTGTTGAGTTATATAAATCTAATAAGGATAATAGTTTTGTAATTGTATATATGCGTAATTTGATAATGAGTCTAAAAGATGAAGGTAAAACCGGGACAGCTAATGCGTATCAGAGTACATTGAATTGCCTGCTTCGTTATCTTGGGAAAAATCGCTGTTTTTGTTTTAATGAAATAACGGTAAAATGGCTGAATCAATTTATTAGCTGGCTTCATAAAGCAGATTTGAAAACCAACACGGTAAATTTTTACCTTCGTATTCTTCGTGCTGTTTATAACCGTGCCTATAATGAAGGCGTGTCGGGGGTCTGTTCCTTTTCTCCTTTTCGTAAAATATCCCTTGCCAGTGCCAAGACTACGAAGCGTGCTATTGACAGCGATTCAATAAATCAAATTGTTAATGCAACAATTGACTCGGATAATCGCCTGGTGTTAGCTCGTGATCTTTTTCTGTTTAGTTTCTATAGTCGTGGAATGTCATTTGTAGATATGGCTTTTCTTAAGTATAGTAATATTTCAGATGGGGTTATTTATTATATTCGTAGTAAGACAAAGCAGCCAATCCGTGTAAAGCTTGTTGAGCCGTTGCAAGAAATAATAGAAAAATATAGAAACAGAGGTGAATATGTTTTTCCTATTCTAAACTCAGGAAGCAAAAAGTTGTATAACCAGTATCGTAGTGGTTTAAAACGTTATAATAATCATCTTAGAAATCTTTCTTTGAAGTTGAATCTGGAGAGGCCATTAACTTCGTATGTGGCTCGTCATTCCTGGGCTACTCTTGCCCGAAATTCAGGCGTTCCGGTATCTGTTATTAGTGAAGGACTTGGGCATAATACTGAAAAAATAACCTATACTTATCTTGCGTCTCTTGATCCTTTTGTATTGGATTCGGCGAATGAAAATATAATAAAATTATATTCCCGAAAAAAATAACACTTTTTATTTGTAAGTAATAAAAATTGGCTTATATTTGCATTATATAATACTCTCAACTAGTAAGTGAGCCATCACAAAATTATCCTCATTATTTTTCTCACCTTTTGTTGATTAATCTTTTCTTCGTGTATCCATTCTACAATTTAAGATTTCAGGTTATTCCTATTTTATAAAAACCAAATACTGATTACTATTATATTGTTATATCTCTGATTATCAGATTTATTTCCTTTTCAAATAATTACCACTATTTATTTTGCGTCTGCTTTCATTCAATTTCTTTATAATTTTACCATGTATAAAATGTTAACTAGCATTTTATAAGAGCATTTCACATCTGGAGACATAAATTGTTTCAGCAACATTTTTTCAAGACTCTTCTGTTAATTTTAACAAAAATAAGAACAAAACAGGCCTATTTGTTTGACCACCCATGCTTTACCAGACTTCTATTATCAAAAAAATTAATATATACTTTAGTATAAAATCAAACAATTATATGCAATGTTTCCTCATTTATGTTTTATAATCGCCCAATAATCAGCAAGCTACCACCATTGTTTCCTACAAACATAACAAGAGTTATGTAATGATGAAACACCGTTTTCTCCACTTATTTTATAACATATTGATATACAGTGTTTTTAAATGTATAGCAAATAAACTGTCTCTCACTTACTAGTTGAGAGACAATTTTAGAATGCTGATTCTGCTTAAAAAACTTTGGTTAGAAGTACATATTGAATTTATTATATAAACAATGCTTGATAAAATAAAAGATCTGATTATGAAACAAAATGGCTACCATAGAATTCTTATATCTGTCATTCTTATCTTATTTGGATTGAATGCTACTGCCCAAAAGTTAGCAATAAAAACTAATATGCTTTATTGGTGTAATGGAAGTACTAATCTAGGAGTTGAGACAGTTCTTTCAGAGCGTTTAAGTTTAGAATTGTCTGGAAGTTTTAATCCGGTAAATAAAATAGGTGATGATTTGAGCTTTAATCATGTAAATGGGCAGGTTGAATTGAGATACTGGCCATCAAAAACATTTGAACGTCATTTCTTAGGTCTTCAAGGTATTTATGCAAATTATGATGTGAAAAACATAAATCTCTTTAATACAATGAAAGACAAAAGGTATAATGGTAGTTTGTATGGCGGTGGTATTACCTATGGTTATCATTGGGCCATTGGAGAACGATTTGGTATTGAAACCGGTCTTACTGCCGGATATTTTAGCTTTAAGTATGATAAATATCAAACCACGGATCAAACGAATCTTGGTAAATATAAAGCTTGGTATTTGGGAATCACGAAAGTGAACTTGTCACTTATTTATTTCTTAAAATAGTATTTCTATGAAAGAGAAAGAGCATTCTTTAATTATTTACTTTTTGTTTATGGTTGGTTTATTTGGTGTGTGCAATTGTAATGCAAAAAATAGCCAGTCCAATAAAGGTAAAATGAGTATATCGCCTTCTAAAGTAGAAGTTAAAGGCGATAGCATACATCTTGAATTTAATATTTTAGTCAATTCTTTGGTTTCATCGTCAACCAAAGCAATAAAGATTATTCCTTATATATCTGATGGTAGTAATAGGTATGATCTCTCTCCAATAATAGTCAATGGAAAAACAAGAGCTAAATATTTCAGAAGAGAGCAGGCTCTTTCTAAACCGAAATATAACAGATGCTATAAGGCTATTACTCAGATAGATGATGACCAGGTGATTAATTATAAAGTTGTGATTCCATATCTTAAATGGATGACAAACGCTCCTCTTTATGTTTCAAAGCAACAAACAGGAAGAAAAAATGAAAAAGAAATATCTTCTGATAAATGGATGACAACTTGCATTGATCCTTCCACTATTATTCCTGATGGAAATGAGAAACTAGCTGAAATAACGAAAAAGGCTAAGGCGGAACAGAAATATACATTGATTATTTCTGATAAACAAGATTTTTCTAATTTCAAAACAAAGACCAAAACAACCCGTTTGTCCGATGCTAAGGGTGGTGCAAATGTATTATTTAAGCAAGGTATGGTAAACATTTCATCTACGCTTGAGGGAAATGGAGATAAGCTCAAAATATTGCATGAAATTGTAAATGATAGTAGCTATTCGATAAAAAAGATCCGAATATCAGTTGGATGTTCTCCTGAAGGATCATATAACCGGAATAATATTATTGTGAAAGAGAGAGCGCGCTCTTTGAAAAAATATCTCTGCGATAATTATAATTTGTGTACAGATTCTCTGTATGAGGAGCACCTGAAAGTTGAAGATTGGGATGGGGCAGTTCTTCTGATGAAAGATTTTCCTGTTCCTTATAAAGAGGAGGTACTTTCTATTATAAATAGTAATTCAATTTTCAATGGAAGAGAGAAAAAACTTATGGATTTGCATGGGGGCATCCCTTATAAATACATGTTCCGTAATATTTTTCCTTTGTTGAGAAGAGCTGAAGTTCAGATTGATTATATAAAAAAAGAGGTGGAATAATAAAAATAGAATCAGATGAAAAATTGTAAAACAAGCATTATTCATAACAGAACATGGCTATTGATTATCCCTGTTTTTGCTCTTTTATGTGGATGCGCTCACGAAGAATTGATAAGTAATCAGGCCCGGGTTAATTTGAATTTCTCAATACTTAAGCCTGTAACTTCTTCTGCAAGTGAGCTGAAAATGTATTTATATAATTCTCAGGGAAAATTGTATGGATCATACCCTTGTGACACTGTGAATTCTTTGACTTTGGATTTACCTTTTGATACTTATAAGTTTGTTACTTGTAATTCAGATGCTGCCAACACTTCTTTTTCAGGTGGAGAAACGGTTGGTACTTTGCAAGCTAATTTGGGAGAAACCAAATCTGTAACCACTTATACTCCTCCGGGATGGCTTTATGGTACTAATGAGCGTTCGTTCGTTCTTACTCCGGCGGGTTTGAATGATAAATATATTCTTAAACCATTTACCAAAATTCTTAATATCTTTTTTAAGATTGATTCAAATTCAAAAGTATCTATAGCCCCTCAAACAGCTTATATATCTAATGCAAATGCCACTTTGGATATGTCAACCGGTAAAGCTGTATCTACTACTGCCGGACAGCTAAATTATTTATTGAAAGGAGGAGTTAATTATACAGAAACATTCCTTTTCTGGGGGGCTGCTGATGCTTCGACTCCTTGTAAATTGTCTTTTCCTGTTCTTTATTCCGGTGGAACAGTGAAAATCTGTGAGGCCGATTTGAGTGAGGCAATTAAAAAAATAGATGAAAGTATTACTGTTGCTATTCAAATTGAAATAGTTCCGGAAACCACTTCTGTAAAAGCAACAGTCTCAGTAATACCATGGAGCAACGCAGGTAATGCCGGTGGGAATGTAAATGTGTTCTAAATACAGATATTTATAATTTTAGTATTAATTTAATTTTATTTTAACATGAGAAAACAATTAGTTTCAGTAGCTTTTTTGAGCGCTTTAGCTCTTGCTTCATGCTCAAAAGATGAATCTTTGTCTAATGAATCAAAGGTTCCGGTTTCGTTCTCAACTTCAGTTCAAACACGTGCTTCTGTTGAAGGAAGTTCTTTTGCTGACGGTACAGAAATAGGTGTTTTTGCTACTCCGGGTGCAATTTCTCCTACAGCACCAGCTTGGGCTGCAACAAACTTTATTCAAAATGATAAATCAACAGTAACCAGTGGTGTTGTAACAACTTCTACTACTTATTGGTATGGTATATCTGGCGAACAAATTAAAGTTGCTGCTTATTATCCTTATTCTACAAATGTAACTACTGCAGCAGGTGCTGCTCCTGTAGTTAACTATACTATTACAGGTCAGGAAGATTTGATGGCTGGTACTACTGCATCACCTTTATTGGATAAAACTTTAGCTACTACTCCAGCTAACAGTGTTATCACTTTCAATCACTTGTTAACTCAGTTGAAATTCTCTGCAATTGCAGGAGCTGGTTCTGCAGGTATGAATATTACAAAAATTTCTGTAGCAGGAAAAAATAGTTTCCAGGTTTCTTTAGGTACTTATGAAGCTACTGCTGTTGGTACTACAACTGGTTTGTTTGATGCTGCTATTCTTAATGGTGGTGCTGTTGCTGCTGCAGGTACTACTGCTGCTCAGGTTGGTGGTGCTGTAATGGTTGAACCAGGTCTTAATAAATTTGATGTTATAGTAACTTTAGGAGGTACAGCTACATTTACAGTTCCGGTAGCTCCTGCAAGTGGAACATTTGAAAAAGGTAAATCTTACAATGTAATTTTTACAATTAACAAATCTGGTATTTCAGCTACAGCTGTTATCGTTCCTTGGGCTGATGGTGGCAATGCTTCTGGTACAATTGGTTAAGATTTAATTTTGTGGGGAAGCCTGTTGGCATCCCCGCAACTAAAAAATTAGAAAGTATGAAAAAGTCAATTTTAAATTCGTTATTATGTTTAGGTTGTGCAGCGTCACTTTTCAGCTGTTCAAAGGATGATAATGCTTCTGGCATTGTTTCTGATCCATCAACCATTCGTTTTGAGTCTCAGGTTATATCAACTAAGGCTGGTCCTGTAGCAGGTCCAACTTTTACACCAGGTGAAAATGTTGGTATCTTTGCCCTTCAACATGCTACCGGTACTCCTGCAACATGGACTACAACTCCATTTATGGCTAATGTAGTATCTACAGTTGGTGCCGACGGTAAGTCTTTGACTTATTCTCCTCTAATGAATTATCCAACGGTAGATGAAGTTGATTTCTATGCATATTACCCTCAATCGGCTGCAGCTGTATCTGATGCTACAGGTCTCTCATTGCCTGTAACTTTGGCATCAACAGCAGCAACTCAGGTTGACTATATGTTTGCTACTCCTGTAATGAATAAAGTTAAACCTGCAACTGCAACAGCTATTGCTTTTACATTTAAGCACGCACTTGCTCAGGTTAAATTTAACGTGCAGAAAGATAATTCAGTAACAGATGTTATAAACTTAACAAATCTTTCTGTAACTGCAAATACAACAGGAACTATGAATATTGCAGACGGTGTTTGGAGTACAGTTACTACACCTGCTGATTTAGAGGTATATAATGATGCTGTAGGTACAGGTGTAGCTATTGCAGATGTTGCCACTGGTGGAACTGTTGTTGGTGCTCCTTTAATGATTTTCCCTTCTCTTCCAACTGCATTAACCTTTAAAGTAACTATTGCAGGTAGTACTTATTCATTTACTCCTTCAATTCCTGCTGCAGGGCTTGAAGCTGGTAAAATCTACACTTATACATTAAAGTATAATGGTAGTGCAATCGTATTTACTACTGCTACTGTAGAACCATGGGTAGATGCTGCAGCTCTTGAACCAATTAATATTACAAACTAGTAATAATGATTATTATGAATAAAAAAAGAATTCTTTATGCATCTCTTTTTGCGTTACTAATTAGTAGCTGTTCAAAGAATGATGTAACAGAACCATCTTCTCCAGTAGAAAGTGGCAAATATAAAGTAAGTTTAAGTGGTGCAGTTTCAGGACAGCAAGTGTTGACAAGAGGAACCACTCAATTACAAGGTGGTGTTGGTGTTCTTGCGTATGCTTATGCTAAAGGTGCTGATGTTGATGCTGTAGCACTGTCTCCATGGACTTCAACTTATGTATCAAATGCTGATAATTCAGGAAATCTTGATCTTGCCGGTGCTTCAGATATTTATCTGCCAGGTGGAGATTATGATTTTTATGCTTGTTCTCCAAGTTCTCTTTTATTTGCTTTAGATGCTAACAACAAAATGGTTAGTGGAGCTTTGTCAAATGGAACAGATTATTTGTGGGCTACAGTGGGAGCGAAAACTATTGGAACTGCTTCTAATACCGTAACTCTTCCATTCTACCATAAGGCTGCAAAACTTCATTTTAATATTGTACCGGATGTAGCAGCAGGTATCAGTACTATAGTTGTTGATCAGGCAGCTTGTAAAGTTACTCCTACTGATGTTACAGGTTCATTCATGTATCTTAAAAATGGTTTAATTGATCAGTTGAAAGCAGTTTCTGCTACACCTGTAGCAATGAGTGCTGATGCTCTTAATATTACTGATGTTGAATACATTATGCTTCCTTTGGCTGAAAAAACAGCAGATGGTTTGGCAACAAACAAAATTGAACTTGAATTTTCTGTAAAAGTAAACGGAGAATCAACTGCTCGTTTGTATAAATATAGCTTAACTGTGCCAGCTGCTTCATTAGTTGATCCTATAACAGCAGGAGGATATGAAGCCGGAAAAGTTTACAATTACACGGTTTCAATCAAGGCTAACAAAGTGGTATTTACAGGTTGTACAGTTGAAGACTGGACTGTAACTGACTTAACAGGAACTCCAATTGTACCTACTGAATAGTAGTTTTGACTGTTAATATAAAAAATGAAATAGAATCCCATCTCTTTGCTGCAAAAGCAGCAAAGAGATGAAAAAGAAATAATATGAGAAAGAACTTTTTGCTACTAATGGTTCTGATGTCTGTACTCTGCAGTTGTGAGCATGATTCTATGGATGTTTCTCTGGATGGGCAGTTGATAAACTTTACCTCTGCAGGTACTAGTATTATCAAAACTCGTTCCGGTTCCGGATCATGGCTACCTAAGGATTCCACTCTTCGAGCAATTGTTTCTTTGAGTACTGACGGCAGTTTTGTCAAAGATAATTCGTATGTTGTTTCTGATAATAGCGGGAACTTGTCTGCGGCTGGGGTTGATTTTAAAGGACACCAGATTGGCAGTGGCACAGATATGTATCTTCCTGACAATACTTATAATTTCTTTGCTTATTCTCCGGCATTGCCACTCGATGGGAATAATAAAGTCTTGGTAGATAATGGAGTCGATTTTATGACTCCCGATAAGGTGGTCACACAAGCGATTTCAGCAGGAAATAGTGTTATTACTCTTGATACGTTACGACATCGGTGTGCTCAGCTTCAGTTTAATACATTTCTCGAAGATAATTCTTTGAATGAAATAAAAACTGTAGCGATAGATGCTGGTGGTTATAATCTGGGTAATCTTACTCAAGGTCCTTTAGAATATAATCTGAGTACTGGTTTTCCTTCAACAGTATCATTAAGCAGCAGTGATTATAACCTTTCGCAAAATCATTTTACCCAATTATCTCCCAATAATTATACAGTTGCTACATCAGTTCTTCCCAAACCGGCAGGAACTGTGAACATGACTTTTAAGGTAATCATTAATGGTGCTCCTAAAGTAATGACGGCAACGGTTCCTTCTATAATCTTTACGGCAGGTGTTCGTTACATATTTTCTATTGTATTTACTAAAGGTATTGCGCATTTCTTACTTCAGATTGCACCGTGGAGTAATTGTCCACAAAATAATCCTTTAGGAGTTGCCGGTGGTGCCGGTGATAATATACTGAAATGGACTACCGATCCTTATTCAACAGATTTGGGAGGTTATTCTCTTGTAGCTCTTCAAATAGGATCATGGGTAATAAATAATTCATCTCCAAATACCGGAGGTGTTACCGGGTCTGGAACTGTCGTTGTTAACTGGACAAAGAATTCCTCAACAGGAACTTCTGGTTTGCCTAATTCCGGTGGAACTTTAGGTATAAATAGTTGGTTACTGAATTCAGTTTTGGGTAATCTTGGTGGTATAACCGGATCTGGAAGCGGAATTAATTATTGGAATGGAAGCTCAATAACTGATCGTACTGGTGGTAATACAACTACAGGTAGTTTAATTATTGGTAGCTGGACAGGAGGTGCAAATCAGGGAAATCTTGGTGTTGTAACCGGATCAGGAAGCAATGTTAATTATTGGAACGGAAGCTCTTCATCGGGAACCGGTGGACAGAACAATTCCGGTGCCGGATTAAATGTTGGTAACTGGACCGGAAGTACATATCTGGGCAACATTGGTATTGTAACCGGAAGCGGAACCGGTATTAATTACTGGAACGGTGCATCTACAACCGACAAAACCGGTGGTACTACATCAGGCGGAAGTTTGGTGATTGGCAGCTGGGCCGGAAATACAAATCAAGGTAATATTGGTGTTGTAAACGGAAGTGGAACCGGCATTAATAACTGGAGTAATAATACTTCTTCACAGAACGGAGGTAGCCAGGTTAATGGTGGGGTGAATGTAGGTAGCTGGACGGGAGGCACAAATCAAGGTAATCTTGGTGCTGTAATCGGAAGCGGTACAGGTATCAATTACTGGAACGGTGCATCTACAACCGACAAAACCGGTGGTACTACATCTGGTGCTAGCTTGAATGTGGGTAACTGGACAGGTAGCTCTAATCAAGGTATTCTTGGTGTTGTAACCGGAAGTGGAAGTAGTATCAATTACTGGAACGGAAGTTCTTCAACCGGTACCGGCGGACAGAATAATTCCGGCGTAGGAATAAACGTTGGTAACTGGACGGGTAAAACAAATCAGGGTAATCTTGGTGGTGTAACCGGAAGTGGAACTGGTGTCGATAGCTGGAATGCAACTACTGCAACAGATAAAACCGGTGTTCAGACTTTTGGTACTGTACAGATAAAAAGCTGGGCAGTTAACACTAAAATTATATCATTGGGTGCCCGGTGTGGTTCCGGACAAACGGTTATACAATGGACTAACAACAAGCTTTCTTCTAACATGGGTGAATAAGAAAGCAAAATTATAGATAAAGTATATATATAAATTTTTAACAAAAGAAGTATATGAAAAAATTAGGTTTATTATTACTAACACTGGTTTTGCTTGCTTCCTGTAGCAAAGATGACATTCAAAGTCAGTCTGTTCCAAGTGATGGAGGTAATGTTCAGGCACGTTTCTCGCTTGCTGTGAATAATAATATGGATGTATCGCTTAATGTGCGTTCTTCTGATGCAACAGTGGATACAACAAAAATTGAAAACCTTTGGGTAGTGCAGTTTAATTATAGCGCCGATGGTACAGGGACTATAATTGGTACACCTCAATATCTTGAAGGTTTTGATCCTGCTAATATTGCAGTCGACTTGTCTTCCGATGCAAGTAACGTGTATTTTATAGCAAATACTTATGATGCGAATACATTCAACTCAACCAACTGTGCTACAGAAAATCAGTTCAAGGCTTTGAAAAAGCTATATACATCTGCAGCAAGTATCCAGAATGATATGGTAAATACTAAAAAGACTTTACCAATGACCGGAGCACTTTCTAATGTGCAGTTGCAAGGTATGATTACAAACCCTGTTGTAATGACTCGTAGTGTAGCCAAAGTAGAATTCAGTTACACAACAGCTTTTCCTGCAGGACAGTCGTTTACAATCACAGGTGTTCGTTTGTGCTATGCACCGACTACAATAAAGTATTCCGGAGCTACCGAAGCTGACTTTTTAACAGATGCAGCTGCCGATTATTTTGATTATCCTGTTGAGACTATTACTACAGGAGTAAATGATCAGAATGGTAGTTTTATGTTTTACATGCCCGAAAATTTGAAAGGAACTGATCAAAGCGGAAATACAGAACCTAGAAACAAAAGCGGACTTTCGGGACGCAAATGTTCTTATATTGAAGTGAAAGGTACTACTGGTAACGGCACAAGTGTAATTTATAAAATATTCTTAGGTAATGATGATATTGCTGATTACAATGTAAACCGCAATAAAGACTATAAGGTAACAGCTACTTTCATGGGAACCTCTTTGTTCGATTACCGCATTACTCAAAAAAATGATCTTAGACGTGAAGAGTCTAACTGTTATATGATGACTCCAAGCTCTACAATTTATATACCTGTAAACCGTGCAAATACCGGAAATCTTGCAGCAGGACTTGTTGCTCCATTAAATGATATTTCAAATAGTAACTGGACTTGTGGTCTGGTATGGTCGGATGCAACTGGTGGTGGTACAACTGCAGGTGTTGTAAATACTGTTGTTCAGGATCCTGCTGTTCAGGGATACATAAAAGTAACAGCCGGAACTGCTATTGGTAATGCGGTTGTTTGTGTTAAGAATTCTTCAAATAACATTGTGTGGAGCTGGCATATATGGGTAACTAATTATGTTCCTGAAACACGTACAAACGGTACAACTAGCGGACTTAACGGCGTTACTTTCATGGACAGAAACCTTGGTGCCGAAGTTGCTGCTCCTGTTGGTGCCACTCCGGATGTTAATGCTTTAGGATTGCTTTATCAATGGGGACGTAAGGATCCGTTTGTAAATACTAATGCAGTAAGTGGGTCTACAACTGCTGCAACTATTTATTCAACAGGAAGTACTACTGTCACTATGTCAACTGCTGCTGCTACTTCATCTCTGTTTGATGCTATTAAGGCTCCATTGACAATGTATTATAATACTACGAATCCTTATGATTGGTATACAAGTACTACAAATAATGATTTATGGGGTGGAACTGCAACTGTTCCTTCAAAGACTGTGTTCGATCCATGTCCTACAGGCTGGAGAGTTCCTAAGCAAGAAGCATGGACAGGTATTGCTCCTTCTTTTGGAACATATAACTCACTGACTTATACATGGAAAATGGAAGCTTCGGGTGCAGGTAATTTCCCATTGGCTGGTCAGCGTGGTGCTGCTAATGTGCAATATTCTGCAGGATCTCCTGCTACTGGTGTTCTACCAGGTGTAGGTGGTTCTTACTGGACTGCTACTCCTAACGGATCAACCGGTGCATATTTCTTGAGCTTGAATACAGCTTCAGTTAATGTTACAGGTTCTCAGGCTCGTGCAAATGTTTGTTCTGTACGTTGTGTCAGAGAATAGTTTCTAAATATAATGTGTACTTCAGGCTTTGTGTCTGACGTACACATTGATTAAAGATGGCAAAAAAAAATCCTAAACCATCAAAAAAAGAAATAATGAAACGAATACTATTATATTTTCTTCCTTTATTCATGTTACTGGTTACTTCCTGTAAAGACGACAGTTTAGCAGGTGGCGGTCAGCTTGATGATGCAGATCTGGTTAATGTGGGGGTATCTCTTCAGGTAGAAGGGGCTTCTTCCGTATCAACCCGTTCGTCATCGGCAACTGATGTTGATACCACGAAGATCAGTAATGTATGGGTACTTCAGTTTACATACAGTGCCGATGGTACGGGAAGTCTGATGGGGGTTCCTCAATACCTTGACGGTACTACCGATTTTACTTCTTCAAATATGGAAGTGAAACTTAAAGCCGGTACCAGCAATGTTTATTTTGTGGCGAATACCTTTAATTCTTCTACATTCAACTCATCGAATTGTGCTAACGAAGGTTTATTTAAGGCACTAAGTAAATCGTTCACAACCGATTCGTTGATGCAGAACGAGTTTGTTAACACTCGTCAGCGTATACCAATGACCGGAAAGCTCGAAAATTTCGCAGCTTCGGCTACTGCTGCACCTGCTACTACAGTTAAGCTTACACGTTCTGCAGCGATTGTTGATTTCACTTACTCGGTAGCTTTCCCTACCGGTCAGGATTTCGACGTAACCGGCATTCGTGTATGCAATGTTCCTACTAAGATGTATTACACATCTCAGGCCAAAGCATTATATACTACCTTTACTCAAACCGATTTCTACGATTATCCTCTTGAAACACCTGCAGGTACTAATACTTCGAAAACCGGGCATATTATGTTTTACCTGCCCGAGAATCTTCGTAATGATGGTCCGGTTAACACCGATCCATATAAGAAAACGGGTAGTGACTCCTACTGCACTTATGTAGAAGTAAGTGGAAACAGTAAAGATGGTCGTCATGCAGTTTATCGTTTTTACGTAGGTAAAGATGATTTAAAAAACTATGAGGTAGAGCGTAACTATTATTATTCAATGAACGTTACCCTGAAGTCTTTGTCTACAACAGATTTACGTTTGTCGGCAGGTAAAATAGTCGATGGAGCCAATAGCTACATGCTGTTACCGGGACAAACAATCTGCATTCCTATAAGTTGGGCAAATGCTGCTTATGCTTCCAGATCGCAGGCTGCCATCTTACCTGCTGGTAAAAAATGGACTGCTGGTCTTTTGTGGACCGATGTTCCTGCAGCAGTTGGTGCTACAGGGGTTATCTCTTCAATAAAAGCCGATCCTGCCGGAAAATGTATCTGGCTTACTGCCGGTTCCGCATTGGGTAATGCAGTGATCTATGCTAAGAATTCAGATAATAAAACTGCATGGAGCTGGCATATATGGGTTACAGATTATGTTCCCGAAATTAATATGAATGGTCGCACATATACTGATTCAGACAATCAGTTTGTATGGATGGACCGTAATATAGGTGCTAAAAAAGCTTTTCCTGCTTCGTCTGTACCTGCCGATATAGCTGCTACTTTCGGATTGCAATATCAATGGGGACGTAAAGATCCTTTCCCTGGTGGTGATGCTGTAAGTGCAACTACATCTATAGCAATTTACGATGCTTCCGGTACTGTAATTAGTAATGGAGCTTCAGGTGTGAAAAACTCTGCCGGTCCTGTTACATGGATTGTTGCTGCTCAGAATCCGGATTTGTTTTATACAAATTCTGGTGACTGGTGCTCTACTTCTGATAACACTTTATGGGGAAGCCCAACTACTGGAACTCCGTTGGCAAAATCTTATTTCGATCCATGTCCTCCGGGATGGAGAGTGCCGTATTATAATACAAAATATCCATGGAATGCATTGATAGCTTCTAATGGTGTATGGACTACCGGACAGGGCTTTGACTGGACTGCTTTGGGAGTTGGATATTATCCTGCTGGTGGGAAACGTGAAAAATCAACTTCGGCACCAGCTAGTGTAGGGACTGAAGTGAAGTATTATTCGGCTACGGCTACTGGTACCAATTCATTCATGTTAGGCTTTAACAGTGGTGTGATTTCATCTTCGAATTATGCTGACCGTGGCTCTTCTTTTCCAGTTCGTTGTATAAAAGGAAATTAATAAAAAAAGAATATGAAAAAAATATTATTATATCTGTTACCTCTGCTCTTGTTTGCATCCTGTTCTAAAGATGATATTGCAGGAAACGCGGCAGTGCAGGATTCTGAGGGAGTAAAAGTAGGCTTCTCTCTGAAGGTAGATAATGTTGCTACGGTGCAAACCCGTTCTTCTGATTCGAGTGTTGATACCACGAAGATCAGCAACGTATGGGTGGTTCAGTTTGTATATTCAGCAGACGGTACCGGTGCTTTGATGGGTACTCCTCAGTATCTTGACGCTACTACCGACTTTAACCCTTCCAATATGGAGGTTAAGCTTAAACCCGGCACCTGCAATGTTTATTTTGTAGCCAATACTTTCAATGCTTCTACGTTCAATTCTTCGAATTGTGGAAGTGAAACTTTGTTTAAGGGGCTTTGTAAATCTTTTGTAAAGGACTCTTTGATGCAGTATGATTTGGTTAACACCAATAAACGTGTGCCAATGACTTGTAAGCTCTCAAACTTCACCGCCTCTGCTACGGCAGCACCTGCTACTACGGTAAATCTGGTGAGGTCTGCTGCTTTGGTCGATTTTGCATATAATGTAGCTTTCCCTGCAGGGCAAAGTTTCACTATAGAGGGAGCGAGGGTGTGCAATGTGCCTAATAAAATGTATTATGCCGATGCTACTCCGGCTGCCAGTACCAATTCTGCTGATTATTATGATTATCCGCTGGATGTTGTGCCTAATTCACAAAGCGGTCATATTATGTTCTATTTGCCCGAGAATCTTTGTGGCAACGGTAGTGCTAATACCGATAGCCGTAAGAAAATAGGTATTGCAGGCAAATACTGCACATACGTGGAGCTTCGTGGACGTACCGGTGATGGGAAATTTGCCACATACAAAATGTATCTGGGCAAAGATAATCTTGTGAATTATGATGTTCAGAGAAATTATTTCTATAAAGTAGATCTTACCCTTAACGGTATTTCTGCTTTCGATGGTCGTATCAATTCCGGAACCTTGGTTCCAACAGCTAACTGCTACATGGTGCTTCCCGGGCAGACTATTGTAATTCCTGCTACAGAACGTATAAAAGAAGGGTGGACTGCAATAAAGGGTACTGCTACTAATTATTTAGTTGCTGGTGAAAAATGGACTGCCGATCTTTTATGGACAGACAATTCCAACGGATTGAGCTCTACTGCTAGTGTAGCTTCTGTAAAAGCTGACCCTGCAGGAGGTACAAATTCAAATTCCGGAGGATATATCTGGGTTACTGCCGGTTCTGTACCGGGTAATTCTGTGATTGTTGCAAGAAGAGCCGATGGAACCATTGCATGGAGCTGGCATATATGGGTTACAGATTACAATCCAGGCACTACCCCTGCTCAGGGTGGTACTACATACAGTTCCAATACCCTAACTTTCATGGACCGTAATCTTGGGGCTACCACTTCTACTCCGGCTACTTTAACCACATTTGGGTTGTTGTATCAGTGGGGACGTAAAGATCCGTTCCCGGGAGCTAGTGCTATATCAACAGGAACTACCACTCCGCTTCAGATATATGCTGCTGATAAAACGCTTTTAACTCAGGGCACTTCGGGTACAGGTATTAGGTATTTCGTTGGGTATGTTACGCTTACTGATGCTACAAAAAAACCATATACGTTTGTAGCTCCTAATGGTACAAATAATAATGACTGGTGCAATCCTGAAAGCGGCGCGTTGTGGGGTAGTGATAATGGAGGTGCTTTGCCTAATGCTAAAACAGTTTACGATCCTTGTCCAGTAGGATGGAGAGTTCCTTGCAGGAGTACTCCTTTGGGCATTCCATCGCCATGGGATGGTTTAACCCTAGCCAATCGCGCACCATGGAATCTGGGATCTGACTGGACTAACTTAGGAGCTGGTTATTATCCGGCATCAGGTTATAGGGAACAAGCTGATGGTACTATCAAAGGTATTGGTACCGACTCTTTTGCGTGGTGTGCCACATCAACTAGTACAACTGCGTATGGTCTTTGGTCTATTTCTAATAATATGAATAATTTATATACAAATGCTCATGGTTACGCATTTTCTGTGCGCTGTGTAAAAGAATAGAACTTTAATAAATCTCTCCGGTATAAGTGCCGGAGAGATTAATTCCCGCAAGGTAAAAAATATTACAGATCATCAAAACAATGAAAAAGGTGAAAAAATTTTTATTATATATCCTGCCCATATTGTTACTGGCATCTTGTGCAAAAGATGATTTATCTGTAACAACTTCAAAAGATGAAGGTGGCGGCGAGGTTAAAACCAGTTTCTCACTCAAGGTGAGTGGCGCCGGTGCTGTTACTACCCGTTCATCGGCTTCGGCGGTTGATACTTCAAAGATAAGCAATGTCTGGGTGTTGCAGTTTACTTACAGTGCAGATGGTACAGGAGCCTTGATGGGAACTCCGCAATATCTTGACGGTTCTACAGACTTCGATCCGTCTAACATGGAGGTGAAACTGAAAGCAGGTTCCTGCAACCTCTATTTTGTGGCAAACACATTCAATGCCGGTATATTCAATTCTGCTAACTGTGCCACGGAAAGTGCATTTAAAAACTTATCTCAGGCATTTACCAAAGACACGCTTATGCAGGGTCAGCTGGTAAATACCAATAATCGTGTGCCTATGACGGGGGTGCTTACAAACAAAACCGTAACAGTCACTTCGGCTCTTGCCACAACTGTTAATATGCAACGTTCGGCAGCACTTGTAAGCATACACTATAAAGTGGATTTTCCCGTAGGTCAGTCATTTACTGTAGAGGGAATACGTGTATGCAATGTTCCTAATTTTAACTATTACGCTGAACCCGATCAGGCTAAATTTTCATCGGTTGTAACCGATCAGTCAAAATACTATGACTACCCCATTGAAGAAATAACTACTCCGAACACCGCTCAGGAGGGAGAATTTCAGTTTTATTTGCCCGACAATCTATGCGGTGCAAGTGCCGATGGCAATACTGATATGTATAAAAAAGCGGGGCTTTCCGGAAAGTTCTGCACGTATATTGAATTGCGTGGCACAACCGGTGACGGACGCAGGGCGCTCTATCGTTTTTATCCGGGAAGCAATGATGTTACTGATTACAATGTAAAAAGAAACAATGTTTATTCTCTGAATGTAACCTTAAATGGTGTATCAACCTATGATTACCGCATAACTTCCGGACAGATAATGACTTCGGAGGCAAACTGCTACATGGTATTGCCGGGGCAAACTATACTAATCCCGGTTAGTCGCGTCAATACTTATGCTACATCTTTAAACCAGGCAAAACCTATACTTTCCGGAACGCGCTGGACCACAAACTTGCTATGGACTGAAAGCTCCAGTGGTATGAATGCCAATGGCTGTATAGAATCTCTGAAGAGCGATTTATCCGGTGGATATATATGGGTGAAAGCCGGTAAGTCAACGGGTAATTCACTGATCTGTGTGAAAAACCCGGCGGGCACCATTTTGTGGAGCTGGCATATCTGGGTAACCGATTATCAGCCTTCTCTTCCAATGGGAGGCACCACTTATAATTATAACGGAAAAACATGGATGGATCGTAATGTGGGAGCTACTTCAGAAACCGGAGGCACCGCTATAGGGCTGATGTATGAGTTTGGCCGTAAAGATCCTTTCCCCGGTGGCGATGGAACTACGGGCACTGCGGTTCGCAAAATATACGATGCTTTGGGCACTCAGCTTGTTGATGGCTCAACTGGTATAAAAAGTGCCGGAGGTCCTGTTGCTGTTGCTACTTCTGTGGCAGCCCCTATGACTTATTATGGAGGTGATGGTAACGCTGATTGGTGCAATTCAAGTGGATGGACTATTTTTTGGGGAGGCAATGACTGGACACTTGTTCCGCAGTCTTCCAAGGCACTTTATGACCCATGTCCTCCGGGATGGCGTGTACCACCTTTTGTTTCCGGTACATCTCCTTTAAATGGTCTTACGGCAGCGAATGGTTCTTTTAGTCGTGTTGCCGGAATAGGTTATGCAGATTGGCGACTGATGGGTGCCGGTTACTTTCCTGCCGGTGGTTACAGAAACAGTAGTACCAGTGTTCTATCTAAAGTAGGTACAGAGGTCGGAAACTGGTCGGCCTCTACATCTATACCTACAAGTAATGTATGGCAGGGAGTTCTGATGAGTGTGCTTGATGACGGAACTGTAAATGTGAACAGATATAATATAGGTACTGCCTATGGTTTAGCCGTACGTTGTATAAAAGAATAAAATCCATATATCAATGAAAGAAATGAATATGAAAAAACTATTATTATACATATTGCCCATGCTTCTGTTTTTTTCCTGTGCAAAGGACGATTTAACAGGAAGCAGTGCTGTGCAGGATGCAGAAGGAGTGAAGAACACCTTTTCTTTGAGTGTGGATAATTCCGCACTGGTGCAAACCCGCTCGTCTGCCGATAATCAGGTGGATACTGCAAAAATAGAGAATGTATGGGTGGTTCAGTTTATTTATTCACCCGATGGCACTGGTGCTTTGATGGGTATGCCACAGTATCTTGACAAAGCTACCGATTTTAATCCTTCCAATATGGAAGTGAAACTAAAGGCGGGAACCTGTAACATTTATTTCGTGGCAAATACATTTGATGCTTCAGCATTCAATTCTTCGAATTGTTCCACAGAATCTTTTTTCAAGGCACTCAGCAAGTCGTTTACAACTGACACATTGATGCAGGGACAGTTGGTTAACACCAATCAGCGTGTGCCCATGATAGGCAAACTGCCGCAATATACAGTTACGGCAACTGCTGCTCCTACGGGAGACAGTAATAAGAAAGTGATGATGACGCGTACAGCGGCACTGATCGATTTTAATTACCAGGTGTCATTTCCTGCAGGGCAGCATATTGATATAAAGAACATTCGTGTGTGCAACGTGCCCAATAAAATGTATTATGTGCAGAACACTTCGCTTACCTGCAGTAACGCCGGTGATTATTACGACTATCCGCTCGAGGGAATTTCGGAGAGTGTAACGTCTAACACTTCGCAGAGCGGACATGTGATGTTTTATCTGCCCGACAATCTTTGCGGAAACGGCGATGCCAATACAGATACCCGCAAGAAGAACGGTATACTCGGAAAGCTTTGCACATACATTGAAATAACAGGCACAACAACCGATAACAAGTTTGTAGCCTATAAAGTTTATCTGGGAAAAAATAACCTCACTAACTATGATGTGGAAAGAAATAACTTTTATAAAGTTAGTGTCAATCTGCAGGGTATTTCTGCTTTTGATTACAACATGTCATCAGGAGTGATAATGGATAAATCGAACTGTTACATGGTGATGCCGGGGCAAACAATTCTTATCCCTGCAAAAGATCAGGTTAATTACTATTATACTCAATATCCTGCTTCGGGCAGCCAGATACTGAAAGGTACAAGATGGACAACCAATATGCTCTGGACAGAAAGTGCAAACGGCATGAAAGCCAACGGATGTATTGAATCGCTCAAAGCCGATATATCCAACGGATATATCTGGGTAAAGGCAGGCACGGAACCGGGTAATTCACTTATTTGTGTAAAAGATCTTTCCGGCAAGGTGCTCTGGAGCTGGCATATCTGGGTAACAGATTATCAGCCTTCGGTTTCAATGGGAGGCACCACTTATAATTATAACGGAAAAATATGGATGGACCGCAATCTTGGAGCCACTTCAGCTTTGGTAGGCGGAAAAAATATTGGAGTGATGTATGAATTTGGACGTAAGGATCCGTTCCCCGGTGGAAACGGAACTTCAGATACCGCTATTCGTCAGATATATAATGCTTCAGGAACGGAACTAACTGATGGTGGTACTGGAATTACGTATGTTGGAGGTCGTGTTGGAGTTAGTACTTCTGTTGCCAATCCTACTGTTTATTATTATAATCCGAATGATTATAATCGATGGACTGTTGATAATGGCTGGGATACGTTATGGGGGAATCGTTACAATACTGCTGCTTCTGCAACTAAAAAAATTTTTGATCCATGTCCATCTGGATGGCGTATTCCTGTATTTAATAATTCAGTTTCTCCATGGAATGGTTTAACAAAAGAAAATGGTGTGCGTTCATTTTCTTCTGGCATCGGGGCGTGGAACTGGCAATTATTGGGCGTTGGATTTTTTCCGGCGGGTGGATATCGAAATGCCGGCAACAATGGAGCTTTATCTAAAGTGGGTACTGAGGTTGGTTGCTGGTCTGGGTCCAGCAGTTACCTTGATACAGAAAATTCTACTCCTGGAGAATGGCCTTGGTCTGACCCTGTAATAACACATACATATTCTATGGGTGGAGTAATGTTGAGTGGGCTTGATGACGGAACAGTTAATACAGGAAGATTATACGTAGGAACTGCTTCCGGTTTCGCCGTACGTTGCATAAAAGAATAAAATCCATATATCAATCAAAGAAATGAATATGAAAAGAATATTATTATACTTACTGCCTTTGCTCATATTTGCTTCGTGTGCAAAAGATGATGCATCCGGTTCCGGAACCATTGACAACCAGGAATCTGTAAAGGCTTTGTTTTCACTTAAAGTAGAGGGGGCAGGCAATCCGCTTACCCGTTCTTCATCGGGAATTGATAATTCAACAATCAGTAATGTGTGGATTTTGCAGTTTACATATACTGCCGATGGTAAAGGTGCTTTGATGGGAACTCCTCAATACCTTGACATGGCAAGTGATCTTGATCTTAATAACATAGAAGCGAAACTGAAAGCCGGCAACTGCAACATTTACTTTGTAGCAAATACCTGCAACTCGGGTGCCTTTAATTCTTCCAACTGCTCAAGCGAAGAAGCATTCAGGAAACTTACAAAAGCGTTCAGTTCATCTTCAGCCATGCAAACTGAACTTGTTAACGCCACTAAGCTGGTTACTATGACGGGGCTTCTGCCTAATGTTACTGTAGGGGCCGATGGCAATGTTAATTCTACAACAAAGCAAACCGTAAATCTGGAACGTACACTGGCATTGGTTGATCTGACTTATGCGGTGAGTTTCCCTACCGGGGTGAACTTTGACGTAAAGAGTATACGTGTGTGCAATGTTCCCAATAAAATGTATTATGTAAAGCCTACCGATCCTGATCTGTTCAGCTCTACTGTAGCAGCCGATTATTATGACTATCCGCTTGAAAAAACTACCACTGAAACCAAAAGCGGGCATCTGCTTTTTTACCTGCCCGATAACCTGAAAGGAGATGGACCGGGTAACCTGGACCCCAGAAACAAAAGCGGTATTACAGGCAAAACATGTACATATATTGAGATCTGTGGTCAGACAAGCGATAACAGATATGGTATTTTCAGATATTATCTGGGAAATAATGATTTTCAGAATTATGATGTTGTGAGAAACAATATATATACCATAAGCCTTACACTGAAAAATCTGCAAACTGTAGACAGCCGCTTGTCTGTGTATAGCATGCAGCCGGAATCGAACTGCTACATGGTGAAAACCGGACAGCAGATTCTGATACCGATAAGCCGTGTAAACACGGCAGCTACTAAGAGGGGTGCCGGTAATATTATTACCCCGGGCACAACTGCATATACCGTAGGGTTGTTGTGGGCGGAAACAAATACAGGATTTAATCCAAACAGTATTGTTGAAAAGGTAGCTATAAGCCCATCACAGGATTATATTACTCTTAAAACCGGAACTGCAGAGGGTAATGCTGTGATTTATGCAAAGGTGGGCAATGATATAGTGTGGAGCTGGCACATCTGGGTAACCGGTTATGAACCGGACGCTTCGCCCGTGGCTAGCGGTGCTACTTATTATTACAACAGCCGCACATGGATGGACCGTAACATTGGTGCCAAGAGTACAACTGTAGGAACCGACAGTTGGGGATTGCTGTATCAGTGGGGAAGAAAAGATCCGTTCCCTCATGCAGTGGGAGGAGGAACCTCTAGTCAGTCTGCTATTTATAACGATCAGGGAGTTGCCTATACCATTGGGAAAGGATCTCCTACCAATCTAATAACTTCCATTAAAAATCCCGGAACATATTATGGTTCGGTAGCCGATACATACAATTGGGACTGGTTGAGTCCGGCCGATGCTTCTCTATGGAGTGGTGGTGACGGAACAACCCCTGTTGATGCGAAGAGTGTTTACGATCCTTGCCCTCCGGGATGGAGAGTACCATCTTATGCAGCAACTTTATCTCCATGGAATGGTCTTGCAACTACAAACGGTACTTTCAATGGCGGATGGATATGGAGCACACCGGGATATTATCCTGCCGCAGGTTATATTCATGAGTCGAACAGTGCTTACGAAGATGCTACAACTGTAGGATATTACTGGACGGCAACGACTACGAGTACGGCTGCATATTTAATGCAAATAAATAGTACTGCAATTACTCAATCTTCCAGAGGTAAAGCTTGTGCTTTGTCAGTGCGCTGTATAAAAGAATAATACTCAGACTGAATGTAAATAAAAAACAGTATATATATGAAAAAAGTTCTGTTATATATGATATGTATGTTCCTGATTACTTCATGTAATCAGGATACTATTCCTGCCAATGGTGACGATCAGGAAACACGTACGGATATAAAAGCCGGATTCAGCCTGCAGGTAGATCACTCTATGGATGTGATGACACGCTCGTCGGCATTGGTAGACAGTTGTGCCATTAAAAACCTGTGGATATTGCAGTTCTCGTCAACTACAGGAACGCTGCTTTGTGCACCGCAGTATCTTGACGAAACAACCGATTTTAACCAGCAAAGCATTGAAGCAAAACTGAAAAGCGGTACGTGCAACATCTATTTCGTTGCAAATACTTTCAGCCCTTCCTGCTTTAACTCAGGAAATTGTGCTACCGAAAATGGTTTTAAAGGATTGTCTAAAACATATACTTCGCCAACCGATATTCAGGGCGAACTGGCAAACAATAACCTTTGCCTGCCTATGACGGGGGCTATGCTCAACCAGGATCTTACTTCGGGAGTTATAGACAAATCGCTGACTGTAGACTTGAAGAGAACCGTGGCATTGATTGATCTCACTTATACGGTAGATTTTCCTGCCGGTGAAGATTTTACGGTAAACGGTGTGCGTATATGCAATGTGTATAAAAAGATGTGGTACACAGATCATACTGTTGCCGATTTTACATCGGATGCCGATGCCGATTATTGTGACTATACATTGGAAACACCTGCCGAAGGAGACGGTACAACAGGACATTTCCTGTTTTATGTGCCCGAGAATATGAAGGGAGACAATCCGGCACTCAATACCAACCCTTTGAAAAAGGCTGGTATAACCGGTAAGAAATGTACTTATATTGAGATTAGAGGTTTTAGCAAAAGCAGTAATAAGTTTGGTATATACCGCATTTATCCGGGAGACGATAACCTGAACAATTACAATATACGTCGCAATAACCGTTATGCAACATCGATAAACCTGAAAGGACTGTCACTTTATGACAGCCGTACACTGGTGGCTATAAACGAACCCGAGGCAAACAGCTATATTGTAACACCTTCAACGCTGATAATGATACCGCTGAGCATAGCAAACACCGAAGCAACAACGATGAGAGGTGCAGCAGCTCCTGTAACAATAGGTACGACAAAATTTACCGCCGACATGTTGTGGACGGATAATATAAAAGGACTGAATGCCGACGGAGTGATTGAATCGGTTACTGCCGACCCTATAAGCGGGTATGTGAGAGTGAAAACCGGAACGGCTACAGGCAATGCCGTGGTATATGCCAAAGTGGGCGACAACATTGTGTGGAGCTGGCATGTATGGGTAACCAAATATAATCCGAATGCCACTTCGGGCGAGCCGGACAGAAAAGTGTATACCTATAACGGACTAACATGGATGGACAGAAATCTGGGTGCTACTACAGCAGAAAAAGGAACTCCTCAGAATCTGGGATTCATCTATCAATGGGGGCGTAAAGACCCGTTCCCCGGAGCAAGTGTAACCAGTGCAGCCACCACAACAGCTATTCCTATTTATGATAAAACCGGAACAGCATTGACCGAAGGTACTACCGGAACAGGTGTAATTTACGGAACGGTTATTACTTCAACACCCAATGCCGGTATACTGAACTCAATAAGAAATCCGCTTACTTATTTTACTTCTACGGTAAATTATAAAGATTGGTGTACCATCGGTACAAATGGTAGAAATGATTTATGGGGAGGTAGCTCAACAACAACTGCTACAAAGAAAACCGTTTACGATCCTTGTCCTCCGGGATGGAGAGTTCCGGTGTTTAACACAACCAGTCCGTTCCTTAATTTGTCGAGCAGTTCATGGAATTATGGATATGATTTTACAACAGCAGGAATAAACTTTTTCCCGGCACAAGGATGGAGAAGTTCCGATGCCGCACAGCTTAATGAAGTAAGTCTAGTTGGTGGATACTGGACTGCAACTGCTATTGGAAATGGTTATTCTAACTTTTTAAGAATAGCTAACGGATCAATAGAAGCTGCCAGACAGGGTTCAAAAGGTCTTGGACTTGGTGTTCGTTGTGTAAAAGAAACGATTAATTAAAATACCGGTATGGCTTTTTAATCCATTGGTGAATAAATGAGATTTATTGGTGAATAATTTAAAACCATAGGTGAATGATTACCGGGAAAACTCCCGCCGGACTTCAGACAAGATCTGGCGGGAGTTTGGACAACATCCGGCGGGAGTTTTGATGAAGTCCGGCGGGAGTTTTTACAGATATAAAAAGTAAATTGAAAAATATCCATCACTCCATCACATAATTGGTGTAATAATCTTACTATGAATTGGTTAGAAAGGTGATGGCAGGGTTTTGAACCATCACATATCCCTCACTTTTGGAGGGATCTCTCACTAAAAGTCACTCAATAGTAGTAAAAAAGTGATGGATAACGCTTTTGTGAGGGTAAAGTGAGGGATAAATTCTATCTATCACTCTTGTAAGTTGTTGTATACAAGATGATTATAAGGAAGAAGTGAGGG
>Ga0316601_100000047_pt1 | contig 43118 bp, 37 predicted proteins | sample OWC_soil_day5_no_FD_207663 | JGI IMG/M metagenome (GOLD analysis project Ga0316601, IMG submission 207663) | Wetland soil microbial communities from Old Woman Creek delta, Ohio, United States - OWC_soil_day5_noCT | ecosystem: Environmental > Terrestrial > Soil > Wetlands | place: USA: Ohio... | reverse complement strand
CTGGACACCGCGGATCTCGCCGCTGGCCAGGTCCAGCGTGGCGGTGGACTTGACGACGGTTTCAGCCAGTTCGTCGATGATGACGATGGGCAGTTGCAGATCCATGGCTCGACCTCGGGGCGGGGGGATGTTCAGTACGGCCGCGCATTGTCGCTTGCCCGGATGGGGCGCGCGGCCGGCCGGCGGATATCATGCCCCGCGCCGCAGCCCATGCAGGGTCCGCCCCCCTAACCACCGACCCGACGATGGCGAAATCGCAGCCTCCTGCCGACGCCGCCAGCGCAGCCTGGGGCGCCGTGGCCCGCTCGCCGGCCGAGGCCCACGACGCGCTGCACAAGGTCGAAGCACTGGGCACCGACCTGCCGCTGATCCAGCACATGACGCAGGTCATGCCGGTGCCGGACTTCATCTTCGGTGGCGGCATGCTGCTGCTGATCGTGCTGATCCACGCCGCCGCCATGCGCATGCTGACCGACCGCTTCGAGACGAGCATGCAGGCCTTGGGCCCGCGCGGCGGCACCTGGCGGCCGGACCTGCTGATGGGCGTGGTGGTGCTGCTGATGCTGCTGTTGCACCTGATGGAGATCTGGGTCTGGTCGGCCGCGCTGGTGTACAGCGGACTGGTGGACAACTGGCGCGCCGCTGGCTTCTTCGCGGCCAACACCTACACCACCGTGGGCTACGGCAACTTCGTGCTGCCCGACGGCTGGCACATGCTGGCGCCGATCATCGCCATGTCGGGCCTGTTCACCTTCGGCTGGACCGGCAGCGTGCTGGTCGAGATCGTGCGCCGCTGCCAGGCGGCCAAGGGGCTGGCCTTGCGCGCCCGTCAGCGCGACCGGCAGGCCGCTCGATCACCGGACGACGCACCGCCGGCGTGAAGGGTGCGCACGACGCTGCCCCGCAGCCGCGGCGCGGCCGACGCATCACCCGACGGCAGCCGCAGCGGGCCACTGCAGCCCGCTTCCTGCGCTGTCGTGCTTTGTGGCGCCAACAACCGTTGGCCAGCGCGAGTCAGCGGCTCCAGAGGATCACCGCCAGCACGAAAGCCGCAATCCAGACTGTTTCGACGATGATCAGCGCCAGCGGCCTCCAGCCTGCCCGCGCCAGCTGGGCGAAGCTGGTCTTCATGCCCAGCGCGGCGATCGCCACGACCAGGCAAGCACGCGAGAAATCGCTCAACCCGGATTGCAGAGCAGGCGGAATCGCGCCCAGTGAGTTGAGCACGACCATGCCGATGAACAGCCACAGGAACCAGGGAACGAGGGCTTGCCGCGCGGGAGCACGGCCGGACGCGACGGCAGCCTGGGCCCGCTCGCGCGCACCCTTGAAGGCGGCGGAGACGATGACCACCACCACCGCCAACAGCGCGACGCGGAACAGCTTGACGATCGTGGCGATGTCGCCGGTTTCAGCGTCGAGCATGTAGCCGGCACCCACGACCTGGGCGACGTCGTGGATCGAGCCGCCCAGGAACAGGCCCGCCAGCGCGGGTGGTAGTTCCAGCCATCGCGCAATCAGCGGGTAGCCGATCATTGCCAGCGTCGACATCACGGTGACCGTGACCACCACCATCAGCGTGAAGCGGTCGCCGTCCTTCTCGCGTGGCAGAACGGCCGAGATCGCCAGCGCCGCCGAGGCACCACAGATGCCCACCGCCCCGCCCGACAGCACCCGCTGCGCCCGGCTCATGCCCAGCTGCCTTCCGACTGCCAGGCCACACAGCAGCGTCGTGGAGGTGGCGGCGACAACCGTCACGGCGGTCTCCCAGCCCAGGCCGGCGATCTGGGCTGCGGTGATTCGGGCACCCAGCAAGCCCACGCCCAGTCGCAGTACGGCTCGGCCTGCAAACTCGATGCCCGGCTTGGTTCGGGCATCGTGGCTGAGGTAGTTGAAGCTCACGCCGAACAACAGTGCATACAGCAGCTGCGGCCCACCATACAGCGTGGCGACGAAGGTGGCGGCCAGCGCGATCACGCCCGACAGTGCGGTGCCCGGTGCCCGCCTGCGGACCCGTTGCCAAGCTCTGCCGACTCGGGCACCGAGTCCTGGCCACGAAGGGGTCGCGGCGGCATCCCCCATCCTCAGATCGCAGGCCGCTCGCGCAGCGATGGGGTCATGCTCTGTCTTGACGTCGTGCGGCGCGCGCCGACGGCCGCTTGCCCCTGGGCAGCCGCCGAGCCCGATCGACCGCAGCGCCCGGCGGCCGTGTCGAATCGCCACGCAGCAATTCGAAGCTGCGCTGCAGGTTGTCGCCCCGGTCGCCCGGAAGCACTGCGAAGAAGACAACGATGTCCATGCGCACCGAGTGGCCCAGCCGGCCCAATGGCAGCAGGCTCTTGCGTGCCAGATCGTCCTGGATCAGCGAGGCCGGCAACCAGGCAGCGCCCTGGCCGACCAGTGCCAGCTCGCGCAGAGCCATCGCGAACTCACTGACACAGCGCACCACCACCTGCTGGCGACGCATCAGCTCCGGCAGGACCTCTGCACGCACCACCTGGCCGAAGAAGCTGTCCGGCGGAAAGCACAGCATCGGTACCCGCCCGCCTTCGGCAGTCTTGCTCAGGTCCTTGTGCAGCGCTGGGCAGGCCACGAGCATCAGGTCGTCCTGCCCGAGCACGTGGCGCCGTGCCAGTTGTTCGGGCACGTTGCACGGCGACTGCGGTGTGTCGTAGGTGATGAGGATCTCGGCCTCGCCGCGCATCAGCATGGCCACGCTGTCGGCGCGGTTCTCCGAACGGATCCTGAAGTTCTGATCGGGGTCCAGGTGCCGCAGCCGCGCAAGAAAGCCTGGCACATACGCTGCGGCCAGCGTGTGCTGCGCCGCGATGGTGATGCCGGCGCTGTCCAGCGACTCGGATTTGAGCACGGCGCGGAATTCGTAGATGCGCGCCACCAGGCTGCGAAATCCGAGCTGGTTGTCCTTGGCCACGGCCGTGAACTGCAGCGGCTTGCGCGTGCGGTCTATCAAGGTCACGCCCAGCCAGTCTTCGAGCATCTGGATGCGCCGCGAGAAGGCCGGCTGCGAGACATGACGACGCGCGGCCGCTGCCGAGAAGCTGCCGGTCTCGATCAATGCGATGTAGTCGTCAAGCCACTTCAGTTCCATTGCCGCGGCCCCCCAGGTGCGGACATTGTCGGCGGCGTGGCTGCCGCAGCCGCGGGCCGTGGCCATCTCAAGGCCCGACCAGGGCTGGCGTCATTTCATCGCGGCCGGCAGCCATGTCGCGGTTCCCGGCATCGCGATCAGCAGCGCGATCAGCAAGCACATGCTGGCGATGAACGGCAGGCAGCCGACGATCACCTCGCCGATCGAGATCGTGCCCCGGCTGATCCCCTGTATCACGTACAGGTTGAGCCCCACCGGCGGCGTCAGCACCGCGATCTCCATCGTGATGGTGTAGACGATGCCGAACCAGATCATGTCGAAGCCGGCCGCCTGCATCAGCGGGAAGATCGTCGGCAACGTGATGAAGGTCATCGACACCGGCTCGAGGAACATGCCGAGCACGATGTAGAACACGATCACGATCGCCAGCACTACATAGGGGCCGAACTGGTAGGACAGGAACAGCTCGGTGAACTGCTGCGGCACGCGGTAGTAGGTCATGACGAAGCCGAACAGCACGCCGGCCGACAGCAGCAGGCCCAGGTAGCCCATGGTGCGCATCGTGGCCATCAGCGCCGCCTTGAAGCCGGCAAAGTCCAGTCCGCCGACGCCGAAGGCCAGGATGACCGTCAGCAGCGCCGCCACCGCGGCGGCTTCGGTCGGGGTGGCGATACCGGTGTAGATCGACAGCGTGATCACAAGCCCGATCAGGAGGATGGGGCCCAGCGAGACCAGCATCTCGCGCAGGCTGCTGCGGGTGGATTCATCGACATCGGGGATGTGCGACGGGTGCAGCCGGCCCCAGACATAGACCACCACGCAGAACAGCAGCACCAGCACCACCCCGGGCACGATGCCGGCGATGAACAGCTCGCCGATCGAGGTGTCGGTGACGATGCCGTAGAAGAGCAGGATCAGGCTGGGCGGGATCAGCACGCTCAGCGTGCCGCCGGCGGCCAGCACACCGCTGGACAGGCGGTTGTCGTAGCCCAGCTTCTTCATCTCTGGCAAGGCCACGCCGCCGATCGTCAGCGAGCCGACCATCGACGAGCCGCACACCGCGCCGAAGCCTGCGCAGGCGGCGATGCTGCCATAGGCGGCCGAGCCGCGCACGCGCACGCCGCGGTGCATGAACTGGTACAGGTTGGGCCCGATATTGGAGCGCCCGATCAGCTCGCCCAGGAAGACGAACAGGGGCACCGCGAGCAGCACGTAGTCGATCCACACGCCCCACAGCTTGAGCTCGCTGCTGACCAGCGCGGTCGACCAGCCCTGGATGTAGAACAGGAAGGGCAACGACGCGGCTGCGAGTGCGAACGGGATCGACAGGCCCAGGCCGATGAACAACACCAGCAGCACCAGCAAGCCAGCCCCGACGTGGTACCACTCCATGGTCGCTCCAGGTTCAGCCGCGGCGCGCCGGCTGCGGTGCAGGGGTCGTCAGCAGCACGGCCAGCTTGAGCACGACGTAGGCCGTGAAGACCACCAGGGCCACCGCTCCCGGCGCCCAGAACAGGTAGCGCGGCCAGAGCAGGATTTCCGAGGCTGCGCCCGAGACGAACGAGTTGCGCGTGGCATCCACCGCAGCGATCGCGAAGAAGCCACCGACGGCGATCATCAGCACCAGGTTCAGCGCCTCCAGTCGGCGCCGGCCGCGCGGACCCAGCGCGTCAGGCAGGAAGGTCACCTTGGGATAGGCGTCCTCCTTGAGCGCGAAGGCCAAGCCCAGGAACGCGGCCGGGAACAGCAGCAGCGCTGTCGCCTCGGTCACCGTGCCGTCGGGACTGGACATCCCGTAGCGCATGAACACGCCGTACGAGATCCACAGCATCTGCACGACGATGATGCCCGCGCCGAGGCCGGCCAGCCAGACGGCCAGCCGCTCGACGCGGCGCAGCAGCATCGCCAGCATGAGCACTTACAGCGCGTTCTGGCCGAACAGCGTGCGCACCTTGTTCGCCAGGTCGGCGCCGCAGGCGGTGTCGACCTCGGGCTTCCACTTGACGGCGATGGGATCGACCATCGCCTTGCGCTTGGCCGGCGCCACTGCGGTGACGGTGCCTCCCTGCTTGACGGCATCGGCGATGCTGGCGTCGACCGACTTCTCGTACTCGGGCTTGAGCCACACCTCCGACTCACGCGCCGCGGCCAGCACCGCGCTCTGGTCGGCAGGGCTCAGCGTGTCGAACTTGCGCTTGTTGATCATGTAGATGATGTTGCCGTAGAACATGTTGGCCTTGACCATGTGCGGCATCACGCCCCACAGCTTCCAGGCGCTGTACGTGGCCACGCCCATGTTGATGCCATCGACCACGCCGCGCTCAGCGGATTGGAACACCTCCTTGGGCGCGATGAACACCGGCTTGCCGCCCCAGGTCTCGATCATCATCGACACCAGCGGACCGATCGAGCGCACCAGCTTGCCGTCGAGCTTGGCGAGGTCGACACCGTTGGTCTTGAACCACCATTCCTGGTCGTAGGAGTAGTTCGAGTTGATCAGCGGCACCAGGCCGGCCTTGGCTGCCTCATCCTTCATCAACGCGGCATAGGCGGCGTCGAGTTCGATCTGCTTGCCCATGTCGACGACCATCGGGTACAGCGAGGTCACGCGGTAGCAGGGCAGGCGCTTGTCGGCCGGCATCCAGCTGATGTCGGACACGCCGCCGAGCACGGCGTCGATGCCTTCGCTCCAGCCGTGCAGCGTCGAGGACGGAAACACCTCGACCTTGACGCGGCCCGCGGTCTTCGCGGCGACCAGTTCACCGAACTTCTTGAAACCCTGGTAGCGGATGTCGACCTCGTTGACGTAGGTCGAAAGCCGCAGCGTGGTCTGCGCGCTGGCCGAGGTCGCGCAGGCGGCGGTGGCCACCAGCGACAGGGCGCCCAGCCGCAACAGCGAGACGGAACGGGAAACGATCATGAGCTTCTCCTTCGAAGGGGTCGATTTCAGGATGTCGCGAGGCCGAACGCGTCGGGATAGCCGAACAGCGCGGCCGACCCGCCGGTATGCAGGAAGACGATGTTCTGGTCTTTGGCGAAGCGGCCCTTGCGCACCAGGTCGATCAAACCCGCCATGCCCTTGCCCGAGTACACGGGGTCGAGCAGGAGACCTTCGCTCTGGGCAAGCAGGGTGACGGCCTCGGCCATGCCGGGCGTGGGCACGCCGTAGCCGCCGCCGACGTAGTCGCAGTTGGCCTCGACCGCGGCGCGCGGCAACTCGCCATGCAAGCCCAGCAGGGCCCAGGTGAGGCAGGCCAGGTCGAAGACCATGCTTTCCTGCTTGTCGCGCGGCGCGCGCACGCCGATGCCGAGCAGCCGGATCGTGCTGTTCATGGCCTGCAGGCCCGCCACCAGGCCCGCCTGGGTGCCGGCGCTGCCGGTGGCATGCATCAGGACATCGATGCGCAGGCCCATCTCAACCGACTGGTTGACCAGCTCGAGCGCAGCATTGACATAGCCCAGTGCACCGACCGGGTTCGACCCGCCGCCCGGTATCACGTACGGCCGGCGCCCCGCCTGCGTCAGTTGCGCGGCCACGGACTCCATCTCGGCCTGCATGTTGCTGCCGCCGGCACGGCGCTCGACCGTGGCGCCATGCAGCCGGTCGAGCAGCACGTTGCCGTTGTCGGTGTAGTCGAACTCAGTGAAACCGGTGCGGTCCTCGAGCAGGATGTGGCACTGCATGCCCAGCTTTGCCGCTGCGGCCGCGGTCTGGCGAGCGTGGTTCGACTGCGTCGCGCCTTGGGTGATCACGACGTCGGCCTGCCTGGCTTGAGCTTCGGCCATCAGGAACTCGAGCTTGCGGGTCTTGTTGCCGCCGGTCGACAGGCCGGTGCAGTCGTCCCGCTTGATCCACAGGCGCGGCCCGCCCAGCAGCCGTGTCAGGTTGTCCAGCGGCTCGAGCGGCGTCGGGAAGTGGCCGAGTCGGATGCGGGGGAAGCGGGCAAGGTCCAAGGCACGGTCCAATCTGTTGTTGCGCCAATGTTGCGTCCCACAGGCGACGATCGTCCAATCGTTTTGTTGGAGTGCATTTTTCGTTTTTCACATACAGATGACTCTGCGACGGGTTTTACACGGACGCGCCCTGCCCCCGGTGCCTTCAGCGCTGACGTGAGGGACAAGCGCAACGCTGCCCTGAACAAGGATTGGCCGCCTGCTTGTCTTGGGCCGGCAGCCAGAGTCGCCAACTGGCGCATAGCCGCCCTTCTTTTCAGGCTCGCTGTTCTCGTTGCGTTCTGGCGCCGCTGCAGGCAAAGCCGACGAGGGGGTAGCCGGCTGTGTTCAGCCCAAATTCACTCCGCCGGCCACCCCCTCGCCGGCGTTGCCGGCACCCGCAGCGCGCTTCGGCAGCAGGAACACGGCCTTCGCACGCCGCTGCGCTCAGCGGACTTTGCGGACCACGGAATCTGGCCGACAGCGGGGTGGCCAAAGGAGTGAATAGGAATTTGGCTGAACGGAGTTGGCCACCCCGCTGGCGGACAGCGTGTGCCTCAACAGCGCGCATTGAACGACGGCAATGCGCCGCAAGCAGGCGGCAACACTGTGCTGTCAGACCCGGGTTCGCATCAATCCCCAATCGCCGCCTGCGCCGCCGCCAGCCGCGCGATCGGCACGCGAAAGGGCGAGCAGCTCACGTAGTCCAGCCCGGCGCGGTGGAAGAAGGCCACCGACGCCGGGTCGCCGCCGTGTTCGCCACATACGCCCAACTCCATATCCGCTCGCACCGCGCGGCCCTTCTGCACCGCCATCTCCACCAGCAGTCCCACGCCCTTCTGGTCGATGCTGCGGAAGGGATCGTGTTCGTAGAGGCCCTTCTTCAGGTACTCGGGCAGGAACTTGCCGGCGTCGTCGCGCGAGAAGCCCATCGTCATCTGCGTCAGGTCGTTGGTGCCGAAGCTGAAGAACTCGGCCTGCTTGCCGATGCTGTCGGCCACCAGTGCGGCGCGCGGCGTCTCGATCATCGTGCCCAACATGTATTCGAGCCCTTCGCCGCGCTCGGCAAAGACCTGCGCCGCCACGCCGCGGATCACCTGCGACTGGGCATTGAACTCGCGCACCGTGCCCACGAGCGGAACCATGATCTCGCAGCGCACGTCCACACCCTGCGCCTTCATGTTCAGCCCGGCCTCGAAGATGGCGCGGGCCTGCATCTCGGTGATCTCGGGATAGGTGATGCCCAGCCGGCAGCCGCGGTGGCCGAGCATCGGGTTGACCTCGGCCAGGTCGTCCACACGCATGCGGATCTTGGCCAGCGACACGCCCATCTGCTGCGCCATCACCTTCTGGCCGGCCTCGTCGTGCGGCACGAACTCGTGCAGCGGCGGGTCGAGCAGGCGGATCGTCACCGGCAGGCCGCTCATCTCACGGAACAAGCCTTCGAAGTCGCCGCGCTGCATCGGCAGCAGCTTGGCCAGCGCCTTGCGGCGGCCGGCCTCGTCATCGGCCAGGATCATCTCGCGCACCGCGTTGATGCGTTCGCCCTCGAAGAACATGTGCTCGGTGCGGCACAGGCCGATGCCGGTGGCGCCGAAGCTGCGCGCCACCTTGGCTTCTTCCGGCGTATCGGCGTTGGTGCGCACCTCCAGCCGCTTGTACTTGTCGGCCAGCGCCATCAGCTTGCCGAAGTCACCGCTGAGTTCGGCGTCCTTGGTGGCGAGTTGGCCGGCGAAGACCTCGCCAGTCGATCCATTCAACGACAGCCACTCGCCTTCGGCAAAGGTCTGCGTGCCGATGCTCATGCATCGCGCCTTCAGGTCCACGTGCACCGCGCCGGCGCCGGACACGCAGCACTTGCCCATGCCGCGCGCCACCACTGCGGCGTGCGATGTCATGCCGCCGCGCGCGGTGAGGATGCCCTTGGCCACGCTCATGCCGCGCAGGTCCTCGGGCGAGGTCTCCTGGCGCACCAGGATGACCGCCTTGCCCTGCTTGGCCCAGGCGTCGGCCTCGTCGGCATGGAACACGATCTGCCCGCTGGCCGCGCCGGGGCTGGCCGGCAGCCCGCGGGCGATCACGGTGGCGTCGGCCAACGCCTGGGTGTCGAACACCGGGTGCAGCAATTCGTTCAGCCGGTCGGGCGCCACGCGCTGCAGCGCGGTCTTCTCGTCGATCATGCCCTGCTGCAGCATCTCCATGGAGATGCGCACCATGGCCGTGCCGGTGCGCTTGCCGTTGCGCGTCTGCAGCATCCACAGCTTGCCTTCCTGGATCGTGAACTCCAGGTCCTGCATGTCCTTGAAGTGGTTCTCGAGCAGGGTCTCGGCCTGCAGCAACTGCTGGTAGATCTGCGGCATCAGCTCTTCCAGCGACGGGTACTTGGTGCGCCGCTCCTGCTCGCCCACCAGCGCCAACTCGGCCCAGCGGCGCGAACCCACCAGCGACACCTGCTGCGGCGTGCGGATGCCGGCCACCACGTCCTCGCCCTGCGCGTTGACCAGGAACTCACCATTGAACAGGTCCTCGCCGGTGCCGGCATCGCGCGTGAAGGCCACGCCAGTGGCGCTGCTGTCGCCCAGGTTGCCGAAGACCATGGCCTGCACGTTGACGGCCGTGCCCCAGGATTGCGGGATGTCGTTCAGCTCTCGGTAGACGCGGGCACGGTCGTTGTTCCAGCTCTCGAACACCGCCACCACCGCGCCCCACAGCTGTTCCCACGGGTCGGTCGGGAAGTCGCGGCCGATGCGCGCGCGGATCAGTGCCTTGAAGCGTGCCACCAGTTCCATCAGGTCCTCGGTGTCGAGCTCGGTGTCGAGCTTCACGCCCTTCTTGTCCTTGAGCACGTCGATCACCACCTCGAAGGGGTCGTGGTCCTCCTTCGACACCGGCTTCAGGCCCATGACCACGTCGCCATACATCTGTACGAAGCGGCGGTAGGAATCCCACGCAAAGCGCGCATTGCCGGCCTTGGCGGCCAAGCCGGCCACGGCCTCGTCGTTCAGGCCCAGGTTCAGGATCGTGTCCATCATGCCGGGCATCGAGGCGCGCGCGCCCGAGCGCACCGACAGCAGCAGCGGGTCGGCGGCGTTGCCGAAGCGCTTGCCCATTTCCTTCTCGACGAAGGCCACGCCGTCGCGCACCTCGGTTTCGATCAGCTTCAGCGCCGCGGCCTTGCCCTGCTCGGTGAATACCGTGCAGGCCTCGGTGCTGATGGTGAAGCCCGATGGCACGGTGATGCCCAGCCGGCACATCTCGGCCAGGTTGGCGCCCTTGCCGCCGAGCAGGTTCTTCATCGTGGCGGCGCCGTCGGTGCGCGAGCTGCCGAACAGGTAGACATAGGGGTGTGCGGTATTCATGGGGGTGGGGCCGATTGAGTTGCGAGGCGCGAAGCGCCGCATGTTCGGGCCTGCGCGCGTGTCAAGGCTTGAGCGAAGTCAAGCGTGCTGCGCTGCCCTGTCCGGAACCGGCCGGCCCCGCCGCCGTGCGCGGCAACCGGCACGCGCTTGATGCGGCGCAAGCCCCACGCGCCGCCCAGGCCGAAGAATGCCGCGTACCGAGGCTTTACGGGGCGTTGCGCATGCTGCAGATCCGGATTCATGGCCGCGGCGGCCAGGGGGTGGTGTCGGCGGCTGAAATGCTGTCACTCGCCGCCTTCGAGCAGGGCCGCCACGCGCAAGCCTTCCCCAGCTTCGGCTCGGAGCGCACCGGCGCGCCGGTGGTGGCCTTCTGCCGCATCGCCGACCAGGACATCCGCCTGCGCGAGCCGATCCTGGCGCCCGACGTGCTGATCGTGCAGGACCCGACGCTGCTGCACCAGGTGGACGTGTTCCAGGGCCTGAAGCCCGACGGCTACGTGCTCATCAACAGCCGGCACGACTTCCATGCGCTGGGCCTGGCCGAGATCGAGCAGCGCTACCAGCGCGAGCGGCTGGTCACCGTGCCGGCCACCGAGATCGCACTCAAGCACCTGGGCCGGCCGCTGCCCAATGCCGTGCTGCTGGGCGGCTTTGCCGCGCTGTCGGGGCTGATCACGCTGGACGCGGTGTCCCACGCCATCCGCGCCAAGTTCGGCGGCCGGGTGGCTGAAGGCAATGTCGCCGCGGCCACCGAGGCCTACGCTTTCGTGAAGAACGAGATGGAGGAACTGGCCCGTGCTGAAGCAGATTGAAGGTTCCAAGGCCGTGGCCGAGGCGGTGGCGCTGTGCCGCCCCGAGGTCATCTGCGCCTACCCGATCAGCCCGCAGACGCACATCGTCGAAGGGCTGGGCGAGCTGGTCAAGGACGGCACGCTCGCCCCGTGCGAGTTCATCAATGTGGAAAGTGAGTTCGCGGCGATGAGCGTGGCCATCGGCGCCTCGGCCGCCGGCGCGCGCAGCTACACCGCCACCGCCAGCCAAGGCCTGCTGTTCATGGCCGAGGCGGTCTACAACGCCAGCGGCCTGGGGCTGCCGATCGTCATGACCGTGGCCAACCGGGCCATCGGCGCGCCCATCAACATCTGGAACGACCACAGCGACAGCATGAGCCAGCGCGACTGCGGCTGGATCCAGCTGTTCGCCGCGCACAACCAGGAGGCGCTGGACCTGCACATCCAGGCCTTCAAGCTGGCCGAGGAGCTGAGCATGCCGGTGATGGTGTGCATGGACGGCTTCATCCTGACGCATGCCTTCGAACGCGTGGACATGCCCACGCAGGCGCAGGTCGATGGCTTCCTGCCCGCGTATGAGCCGCGTCAGGTGCTGGACGTGGCCGAGCCGGTGTCCATCGGCGCGATGGTCGGGCCCGAGGCCTTCATGGAAGTGCGCTACCTGGCGCATGCCAAGCAGCTGACGGCACTGGAGCGCATCCCGCAGATCGCGGCCGAGTTCCAGCAGCACTTCGGCCGCAACACCGGCGGGCTGCTGCGCGGCTACCACCTCGACGACGCCGAGACGGTGGTGGTGGCGCTGGGCTCGGTGCTGGGCACGCTGCGCGAAACGGTGGACGAACTGCGCCGCGAGGGCCAGCGCTTCGGCGTGCTGGGCATCAGCTCGTTCCGACCCTTCCCGCTGGCGGCGGTACGCAGCGCGCTGCAGGGCGCCAAACGCGTGGTGGTGCTGGAAAAGAGCTTCTCGGTGGGTCTGGGCGGCGTGGTCTCCACCGACGTGCGGCTGGCGCTGTCGGGCCTGCAGCTGCAGGGTAGCACCGTGGTGGCCGGCCTGGGCGGGCGGGCGATCACGCAGGCGTCGCTGCGGCGCATGCTGCTCGAAGCGCAGGCCGGCAAGCTGCCGGCGCTGAGCTTTCTGGACCTGGACTGGCGCATCGTCAACCGCCAGCTGGAACGCGAGGCGCAGATGCGGCGCAGCGGGCCGATCGCCGAGAACCTGCTGCGCGACGTGGGCACCGTGGCCTCGAAGGTGAGTTGACCATGAACGCTCCCGTCAAGTTCTACCAGACCGGCACCTTCACGGTGGGCAACCGCCTGCTGGCGCCCGAGCAGCGCAGCGTGCAGGCCAGCACCGAGCGCAGCAACTCGCTCAATTCCGGCCACCGCGCCTGCCAAGGCTGTGGCGAAGCGCTGGGCGCGCGCTATGCGGTCGACGCCGCCATGCGCGCCACCGGCAACCAGCTGATCGCCGCCAATGCCACCGGCTGCCTGGAGGTCTTTTCCACGCCGTACCCGGAGACGTCCTGGCAGTTGCCGTGGATCCACTCGCTGTTCGGCAATGCGGCGGCAGTGGGCACCGGCATCGCCGCGGCGCTGAAGGTCAAGGCCGCGAAAGCAGGGCAGGCGCAAAGCAGCGTGCGCGTGCTGGCTCAGGGCGGCGACGGCGGCACCACCGACATCGGTTTCGGCTGCCTGTCGGGCATGTTCGAGCGCAACGACGACGTGCTCTACATCTGCTACGACAACGAGGCCTACATGAACACGGGGGTGCAGCGCAGCAGCGCCACGCCGCCGGCCGCGCGCACCGCCACCACGATGGCGGTGGGTGCGGCGCCGGGCGCGCCCTTCGGCCAGGGCAAGAACCTGCCGCGGATCGCGATGGCGCACGAGATCCCCTACGTGGCCACCGCCACCGTGGCCGACCTGCGCGACCTGGAAGCCAAGGTCGAGACGGCCATGGCCGTGCACGGCGCGCGCTACCTGCACATCCTGGTGCCCTGCCCGCTGGGCTGGGGCTCGGCCAGCCACGACACCATCCGCCTGGCGCGGCTGGCGCGCGAGACCGGCATCTTCCCGGTGTTCGAGGCGCGGCATGGCGAGGTGACGGCGGTGACGAAGATCCGCCATCGCGTGCCTGTTGCGGACTACCTGAAGCCGCAGAAGCGCTTCGCGCACCTGTTCGGCACGCCGGGCCAGCCGCAGATGCTGGCGATGATCCAGGCCGAAGCCGACCGCAACATCCGCCGCTTCGGCCTGCTCGACGACGCGCTGGAGGCATGACGATGCAGAAACCCTTCGCCATCACGCTCGACCCCGGCTCGTCGCTGGCCAACAAGACGGGCAGTTGGCGCACCGAGCGCCCGATCTACGTCGACCGGCTGCCGCCCTGCAATGCGCAGTGCCCTGCCGGCGAGGACATCCAGGGCTGGCTGTTCCATGCCGAAAGCGGCGACTACCAGACGGCCTGGCGCCACCTGGTGCGCGACAACCCCTTCCCCGCGATCATGGGCCGCGTGTGCTACCACTCCTGCGAGGGCGTGTGCAACCGCGGCAAGCTCGACGCGGCGGTGGGCATCAACTCGGTGGAGCGCTTCCTGGGCGACGAGGCGCTGCAGCAGGGCTGGCGCTTCGACGCGCCGGCGGCGGATAGCGGCAAGCAGGTGCTGGTGGTCGGCGCCGGGCCCTCGGGCATGTCGGCGGCCTACCACCTGCGCCGCCTGGGCCACGCCGTCACAGTGGTGGAGGCCGGCCCGATGGCCGGCGGCATGATGCGCTTCGGCATCCCCAAGTACCGGCTGCCGCGCGCGGTGCTGGACGCCGAGATGCAGCGCATCGTCGACCTGGGCGTGACCTTGAAGCTCAATGCCAAGGTCTTCGACCTGGCGCAGACCATGAAGGATGGCGGCTACGACGCCGCCTTCCTGGCGGTGGGCGCGCACATCGCCAAGCGCGCCTACATCCCGGCCAAGGACAGCTCGCGCATCCTCGACGCGGTGGCGGTGCTGCGCAGCATGGAAGGCGAGGACAAGCCGATGCTGGGCCGCCGCGTGGTGGTCTATGGCGGCGGCAACACCGCCATCGACGTGGCGCGCACCGCCAAGCGGCTGGGCGCCACCGAAGCCGTCATCGTCTACCGCCGCACGCGCGAGAAGATGCCAGCGCACGACTTCGAGGTCGAGGAGGCGCTGCAGGAAGGCGTGATGGTCAAGTGGCTCTCGACCATCAAGCGCTCGGGCGACGCTGGCGCGCTGACCATCGAGAAGATGGTGCTCGACGCCCACGGCAACCCGCAGCCCACCGGCGAGTTCGAGACGCTGGAAGCCGATTCGCTGGTGCTGGCGCTGGGCCAGGACGTGGACCTGTCGCTGCTGGATGGCGTGCCGGGGCTGCAGATGCAAGACGGCGTGGTGCAGGTGGACCCGGCCACGATGATGACCAGCCACCCGGGCCTGTTCGCCGGCGGCGACATGGTGCCGGCCGAACGCAACGTCACCGTGGCGGTCGGCCACGGCAAGAAGGCCGCGCGCCATATCGACGCCTGGCTGCGCGGCACGCGCGTCGAGCCGCCGCCGAAGCACGCGCCGGCCACCTTCGAGCGGCTGAACCCCTGGTACTACAGCGACGCGCCGAAGACGCTGCGCCCGCAACTGGACATCGCCCGCCGCACCAGCAGCTTCGACGAGGTGCAGGGCGGGCTGAGTGCCGCCAACGCGCTGTTCGAGGCGCGGCGCTGCCTGAGCTGCGGCAACTGCTTCGAGTGCGACAACTGCTACGGCGTGTGCCCCGACAACGCGGTCATCAAGCTCGGCCCCGGCCAACGTTTCGAGTTCAACTACGACTACTGCAAGGGCTGCGGCATCTGCGCCGCCGAATGCCCCTGCGGCGCAATCGACATGGTGCTGGAAGAAGGCTAGCTTCCTCGCCTGCCGGGACGAGACAGCGGTCCGCTGGCGCCGTACGACCTGCATGCTCTGGGCTTCAGGCACCACGGGCCCACGACGTTGCGTGCGCTGGCCGGGCTTCGGCGGCGTGGCCCAAGCGTCCACAGCCAATCTGTTCGATCGAAAGCAACGGAGTGTCAGCCGCTCCCGAAGTCGGCTTCGATCCGGCCGCCGCGCTGCGCCCGCTGCGTGGTCAGTCGGCAACGGCTTCGCGAGCCACCCTGACAGTCTCCGCGACGATCAGCGCTTGACGCGTCGCGTCGGCTGGGCCGCAGATCGACTCGCAGCCCCAGTCGGTCGTGTCCTCGAAATCACAGTGCGAGGCACCGGCGATGCGCCGCTCCATGCGCCGATGGGGCAGCCAGGCGGCAATGCGCCGCGCGCTGCCGGAGACATTGCATGCGCCACTCGGAGCACGCAGCACCACCGCGGGCGCGCGCAGGCTGCGCGCAATGCCCCTGGATTGGCCGAAAGCGTCGACTGGGTCGAGCCCGACCCAGAGTGCCAGCCGCGGCACGCGGTCGGTTGCGAGCAGCGCAGCCAGCCCGCCGGCCGACGTCCCGATCAACACGACGGGCACAGCGTCGAGCTTGTGTTCGGCCACGATCGCGGCAACCAACGCCACGATGGCGTCTGCGTTCGCCTCGTGCCGCACCGCGTGCGGCAGATCGGGCACCGCAACGAGAAAGCCCGCCTCCGCCAGGCGCTCGGCGAGCATGACATGCTGAGCGCGCGATCGGGTGAATCCGTGCGCGACTACTGCCAGCGCGCGCGGTCGCGTTGCCGGTGCGTAGACGTCGACCACCGCCGATTGGCCGATGAGCGTCAGCAGACGCGTCTCGACCGAGGCCGCGGCAGGTGCGATGCCGGCCGCAAGCGCGAGACTGAGGCAGAGAGCGCGGATCATGGGAGCTTCAGACAACGACTTGCCTCGCGAATAGCGGGTTGGCGCCGCCGCGGCGATTGACCTGGCCGACGCGGCGGTCCACGCCAGGTTGAGTCCGCGCAGGAGGCATCCCTACGTGACAAATTGATAGGGTCTACCGTCATCAGGCGAGCATGCCTGCCACCCGCGGCGGATCGGTCTCAGGACTTGGTCACCGCGAAGGCCACGTCGAGCCTGGCCTCGAACACGCGCATCGGCACGTCGACTTGCGATTTCGTCAGCTCGAAGGCCTTGTGCACCGAACGCCCCCGCGCCAGCAAGTCGTAGAAACATTCGGCCCATGCCTTGGCCTGCTCACCGGTGATGTCGTCGTCACTGGCGGCCATGTGCGCCACCTTTTGCACCTCCTGCGCCACCACCAGGGGCACGCGACAGGTGGCGATCACCACCAGGCGCGTCTGCGATTCGCCGAGCAGGCTGACGAAGGCCGATACCGGCATCGATTCGACCTGACCGGTGCGCGGCAGATTGGTCTGGATGTCGACTTCGGAAAAAATGAGTTCGCCGCTGCGTGGGTGCACAGGCAAGGCCAGGTGCACGATGTCGAAGCGTTGCTCGGTCAGCAGTGTGCGCAGCCGTTTCAAGGTCAGCGCCTTGTCGACCAGGCTGCGTCCCGGAAACGCCGACTCGATCGCAGCGATGTCGTAGTCGAAACCATAGGCCGGCTGCGCATATTGAGCGTTCGACGCACACAGGATGCGCGGCTCGCGGACCAGCTCCACGGCCATCGCCGCCGCGGCCTGTCGTGTTTCGAGAGCCTTCAGCTCAGACGCCACCGCCGCGAAGTCGATGGCGGGCGCATCGACCTTCGCGCGCAGCGCCAAGGTGTCGTAGAGCTTGCGCAGGCCACCCGGGTCGTCGGCGCTGACCGACTGCAGCATGCTCAGCGGCACCGGCAGTTCTTCCGGCGTCATCCCCGAGTGGCACAACGGAATCACCGGGATGCCGCGCAGCCACACCGCACCGGCCTCGAAGTTGACCCAAGGGCGTCCGACGGATTCCTTGCTGGCCAGCACGATCTGCACGTCGGCGCCCTTCAGTGCCTTGTCAACCTCCTCGAGCCACTTCGACCCGGCGCGGATCGTCGTCTGGTCGGAGGACACGAAGATGTCCAGCAGGCCCAGGAAGTCGCGCTGCAGGCGCTGCTTCACCGCCTGAGCCAGTGCCGTCTCGGAAGAGATGTGGCTGATGAATACACGCGTCTTTGCCATTGCGAACGCCCTGACGACCCCCTGACGATGCACAGCATACCCGCGTCGCATGCGTGGCCGCCATCGGCAATGAGCGCGGCCGACGTTGCAGAGCACCCATTGAGTGCCGGCCCATCGAGGATGGGCGGTTCAAATGCACTTGTTCACACCCATTCGGCGGCCAGACTCCGGCACTCGACGCCTTGCTCGCGACGTTCAGAATCAACAGTGACCCGCTGCGAGCCGGGGAACCCGTCCGTATCGCCACCATCGCCGGTCCAGCAAGCGCGAGCGCAAGCGGGTCGACACGGCGCATCCGGGTGAACTGCCGCGGCACCAGGCCATGCAGCGCGGTCCGCCCGGGGCAATGCGCCGCCGGACGCGCGACGACGCCCCGCGACTAACGCGTTTCGAGCCAGCCGGCGTGGCCCAGCATGTCGGGCGAGATGAGCACGACGCCGCGCTCGGTGACGTTGAAGCGCTCGCGGTCGCGCGCCGGATCGAAGCCGACGCGCAGGCCGTCGGGCAGCACACAGCCTTTGTCGACGATGCTGCGCTTCAGGCGCACGTCGCGCCCGATCTGCACGCCGGGCAGCACGACCGAGTCTTCGACCGTGCTGCCCTCGCCCACCCGGGCGTTGTAGAACAGGATCGAGCGGCGCACCAGCGCGCCGCTGACGATGCAGCCGTCGGACACCAGCGAGTCCACCGCGACGCCGCGGCGGCCGGCATCGTCGAACACGAACTTGGCCGGCGGCCGGTGCGGCTGCCGCCCCAGCATCGGCCAGGCCTCGTCGTACAGGTTCAGCTCGGGCACCACATGCGTCAGGTCCAGGTTGGCCTCCCAGTAGGCGTCGAGCGTGCCCACGTCGCGCCAGTAGGGCCGGTCGCCGACCATGTTGACGCAGCTGTTCTCGAAGCGGTGCGCATGGACCTGCGCCGAATGCACCAGCCGCGGGATCAGGTCCTTGCCGAAATCGTGGCTCGATGCCGGATCGGCGGCATCGCGCTCCAGTTGCTCGACCAGGAAGTCGGCATTGAAGGCATAGATGCCCATGCTGGCCAGCGCATGGTCGGGCTTGTCGGGCAGCGGCTTCGGGTGGGCCGGCTTTTCGTCGAAGGCGACGATGCGGTCCTGCGCGTCCACCGTCATGACGCCGAACTCGCAGGCATCGGCCAGCGGCACCTGCAGGCAGGCCACGCTCATGTCGGCGCCGCGCTCCACGTGCTCGGCCAGCAGCACGCCGTAGTCCATCTTGTAGATGTGGTCACCACCCAGCACGACCACGTACTTGGGCCGCGACTCGCGCAGGATGTCCAGGTTCTGATAGACGGCATCGGCGGTGCCGGTGTACCAGCGTTCGTCGCGGCGCTGCTGCGCCGGCACGATGTCCACATACTCGCCCAGGCTGGCCTCGAGGAAGCCCCAGCTGCGCTCGACATGGCGGATCAGGCTCTGCGCCTTGTACTGCGTCAGCACACCGATGCGCCGCAGCCCGGAATTGACGCAGTTGCCGAGCGCGAAATCGATGATGCGCATGGTGCCGGCAAAGTGCACCGCCGGCTTGGCGCGGTGGTCGGTCAGCTGGCGCAGGCGGCTGCCACGGCCGCCGGCCAGCACCAGCGCGTAGGTGTGCTGGGTGAGTGCGCGTCGGGGGTCGGTCTTCATGGTTTACTGTCTCCCTGGTGTATGCGAACGCGGTGTCTCGGTGCCGCGCCCGGCCGGCGCGCGCGGGTTGGGCCCATATTCAACCCTGCATTTCCAGTGCGCTCGGCGTGGCGCCGGCCGTGCACGCTGCGGCGGCCACCCAGGCCTGGCCCAGTGCCAGGCCGGCGTCGCCACAACCGGCGAGTTGCGGCTGCAACACGCGCAGTCCGGCGCGCACCAGGGCCTGCTCGAGCCATTCACGAAGGATGCGGTTGGCGAAGCAGCCCCCCGCCAGCACCACCGTGTGCACGTCGGTCTCGGCGGCGGCGGCCATGGCGCGCTGCGCCAACGCATCGGCCAGGCCGAGGTGGAACATCGCCGCGCCGCGCGCGATGGCCTCGTCGCCCTCGGCCGCCAAGGCCAGCAGCTGCAGCAACAAGGGCTGCAGGTCCAGCGACGGCCAGCGGAATTCGAAGCCGGGGTGAGCGCCCAGCCAACCGGTCGCGGCGCGCTGCAGCGCCACAGCGGCCTCGGCTTCGGCGGACTGCCGCAGGCTCAGGCCCAAGGCGCCGGCCGCGGCGTCGAACCAGCGCCCGGCCGCCGTGCTGGACGGGCAGTTCAGGCCCCGCTGCAGCATGGCCTGCAGCAGCCGCGCGGCGGGTTCGCCCACCTGCGCTGCGAAGCGCGGCACGATCTCGTCGCCACGGCCGGCGGCATGCAGCACGGCGGCGGCCAGGCGCCAGGGCTCGCGCGCCGCGACGTCACCGCCCGGCAGAGCCAGCGGCGCCAGGTGGTCGATGCGGCGCCAGCGTGAACAGGGGCCGACCCACAGCAGTTCACCGCCCCAGGCGCTGCCGTCGCTGCCCAGGCCCACGCCGTCCAGCGCGATGCCGATCACCGGCGCATCGACGCCGTGTTCGGCCCGCGCCACGGCGATGTGCGCATGGTGGTGCTGAACCGCCACAGCCGGCACGCCGAGTCGCCGCGCCAGCGCCTGGGCCAGGCGGGTGCTGTGGAAGTCGGAATGCAGGTCATGCGCCACCGCCTGCAGCGGCGTGGTTGCGCGCGCCAGCAGCGCATCGAGCGAATCGGCCAGCGCGCTGCAGGCCGAAGCATCGCCCAGGTCGCCATGCAAGGCCGACCAGCGCACCTGGTCGCCATCGAGCAGGCAGGCGCGGTTCTTCAGGTAGGCGCCGCAGGCCAGCACCGTGGCCGGCGCGGCGCGCGGCAGCGGCTGCGCCTTCATGCCGGCTGAACCTCGGCCGGCATGCGCAGCAGCCAGTCGATCCAGGCATCGAGCCCGTCGCCGCGGGTGGCCGACAGCTGCAGCACCTGCAGCGCCGGGTTGACCTGCCGCGCCAACCGGATGCAGCGCGCCACGTCGAACTGCACGTAGGGCAGCAGGTCGATCTTGTTGATCAGCAGCAGCGCGGCCGCGGCAAACATGTCCGGGTACTTCAGCGGCTTGTCCTCGCCTTCGGTGACCGACAGGATCACCACCTTGGCCGCCTCGCCGAGGTCCCACAAGGCAGGGCACACCAGGTTGCCGACGTTCTCGATGAACAGCAGCGAACCCGCCGGGTGGTGGGAGTGAGGGTGGTCGCGCCCCTGCTCATGCACATGCTCATGCAGGTCGAGCTGCGCGAAGGCCTCGCCCACCATCTGCGCATCGAGGTGGCAGCCGCGCCCGGTGTTCACCTGGATGGCCGGCGCGCCGGCGGCGCGGATGCGCTCGGCATCGAGCTGGGTCTGCTGGTCGCCTTCGATCACCGCCAGCGGCCGCTGAGGCGCACGCTGGCGCAACGCGGCGATGGTGGCGCACAGCAGCGTGGTCTTGCCCGAGCCGGGGCTGGACAGCAGGTTGTAGGCGGCCACGCCATGCGCGGCGAAATGCGCGCGGTTGCGGTCGGCCAGCCGCTGGTTGGCACCCAGCACATCGGCCTCGATCTGCACCAGGCGCAAGGCCGGCTGGCCGGGCAGCGATGCACGCGCCGCGCCCTGGCCGTAGTGCAGCACGGCCGCAGGCTCGGCAGGCTCATCGGCGTGTCCACACCCGCATACGACGCACATCGGCAGCTCCTTCAATCGGGCCGGACCAGCAGGTCGAGCACGCGCAGCGCATCGCCGCCGGTAGGGCGCAGCGGCACGCCGCCGCATTGCGGGCAGGGGTCGGCGCGGCTGGCGATCTGCACTTCTTCGGCGCAGGACGCGCACCAGGCGAGGCCGGGCGGCTCTTCGATGTCGATCTGCGCGCCGGCCAGGCAGGTGCCGGGCGCGACGGCATCGAGCGCGAAGCGCAGCGCACCGACCTCGACGCCGGCCAGCGCACCGGCCTCCAACCGCAGCATGGCGACGCGCTGGAAATGTTCGCGCGCCGCGGCGTCCTGCACCAGGCGCAGGATCTCGGCGGCCAGGCTCAGCTCATGCACGGCGTAGCACCTGCGGCCGCGACAGCCAGCCCTGCGCCCAGAGCAGCGCGGCCTCCAGGTGTGCCATCGCGCCCGCGCTCGGCGGCTCGCCCAGTTCGAAACGCAGGCCGCGGATGGCCAGCAGCGTGCAGGGCGGGGGGTCGTCGTCGTGCAGTTCGCGGTACACCTGCAGCAGCGCCTGCGGCGACAGCGCATGGCTGCTCAGGCTGCCATCGGCCGCAGCACGCAGGCTCAGCGTCTCGAAGGGCGGTGCGCAGCCCAGGCTGGCATCGATGAAGAGCACGCGCGAGCGGCCGTCCAGGTCGAGCACATGCTCGACCATCAGCTGGTAGTCGTCGAGGAACTCGATGTCGTCGCGGTCGGGCAGCGCAACGCGCAGCCGCTCGACGCACAGCGGCCCCAGCGCATCGTCGCCACGGCTGCGGTTGCCCCAGCCGAAGACCAGCATCGGGCGCGTCATGGGCCAGCCTCCAGCCGGTGCACGAAGCCGCCCTCGGACGACTTCTCGACACGATCGACCAGCACCCCACCGGCGTCGACCAGAGTGACTTCCAGCGGCATCTTGCCCAGCGCATGGGTGGCGCAGGACAGGCAGGGGTCATAGGCGCGGATCGCCACCTCGATGTGGTTCAGCAGGCCTTCGGTCAGCTCGTGGCCATCCAGGTACTCGCGCGCCACCGAGCGCACCGCCTCGTTCATCGCCTGGTTGTTGTGCGTGGTGGAGACGATCAGGTTGCAGCGCGTCACCAGATCGTCGTCGCCGACCTCGTAGTGGTGGATCAGCGTGCCGCGCGGTGCTTCGATCACGCCCACGCCGCCGTGCCGTCGTGGCCCGCTGGCCATCAGCTCGCCGGCCAGGATGTCCGGGTCGTCCAGCAGCTCGGCGATGACCTCCATGCAATGCAACAGCTCGACCATGCGCGCCCAGTGGTAGGCCAGCGAGCCGTGCAGCGGCTGGCCCCTACCCCAGTCGATGAACTCGCGGCGCTCGCTTTCCGCAAGAGGGCTGGGGATGAAGTCGCAGTTCTGCACCCGCGCCAGCGGGCCGACGCGGTACCAGCCGTGCTCGCGCCCCAGGCTTTTCAGGAACGGGAACTTCATGTAGGTCCAGGGCTTGACTTCCTCTTCGATCAGGTCGAGGTAGCCCTGGTCGCTGGCGCCGTCGAAGAGCAGCGCGCCGTCGGCATCTCGCGCGCGGATCACGCCGTCGTACAGCTCCAGCGCGCCATCGGCGCGCACCAGCGACAGCATGTGCGAGCGCATCGCACCGAAGTGGTCGTACAGCGCCGGGTTCTGCGCATGCAGGGTCTTGGCGATGTGCACCGCGTCCTTCGACCAGGCGATCATTTGCTGCACGTCGGCCAGCAGCATCGCGCGGTCGGCCGCGCTGACATGCTTGTTCATGCCGCCGGGCACCGAGCCGGTGCCGTGCACGCGCTTGCCCGCCGTGGCGCGGATGACCTCCTGTCCGAACTTGCGCAGCAGCACGCCCTTCTTCGCGATGTCGGGGTGGGCCGCGGCCACGCCGACGATGTTGCGCAGGTTGACTTCCGAATCGAAGCCGAACAGCAGGTCCGGCGAGCTCAGATGAAAGAAGTGCAGCGCATGGCTCTGCATCACCTGGCCGTAGTGCATCAGCCGGCGGATCTTCAGCGCCGACGGCGTGATCGGCATGGCGCCGACCACATGGTCCAGCGCCTTGCTCGCCGCCAAGTGGTGCGACACCGGGCAGATGCCGCACAGTCGCTGCACCATCACCGGCACTTCCCAGTAGGGCCGACCTTCGATGAACTTCTCGAAGCCACGGAACTCGACGATGTGCAGCCGCACCTGCTGCACGCGGCGCTGATCGTCGAGCAGGATCGTCACCTTGCCGTGGCCCTCGACCCGGGACACCGGATCGATGGCCACGCGACGCAGGCCCTGCGGCTGGGCGGCGGTTTCGAGAGAGGGGGTCATGGCTTCAGTCGTAGTGCAGCAGGCCGTGGCCCAGGTGCGGCGTGCGCCCGGCCAGCAGGTCGGTGAGGAAAGCCCAGAAGGCATCGGCCGAGGGCGGGCAGCCGGGCAGGAAGTAGTCCACATCCACCACCTCGTGGATCGGGTGCACTTTGTTCAGCGGCAGCGGCAGCTCCGGGTCGTTGGGGATGGCGCTGCCGCCGGACAGCCCCGGCCGGCTGCGGTACACGTCGACCAGCATCTGCCCCAGGTCGAGGTGGTTGCGCTGCGCCGGCAGCCCGCCGGTGATGGCGCAGGCGCCCACCGCCACCAGCGTCTTGCAATGCGCGCGGAACTCGCGCAGCACGACCACGTTCTCGGCATTGCACAGCCCGCCTTCGATCAGGCCGATGTCGCAGTGCCCGACCTCTTTGATGTCGGTCAGCGGCGAGCGGTCGAACTCGATGTGCTCGACCAGCTCGAACAGCCGCTCGTCGATGTCCAGGAAGGACATGTGGCAGCCGAAGCAGCCGGCCAGTGAGACGGTGGCCACCTTCAGCTTACGCGGGCCATGCGGCATCACCGGCAAAGTCATGACCGGCCCTCCGCCTGTTCCGACACCGATTTCTCGTCATACAGACGCTCGCCGATCGGGATGACGAAGCCGCGCCGCTTGGGCAGGATCACGCCCACCGGGCAGATGCTGGCGGCACGGTCGGCCAGCGCCATGTCGGTGTCGCCCAGCCGGCCGCTGTCGCTGTTGACCAGCAGCCGCGTGCCGATGCCGTGGCCGCCGATGGCAAAGACGTTCTTGCCGTCCACGTCGCGGCTGGCGCGCACGCACAGCTCGCACAGGATGCAGCGGTTGAAATCGAGCAGGATGTCCGGGTGGCTGGCGTCCACCGGCCGGTCGGGATAGAACTCCTCGAAGTGCGGGCCTTCCATGCCCATCTGGTAGGCGGTGGCCTGCAGCAGGCAGTTGCCGCTTTTCTCGCAGCTGGGGCAGAAATGATTGCCCTCGACGAACAGCATCTGCAGCAGCGTCTTGCGTTGCGCGTTCAGCTCCTCGGTGTGGCTTTCCACGTCCAGCCCCGGCGTGGCCATCACGGTGCACGCGGCCGCGGGGCGGCCGTTGACCTTGACGGTGCAGATGCGGCACGAGCCGTGCGGCGCAAAGTCCGGATGCCAGCACAGGTGCGGGATGTAGCGGCCCACGCGCGTGGCCGCCTGCAGCACGGTGTCGCCCGGCTCGAAGGGCACGTCGTCGCCGTCGAGCGTGAAGCCGGCGGCGTCACCGTCCGGGAGCGTCGGGCCACTCATGACGCGGCCGCCTCGAAGTGCGCGCCCGGGTCGTCGCGCCCGGTCAGGTGGCGCGCGATCGACAGCTCGGCGTCGAGGTCGAAACCCGGCTCGAAATACAGCGACTTCAGATGCCGCTCGTAGGCCGGGCGGAACTTGGCGATGGTGTCGCGCAGCGGGTTGCAGGCGGTGGCGCCCAGGCCGCAGTGCGTGGCGGCATGCATAAGCTTGTCGAGCTCGAAGAGCACGTCGATGTCGTGGCGCGAGCCGTGGCCGGCCGCCAGCTTGTCCATGCGCTTGACCACCAGCGCGGTGCCCACGCGGCAGGGGGTGCAGAAGCCGCAGCTTTCGTGGGCGAAGAAGTGCGCGAAGCCGCGCGCCACCTCGAACATGTCGCGGCTGCGGTCGAAGACCATGAAGGCGCCGGCGGTGGGCACGTCCTCGAAGGCGATGCGCCGGCCGAACTCGAAGGCCGACAGGCACACCCCCGACGGCCCGCCCACCTGCACCGCCTGCGTGTCGGTGGCGCCGCAGTCCTCGAGGATGCGGCCGATGCGTGTGCCGAAGGGGTACTCGTACAGGCCCGGGCGTTCGCAGTCGCCCGACACCGAATGGATCTTCGTGCCGGTGGACTTGGGCGTGCCGATGGCCGCCCACCAGGCGCCGCCGTGCAGCGCGATGTGCACCGCCGCGCAGAAGGTCTCGACGTTGTTGACGATGGTCGGGTGCCCCAGGTAGCCGCTCTGCACCGGAAAGGGCGGGCGGATGCGCGGCGTGCCGCGCTTGCCTTCCAGCGATTCGATCAGCGACGATTCCTCGCCGCACACATAGGCGCCGGCACCGACATGGATGTCGATGTCGAAATCGAAGCCGGCCTGGCCCAGGATGGCGCCGCCCAGCAGCCTGGCCTGGCGGCGGCGCTGCAGCACCGCCTGCAGCGATTCGAGCAGGTAGCGGTATTCGCCGCGCAGGTAGACGAGCCCGCGGCGCGCGCCGATCAGCCAGGCGGCGATGCTCATGCCCTCGACCACCGCGTCGGCATGGCGCGTGAGCAGCACGCGGTCCTTGAAGGTGCCGGGCTCGCCCTCGTCGGCATTGCACACCACCACGTGTTCGCTGCCGGGTGCCTGGCGGCACAGCGACCATTTCAGCCCGGTGGCAAAGCCCGCGCCACCGCGGCCGCGCAGGTTGCTCTGCTTCATCTCGGCCAGCATGCCCGGGATGCCGCGCGCCAGCGCCGCCGCCAGTGCCGCGCCCGGCGCCGGCGGCTCGGCCAGCAGCACATCGGCGCGGCGGACGTGGTCTTGCACCTCGAACCATTCGGCCGGCCACTGCGCCACCGGCACGCGGCCGCGGACCAGCGCGGCCATCTGCGCCACGCGCGTGGCATCCAGCCGGGTGATGACCTGGTGGTGGTCGACCAGCAGCGCCGGGCCCTGGTCACCCAGGCCGGTGCAGGAGGTGGCGTCCACGCTGACCAGCCCGTCCTCGCCCACGCGGCCGGGCGCCACGCCCAGGCGGCGGCACAGGTCGGCCATCAGCGCCTGGCTGCCGAGCAGCCGGTCGGTGACGTTGTCGCTGAACAGGATGCGGTACTCGCCCACCGGCTGGGTGTGGAAGAAGCGGTAGAAGCCGGCCACGCCCTGCACCTGGGCCAGCGTCAGGCCCAGGCCGGCGGCCAGCTGGGCCAGCGCCGGGCGCGGCAGCCAGCCGTGCTGCGCCTGCAACTCGCGCAGGATCTGCACCAGCGCATGCGGGTCGTGCGCATGGCGTGCCAGCAGCGTCCCGGTGTCGGGGGCTGCACGGCCAGGAGCACTCGGCGGTTGCGGCATGGATCCCCTTCGGATGAGAGCCGGGCAAAGGCGCATTCTGCGCAGTACCTGCTGCCGGCAGATGACAAAGCTCAACATCAAACTAGGGTATTCATGCCACGCGCCGCCGCGGCGCCGGCCGGTGCGCACCGCTAAGATCGTGTCGGTGGCCTCCCGGGCCGCCGCCCCCGCATCGCCAGCAAGCTGCCCCGATGGGCCCGATCGCGACATCGAGCGTCGACTCAACGCCGGGTTATTTCGCCCGGCTGCCGCCGCTCGACAGCCCCTACCGCACCTTCGACGAGGCGCACTATCGCGCCGCGCCCGACGACTGGGCGCTGGTCCTGACCGACATCGTCGGTTCCACCCAGGCGATTGCCGAGGGCCGGCACAAGACAGTGAACTTCGTTGCCGCGATGGCCATCGCCGCGGCCCGGAACCTGTGCGCGCCGGAATCGATCCCCTTCCTGTTCGGCGGCGACGGCGCGGTGCTGATGGTGCCGCCGCAGCACCAGCCAGCCGTGCGCCAGGCCTTGGCACGCGTGCGCGGCGCCGCCTGGCGCGAGCACGGTCTGCGCCTGCGCGTGGGCATGGTGCCGGTGTCGGCGCTGCGCACCCAGGGCTGCGACGTGCGCGTGGCGCGCTACGAGCCGACGCCGGGCAACAGCTTCGGCGTCTTTGCCGGCGGTGGGGTCAGTGTGCTGGAGGACGCCATCCGCGGCCGCGCCTGGCCCGAGCTGGGTGCGCTGGCCGAGGTGCCCGAAATACTGGACGACGGCGTGCCGGTGGACTTGAGCGGCCTGTCCTGCCGCTGGGCACCCTTGCAGTCGCAGCACGGCAAGATGCTCACGCTGATACTGCACGACGCCGACGATCCCGGTGCGGTGTATGCCGAAGTCATGCGCCTCGCCGGCCAGGACGGCGACCCGCGACCGGCCCGGCCGGAGACGCTGCGCGCCGACTGGCCGCCCAAGGACTTCATGCTCGAGGCGCGTGCGCGCTGCCGCGGCGGCTGGCTGCCGTGGTGGGCGCTGCGCGTGCTGGCCGAGACGCTGCTGGCCAAGGGGGTGATCGCACGCGGCAAGCCGGTGGGCGAATTCGACCCGCGGCGCTACCAGCTGGAGATCCGCAGCAACACCGACTTCTGCAAGCACGACCGCACGCTGTGCTGCGTCATCGACTGCGCGCTGCCGCGCATCGAGGCCATCCGCCGGCATGTCGAAGCCTGCGCCAAGGCGCAGCGTTTCGACTGGGGCATGAACGTCTCGGACACCGCGCTGATGACCTGCCTGGTGACGTCGGAGAGCGAAGGCCTGCACGTGCACTTCGTCGACGGCGGCGGTGGCGGCTACACCACGGCGGCGGTGCAGTTGAAGGCGGCGCGCGCGGCGCGGGGGTGAGGGGCTGCCCCCCAACCGTAGCATGCTGAGCACGACCGGCTCGCCGGCACAAGGAGGATCGGTTCATGAGCACGCCGCCGGGAGAGATTGGCGAACTTCTGCAGAAGCGGCGCCAGCGCGTTCGTTCCTGGGTGAGGCCGGACGCGCATCCCTTGGTGGCCGGGCCGGTCAATGAGGCCTGTGCCGCGCTGGACGCCATGGCCGGGATGCTGGGCGAGATATCGCCGGCCTTGTCGCGGCTGCTGATCGAGTCCATCGGCCAGGAGCAGCAGCTTCGGCTGATCCACGCGCAGCAGAAGGCGCGTGACATCGAGAAGGCGCGCCAGCTGCGCCTGCAGGCGCAGGCCGAGGCGGACGAGGAGCAAGCCGCACTTCTGGAGTCGCTGGCCAGAACCTACGAGCTTGCCATCGACATGCCGGACATGTCCGATGTCCGCGCGGCGGGCGTGCTGCTGACGGCATCGAAGCTGTACCGCAGCGCCGAACAGGTGTCACGATCCCAGGACGCCGCGGCGATCAAGACGCTGGGCCTCAAGGCCGTCACCACGGCCGGCAAGTGGGCGCTGAAGCTCACGCCGGTTCGGCATGAGGACCTGCAGGATCTGAAGGATGTCTGGGAAGCCCTGAAGACCCTGAAGGAGCCACTCGACGACGCCACGGCCATCCTGGAGGCCGGCAGGTTGCGCAGTGGACAGGCCAAAGCGGCATCGTCGCTCTTCGAGCGCTTGCAGGTGATCCGGGAACTGGCGGAAGGCTGGTGCCGGGCCGCCCTGCAGGAACCGTTCTTTGCCGAGGCGATCGGTGTCGAGCATGCCGAGACCGCGCTGCAGGACCGCTTGCAGCGCGCGCGGCTGGATGGGGACTCGAAGAGCTGAGCGGCGCTCTCCGAGGCGCGGCCGACGGCCGGGAGCTCAACGGTTGGGTTTGGGCCGCTTCGGTTCTTCAAGGGCAGTTTCAGACTGGGTCCGGTCACTCGACGGTTCGATTTGCCTGCTCCAGAGCAGTCGCTGAACGTGCAGGACGGCGGACAGGGCGCCCGCCCTCGGCCATCACGAGACGTTCGGCGGTGCAGTTGGTCAGCGGTCGTTCAACGCAGCGAGCGACCCGAAGCCGACGGCCGTGGTCCTCCAAACCAGTCACAGAAATCGATTGGAGCCGCCGTTCGACCGCGACAACGAGGCGCCCCAACCTTCTCTCAGATTGGGCGTCCACAAGAGGCGACCGCCCGCGGCCCGCCGCAACGAGAGGCCGTCAGCGCCGAGCACGGGCCGACCCCGATCCGGCGATCCTGCCAATCCCGGCCTTCGAGTTCGACCGGTGCCTCAGCGGGTAGCCACCATTGTCACCGTCGCCGCTCACCCGCGTGCAATGCCGTGCAGGCGCGTGCCCCCGCCAGCCTGCCGGCGCGAAGGTGTCAGCACAAGCCTGCGGAGCAGTTGATTGCCTCTGCAAATCGACGTTTGACCCGCGCTACCGGCTCGTCCGCACCCCGGCTGGCGAGCTTGAAATGGGTAACGTCCCTATTTCTTGCCGCCTGGCCTGGGCAATCCAATCACCGAGCCCTCGCGTCTGGCGTCGGCCGCGCCGTACTGCTTGCCGGTGCGCGCGTCGACGACCACCGCCTGCACCGAGCCGATGTCGGCCGGGGGATTCACCGCATACCCGAGTGCGGTCAGGCCGGCGAGGGCCGACGGCGAGAATCCGGTGAACCTGCTGCCCGGGGCGCCGTTGTCGATGTTGATCGTGCTGCCGGTCGCGGTGACGGAGAGCCGCGGCGCGTCGATCGCATCCTGGATGGTCATGCGGTGGTCCAGCAGATTTAGCGTCACGTTGAACACAGAGTTGATGATCGTAGAGCCACCGGGCGAGCCGTACGCAATGATGGGTTCGCCGTCGGCGTTGAAAATCATCGTCGGCACCATGCTGCTGCGTGGCCTCTTGCCCGGCGCGACGTCGTTGGTTGCGGGCTGCCCGGTAAACGTGTTCGTCGACGGCGTGAAGTTGAAATCCGTCAGCTCGTTGTTGAGCAGGAAGCCGAAGCTCTTGAAGCAGCTAATGGCCGTGCAACCGGGCGGGTAGTAGCCGGCGAACATACCCGCGCCGTGCGACGACTCGATCGTGTTGGTGTAAGACACCATGTTGCCCCACTTGTCGACCACCGAGAAATGCGTGGTCGAGCCGCCGGGACCGCTGAAGGACTCGAGCGCTGCGACGTTGGTGCCGTTGTCGGCACAGGTCGGATCTTCCAGCAGCGGATTGCCGGCCATGGGATTCGGCGTGAGCCGCACGCCGGGAACGATCTTGTCGCCGCGGGGCTTGACGTAGTCCGGATCGATAAGCCCCTGTTCCGGCACGCACGAAAAATCGGCGTCGCCCATCCAGATAGCGCGATCCGCGAACGCAATGCGCATGGCGTCGGCCATCACGTTGAGCGTCTTCGTCGTGCCGAAGCCGTAGCCCGCAGCGGCGTCGCCGATCGGATAGCGCTCCAGCATCCCGAGCATCTGGATTACCGTGAGTCCGCCCGACGACGGCGAGCCCATCGCCTTGATCGTGTAGCCGCGGTAGGTGCCGACGACAGGCGTGCGGATCGCGGCTCTGTACTCCGCGAGATCCTCGAACGTCATGCTTCCGCCGGCGGCGCCAGCAACAGTGGACCGGAAGCGCTTCTGGCCTTCGATGATGCCGTTGGCGATGTCCCCGGTGTAGAACGCGTCCGGGCCCTCGGCCGCAATCGTGCGAAGGGTGTCGGCCAGCGGCTGGTTCTGCACGATCTCCCCTACTGCGACCCGGGAAACGCCACTGGGACAGAAATAGGCCTCGCTCTCGGGATAGTTGCGAGCGCGCTGGCTGCAGCTCGCCGCAACGTAACGCGGGGTCGCGGCGAAGCCTTCATCGGCGAGCTTGATCGCCGGCGCGATCACCTGCGCGAGCGTCAGATTGCCCCAGTTCCCGACCGCTAGCGCGGTGCCGCGGACCATGCCCGGTACACCGACGGCGAGGCCCGATGTCGACGCGGCGTCGAAGCTCTTGCCAGCGAACATGCCCGGCGTGGCAAGCGCCGGCGCACGTTCGCGAGAGTCAACGGCGAACGTGCTCCCGCTGTTCGCCAGATGAATCAGCATGAAGCCGCCACCGCCGATGCCGGCGGATTGCGGCTCAACGACGTTGAGCGCGTAGGCAATTGCGGCCGCGGCGTCAACGGCATTGCCGCCCGCTTCGAGAACTTTCGCGCCCGCTTCCGCCGCGTAGGGATTCGCCGTCGTGACCACTCCCTGGCGAAATGCCTTGCCGGCCCAAGACGGCGGACCGTTGCCATTCGCCTGGTCCGGCAGCGTGTTGCCGGGTGGAACGCCAATGGTTTCGACGCGTCCGTCCGCGAACGCAGGCGTCGTGAAGGCCAGTCCGAGCAGCAGCAAAGCTACGGCGCGGCGCAGCCACGAAGGGAAGTCGAAGCGAAAACTGACAGACATGCCCCACCTCATAAATGTGAACCTGGCGAAGCGCAACGCACTGCGGAACCGACGGATGCCGGCTCGCCTGGCGAGTATGACCTTCGCCAACGTCGCGACGGTGATAACCGAACGCGAGCTCTCGCAAACGGCCCGAGTATGAGTGAGCGGCGTGAACTGTCAATCTGGCACCGCACAAGAGATTCCAGTTGGGGTTGCACGGGTTTTTGTTTGCGAAGTACAGCCGCGTCATGCATGCCCTTCGTCCCCGACGGCCCGACCGTGCGCGACATCCTCGTCCACCTCGGTGAGCCGACTGCGCCACGATTCGTGAAACTGGCCCGCCAGATAGCCGGCACTCGTCAGCGGCTCCTATCGCTGCATTGCAGCCCGCCGCAGCGGCACGCCGCGTGGCATTGGAGCGAAGCAGACCCTTAGCGGCGCGCTCCTCCACGAGATGCTCCGCATGACAGCGCCGCTGCACCGGCGTGCGTCGCCTGCCCCGCGTTCGAATCCGCCGGGGCTTGCTTGGCTCAGCCCATCGATCCAGCTTCGGCCGCCAGCGTGCGCAAGGCCCGCTCGAAGGCCTCAGGCGGCTGGCCGCCCTGGATCAGGTGGCGGTCGTCGATGATCACGGAAGGCACCGCGCTGATGCCCTGCTCCTGGTAGAAGCGCTCGCGTTCGCGCACATCCTCGGCATATTCATCGCTGTCCAGGATGGCGCGGGCCTGCTGCACGTCCAGGCCGAGCTCTTCGCACAACCGCAGCAGCACCTCGTGCGAGCCCGGGTTCTGCGCATGCGTGTGGTACGCGGCCAGCAGCGCATGCTTCAGCTCGCGCTGCTTGCCTTCCAGGCCGGCCCAGTGCAGCAGCCGGTGCGCGTCGAAGGTGTTCCACACGCGCGGCCGCTCGCCGAAGCTGAAGCCGAGCTCGGCGCCGCGCTGGCGCAGCGTCTCGCGTGTGGCCGCCAGCTGTTCTCTAGACGCGCCGTACTTGCGCGCCAGGTGCTCGGCCGCGTCCTCGCCCTCGGCCGGCATCTGCGGGTTCAGCTCGAAAGGCTGGAAGTGCAGTTCCACCGGCAGCCCGGGGCCCACGCGGCGCAGCGCCTCTTCCAGCGCATACAGGCCCACCACGCACCAGGGGCAGGCCACGTCGGAAACGAAATCGATCTTCATGCAGCACCTCGTGGCGGGCATCATAGTGTGATGCCCAAGCTGCTGTGGGTGCTGCTGCCCGTGCTGATCGCCGCCGCGCTGCTCGGCTGGCAACTGCTGCGCCGGCGAAGGCCCTCGCGCCATGCGCTGAACATCGGCTTCAGCCTGCTGCTGCTGGCCTACCTGGCCGCCACCGCGGGGCTGGGCATCTTCTGGGTGGCCAACCAGCAGCTGCCGGTGTTCGACTGGCATTACCTGTTCGGCTACGCCACGCTGCTGCTGGTGGCGCTGCACCTGGGCTTCAACGGCCGCATCGTGTGGCGCTACTTCACGCGGCCACGTGCCGCGCCGCCGCCGCGCGCTGCCGCGCTCCGGCCGGCGCGGCGCGGCGCCTTCGGCCTGGCCCTGGCCGCGCTGGCCAGCGGCGCGGCCTACTGGCTGGGGCTGCGCCATGGCCGAGACGCGGCCACGCCGCTGGCACGCTCGGCTGACGAGGCATCGTCGCCTTCGGCACTGGCCGAAGTGGAGCGCTACCACCAGATGTCGTCCAACTCGCGCCGCGGCGTGCTGCGCGCGCCGGGCATCGACTGGGGCCAGGCGCCCACCGCCTTCAAGCCCGCTGCAGCCGACGGGCGCGTGGCTCTGCCGCCGCCGGGCCGCGCCGTGCCGGGCCGCTTCGACCTGGCAGCGCTGTCCACGCTGCTGTGGCACAGCGCGGGCATCACCGGCAGCGCCGGGCCGCTGAAGCTGCGTGCATCACCGTCGTCGGGGGCGCTGTTTCCCACCGAGCTGTACGTGGCCGCGCTCGACGTGGCCGGGCTGGCGCCGGGGCTGTGGCACTACGATGCGCTGCGCCATGCGCTTGTGTCCGTGGCGCAAGGGGCCGCGGCGGCGGCGGCGCCGGCCGCGGTGGCCGAGGTCTGGCCGCCGCAGCCGGCCGCGCTGGTGCTGGCCACCGCCGTGTTCCAGCGCTCGGGCCACAAGTACCGCGAGCGCTGCTGGCGCTACGTGCTGGCCGACCTGGGCCATGTGCTGGAGAACCTGCGCGTCGCGGCCGAAACCACGGCCGTGCACGCGCACTTCGCGCTGCGCTTCGACGAGGCGCGCTGCGCCGCCGCGCTGCAGCTGCGCGGCATGGACGAAGGCGTGCTCGCGCTGCTGGCGCTGCACCCGCGCGCACGCCTGCCGGCCGCAGCCACACCCATGCCTGCCCTGGGCTGGCGCGGCGCTGCCGCGCTGGACGCGCATCCGCTGGGCATCACCGGGGACATGCATGTCGCCAGTTCGCTGCATGCGGTGCCGGGCGGTGGCCTACCGGCAGCACCGCCCGCTGCAGCGCCGGCCCCGGCCTTCGATAGCGACGCGATGATGCTGCCGCCGCCGGTGGCGGTGCCGCACGACGTGCTGCGCACCATCGCCGCGCGGCGTTCGGTGCGCCGCTTCGCCGACGAGGCACTGCCGCTGGATGCGCTGTCAGGCGTGCTGGCCGCGCTGGCGGCCCCGCCGGGCCTGCTGCCGGGCCCGCCCCTGAGCGTGGACGTGGTGGTGCATGCCGTGGCCGGCCTGGCGCCGGGCGCGTACCGCCACCACCCGCAGCAGCACGCGCTGCTGCCGCGGCGCAGCGGCGTCGACCTGCGCGGCGCGGCGCGCGCGGCCGCGCTCGACCAGGACGTGATCGGCGACGCCGCGGTGGTCTTCGTGCTGTCGCTGCCGCGCCGCGCACTGCTTGCCGATGCCTCGGGACCGGCGCGCGCCTACCGCCATGCGCTGCTGCAGGCCGGTTGCATTGGCGAGCGCATCTACCTCGAGGCGGGAGCGCGCGGCCTGGCCGCCTGCGCGGTGGGCGCCTTCCACGACGACGAGGCCGCGGCGCTGGTGGCCGCGGACCCGGCGCGCGAGTGGGTGCTGCACTTCGCGGCGCTGGGCCGCCCGGCCAGCTGACGCGTCAGCGCAGCAAACTGGCGCCGATGGGCGGCAGGCCGCCGCCGGCGCGCACGTTGCGGCGGTTGCCCGAAGGCGTCTCGCCGGGCCGGCAGATCGTCTCTTCCCACAGCGAGGGCTCGGGCACGGCCTTCTTGCCGGTCAGCGCGGCCAGCCAGCCGAAGACATCCTGCTGCGGGCGCGGCAACATGGTGCGCATGCGTGCCGGCGCCATCGCGCTCTGGCCCGGGGCCAGCACCACCAGGTTGGCCATCATGCCGGCGTCCTCGTGGCCGACGATGTGGCAGTGGTAGACAAAGCGCCCGACCATGATCGGGTTGGTGAAAGGAATGATCACCTTCACCTCGCCGGGCACGCCGTTCTGCGCATAGGGCAGGTCGACCACGTCGCGCAGCACGTCGGGCGGCTGTGCCTGGCCGTTGATCGATGTCACCAGGAAATCGAGCTGGTGGATGTGGAACACATGGCGCTCGCCGCTGACGTTGCGCAGCGTCCATTCCTCCACTGCGCCGAGCGTGACGGTGATGTCGTCGCGCGACGGGTCGTACTCCCTGGGGCCGCTGCCATCGACGGCAAGGTAGAAGGTGTTGCCGTCCTCGCTCTCGGAAAACGTGATGACGCGGCGGTTGGTGATGGGCAGTGCCGCCACCTCCGCCGGCGTGGTGCCGATGGTGCCCTGGTTGTCGGCCGGCTCCAGCAGCCGCGCCTGCAGGGCCTCGGTGTTCTGCGGCGTGCCCGACACCACCACCTGGGCCAGCCTGACGTTGGGGTTCGGGTCGCCCTGCGGGCCGGTGTCGACTTCGAGCGTGCGCACCGGGTACTGGCCGATGCTCAGCGGTGCCACCACCACCACGGTGGAGCGCGAGCCTGGCGGCAGGTAGACCGAGCTCAGCAGCTTGGGCTGGATCAGTACGTTGCCGTCGCGGTTGATCTCCCACAGCTGCACGCCATCGATCGCCAGGTCGAAGTAGGCATCGGCGCCCAGGTTGCCGAGGTTCCACACCTGCATCTCGCCGGGCCGCAGGCGCAGCGTGCCGCCGAGCAGGCCGTTGATGGTCTTGGTGTTGGCGGCATCCGGGTCGGCGCCGGGAAGCACGATGTCCTTCAGCAGCAGGTGGCGCTCGACCAGGCCCGAAAAGGCGGTGTAGTGCTGCGCTACAGCGCCGTCGATGACCAGCATGCCGGACATGCCGCTGAGGATCTGCGGCTCGACCAGGCCGTGCGAATGCGGGTGGTACCAGTGCGGGCCCTGGGCATGGTCGCGGGGCACCTGCCAACGGTAGTCGTAGTCGGCACCGGCGCCGACATCGAGGAACACGTCGTCACCCGGCGCCACCGGCGGCACCACCATGCCGTGGTAGTGCAGGTTGGTGGACTGCGGTCCGTCGATCTGGATGTCGGCCTTGTCGATGCGGTTGACCAGCTGCAGCTCCAGCCGGTCGCCGCGCTGCATCTTCAGCACCGGCGGCATGTACTGCCCGTTGAAGACATTGGAAGTGAAGCTGCGCCCGGCCACCGTGACCCGCGCCGGCGCCTGCGTCAGCGTGACCTGCAGCACGCCGTTGCGGCTGCTCAGGATCTCAGGTTCGGGGATCTCGGGGCCGAGGCCGTCGTCGTCGCCGCAGGACAGCAGCAGCAAGGACGCCGAAAGTGCCGTGGCCACCAGGCCGACACGCCGCCGCAAGGTCATCGAGTCCATCGTTGACACCCTCCTCGACCGCGCGTGCCGCGACACGCGCCGGGTAGTACCGCCGGCGCATCATAGGGGCCATCGGCCGTCGCTGCTCAGGGCAGCGCGCGCAGCAAGGCCTCGACCAGGCGCTGCGGCCGATGCTGCAGCTTGGCCGGCGTCAGCCCCAGCTGTACCACCGCCAGCTGGCGCGACGGCACCAGCGCGATGGCCTGGCCGTCGTGGCCGTTCATCCACACCGTGTCGGCCGGCAGCTGGAAACCGGCGTCCGGGTTCTGGACCGAAGGCGTGCCGGCACGCGGGCCATGCAGCCACATCTGGCCCTCGCTGTAGGCCTGCGGCGCCGCCTTCGACGGCATGCGCATGCGCGCCACCCAGCCTGCCGGCAGCAGCGCCCGGCCTTGCCACTTGCCGTCCTGCAGCAGGCACAGCGCAAACCGCGCCCAGTCGCGGCCGGTGGCATACAGGTAGGACGAGCCGACGAAGGTGCCGCGCGCATCGGCTTCCATCACCGCGCTGCGCATGCCCAGCGGGTCGAACAGCGCCTGTCGCGGCCAGGCCAGTGCGGCGCCCGGCGCAGCGTCCTGCCACAGCCGCGCCAGCAGCACGCTGCTGCCGCTGGAATAGTTGAAGAAGGTGCCCACCGGCTGCGCCAGCGGCTGCTGCCGGGCAAAGGCCGCCATGTCCGGTTCCAGGTAGAGCATGCGCGTGACGTCGGTGACGCTGCCGTAGTCCTCGTTGAAGCTCAACCCGCTGGACATGGACAGCAGGTTCGCCATGGCAATGCGCCGGCGCTCGTCGCCGGCCCAGGCCGGGAACAGCGCGTCGCGTTCGACGTCGATGCGACCGTCGCGCACCAGCGTGCCGATCAATGCAGCAGTGACGGTCTTGGTCATCGACCAGCCGAGCAGCGGCGTCGCGGCATCGAAGCCCTCGCCATAGCGCTCGGCGACGATGCGGCCGCGGTGCAGCACCACCAGCGCACGCATGCCGGGGCCGGCCAGAGCCGGGTCGGCCAGCAGCGCGGCCAGCGTCGGCGCCGCCTCGCCGACTTCGTCGCCCTCGGGCCAGCGACCGGGGCGTGGCGCGGCAGGCGGCAGCGCCGGCGCAGTGTGGGCCCGCGCCCGGGCCAGGTCGCCGTCGGGCACGGTGGCACAGCCGGTGCCGTCACGGGCCACCGCCAGGCCATCGCCGGCAAAGCCGAACAGCCCCGCGCGCACGGTGCGCTGCTCGCGGTCCACCGACACGCGCATCAGCCGCAGCAGCGGGTGGCCGGGGGACTGCACGTCGTCCTGCAGCACCTGGTGCGGGTCGCGCCCGCTGATGAAGACACTGGAGCAGACGATCTTGGCGGCATAACCGGCGCCGACGCGGATCAGATTCGGTGGCGCTGCCCACAGCCAGAGCAGCGCCGCCACCAGCAGCAGGGCCAGGCTCCACCAGGCGCGACGGGCCAGGGTGTTCTTCATCGGTCGATGATAGGAGGCTCAGCCCCGGCGCCGCGGTCGCTTCGAGGCAGCGCCGGGCGCGCCGAACAGCCCTCTCAGACTGGCATCGAGGATCGGCCCCAGGCTGCGTTGCACGAAGGCCTCGAGCCCGGCCTCGGCCGCGTAGGGCTCGAACTTGCCTGCAATCGCCAGGTGCGCATAACCGTGCACCAGCGACCACAGCGCGGCCACCGCGTTCCAGTGCGGCTCGCCCAACTGTTCGACGGTGGCCAGGCCGAAGCCGCGGCACACGCCACGCGCCAGCACCGCGTGGGCCGCGCCGGCGTGCTGCACCAGCGTGGCCTCGGCATGCAGCTTGCCCTGGCGGAACATCAGCCTGAAGCGGCCCGGGTGGCGCAGCGCAAACTGCACGTAGGCCACGCCCTGGCCGCGCAAAGCGGCCATCGGGTCGCCGCCGCCGCTGGCATCGCCGGCCTCCAGGGCCCGGGTCAGGGCCTCGAAGCCGGAGCTGGCCACCGCCGTCAGCAGCCCGGCCGCGTCGCCGAAGTGGTAGGCCGGCGCCGCCGGCGACACGCCGGCGCGGCGCGCCACCTCGCGCAGCGAGAAGCCCTCGGCCCCGCGCTCGGCCAGCAGCGATTCGGTGGCCTGCACCAGCGCCTCGCGCAGCGCGCCATGGTGGTAAGGCAGGGCCATGTCAATCATGAGCGAATGGTAACTTGACAACGTTCAGATAGTCGAACACACTGCATCTAAACGATGTTCAGATAACCCATGGACGCCCTCTCTCCCGACCTGAGCTTCCGTGCCGGCAACCTGCTGGCGCTGAGCGGCTGGATCGCGCTGGCGCTGTCGCCGCCGTCGCGGCGCTGGACGCCCCGCGTGTGGCAGCTCACCGGCTGGGTGCTGCCGCTGCTGCTGGGCAGCGCCTATGTCGCACTGCTCGTGGGCCATTGGGGCCCGGGTGGCTTCGGATCGCTGGCCGAGGTGCGCCAGCTGTTCGAGCGACCGGGGCTGCTGGCCGCCGGCTGGCTGCACTACCTGGCCTTCGACTTGTTCGTGGGCACCTGGATCGCACGCGACGCGGCGCAGCGCGGACTGCCGCACCTGGCCGTGCTGCCCTGCCTGGCGCTGACCTTCATGTTCGGCCCGGCCGGCCTGCTGGCCTACGCCGCAATGGCATTCATTCACAGGAGGCTTGCCCAATGAACCTGCTGTCCCTGACCCACGACGCAAGCGCGGTTGCCATCCCGGGGCCGTCGCCCTGGGCCGCGCTGTGGCGGCGCGAGCCGCGGCTGGTGGCCTTTGCTTGTCTGATGCTGGCGATGATGCTGCCCGCAGCCATCGCCCTGGGCCTGGACGAGCGCGTGCTGCGCGGCGTCAACGTCTGGGTCAAGCCGCTGAAGTTCATGGCCTCGGTGGCGCTGCTGGCACTGACCACCGCCTGGTTCGCGCCGCTGCTGCCCGATGCGGTGCGCCGCAGCCGGGCCTTCGGCCTGCTGGTCTGGACCGTCATCGCCACCGGCGGCTTCGAGGTCGGCTACATCACGCTGCAGGCGGCGCTCGGCCAGGCCTCGCACTACAACGTCGGCGACCCCTTCCATGCGGCGATGTACACGCTGATGGGCACCGGCGCACTGCTGCTCACCGCCACCCAGCCCTGGCTGGCCTGGCTGATCTGGCGCCATGGCGAGCGCCAGGGGGCGCCGGCCTACCGGCTGGGCGTGCTGCTGGGCCTGGGCCTGACCTTCGTGCTCGGCGCCAGCGTCGGCATCCTGCTCGGCGGCGGGCTGCCGGCCAGTGGGGTGGGCCTGCCGGTGGTGGGCTGGTCGCGCAGCATGGGCGACCTGCGCGTGGCGCACTTCGTCGGCATCCATGCCGGCCAGGTGCTGCCGCTGGCCGGCTTCGTGCTGGCCCGCTGGCAGCCCGGCGCGGCAGTGGCGGGTGTGTGGGGTGTGACGGCGCTGTGGACCGCACTGTGGGCCTGGACACTGTGGCAGGCGCTGTCGGGCCAGCCGCTGCTCGGCCTTTAGTCGCGCGACCGCGGCCGGCCGCGGGCCGGCTGCTAACCTGCGCGCTTCTCGACCGTACAGGAGCCCACCCATGCAGTACACACGCCTCGGCCGCACCGGCCTGCAGGTTTCGCGCATCTGCCTGGGCTGCATGACCTTCGGCATGCCCGAGCGCGGCGCCCACCCGTGGACGCTGGACGAGGCGGCCAGCCGCCCGCTGCTGCGTCAGGCGGTGGAGCTGGGCATCAACTTCTTCGACACCGCCAATGCCTATTCGGACGGCACCTCGGAGGAGATCGTCGGCCGCGCGCTGCGCGACTTCGCGCGCCGCGACGAGATCGTCGTCGCCACCAAGGTGCGCTTTGGCGCGCGCCGTGCGCCGAATGTCGGCGGCCTGTCGCGCAAGGCCATCCTGCATCAGATCGACGCCAGCCTGACGCGCCTGGGCATGGACTTCGTCGACCTGTACCAGATCCACCGCTGGGACCCGGACACGCCGATCGAGGAGACGATGGAGGCGCTGCACGACGTGGTCAAGGCGGGCAAGGCGCGCTACCTGGGCGCGTCGTCGATGTCGGCCTGGCAGTTTGCCAAGGCCCAGCAGGTGGCGGCAGCGCATGGCTGGACGCCCTTCGTCAGCATGCAGCCGGAGCTGAGCCTGATCTACCGGGAGGAAGAGCGCGAGATGCTGCCGCTGTGCCGCGACCAGGGCGTCGGCATCATTCCCTGGAGCCCGCTGGGCCGCGGCCGGCTGGCCCGGCCGTGGGGCGAGCACACGCCGCGCATCGCCAGCGATGCCTTCGGCGCGACGCTGTTCGCCCACACCGAGGACAACGACCGCCGCGTTGCCGAGGCGCTGGCCGGCGTGGCCGCGCGGCGTGGCGTGCCTCGAGCCCAGGTGGCGCTGGCCTGGTTGCTGGGACAGCCCGGCATCACCGCGCCGATCGTCGGGGCGTCCCGGCCCGGCCATCTGGACGACGCCGTCTCAGCACTGGCCCTGACGCTGCAGCCCGAGGAGTTGGCCGCGCTGGAGGCGCCATACCTTCCGCACCCGGTGGTCGGCTTCGAATGAAGGTGGCGCGGGACGAGCCCGCGCCAGGCTCGCTGGCGGCGCTGGCCGCGCGGCATGGCGAACGCTACCGCTGGCGCGTGCTGATGACGGTGATGATCGGCAGCATCGCCTCGGTGATGTCCTCGACCATCGTCAACGTGGCGGTACCCGACCTGATGCGCCACTTTGCCATCGGCCAGGAGCGCGCCCAGTGGGTCGCGGCGGGCTTCATGGCGGCGATGACGCTGTCGATGCTGCCCACGCCCTGGCTGCTGGCGCGCTACGGCTACCGCCACACCTATGTCGGCGCGGTCACGCTGCTGATGGCCGGCGGCATCGCCGGCGGGCTGGCGCAGCATTACCCGCTGGTGCTGGCCATGCGCGTGGCCGAGGGCTTGGCCGCGGGCGTGCTGCAGGTCATCCCGTCGATCATCATCCTGCGCGCCTTCGACCAAGGTGAGCGTGGCCGCGCGATGGGCATCTTCGGCTTCGGCGTGGTGCTGGCGCCGGCCGTGGGGCCGAGCATTGGCGGCGTGCTGGTCGAGTACTTCGGCTGGCGCTCGATCTTCTTCTTCGTCGTGCCCTTCGCACTGTGGGCGCTGTGGCTGGCACGGCGCTACCTGCCGGAGTCGGCGCCGGGCGGCGGCGCGCCGGGCGGGCGCAGCGAAGCACTCGACGCGCTGGGTCTGACGCTGGCCACGGTGGGCGTGCTCGGCCTGCTCAACGGCCTGGTGCACCTGCACGACGCGTCACGGGTCTCGGCGGCGGCATTGCTGGGCACCGGCGTGCTGGCGCTGGCGCTCTTCGTCTGGCACGAATCGCGCACGCCCAAGCCGCTGCTCAACCTGCACCTGTTCCGCTCGCGGCCCTTCGCGATGGGCGGCGTGGTGGCCTTCACCTACGGCATGGGGCTGTTCGGCTCGACCTACCTGGTGCCGGTGTTCATGCAGACCGCGCTGCACTTCCCGCCGTCGCAGGCCGGCGCGGCGTTGATGCCGGCCGGCCTGGTCCTGGCGCTAACCATCCCGCTCGGCGGTCGCCTGGCCGACCGCGTGGCACCGCACGCGCTGGTGGCCGCCGGGCTGGCACTGCTTGCTGTGTCCTTCGCGCTGATGACCACGGTGGGCCCAGGCACGCTGCTGTGGGTGCTGATGCTGTGGGCCGTGGTCGGCCGCATCGGCCTGGGCTTCGTGCTGCCCTCGCTGACGCTCGGCGCCATGCCGGGGCTGGGCGCCGATGCTGTGCCGCAGGCGGCCAGCGCGATCAGCTTCCTGCGCCAGCTGGGTGGCGCCGCAGGCGTGAGCCTGGTCGGCATCTTCCTGGAATGGCGGCTGCGCATGCGCGCGGCCACCGGCGCAGCCGAGCTTTCGGCCTATGCAGACACCTTCTGGCTGGTGGCGGCGCTGTCCGCCCTGGCCACGCTGGCCGCGCTGCGCATGCGGCCGCTGCCGCCGCGCGCTACTGTCGCTCCCTGATCTCGCGCTCGCGCGCACCCCGCAGTGCCAGGACCAGTTCGCCGAACTCGCGGGTCATCGCCTCGAGCAGGTCTTCCAGCGCAGCCAGGCCAATCACCCGGCCGGCATCGTCGAGCACGATCAGCCGGCGCACGCGGTGGCGGCGCATCTCGTGCGTGGCCTCCATCAGGCTGGCGCTGGCCGGCGCGGTGACCAGCTCGACCGACATCACGTCGCCCACGGTGAACAGCGCCGGATCCAGCTCCTCGGCCATCACCGCCAGCACCAGGTCGCGGTCGGTGACGATGCCCACCGGCTTGCCGCTGTCGGACGCACCGTCCAGCACCACCAGACAACCCACATGGTGGGCGCGCATCAGCTGCGCGGCACGGGTCGCGGTGGTGTCGGGCATGGCGGTGACGACGATCTTCGTGGCCAGCGATTCGAGGGTGAGGGGCATGGGGCGCTCCACCGACTGCGGCGACATTGCCAGCTTCGATTCGGCGCCGCGGCCGCAGGCCGTGCATTGAGCCTGCTCAACCGCCGTTCACGCAACGCGCCTAGTCTAGGGCCCCCTTTGCAGAGGACACGGGAGACCCGCATGAAACACGCCCACGCGCGCCATCACACCGCCAAGGAAGCTACGGCCCCGGTGGCCGCGACGCCAGAAGCCCCGTCGAAGGACGAGTTCGTCCGCGAGGCGGCCTACTACTACTACGAGCAGCGCGGCCGCATCGGCGGCCACGAGCTGGACGACTGGCTCAGGGCCGAGGCCGAGTTCGAGCGCCTGAGCGTCGCGCCGGCCGGCGACGCCGAAACTGCCGGGCACTGACGGCGGCGCAGCAATCCTGCCGCGGGCGACGGACCAAGCGTCGTGCGGGGTGCCGCTCAGCGCGGGCCGGCAGCGCCGGCCGGGGAATGCCGCTGTCTCCGTTGAGCCGCCGCGTTGTGGCAGCCTTGGGCAACTCGTTGAACGGCGGCAGCTGTCTCCGACAGCGTCAGCACCGCCGGTCGGGCCAGCCGGGCTGGCCCGAACCGGGTGATGAACATGTGCGCTGCAGCATCCGACAGACCTTATTCCGAGCCCGACAGACCTTATTCCCACCGATCAAAGCTTGTTCTATAGGA
>Ga0316601_100000045_pt1 | contig 43412 bp, 43 predicted proteins | sample OWC_soil_day5_no_FD_207663 | JGI IMG/M metagenome (GOLD analysis project Ga0316601, IMG submission 207663) | Wetland soil microbial communities from Old Woman Creek delta, Ohio, United States - OWC_soil_day5_noCT | ecosystem: Environmental > Terrestrial > Soil > Wetlands | place: USA: Ohio... | reverse complement strand
ATTTTACATCCTCTGGAGAGTATTTGTAAAGCATGCTAATAATTATAGTGTTTATACAAACACTTTTACCTGAACCAGTAGCACCAGCTATAAGCATATGTGGCATTTTAGTTAAATCAGTAACTACACAATTACCTGCAATATCTTTGCCTAAAGCAACTGATAGGTTTTTATTAGAATTTATAAATTCTGCTGACTCCAAAACCTCTCTTAGATAAACTGGAACCAATTCCTTATTAGGCACTTCTATACCAACGGCAGCTTTACCTGGTATTGGTGCCTCAATTCTTACACCTGAGGCAGCTAAATTTAAGGCAATATCATCCGCTAAGTTAACAATTTTACTAACTTTCACTCCTGCGCTAGGCTGCAGTTCAAATCTAGTTACAGAAGGTCCTTTAGTAACTTGATTTACTTTAGCATCTACACCAAAACTACTTAAAGTCTCTTCGAGCTTAGTAGCATTATTTATTAAATCTCTTTTATTTTCTTTATTCCCTTTTAAAGCTGAATTTTGATTTAATAAATCAATAGCAGGAAATTTGTATTCTAAACTTATAGTGTTTGAATTTTCCTTTATTTCCTTTTCAAAATCTTCACTTACATAGTCTTCAGGCTTTTCCTCTGGCTTGTTTTCATTCTTACTTTCACAGATTTCAATTTTAGGCTCATCCTCTGTAGATTTTAAGAAATCAATTATCTTGATCTTGTTATTAATATCTTTTAGATAGTTAGTCTTTTCATTTTTACTAACTACTAACTCCTCTTGAACAGGAGAAGTTTCATCTGCCTCTTTTCTGCTTCTACTATTATATTTACCTTTAACCATATGTAAAACATCATATAATGTAATTTGTGAAATTAAAATAAATGAAACAAAATAAATAGCTAAAAATATAATATAGCAGCCTGTTGAGCCAAATAGGTTATATAACGGAATACACATTAAATAGCTTAGTATTCCACCATGCATAATGGAATTAGAATTAAACAGCAGTTTCATGCCTGAAGCAATATCTCCAGGATTATAGTACTTACCTAAATTTATCATTTGAATCGTTAATAATAAATTTATAAATAATAATAACAACCCATAGAATTTCTTGTTAAAAGATATTTTCCCTTTCTTTAGTATAAAGCAAACACCTATGAAAATTATAAAAAAAGGTAAAACATAGGTTCCCAGTCCAACAAGTCCAATTAAAACCTGCCGTATCCCTCTGCCTACAATTCCAAAAGAGTGTTCTGCAAAGACACTTGATAACATAAATATGCCTAGTGTTATAAGTATTATTCCAACTATATCATCATTAAAATTTGATTTTGATTTCGCAGCCTTTCTACCCAAGACATTCACCTCCAGTATTATAAGTATTTCTACATCGATTCTTATTATCCTCTCTATAATGCTATTAAAAAAAATTAAATATACATGGAACTAACCATAGGCTTCCCTATGGTTAGTTCCATGTATATATTACACACTTAATGTGGCTTATTCTTATTATTTTCTATAAGTTCATCTAATTTTTTTAGTGATTCACTTATTCCGCCCACTTGTTCAATGAGCCCATATTCCACAGCCTGTTTTCCTATTAATATAGTCCCCATATCATTTAGGAGTTCATCTGACTGAAGCATAAGTTTTTTAAATACATCTCTAGAAATATTTGAAGTTCTAGTAACAAACTCTATAATTCTTTCCTGCATTTTATTAAAATACTCAAAAGTTTGAGGAACCCCAATAATTAATCCATTCATCCTAATAGGATGGATAATCATCGTTGCTGAAGGAGAAATAAAGGAATAATTTGCTGAAGTAGCTAAAGGCACACCTATGGAATGTCCTCCGCCAACCACCAATGACACAGTAGGTTTGCTTAAACTACGTATCATTTCAGCTATAGCTAATCCTGCTTCCACATCGCCACCAACAGTATTCAACACAATCAAAACACCTTCTACTTTTTCATTAGTTTCAATAGCTATAAGCTGCGGTATAAGGTGTTCATACTTTGTAGATTTAGTTTGAGGAGGCAAAGCCATATGTCCTTCAATTTGACCTATTATAGGTAGTATCTGTATCCGCTCCTCTGATCTAGGTGGTGCAGCCACTCCTAACTCTTTAATGGATTCTATTTCACTTTTTTGTTGTTCATTTTCATTTTTTATTATTTCTTTATCATTTTTTTGCTTTTCTTTTTCATCTGCCATATCTTCAACCCTCCTAGCATAGTTTTAGTTTATGCATTAGAAGGATTTGTATTCATATATCACTACATATGTCTATAGATTAAATTCATCATGTAGAGCATTAATTGCAATTTCAATATATTTTGATTCAACTAAGCACCAAATTGTTGTGTGAGAATCTGCTGTTTGCAGAACTTCTACCTTTTGCTTTGTTAATGTTTTTAATATTTTAGCCATTACACCAGGTATACCTCTTATTCTACTTCCAATTATAGCTATCTTGCTGCAATTATCAATTGTAATATATTTCAAATCAAGATTTTCCATAACAGCTTTTAGTGTATTTAAATCTTTAGAATCAATAGTAAATATTTTCTCATTTGGGAAGATATTTATCAAATCTATACTTATAAAATTATTAGCAAGTATGTCAAGTAAATCTTCATAATTTAAATTGTTCTTGTTATCCTCTAGCATTACCTTAACTTGAACTCTATTACTCATATGAGTAATTCCAGTAATAATGCTAGTGGAGTTGTTGTCGCTTTCTTTGCTAATTATTGTACCATCGCATTCACTTAAGGTATTTTTAATTATTAGTGGTATATTAGCTTTCATAGCAATTTCTACAGCCCTTGGATGTATTACCTTGGCGCCTTGATCTGCAAATTGAAATAACTCATGGTAGCTTATTTGTTTAATTAATGACGCATCTGTAACAATTCTTGGATCAGCAGTCATTATTCCATCTACATCCTTATATATTTCAACACCTTCAGCATTAAGCGCAGCACCAAGAAGCACAGCGGTTACATCACTGCCGCCTCTGCCTATAGTTGTAATAAAACCGTCTTCACTTAAGCCTTGGAAACCTGCTACTACAGGTACTTTATTCTGTGCTAATAAATCTAGAATATTTTTTGAGGTAACTCTTAAAATTGCAGCATTATTATAGTTATTATCAGTGATTATCCCTGCTTGCCCACCAGTTAATGGAATTGCATTCATAGAATGCTTTTGCATTTCATCACACATAACAACAGTACTTATTATCTCACCACAGCTCATTAATAAATCTGAAGCTAAATGATTCACATTCTTAAATTCTTCACTAATTAGTGAAAGAAGTGAATCTGTAGCATAAGGCTCTCCTTTTCGTCCCATGGCAGAAACTACAACTACAGGACTATATCCATTATTAATTGCTTTAATTACCTTATCTATTACTAGTAACCTTCTTTCATGTGTTGAAACAGAAGTGCCACCAAATTTCTGAACTATTATTTTCATTGTACCCCTCCATTAAACCCTTGTTCTTGTTATAACTTTTTCATCTGCATCAATAATTATAGTTCTAGGTCTAGAATTTATTTTTTTTACATATTCAAAAGGAACTTCAATAAATTCATTTCCACCCCAAAAACTAAACTTGTTTTTTGAAACATTTAATATCAATAGTTTTAATTTGCCATTTTCATCTATTACAATATCGTTATTAGATAGCATTCCATACTTTTCGCCATCATCACAGTTTATTATTTCAAACCTTTCTAAATCGCTATAAAGCACGTGGTTTTCACTCATATAATAACCCTCCTTAATATCCCTCATAAATAATTATACACTAATATAGTCATATTTAATATTTTATGTGGGACATTAAGAAGATATTACTATTTACCTGTGGAACCAAAGCCGCCAATACCTCTGTCTGTAGTGTCAATATGTTCTACAACTTCAATCTTTGGTATTTCAACCTTATTAAATACTATTTGTGCAATTCTATCCCCTCTTTGTATAGGGAAATCCTCTTCACCTAAGTTAATTAAAATTACTTTAATCTCTCCCCTATAATCCCAATCAATTGTACCTGGAGTGTTTACCAGTGTTATGCCATGCTTAATTGCAAGGCCGCTCCTAGGTCGCACTTGTGCTTCATAACCCATGGGTATTTCTAAACAAATTCCTGCTGGTATAAGTTTTCTTTCACCTGGCTTTAATATAGTTGTATCATTAACTGCAGCATATATATCCATACCAACTGCTCCACTTGTCATGAACCTGGGCGTTGGTAAATCTTCAAACTCTTTTACTTTTTTGATTTTTAAAAGCAATAATATCGCCCTCCAACATACTTACTAAAGGATCCATATCTAAATTATCACCTACGTAAGCTGAATTTTTTATCCCTTGTGCAAAAGTTTTTTCCATAACCAAATTTAAATTTTCATTATCTATTGCATTAATCTTTTTAATAATTTCTTCAGGTGTATTAATTCTGTTTAAAAACAAAACTGATTTACCATTTGTGAACATTCTACTACTAGTACTTTCAAGACCTAATATATAATTTCCTTTTAATTGTTCTTTTGCTTTAGATAGTTTTCGTTCCGTAATTTCCATCTTAACGAATTTATTAAGTTCTTCTGTTATTAAATTTATAACCTCTGGTGCATATGAGGAATTTAGCCCAGTATATATGTTTATCACACCTGTATTCATAAAAGCAGATATATATGAATAGATTGTATAACAAAATCCATATTCCTCACGTATCTTTTGAAATAGTATAGAAGAAGCACCTCCGCCAAAAATATTATTCAATACTAATAATGAATACATATTTTCATTTCCTATTTCTAATCCTGTCATTCCTAAACTTAAGTGAAGCTGCTCAATACTCTTTCTCTTATACAAATGATTTTTCTGTATACAAGGAGAAGTATATTTTGTGATTACTTTATTTATATTTCTGCATTCCCAGTTTCCAAAGTATTTTTCTACTAATCCCTCAATAGTATTAATATCAAAGTTTCCAGAAATTGATACAACTGAGTTTTCAGGTATATAATGTGATTGCACATAATTTAGTAGTTGCTCCCTAGTAAAAGATTTTACAGTATCTATAGTGCCAAGTATAGGTAATGAAATAGAATCTTCTCCCCATATAGCTCTGCTGTGTAGATCAACTAACACATCCTCTGGAGAATCTTCACTCATATTTATTTCTTCAATAACTACACCTTTTTCTTTCTCTATATCCTCAGTAGAAAATTTACTGTTAAACAACATGTCTGATAACATATCTAATGATAACTCCAGGTGAGAATCTAAAGCCTTAATATAGAAACAAGTTGCTTCTTTTCCTGTAAAAGCATTAATTTGTCCACCCACATCTTCAATTTCCTCTGCAATTTCTTTTGCAGATCTATTGTCAGTGCCTTTAAAGAACATATGTTCGATAAAGTGAGATATGCCATTATTTATTGCATCCTCATTTCTTGATCCATTCTCAACCCACAAACCAATGCTTACAGAATTCACATATTTTATATTTTCTACAACTACTCGTAAACCATTGTTGAGTTTAAATATATTATACATCATTTCCTCCCACATAAAAATATTATGAACTTAGTATATTCTATATATTTTCACACTATAAACTTATTTTTTATAAAATAAAAAAGGCAGTGATGCCTTTTATTATTTTGGTTGTTCTTCTTCGGAATCTGGCTCTTTAATAGCATCTTTTCTTGAAAGATTAACTCTACCTTGACCATCAATTTCAGTTACTTTAACTAAAATTTCATCTCCTACAGAAACTACATCTTCAACTTTATTAACTCTAGCAAAATCTAGCTTAGATATATGAACTAAACCTTCTTTTCCAGGTAATATTTCAACGAAAGCACCGAAGGTAGCTATCTTTGTTACTTTACCTAGATATATTTCGCCAGCTTTTACATCTCTTGTTAAGTCATCAATCATTTTAAGAGCTCTTTGAGCACCTACACTGTCACTTGACATAACAAATACTTTACCATCTTCTTTTATATCAATCTTAACTCCAGTTTCAGCAATTATCTTGTTGATAGTCTTACCACCAGTTCCTATAACGTCTCTAATCTTCTCTGGATCAATAGTTATAGTGTATGCTCTTGGAGCATATGGTGACATTTCTTTTCTTGCTTCTGGTATACAAGCATTGATATTATCTAATATTGTCATTCTTGCTTTTCTAGCATCATCAATAGATTTCTTTATACACTCTTTTGATATTCCATGTAGTTTTGTATCTATTTGAATTGCTGTGATTCCTTTTACAGTTCCTGCTACCTTAAAGTCCATATCACCAAAGAAGTCTTCTATACCTTGTATATCAGTTAATACCTCTTCTTGTGATAAATCTTCACTTGTAACTAAGCCCATTGCAATTCCAGCAGCTGGTCTTTTAATTGGAACACCAGCATCAAGTAATGCTAGAGTACTTGCGCATACACTTGCTTGTGATGTTGAACCATTAGAGCTTAGAACCTCTGATACTAATCTAATAGTATATGGGAATTCTTCTTCTGATGGTATTAATGGCTCAAGAGCTTTTTCAGCTAAAGCACCGTGACCAATTTCTCTTCTTCCAGGTCCTCTTAAAGGCTTAACCTCTCCAACACTGTAGGATGGGAAATTGTAATGATGCATATATCTCTTAAATTCTTCTTCGCCTATGCCATCTAGAATTTGAACCTCACCTAAAGCACCAATTGTTGCAACAGTCATAACCTGTGTAAGACCTCTAGTAAATAATCCTGTTCCATGAGTTCTAGGTAAAATTCCAACTTCAGAGCTTAATGGTCTAACTTGATCAAAGGCTCTTCCATCAGGTCTTCTCTTTTCAAGGAGAATCATATTTCTAACTATTTCCTTTTGAATTCTGTAAACAACATCACCTATATCAGCAATATCATCTGGGTATTTGTCATTAAATTCCTCGGAAACCTTTACTTTTACAGCGTCCATAGCCGCATTTCTTTGATCCTTATCAGTTATGTACATTGCTTCCTTAATTATACCAAAAGCAAAATCTCTTACTTCTTTTTCTAAAGCTTCATCTACAACGTAATACTCTGGTTCTTTCTTAGCCTTACCAAACTTAGCCATAGCCTCTTCTTGGAATTTAACTAGTTTTTGACATTCTTCAAAGCCAAACATTATTGCATTATACATAACATCTTCTGGAATCTCTTGTCCTCCAGCTTCAATCATCATAACACGATCTTTAGTAGCACATACTGTTAAGTTCATTATGCTAGCTTCTCTTTGCTTTGTAGTTGGGTTTAAAACAAATTCATTGTCTATTAGACCTACTGAAACTGTTCCAACAGGATCTACAAAAGGTATGCTTGATAAACATAATGCCATTGAAGCACCATTCATAGCTAATATTTCAGGTGAATTATCTTGTTCTACAGAAAGAACTGTACATATAACCTGAACATCATTTCTATATCCTTTTGGAAATAATGGTCTTAAAGGTCTATCTATAGCTCTTGCATTCAAAACAGCCTTTTCTGAAGGTTTACCTTCTCTTTTTATAAAACCTCCAGGAATTTTACCTACTGAATATAAACGCTCTTCATACTCAATGCTAAGTGGGAAGAAATCAATCCCTTGTCTTGGCTTTTCTGAAGCATTTGCATTAACCATTACTACCGTTTCTCCATAGCTTATGAATATAGCACAGTCAGATAACATTCCAACCTTACCATATTCAACCTTTAAATTTCTATTTGCTAATGTGGTTTCTAAAACATGAGTCATAAAATTACCTCCTTTCGGAATACATTATTATTATTATCATATTGGACAAATTTATAATATAATTATAAAATTTCTTGAAAAGATTTAAAATAATAGAGCGGAATTCTCCGCTCTAGCCTATTTCTTAATTCTTATGCCTAGTTTAGCTGCTATTGAACGATATCTTTCAATATCTTCAGCCATTAAGTAATTTAAAAGTCCTGATCTCTTACCAACCATCATAAGTAATCCTCTTCTTGAGTGGTGATCCTTCTTATGAGTCTTTAAGTGGTCATTTAGGTGATTGATTCTATCAGTTAATAGTGCTATTTGCACTTCTGGTGAACCAGTATCTCCTTCGTGTCTTTTGTACATTTCAATAATTTCGTTCTTTTTTGCCTTTTCCATTTATCTACACCTCCAAGTATTATCCCCTTTAATCCAAGAAAGACGTTGGCTATTCGAATTTCTTAGAATAAGGTTCACTAATGTATTATAGCAAATAAACATAATATTGTAAATTAAAATTTCTATTTTTATTAGAAATCTATTTTTTCGCTATTACATATTCTTTATCTCTCTTAAGCTGCTTCGCTAATTCATCTAAAGAATTAAACTTCTTCTCATCCCTAATTCTCTCGATAAATGTAACATTTACAACTTTGCCGTATATATCTTGGTTAAACTCAATCACATGACATTCAATACTTAAGTTCTCCCCTTGTACTGTTGGATTTAAACCAATGTTAGTAATTGAATTATAGCATTCACCATCTATGGAAACAGAAGTATGGTATACGCCTCTTCCAGGTATTAAATAATTACTATCCAGTTCAAGGTTTAAAGTAGGAAAACCTATAGTCCGACCTAATTGCCTTCCTTTAATTACTCTGCCTGTTATTCTATACGGTTTCATAAGCATTTTATTAGCAATAGCTACATTGCCTGCTCCAATTAACTTACGTATACGTGAACTGCTAATTACCTCACTATCATAAATTACAGGCTCCATTACATAAGCCTCAAAATTCATTTTACTTTTTAGCGAAGTCAATAACTCAACATCACCTTCATTTTTATAGCCAAATCTAAAATTAAACCCAACTACTATTCCTTTTGCGTTATAGTAATGTAATAGGTTATTTAAAAATTCCTCTGGCTGCATTTTCATAATATTATTATCAAAATTTATGAAGTTAACTATATCTACTCCTAAATCCTTAAAAAACTGTAACTTCATATCATTATTGATTAAAAGCTTAGGCTTTAATGAGTTATTAATAACAGTTAGCGGATGATTTTTAAAAGTCAAAATCATACTCTTTTTATTATTTTCTTTTGCCAGCTTAACAATTTCCTTTATAAGGCTACCATGGCCTATATGTAAACCATCAAATTTGCCAAGGGCTATGTAGGTTTCATACTGTAATTTAGTGCTAAAATTATCTTCTAATACTAACATAATAATATACTCCTAAATTAAAAGCTTAACAATCTTAAATCCATTATCATCCCTTTGTCCTAAACCTAAAAATCTATTATTAGTAGTATATACTCTATATAGCTTATCTCTGCCTATAGCTTGTATTACCCTATCATTTTTCAAAGTCACACCATTAATTAGCATATTTTCAAAATAAACATCAATATTTATTCTTTCATACTTCTTTAGTGCAGTATCCATCGGAATTAAGAACTGTTCTACATTATCTATGTTTAATTCCTCTAATCTTACAGAGTTTTTTATATCAAATTCACCAGTTGCAGTTCTTTCCAAATTCCACATTGCGCCGCCGCAGCCTAGATTACGACCTATATCATAACATAAACTTCTTATATAGGTACCTTTTGAACATTTAACATTAAATATAACTTTAGGCAAGTTAACTTCTAATATTTCTATATCATATATAGTTATATTCCTAGGTTCTCTCTCAATTTCAATGCCTTTTCTAGCTAAGTCATATAGTTTTTTTCCATTAACCTTAAGAGCTGAATACATAGGGGGAATTTGAGAAATTTGCCCTTTAAAACTATGTATAGCTTTAATTACTTCCTCTTCAGTAACATTTACCTCATTTGACTCAATTACTTTTCCCTCTCTATCATAAGTATCAGTTACAGTACCTAAAAGTAATTCTGCTTTATATACTTTAAATTCATCCATAATATAATCTACTAATTTAGTAGCACGTCCTATACAAATAGGCAGCACACCAGATGCTTCCGGGTCTAAAGTTCCAGTGTGCCCAACCTTTTTAGTATTACAGATTTTTTTCACTTTGTGTACAACATCATAAGAGGTCATTCCTGTAGGTTTATATACGTTAATTACACCATTCATTATATCAACTCTTTTTCTATAGCTTGAATTATAATATTTCTTGCTTCTTGCAAATTATTAGGTAAGGACAGCCCAGATGCTCTAGTATGCCCTCCCCCTCCAAACTCTTCTGCAACCTTTCTTACGTCCACTACATTTTTAGAACGTAAGCTTATTTTGATACCATGATCAGTTTCCTTTATTAATATTACTACCTCTGCACTGTCAATATCTGATCCTATTGAAATAATATCAGAGGTATCGGAGCCTTCAATATTAAAATCTTCTAGCATTTCTTTTGTGAGCTCCATTAAACAGGTGCGTCCATTATGAATTAACTGCATATTATCAATAACTCTTCCATAAAGCTTTATTCTTTCAAACTTTTTATTGTTAAAAATAATTCTATGTAATTCACTAAAATCAATTCCTGTATTAATCAAATCCCCTGCAATGGTATGAGTAACTGATGTGGTATTTGAATGCTTAAAGGCACCCGTATCAGTTATTATGGATGTATATAAGCAAGTAGCAATGTCTTTATCAATATTTAACCCCATGAGCTGCATGATTTGATATACAATCTCTCCAGTAGCTGAAGCATTTGTATCTACATAGTTATAGTTACCATACAACTCATTGGATAAATGATGATCTATATTTATTATAGTATATTTTTTTGTTCCTAATTCAAGGTTAGCGGATAATCTTTCCGAGTTTCCACAATCTAAAGCAATAATACAATCAGTATCTTCCTTTACTACACTCTGTTCACCTGATACTTCATTTGAATAAGGTAAGAATTTATAATTAGTAGGTACTTTATCCGTGGATATTATGTATACCTTTTTATTAAGTTGACGTAATCCTTGCATTAGGGCCAAAGAACTTCCTAATGCATCACCGTCAGGATTTACGTGAAAGCATATACCTATTGTTTCGCTCCTTCTAATTACTTCTATTATCTTATTCATTATCATTTGAACTTTTCTCCTTAATTTTCTGCAATAATGACTCTATATGCATTCCTTGCTCTATAGTGTTATCAAGCTGAATAATCATTTCCGGAGTATGTCTCAAGTTTACTCTAGCACCTATTTCTTTTCTCATGAACCCTGAGGCACTTTTTAAAGCCTGTAGTGTATTTTCTTTAGACTGCTCATCACCAAATACGCTAACATAAATCTTAGCATATCTTAAATCCTTAGTTACATCTACTTTAGTCACACTTACCATGGCATTTAATCGTGGATCTTTAATATCATTACGTATTATATCACTTATTTCTCTTCTAATCTCTTCGTTAATACGACCACTTCTATGTTTAGCCACATACCTCTCTCCTTTTACTCTTATAGTTTTCTTTCTTTAATTTCTTCCATAGCATATGCTTCTAGGATATCTCCCTCTTTGATGTCATTAAACTTTTCTACGCTTAAACCACATTCATATCCTGCTGCAACTTCTTTTACATCATCCTTAAATCTTTTTAAAGAAGATAATTTTGATTCAAATATTACTATTCCATCTCTAATAACTCTTACACTGCAGTTTCTTGTTAATTTACCGTCTAAAACATAGCAGCCAGCAATAGTTCCAACATTTGATATCTTGTACGTCTGTCTTATTTCAGTTCTTCCAAGAATAACCTCTTTATATTCAGGTTCAAGCATACCAAGCATTGCTGCTTTAATATCATCAAGAGCATTATATATTATGCTGTATGTCTTAATATCAACTTTTTCTTTTACAGCAAGGGCAGCAGCATTATTATCTGGTCTAACATTAAATCCTATAATAATAGCATTTGAAGCTGATGCAAGTATTATGTCTGCCTCAGTAATAGCTCCTACAGCACCGTGAATAACTCTAACTTTAATAGCATCAGTAGACATCTTTTCAAAGGATTGTCTTACTGCCTCAACAGAACCTTGAACGTCTGCTTTAACAATTAAACCTAATTCTTTTACTTTTCCTTCTTGGATTTGGTTATATAAATCCTCTAAGGATACCTTATGAGTTGATTGTAAATAATCAGCTCTTATTTTTTCTTTTCTCTTATCAGCCATTTCTCTAGCAGTTTTTTCATCCTTAACTACATGGAATCTATCTCCTGCTGCTGGCACCTCTGAAAGACCAAGTATCTCTACTGGAATTGAAGGACCTGCTGATTTAATTTTCTTACCCTTATCATCAAACATAGCTCTAATTCTACCATAAGTAGATCCAACTATTATTGAATCTCCAGCATTTAAAGTACCATTTTGTACTAATAATGTAGCAACTGGACCTCTACCTTTGTCTAATTGAGCTTCAATTACAGTACCTTTAGCTTTTCTATTTGCATTGCCCTTAAGCTCTCCCATTTCAGCAGTTAAAAGAATCATTTCAAGAAGTTCATCAATACCTTCTTTTGTATGAGCCGAAACTGGTACACAAACTGTGTCTCCGCCCCAATCTTCTGCAAGAAGACCAAATTCAGTTAATTCTTGCTTAACCTTATCTGGATTAGCTCCTGGTCTATCCATTTTGTTTATAGCGATAACCATAGGAACATTAGCAGCCTTACAGTGATTTATAGCTTCTTTAGTTTGAGGCATAATTCCATCGTCTGCAGCAACAACTAATATAACTATATCTGTAACCTGAGCACCTCTTGCTCTCATTGCTGTAAAAGCTTCATGGCCTGGAGTATCTAAAAATGTAATCTTTTCTCCATTAATCTCAACAGTGTAAGCTCCTATATGCTGAGTGATTCCGCCAGCTTCTGATTCTGTAACCTTTGCTTTTCTAATAGCATCTAGTAATGATGTTTTACCATGGTCAACGTGACCCATAACTGTTACGATAGGAGGTCTTTTCTCTGAAGCAGTATCTTCCTCAAGGTCATCTTCTGATTCCTTTTCTAGTTTGCCAACTTCTTCATCTTTTAAAACTACCATTATTTCAAATTTTTCAGCAACCTTCTCAGCCATGTCAAAATTAATTTCTTGATTAACAGAAGCCATAACACCTAACATAATTAGTTGCTTTATTACTTCAGTATAAGGTTTTTCTAATTTATCTGACAATTCTTTAACACTTATTGTTTTTCCGATTTCTAACTTTACTTCATCTATATTATTTTCCAAATCACTTTCACCTTTACTACTATTTTTCTCAAAATCAGTAGCTTTCTTCTTATTTTTCTTCTTTCCTTGGTTCATTCCCTCTTGTTCAACCTGCTCTTCATATTGATTTACTAATTCAGAGCCATTCTCACTTGTATTCTCATTATTCTCTGTTTTTTCTATCTCATTACCCTTTTCTGTGAATAATTCTTTTATTAGCTCAGCGTCTTCTTCCTCAATTACACTCATATGATTTTTAACTTCTACGTTAAACTCTTCCATCAATAAATTAATTAAATCTTTACTTGATATACTAAGTTCCTTAGCAAGCTCATATACTCTAATCTTTGACAAAGCTTTCACCCCCGAATTATTTGTTACTTTTTTCTTCCCATAATTTTTGTAACTTTTCACTCATTTTTAAATCAGTAAGGGCTATTACATTTATTTCTTCTCTACCTAAAGCATAACCCAGTTCTTCTTTTGAATAACCTTCAATTAACGGAATGTTAAAACGCTGACTAATTCTCAAGAACTTATCTTTAGTATTTTGAGAAGCTTCTATAGACATTATTAACAAATGTAGTTTTTTATATTTAACTGCTTCCTCACATTTGTTATAACCTTCTATAAGACGTCCTGCTTTTTTTGCTAATCCTAAAAATTGCAAAAATTTATCATTCATTAAATATCTCTTCCTTCAATAAATTATAGATTTCCTCACTGATTTTAGTTTCTAAATTTCTCTCTAATCTTTTAGTTTTGAATGCTTTTTCAAAACACTCTTTGTTCTTACATAAGTAGGCTCCTCTTCCAGGCCTTTTTCCTGTTAGGTCTACAGAAATGTCTCCCTCCTTACTACGTACAACTCTAAGAAGTTCTTTTTTTGATTTCATTTCCATACATCCTGTGCACATTCTTTGAGGGATTTTTTTCACCTTCATGCATTACCACCTACTCTTTATCTGTATTATTCAATTCAGAAACTTGAGATTTACTTTTAATATCAATCTTCCAGCCAGTTAGTTTTGCAGCCAATCTAACATTTTGTCCTTCTTTACCAATTGCAAGGGATAACTGGTTATCATCAACTACAACTTTCGCTGATTTAGTTTCTTCTTCAATTGTTACATCTAAAACCTTTGAAGGACTAAGTGCATTTGCTATATAAACTTCAGGCAGCTTATTCCATTTAATGATATCTATTCTTTCATTCTTAAGTTCTGTAACAATAGTCTGAACTCTAGTGCCCTTAGGGCCTACGCAAGCTCCCATTGCATCTACTGTTTCATCGTTAGAATGAACAGCTATTTTTGTTCTTGATCCTGCTTCTCTTGATATACTTTTCATTTCAACTATTCCGTTGAAAATCTCTGGCACTTCAAGCTCGAATAATCTTTTTACTAGACCAGGATGAGTTCTAGAAACTACAACCTGTGCACCTTTAGTAGTATTTTTAACTTCAACGATATATAATTTTAGCTTATCGTTAAAATTATATTCTTCTCCTGGCATTTGTTCATTTGGTCCAAGTACTGCTTCTATCTTGCCTAAATCAACAAATACATTTCCTTTATCTTTTCTAATAACAGTTCCAGTAATTATATCGTATTCTTTTGTTATAAACTCATTATATACAATATTTCTTTCTGCCTCTTTAATTCTTTGAATAACTACTTGCTTAGCAGCCTGTGCAGCAACTCTTCCGAATTTTCTAGGTGTTACTTCGATATCAACTATATCCTCAAGTTCATATCTTGGATCAATCTCTTTTGCTTCACTTAATTCAATTTCATTTATTTCATCGTAGACTTCATCTACAACTTTCTTTTGTGAATAAACATGTATTTCCCCTGTTTCCCTATTAAGTGTAACTTTTACGTTTTGGCTATTAGATGCATTTGTATAGTTTTTTTTGTAAGCAGCAACTAAAGCATCTTCTATAGTAGTAAAAAGCAAATCTTCACTTATTCCTTTTTCCCTTACTATTTCCTTTAGGGCTTCAATAAACTCCTCATTCATTTTAATACCTCCTCTTATAAATCCCCTTTTAAATTTATTGACTTTATTTTAGTTTTTGGTATGGAAACATCTGTGCCTTCAACATTTACAGATATTTCAGTTTCATTGTAGCTTAGAAGTTCACCCTCTAGTTGTTTTTTACCTTCTATTAAAGAATTAAGTTTTACAACCACATCATACCCAGTATATTTAGCAAGGTGCTTATCACTATATAATGTCCTGAAAATCCCAGGTGAAGAAACCTCTAAATAATATCCTTCAGTTATTGGATCTTCAACATCCATCATATCACTTACAGCTCTACTAACCTTTTCGCAATCTTCTAAGGATATACCATTTTCATTATCTATATATATTCTTAGATAATTTTCTCCACCTTCTTTAACAAACTCAATATGATATAATTCACAATTTTTATCAATTACTATTGGCTCTACTAAAGGATATAGTTTATTTATTAATAAATCATTTTTCATTATTTATCCCTCCTTATCTATATATTCTGCAATTTATTCTATTTATATAATAAACATTAACGAAAAACGCAACAAATGTTGCGTTTTATACAAATAGAAAGAGCGGGTTTAAGCCCACTCTTATATGCACAAATTATTCTGTAGTCCTAGTCTTTTTTTAGTTTATCACATTTAAATAGCTATTTCAAGCAAAAGTTTACTTTTAACCTAAAATAATGTTAATAGGTTTCTTTCAGGAAATCCTTCAAAACCTTCAAGCTTATCTAAACTCTCAATTTAGTAAATCTTCTGAGGGTAAAAATAATAGGCTATGAAAACATAGCCTACAATTTCTCTATCTCATTAATTAACTCATTTACTAAATCTGATTCTTTTACTTTCTTAACTATTTCACCTTTTTTAAATATCAATCCTTCGCCTTTTCCACCAGCAATGCCTATATCAGCCTCCCTAGCTTCTCCAGGTCCATTAACAACACAGCCCATAATAGCTACCTTAATGTTCTTTTTACAATTTACAAGTCTTCTTTCAACTTCTTCAGCTATGTTAATTAAATTTATCTGAGTTCTTCCACAGGTAGGACAGGAAACAAACTCAATGCCGTCTTCCCTATATCCTAAAGATTTTAAAATTTCTTTTCCTACTTTGATTTCTTCCACTGGATCCCCTGTTAGAGATACTCTTATGGTATCTCCTATGCCGTCACAGAGCAATGTACCTATACCAACACTTGATTTTATAGTTCCTCTCCATATGGTACCAGCCTCAGTAACACCTACATGCATTGGGTAATCAACCAGCTTAGATATCTTTCTATAGCTTTCTACCATCATTTTAACATCAGAAGATTTTATTGATATTACGATATCATTAAAATTCATGCTATCTAAAATTTCTGCATGGCGCAGTGCACTTTCAACTAAAGCATCTGCACAAACCTTACCATACTTTCCAAGAAGCTCTTTTTCTAAAGAACCAGAATTTACTCCTATCCTTATAGGAATTCCTTTAGCCTTTGCAGCTTCAGCAACCATTTTAACTCTATCTCTGCTTCCAATATTACCAGGGTTAATTCTTAAGGCTGACACTCCATTCTCTATAGATTTTAAGGCAAGCTTATAATCAAAATGTATATCAGCTACTAGCGGTATGGATATTTGCTTAGTGATATTGCTAAGGGCATCACAAGCCTCTATATCAGGTACAGCACATCTTATTATATCACATCCTGCACTCTCAAGTTCCCTTATTTGTTTTACTGTAGAAACAACATCCCTAGTATCTGTATTAGTCATGGATTGAACAGTTATAGGTGCATCTCCACCAACGTATATATTGCCAACCCTAATTTTTCTTGTAGTAACTCTATTCATAAACAAACACTCCTAAAACTTTATTGGAAAAAATATATCCTTCAAAGTAACTAACAGCATTAATGCCATAAGAAAAACGAAGCCAATTGTGTTGATGAGACCAACTTTATCATTACTAAGCTTCTTCCTAGTTATAAGCTCTACTAATATCATAAGAATCCATCCACCATCTAAAGCTGGTATTGGAAGTACATTGAAAATTGCGAGCTGTATGCTTAGGAATCCTACGAAATTTAATAAGCTCCAAAATCCTGCCTTAGCTGCTTCACCAGAAACTTTAATAATTGTTATAGGACCGCCCACATCCTGTGCCTTAGCTTTACCTCTAAAGAGACTTTTAAAAAACTGCTGTACTTGCACAATATTAAATTTAATTTGAGAAAATCCATTATCAATAGACTGCATCACTGTTGGGTTTTTTATTTCAACTGGTTTTATACCTATTAAATATCTTTTCTCCGTTTGATCCATTACAGGTGTAATTTTAAAATTCTCTTTTTTTCCATCTCTTAACACAGTTAAATTTATAGGGTTACCATTGGACATGTTAATTTTAACACTTAAATCTAACCATGTAGTAACTTTCTCATTATTTACTTTTACAATCTCATCTCCAGCCTTTAAACCAACTTGTTCAGCAGCTTTTCCTGGCATAAGCTCACTTATCTTAGGAATAGCAAACCCCTTTGATGCAATAACAGCAAAGATAAATAACGCAAAGATAAAATTCATTATTGGTCCTGCTGATATAATACTCAATCTTTGAAGAGGTGTTTTAGAAGTAAGTGCTCTTTTATCATGAACTGCTTCTTCTTCCCCTAGTTCTCCTAACATTTTAACATAACCACCGATAGGAAGAGCTTTGATTAAATATTCTGTTTCTTTCCCTTTTATTCCGAAAAGCTTAGGACCCATTCCTATGGAAAATTGCTCAACCTTTACCCCGTTAATTTTTGCTAAAGTAAAATGTCCAAGTTCATGAATTAAAACTAAAATACTAAAAGCTAATATAGCTCCTATTATGTACACAAAAATACCTCCCTTTATTACCTGTATTTATTTTTTATATATTCTTTAACTTTATAATCAGTTTCTATAATATTTTCTAAGGTAATTTCTTTTGCAGCATCAAATTTAAGCATACATTCCTCTACTATATCTGCAATTTGAACATATTTTATTTTATTGTCTAATAGTAAAGCAACTGCTTCTTCATTTGCACCATTTAAAATAGTTGGCATAAGCCTGCCATACCTTCCAGCCTGAAAAGCCAGCCTTAAACATTTAAAAGTTTCCATATCAGGTTTCTCAAAAGTTAAACTACCCATTTCGTAAAAATTTAAAGGCTCAACGATTTTCTTCTCTCTATTAGGATAGTTGATAGCATATTGGATAGGAAGCCTCATATCTGTGGTTCCTAATTGTGCAATAACACTTCCATCTATGTATTCTACCATTGAATGTATAATACTCTGAGGATGAATAACTACCTCAATATTATCATAATCAATGTTAAATAACCAATGAGCTTCTATAACCTCTAGTCCTTTGTTCATCAAGGTAGCAGAATCAATAGAAATTTTCTGACCCATATTCCATTTAGGATGCTTTAATGCTTCTGCAGCAGTAACCTCCTTTAGGTCCTGAAACTTTTTCCCCCTAAAAGGTCCACCAGAGGCTGTAAGAATTATTTTGCTAACCTCATTTTCTTTGTTTCCTTGCAAGCATTGGAATATGGCACCATGCTCTGAATCTACAGGTAATATTTTAACATTATGCTTTTTAGCTTCTTTAATAACCAAATCCCCGCCAACAACAAGTGTTTCTTTATTTGCAAGAGCTATATCTTTACCGGCCTGAATTGCCTTCATAGTTGGTACAAGTCCAACCATTCCAACTACTGAAGTTACAACTATGTCTACCTCATCTAAAGTTGAGATAGTATTAAGCCCTTCTATTCCAAATAATACATCTACCTTTAAATTATTTATAGACACATAGTTTTTTAAATCCTCATAGGCTTTTTCATCGGTAATTGCTGCGAACCTTGGCTTAAATTCTTCTATTATATTTATTACTTTTTCAATACTAGAATTTGCTGATATACCTACTAAATTAAATTTATCCTTTTCACTTCTTAATACATCTAAGGTTTGAGTTCCTATTGATCCAGTCGCTCCTAAAATAGTAATGTTCTTCACTTAAAAATCCTCCTTATTTTCTTCAGTGCGTTACTATAAACTAATATATATTTTATAGTAATATTTAGGTATTAACAATAATTTCTTTTACGCTAATTATATACAAAGGTCCCATAAGTAATCCAACAATTCCAAATAGCTTAAGTCCAATATATAAAGAAACAATCAGTAAAAGTGGATGCAGCTGCAGTTTATTGCCTATAAATTTAACTTCCATTACCTGCCGTACCACTAATAAGAGTATGTATAATAGAACTAACCCACCTGCTATAATATATTGTCTCATTGATATTTTATATATTATTAAAGGCAAAAAGACAAATATTGTTCCTATATATGGTAATATATCTAATATACCACAAACTAATCCCAAAATAAAAGCATCATTAATATTTAGTACAATAAATCCAAAAATTGTTTCAATGGTAGTTATAAATACCAAAATTATTTCAATTTTAATAATATTATTTATTGCCTCTATTTTATTTACTAGCTTTTTTATTTTATCTTCATCTATAAAGATTTTTAACCAATTAAATATAACATATTTATCTATTAAAATAAAGTAAGCAGCTATATTGCCAATAAAGTAGGCAAATAACCCCTCAGTAGTATATGCAGCACCTTTGGTAAGCAAATCGCTATTAACTATACTGGAATAATAGGTTTTGATTCTAAGATTAAGCTCGTCTAAATTAACATTAGTAAAACTACTAATTTTATTCATTACAAACTCTAAGTTACCATAATTAAAACCTTGAATCTTTATGTATAAGTACTTTCCAATAACAAACATCATGCCAACAATAAGGGCATTTATGATAAGAATGCTTATTACAGCATTAAATTTGTGATTTAATAATTTATATCTACATAATAAATTATATATAGGCGTACAAAGCAGTATAATTATCAAAGTTATAAGGAATGGTTTAAGATAAATTTTTATTAAATATGTTATTAATACAAAAAAAAGTAATAACACAATACAATATACAATCTTCTTATAATTGTTTTTCAAATTTTCATCTCCAAAAAAAATTATTACATAATAGTATATTCATTTGTACATGCATATATTATCTTTAAATCACATAGAAAAAAATAGCGGTTTGAAGAATTTGTATTATTCAAACCGCTATTTTTATTAAATTCTTGATATCATATTTTTAAAATTAATGTAAGATAATAATAGACTATAACTGAAGCAAAGAGTATACTGTCAAATCTATCTAGAACACCGCCATGACCAGGGATTAGGTTACTGTAATCTTTTAAATCCACATATCTTTTTATTGAAGAAGCAACAAAATCTCCGAATTGACAGAATAAACCACATAGCAATCCTATTATTATAAAGTGAACAATTGAAATTGATATGCCTACATTATTTAAGTAAATTCCATATATAGTACAGGCAACAGCACTTCCCAAAAGGCCACCAATGGAGCCTGCTAATGTCTTCTTAGGACTAACCTGTGGGCATATTTTTGTCTTACCAATATATTTACCAATATATCTGCCAACATAATAGGCAGTAGTATCGCATAACCATGAAGAAATAAACACAAGCCATAAAAGGTATGCTCCATGTGCTTTATAATTCACTAAGGTAATAAGACTGAAAAAAACAGCAACATATACAAAGCCTAACAAGGTAATTGCTATGTCTATAAAAGTATACTGAAGATTAATAACTGGTATACATAACATAATAATAAGAGATAAAACTATTATTGCCATCAAGAGGTTGCCATCAAAGTTATTTCCAAGAGTAAAGTAATAAATTAAACACATTGCATAACCTATAAATTCTATAGGCTTATAGGTTTTTCTCTTACATGCCTTATAAAATTCGTACATCCCCCCTAAGGAAAGCACCATAAGTCCATACTTTAGAAAAACCCCTCCTATAACCAAAAAAATTAAAAAAGGTAATAGGATTGCAGCCCCTATGTATCTTTTATTCAAAATAAACACCCCCTATTTTATTCCTCCAAATCTTCTTTCCCGCTTTTGACAATCAGCAATAGCTTTATGCAAATCCTTAGCCTTAAAATCTGGCCAATTTATATCAGCATACCAAAATTCTGAATAAGCACATTGCCATAATAAAAAATTACTTAGTCTTTGCTCGCCGCTTGGTCTGATTATAATATCTGGATCAGGCATTCCTGATGTGTACATATATTTTGATATTATATCTTCATTAATATTGTCTGAGGATAGCTTATTTTTCTTAACATCTTCTGCAATAGCAACTACAGCTTTAGTAATTTCATCCCTACCGCCATAATTTAATGCCAAATTCAAAGTAAGTCCTGTATTATTCTTTGTTTTTTCATAGGCACTCTTTAATTCCTTTTGGCAAATTAAGGGCAGCATGCTTATATCTCCAATAGAATTAATAATTACATTGTTAGAATGTAACTCTTCAAATTCATTTTTTAAATATTCTACTAAAAGTTTCATCAAGGCATTAACTTCATCCGGTGGTCTCTTCCAGTTTTCTGTTGAAAAAGCATATAGTGTTAAATATTTAATATTTAATTTATTGCATTCTTTCACAATTTCTCTAATAGTCTCAACACCAGCCTTATGTCCAAAGGACCTTGGCAAGTTCCGCTGTTTTGCCCATCTTCCATTACCGTCCATTATAATAGCGATATGCTTTGGAATATTGTTTAAATCCAATTCCACTCCAACGGGTTTATTAGAATTAAACTTTTTAAATAAATTCCACATATATATACTCCTTTTCTGAACTAGTCTAAAGTATAAATATCTTCTTAATTTACTAATAAATTAATTTACTAATAAAACCTGCGTATACGCAGGTTTTATTTTATACTGACATAATTTCTTTTTCTTTTTGTTCTACAATCTTATCTATTTCTTTTATGAAGGTATCCGTCCTCTTTTGTATATCATCTTCACCTTTTTTAATTTCATCTTCTGATATGTCGCTATCTTTTTTAAGAGCCTTTATTTTATCATTGCAATCTCTTCTAATAGATCTTATTGCAACTTTTGCATCTTCACCAGTTTTTTTAACATTTTTCACAAGATTTTTTCTAGTTTCTTCTGTTAATTCTGGTACAATTAATCTAATTGCAATACCGTCATTAGATGGATTAATTCCTAGGTCAGACTTTAATATAGCTTTCTCAATATCCTTCATTGATGATTTATCCCAAGGTTGAATTAATAACACTCTTGGTTCTGGGGCAGAGATATTAGCCATCTGACTTAGTGGACTCATAGAACCATAGTACTCCACTTCAATTCTATCTAGCATTGTTGGATTTGCTCTGCCAGCCTTCATAGAAGCGAAATCCTTTTTTAAAACAGCAATGGTTTTATTCATTTTCTCATCTGCAATATGAATTATGTCTTTTATCATAGCATTACCTCCTTATTCTTTTGATACTAATGTACCAACTTTTTCACCTAATACTGCCCTTTTGATATTTCCAGGTGCATCAAGACCAAAAACGATTATAGGTATACTGTTATCCATACAAAGTGAAGTTGCAGTTGAATCCATAACCTGTAATCCCTCTTTTAATACCTGAATGTAACTTAAAGAATCATATTTTTTCGCGTCATCAAACTTATGTGGGTCTTTATCATAAACTCCATCAACTTTTTTAGCAAGTAATATAACATCCGCTTCAATTTCCGCTGCTCTTAGTGCAGCGGCAGTATCTGTTGAGAAGTATGGGTTCCCTGTCCCAGCCGCAAATATTACAACTCTTCCTTTTTCTAAATGTCTCATCGCTTTTCTTCTTATAAAAGGTTCAGCTATTTCTCTCATCTCTATAGCTGTTTGAACCCTTGTGTTTACACCTAAGCTTTCTAAAGAATCTTGCAAAGCAAGTGCATTTATACAAGTCGCCATCATTCCCATATAGTCAGCAGTAGTTCTATCCATTCCTTCTCCACTTCTGCCTCTCCATATGTTTCCTCCGCCTACAACAGCACCAACTGCTATTCCCATATCAACTAAATCTTTGATTTCCATAGCAATTCTTTTTGCAACATTAAAATCTATTCCGAAGCCATTTTCTCCTGAAAGTGCTTCACCTGATAATTTTAACATGATTTTTTTATATTTTGCAGCTTCCATTTCCATTTTACCTCCAAACTGGTAATTATAATACAGCTAAATAAAAAATTTTAAAAAAAGAGAACACGCAGTGTTCTCTTTATATTATTTTGACTGCTGCATTTGTTTTTGAACTTCTTCAGCAAAGTTTTCTTCTTTCTTTTCAATACCTTCTCCTCTTTCAAATCTTACGAAGTTAGTAACTGTTATTGGTGCTCCAACTTCTTTAGATTTTTCATTAAGGTATTGAGTTATTGTGTAATCACCATTTCTTACCCAAACTTGTTCTACTAAGCAGTTTTCTTTATAATATTTTTGAATTCTTCCAACAACCATTTTTTCAACGATTTGCTCTGGTTTTCCTTCATTTAATGCTTGAACTTTAAAAATTTCTTTTTCTTTTTCTAAAGTTTCGTTATCAACTTGGTCTCTGTTTAAGAATAATGGATTAGCAGCTGCAACTTGCATTGCAACATCTTTAGCAACATCAGCTAAAACTGCGCTATCTTTTTCACAAGCTAGCTCAACTAATACACCGATTCTTCCGCCACCGTGAATGTAGCTTTGAACTACACCATTTTGTATTGATAGTTTTTTGAAACGTCTTACGTTCATGTTCTCACCTAATTTAGCAATTAGGTTTGTAACAGCTTCTTTTATTGTTACTGATTCATCAGCTATGTACTTTTCTTCAACTAATTCTTCAACTGTAGCAGCATTAGTGAATGCAGCTTGCTTTGCAATGTTTGTAGCTAAAGCTACGAAATCTTCATTAGCTGCAACGAAGTCTGTTTCACAGTTTAATTCTAAAACAGCTCCATTTTTCTTATCATCAGAAATGAATGTTGAAATCATTCCTTCAGCAGCAATTCTTCCTGATTTCTTAGCAGCTGCTGCTAGACCCTTTTCTCTTAAAACTTCTATAGCTTTTTCTATATCACCATTAGTTTCATTTAGAGCCTTTTTGCAGTCCATCATTCCTGCTCCAGTTCTCTCTCTTAACTCTTTTACTACTTGTGCAGTTATCATAATTAAATTCCTCCTAGTTTATAGTAATTTAAAAGGTAAATGAAGTTTATCCCTTCACCTACCTTAATTATAATTATTCTGCTAACTGTTCGCCTTGTCTTCCTTCGATGATACCATCTGCTAATTTAGCAGTTATTAATTTTACAGCTCTTATTGCATCATCGTTTCCTGGAATTACATAATCAACTTCATCTGGATCACAGTTTGTATCAACTATAGCTACAACAGGGATTCCAAGGATTTTAGCTTCTTGAATAGCTATTTTTTCTTTTCTTGGATCAACAACAAATAGAGCACCTATTTTGCTTGCGTCCATCTCTTTTATTCCACCTAAGTTCTTTTCTAACTTTTCTTTTTCAATTTTTAGTTGAGAAACTTCTTTCTTAGGTAAAACATCAAATGTTCCGTCTTGCTCCATTCTTTCTAATTCTTCTAATCTACCAATTCTTGTTTTGATAGTTCTGAAGTTAGTAAGCATTCCGCCTAACCATCTGCTGTTTACGAAGTGCATGTTACATCTAACAGCTTCTTCTTGTATAGCTTCTTGAGCTTGTTTCTTAGTACCAACAAATAATACTTCTTTTCCTTCTACAGCAACACTTTTAATGAAGTCATAAGCTTCTTCAACCTTTTTAACTGTTTTTTGAAGGTCGATGATGTATATTCCGTTTCTTTCTGTGAAGATGTATGGAGCCATCTTAGGGTTCCATCTTCTTGTTTGATGTCCAAAGTGAACACCTGCTTCTAATAATTGTTTCATTGAAATAACTGACATAAATTTTTACCTCCTTGGTTTTTACCTCCACTACCTTCATTCTTATAAAATACCTTTTTAAGGAACCATTCTATAAATTAGGTAATGTGTGTATTTTCTCACTAAGATAGTATATCACATGGTTTATTACTGTTCAACAGTAATTTTCAACTTTTAATAATTTTTTTCATTTTTTTCACAATAATAGGATGCAACATTTTGCATCCTATTATTCTTAAAATTTATAAAAGTTTCTATTAAACTACTACTTTATCTTTTTTAGTTCATCCAATAACTTTTCATTTAAAATTCTTATATGAGTACCTTTCATTCCTAATGATCTAGATTCAATAACTCCGGCACTCTCAAACTTTCTTAAAGCATTTACAATAACTGATCTAGTTATACCAACTTTATCTGCTATTTTTGAAGCAACTAAAAGTCCTTCATTACCTTCCAGTTCATTAAAGATATGTTCAACAGCTTCAAGCTCTGAATAAGAAAGTGTTCCTATCGCTAATTGAACAACAGCTTTTTTTCTAGCTTCTTCTTCAATTTCATCACTCTTAGCTCTTAATATCTCAAGTCCAATAATTGTAGCACTGTATTCAGATAAAACTAAATCTTCATCAGTGAAGCTATTTCCAAATCTAGATATAAGCAGTGTTCCAAGACGTTCTCTATTTCCAATAATTGGTACAATAGTTGATAACTTGTTATCTACATTACACTCTGTACCGTCTTCTTCTAGAACACACTTTCCGTTATTTGCTAAATTGGCTTGTGTTTCTAAAGCATTCAATAATTTGTTATTGTATTGCTCTGGAAACCTCATCTCACTGGTAATTCTATTTTTTACAGTTTCACACTCATATCCACCGGAAAAATTATATCCAAGAACCTTTCCTTTTCTACTAATTATGTATGCATTGCATTCAAGCACGTCGCTTAACAATTTGCATATATCATCAAAGACAACAGGTTCTGCCCCAGTCTTCTGTAGTATTTTATTTAACATTCTAGTTTTGTGCAATAATGAAGCCATACTTATCCCTCCTAATGTATTAATATATTTATAACATTCAACTATACAAACTATTCAATCGATGGCCTATATGTGAATATTGTGCATATTATATTCAAAACTATACAAATTTCTTTATATTTTGAAAGTTTCGAATCTTTTGAATTTACATGTTTTTTCTTTAACAATATTAACATAACATTTAGTATATTTCAACAGTAATTTCATATATTTCGACATATTTTTCAAATTGTTAACTTTTCCATAGGGAAATTATTCTTTTTCAGCTTCATTTTTAAATTCTTTGTGCTTGCATTCAGCGTTTGTGCACTCATGAAATGCCCCTTTAGCTTTGTTAAATTTCTTCACCATAAGACTATTGCATTTTGGGCATTTTTCCTCAACAGGCTCAAACCAGCTTACGAAATCACAGGCAGGATATTTGCTGCATCCGAAAAACTTTTTCCCTTTTTTACTCTTTCTAGCTAATATCTCTCCACCACATTTAGGGCATTTCACCTCTAGTTCTTCAACTATTGGTTTAGTATTTTTACAGTCTGGATATCCAGGGCAAGCAAGAAAATCACCAAATCTACCCTGTTTTATTACCATCATTCTACCACACTTATCGCAAGGAATATCTGTCACTTTATCTTCTATAGTTATTTTTGACACTTCTTTTTCTGCAATATCAATAGCTTCTTTTAGTGGTTTGAAAAAGTCATCCACTATTTTTTTCCAGAATTCTTTTCCCTCTTCAACATTATCTAAATTATTTTCAAGACCGGCAGTAAATTCTACATCTACTATCTCTTTAAAATATTCACTCATAATGTTGTTTACTATAATACCCAATTCTGTAGGTTTTAATGTCTTCTTTTCTCTTTCTACATATTTTCTATCTAGAAGGGTAGAAACGATTGGTGCATAAGTACTCGGCCTTCCAATTCCATTTTCTTCAAGGGTTTTAACTAGTGTAGCTTCTGAATATTTTGCTGGAGGTTGTGTAAAATGCTGTTTACCTTCAATATTCTTTTTTACTAACGTATCATCTTTTGATAATTCGGGCAATGTATTTTCGCCATCCTCCTCATCAGCAATATAGTCATATACCTTCATGAAACCGTCAAAACTGATTGAAGATCCCGCTGCCCTAAATAAATATTCTCCATTAACTACTTCCACAGAAGTAGTATTCAATATGCAGGATGTCATTTGACTAGCTATAAATCTATTCCAGATTAATGAATATAACTTATATTGTTCAGGGCTTAAACTCTCTTTTACAGATTCAGGTGTTATTTCCACATAAGTAGGTCTGATTGCCTCATGGGCATCTTGAGCATTTTTCTTACCCTTGTATATTCTTGGAGTCTCTGGTATATATTCATTTCCATACTTATTGCCTATAAATTCCTTAGCTGCACTTTGTGCTTCTTCAGCTACTCTTACAGAATCTGTTCTCATATAAGTAATTAATCCTACTGTACCATGACCTTTTACGTCTACCCCCTCGTATAACTGCTGAGCAATTGACATAGTTCTTTTAGTAGCAAAATTCAGCTTCTTATAAGCATCCTGCTGCAGTGTACTTGTGGTAAATGGCGGTAATGGATTTTTGTTTTTATTTGAATTCTTTACTTGCTTTATAGAAAACTCATTTTTATTAAGTTCATTTAGTATTTTATTACTTTCCTCTTCACTAGATATTTCTAGCTTCTTGCCGTTTTGAGATATTAATTTTACTATAAAAGTCTTTTTATCTCCTTTTTTAAACAAATCACATTCTATTGTCCAATATTCCTTTGGTATAAAATCATTAATATCCTTTTCTCTATCACAAATCATCCTTAAAGCCACAGATTGAACCCTGCCTGCGCTTAAGCCCCATTTTACTTTCCTCCATAAAATTGGGCTTATCTCATAACCAACTAATCTATCCAATACTCTTCTAGCTTGTTGAGCATCTACTAAATTATTGTTTATCTTTCTTGGAGATTTAATAGCATTTTTGATAGTATTTTTTGTTATCTCATTAAATTCTATTCTACAAGCTTCATTCTCATCTATATTGAGCACCTTTGCTAAATGCCATGAAATTGCTTCTCCCTCTCTATCAGGGTCCGTTGCTAGATAAACTTTTTCGCATTTTTTTGCCATCTTTTTCAATTTATCTAAAAGCTCGCCTTTTCCTCTTATTGTGATATATTTTGGATCATAATTATTTTCTATATCAACACCAAGTTTGCTTTTTGGCAAATCTCTAACATGCCCCATTGATGCTTCAACTAAAAAATTTTTCCCTAAATATTTACCTATGGTTTTTGCCTTTGCTGGAGACTCTACTATTACCAATTTTTGACCCATATTAAACCCTGGCCTAATTTTATTACTAAACCAAGGTCTTTCACCCCCTTAATTTCCTTACTTTATCCTATTCATATTTAAATGATCTTAATTAATTTATAGCTAAATTGCATTATTAACCTTTACATAATAATTACCTGCTAAGCACATTATTGCATTTTTTAACTGTAATTCAAATAATACCTCATATAATTGTTTTATGTCAATATTAGTTATTCTTATTATATCGTCAATATGAATGGGGTTATTACTAATAACACTAAAAATTTTGGCTTGTTTCGAGGAAATTTGCATATTATTATTTGTACCAGGAGGGGAATATTTTATTCCTATTAAATCAAAAATATCCTCCATAGATGTAAAAACATAAGCACCATCTTTTATAAGCTTATTAGTTCCTTGGCTTTGTTCTGAAAAAACGGATCCTGGCACTACAATCACATCCTTACCCTGTTCAAGTGCAAGGCCAGCAGTAATCAATGAACCGCTCTTAACCCCCGCTTCAACTACTAATATTACATCACTTAATGCACTAATTATTCTGTTCCTTACAGGAAAGTTTGAAGCATAGGGCTTTGTTCCAGGAGGATACTCTGAGATAATACATCCATTGGAAGCTACATTTTTATATAAGGTTTTATTTTCCTTTGGATATATTACATCTATTCCCGAACCAAGCACTGCACAAGTATATCTTCCTTCACTGACACAAGCATAATGAGCATAGGTATCTATACCCCTAGCTAATCCACTAATTATACTAATATTATTTACACAAAGTTCTTTAGTTATTAATTTTGTTACTTCAATACCATAATTAGTACATTTTCTCGATCCAACAACAGCTACACTTGGGTATTCATTTAAACTTTTTATATTTCCCTCATAAAATAATATACTTGGAGCATCATCAAAATCCTTTAGCTTACTAGGATATAATTCATCATTAAAGGTTATCATATTAATATTTTTAAGAGGCAGCTCTTTATTATTACAATTTAACAATTCGCATTTCCAACTACTCTCTAAGGCTTCTGCTATTTTATTATTATAAAAAATCAAGTTGCTCTTCCTTTTGTATTGATTCCATATTTCCTTCGTGGTTTTAAAACTTTTTAAAAGTTCAAGCTTGCTTTTATTAGGCAGTCTAACTAAGCTAAACCATAAGTTATACTCATCCATATTTTCTTCACTTTCTTATTAATTATTTAATTTTTTTAGCATCACCCAGTAAAGTAAATTTCTAAATAATTTTCTGATCTATAAATTTTCTATACTGAAGTGCTTCTATTAAATCACTCTCTATTATACCTTCCCTATCGTCTAGGTCAGCAATAGTCCTAGCAACTTTTAATAGTCTTGAGTAAACCCTAGCACTAATATTAAATCTTTGAAAAACCATTTTCATAAAATCAGTGCTGCTTTTATCAAGACTACAATACTTTCTTATTTGCTTTTCATTCATCTGGGAATTACAATATATTTTATCCTTTTCAAATCGCTGCTTTTGTTTCTTTCTAGCTTTCTCTACTCTCTTTTGAATTTCCTTTGAGCTCTCTCCCCGTCTATCAGAGTGGATATCCTTATAATCCAAGGTTCCTACAAAACTAAAGATATCAATCCTATCAATCAACGGCCCCGATAATTTATTTAAGTATCTTTTTATTTCTATTTCACTACATACACACTGTTTAAAATTACTTCCATAATATCCACAGGGACAAGGATTTAATGAGGCTACAAGCATTATATTTGCGGGATACACTATGGTACCTGCAGCTCTAGAAATCCTAATTATCCTATCTTCTAGTGGCTGTCTAAGTACCTCAAGTACATTTTTTTTAAATTCTAGAATTTCATCTAAATACAATACTCCATTATGAGCTAATGAAATTTCTCCAGGAAGTAAATTATTTCCCCCTCCAACTAAAGCTAACCTTGAAGCAGTATGATGTGGATTTCTAAAGGGTCTTTCAGAAACAATTACACTATCTATTTGAGAATTCCCAGACACACTGTAGACCTTTGTAACCTCTAAGGATTCCTCATAACTCAAACTTGGCAAAACGCTAGGAATCCTTTTAGCCATCATAGTCTTTCCTGCTCCAGGGGGACCAAACATTACTAGATTATGTCCTCCAGCCGCAGCTACTTCAATTGCCCTCTTACAACTCTCTTGACCAATAACGTCATCAAAATCAAGAATCATGTTTGCAAAATTCTTAACTTTCCTTTTTCTTTTATAACAAGTCCACTCATCATTTTCAATACGTTTTATAACATCCAATAAACTATTAACCGCAAAAATGTTAGCGTTTTTTATTAAACTGCATTCTTCAGCATTATCAATAGGAACAATAAAGTTTTTTATATTATTATTTACGCCACAGATTACTATTGGCAGTGCACCTCTAATCTTTTTTATATCACCTAACAGCGAAAGTTCGCCTAAAAGCATATATTTGTTCATATGGTTAAATCGTATTTGTCCTGTAGCTACTAAAATACCAATAGCAATAGGTAAATCAAATTGAGAACCATCCTTCTTTAAATCTGCAGGAGCAAGATTGATAGTTATTCTATTAATAGGGAATTCGTATCCTGAATTCATTATTGCAGATCTTACCCGTTCTTTAGATTCTTTTACAGCAGTGTCTGCAAGACCAACTATGTTAAAGCAGGGAAGTCCCCCTGTTATATCTATTTCAACATTAACTTCTATTCCTTCTACACCATTAAATGTAGCAGTTATAATTTTTATAGCCATTTTATCACCTCTTGCTATGAATTCTTGACATCTTTTTCTACAAATATAAACAAACTATAAAAATTTGTTTGAATTCTGTATAAATATTTATGATATTTTCACTTTTAATTTTTACTAATTTCAAATATAATTTACTTATAATGATTAAATTTAGTAATTTTTTCTTATAATATTAAATGTTAATTAACTTTTTCTTTTATCTATTCAATGAGAGGGGAGAATTTATGTATTCTTTTAATAAGGATATAGGTAATTTAGGAGAAAGCATTGCTGAAGAGTATCTTACTAAAATGGGTTATATTGTTCTAGAAAAAAACTTTAGAAGTAAATTTGGTGAAATTGATATTATAGGCAAGGATGGCAATTATATAGCCTTCATTGAGGTTAAAGCTAGATACGGCTCACTTTATGGCACTCCTGCTGAATCCATAACAACCCTCAAACAAAATAAAATATACAAAACAGCTCAGCTGTATATCATGAAAAAAAGAATAGCAAAATTTAATTTTAGATTTGATGTGATTGAAGTGATTTTAAACACAAAAAATAATGATCATTCTATAAGATTAATAAAAGATGCATTTCAAATATAACATTACAGGGTTATCAGTTTTCAGTTTTTAGCAAAAAAAAATTCTAATTGTAAACGATAACAGTAGGCCCGTAACCTTTTTACTCCACAAATAAAGCCACAAATAAATAGTGATTTATAGCTATTTATTTGTGGCTTTTTAATTTATATTAAATTTTTAAGAAAACTCATTCTATGTATATCACAAACGCCTTTGTCTTTAAGTGCAAGTATATGTTCATTTGTACCATACCCAGCATTTTTATCAAAGCCATATGCTGGATAGGAAAGAGCATATTCCTTCATTAAATTATCCCTATATACTTTTGCAATGATTGAAGCACAGGCTATTGCTGCACTCTTCACATCGCCCTTAATAACAAATTTATTTTCAATATTAAATTCCTTAATTGGGTAGCCATCTGAAAGCACTAATTCAGGTTTAATATTAAGCCCACTGCAGGCATCCTTAAAAACCTGATTATTGCACCAAGCGATTCCCTTCAAGTCAATATCCTTATTATCAATTGCTGCTATACTATAGCTTATTGCCTTTTCTTTTATAACTTCACTGATTTTTTCCCTCATTTTAGCTGTCAGCTTTTTTGAATCCTTGATACCCAATATAATCTTATTTATATCTTCGCAATTATAATCTAATACAACGGCAGCTGCAACAATTGGCCCTGCTAAAGGGCCTCTTCCAACTTCATCTACTCCTGCTATGTATTTATAGTCTCCGAAGCTATTATCAAAGGTATACATACCTTTAACACGTTCAATTTCATTAAGAGTATCAATTTTAAATTTATTTAATTTATTACTTAATCCCTGAACATTTTTTCTATTATCCTGATTTAAAATATGAATAACTTTATCTAATTCATTAAACTTTTCACAGCTATAAGAGAAATTCTTCTCTACGTCAGTTGCCATATTTTTTAGTTCACTATAACTCTTTGATCTAATAATTTCAGAATTAATGCTTTTAACAAACTTCAACTGATCATCCAACAATAACTCACCTCTTAATATGAAATCTCTTATGGTCTTTCTAAGGAAATTTGACCTAGTTTCCCTCCACGGAACTCATCCAAAAGCAACACAGCCACCCTATTATAATCAATATTTCCACCTGAAATAACAGCACCACGTTTTTTTGCTATATTATCTAAAGTATCTAAAGGATTTTCGCTTAATTCTTGAAGTTTATATCTCTGCATTAGTCTTTCAGGATAATACTGTTGTAATCTTTCTACAAGCTTTAGAGCAAGTTCTTCAATATCCATTATTTCGTCTTTAATAGCTCCTGTAAAGGCTAAATTTAGTGCTACCTCTTCATCCTCAAACTTAGGCCATAGTATACCAGGGGTATCCATAAGCTCTATACCAATGCTTGTTTTAATCCATTGTCTACTCTTTGTAACACCCGGCCTATCCCCTGTTTTCGCAATATTATTCTTTGCCATTTTATTTATGAAAGAGGATTTTCCTACGTTAGGAATTCCTACTACCATTACCCTTGTTGTTATGTTTACCAAGCCTTTTGCTTTTAATCTAGCATGTTTTTCTTTTAAAAGTTCATCTAATAGCGGCTTAATTTTCTTTAAACCTTCTCCAGTAACACTATTTGCTTGTATCAGCTTAACATCTTCTCTTGATAATGCTTTAATCCATGTTTGAGTTATCTTCTCTTCGCTAAGGTCACTTTTATTTAATAATATAACTCTTGGTTTATTTAAGCAAAGTTCTTCAATTTCAGGATTAGCACTAGATTTAACTATTCTCGCATCCCTAATTTCAATTACAGCATCAACCATCTTTAAATTTTCTTTTATTTCTCTTCTAGTCTTGGCCATATGACCAGGGAACCAATTAATTGCCATGTTTATACAATCCTCCTATTTTATCAAAGGGATATAATCTAATTGTAGCCTTACCCACAACTAGTTTTAAATCAATTGAACCTACCATTCTGCTGTCCTTACTATTATTCCTATTATCCCCCAATACAAATACAGTATTTTTAGGCACAGTAATCTCTTCAAAATCTGTCATTATATTATCATGTATATATATCTCATCTTTAGGTTTATCATTTATGAATAATTTATTATTCTCTATCTTCACTCTATCGCCAGCCACAGCAACTACCCGCTTAATAAATCTTTCTTTAATGTTTTGCGGATTTTTTATAACAACAATGTCACCTGGCTTAGGCTTTGAAAAATAATAGGACACTTTTTCGACTATTAATCTATCTTTGTTATCTAAGGTAGAAAACATTGATCTGCCTTCAACACTTACAGTCTCAAAAACAAAATTTATAATGAGCAATGCTAAAATTACTGCAATAATTATCGACTTGGCAATACCAATTAACTCTTTAATATAATTATTACCTTTCACAGAAGTATTAGCTCTCTCTTCATTGATGTCTATATTTTTTTTATCATTCAAAATAAACACCCACCCTTAATTTGTAAACTCTACCATAATTCAATTTAAAATTTAATATAAAAAAAGGGACTTAATAGCCCCATTTTCTTATTTTAATTCTTTAACCTTAGCAGCTTTACCTACTCTATCTCTTAAGTAGAATAACTTAGCTCTTCTAACTTTACCTCTTCTCACTACTTCGATTTTTTCGATAATAGGAGCGTTAACTGGGAAAGTTCTTTCAACTCCAACATTGTAAGCTACTCTTCTTACTGTGAAAGTCTCTCTGATTCCGCCGTTTTGTCTCTTAAGAACAGTACCTTCGAATATTTGTATTCTTTCTCTGTTTCCTTCTGTGATTCTAACGTGAACCTTAACAGTATCTCCAACGTTGAACTCTGGAAGATCGTTTCTAATTTGTTCTGCTTCTATTGCTTTTATTAATTCTAACATGTGCATTCCCTCCTTAGTATTATGTGACGTTCATGCCTATTATTTATAATAGTGCAGAGGACCGCCCGTACTAGCACAAATGAATTTTAACATATATAAACACTTATTACAATACTAACTTTCAAAATCTTATCATTAATTATATTTTCCTGAAGAAAAACTTATTCTTTTAGTAGTTTTTTATCTTCTTTTGACAACTCTAAGACCTTAAACAAATCCATTCTCTTTTCTCTTGTCAAAAGCAAGGATTGTTTTCTTCTCCACTTTCGAATATTCTCATGATGACCAGATAATAGCACTTCTGGTACTCTCTCACCCTCGAAAATCTCTGGTCTTGTGTATTGAGGATATTCTAATACCCCATTATAGAAAGATTCTTCTTCGAAGCTTTCACTGGTTGCCAGCACACTAGGAATAAGCCTGCATATGCTGTCTACAATAGGAATGCATGCCATTTCTCCCCCAGTTAAAACAAAATCACCAAGTGAAAGCTCTAAATCTATATATTTGTAGCAGCGCTCATCTATGCCCTCATAGTGTCCACAGAGAAATATTAACTTCTCTTCTTTGCATAATTCTTTAGCAATTTCTTGGTTAAAGGTCTTGCCTCTAGGACCTAGAAATATTACCTTAGCTTCAGATTCGCCCTTTACAGCTCTAATAGCATCAACTATAGGCTGTGCAGTCATAACCATTCCGGCACCACCGCCATATGGGTAATCATCTGTTTTTTTATGTTTATCCATTGAATAATCTCTAATATTATGAGGGGTAATTGTAATTATCCCTTTTTCCTTAGCACGCCCAAGCATGCTGTGATTGAAAATATCAAACATTTCAGGGAATATAGTTAGTATATCTATCTTCATTGCCATACCTCTAAAGGTTTAATTATAATTTTTTTACTTTCTACATCTATGCTAACTACTACAGTCTTTAAAGCAGGAACTAAAAGTTCATTCTTTCCTTTTACCCAATATACATCGTTGCTTACAGTTTGTATTACGTCTCCTACTGGTCCAAAAACAAAACCATTTTCATCCTCTACAACACATCCAATAAGGTCTGCAATAAAGTATTCTCCTTCTTTTAACTGTACTGCATCTTCTCTTTTTACCTCTATATATTTACGTTTATATTTTTCAGCTTCTTCTACAGTTTCTATTCCTTCAATTTTTAATATAACCTTATCACTTTGAAGCTTACACCATAATACGTTTCTTTCTACTCCATCAATTAACACGACTTTTAACTTTCTAAATCTTCTAATATCATCAGTTAGAGGATAAATTTTTAACTCACCTTTTAAACCATGAGTATTAATAATTTGACCAATGCTTAAGTATTCCTTCATAACTCAATTCTCCTTAGCATGCTAAAATATAATAAATATTAATTTTATATTATACATAATGTTGATAAATTATAACATAATTAAAAATAAGAGTTAGGATGCACCTAACTCTTATATGATCTCTACAACAACTCTTTTGTTTTCTTTTATAGCTGCTGCTTTTACAACAGTTCTAATAGCCTTAGCTATTCTTCCCTGTTTTCCTATTACTTTGCCCATATCATCTGGTGCAACTTTAAGTTCAATAATAATTGATTGTTCACCAATTACTTCATTCACTTGAACTTTTTCTGGGTTATCAACTAATGATTTAGCTATAATAGCAACTAATTCTTTCATAGAATATACCCCCAGTCATTACATAGATAGGTCTTATTTTAAACCTGCTCTAACAAAAAGCTTATTAACGATTTCTGTTGGTTGTGCACCGTTCTTTACCCACTCAGCTGCCTTAGCTTCATCAATTTTGATTGTAGCTGGTTCTGTAGTTGGGTTGTAGTAACCTATTTCTTCAATAAATCTTCCATCTCTTGGAGATCTTGAATCTGCAACAACTATTCTGTAAAATGGAGCTTTTTTAGCACCCATTCTTCTTAGTCTTATCTTAACTGCCATGAATATCACCTCCTTCAAAAGTAAAGAAAATATCTATTGGTTCATGAAAGGAAACTTACCAAACATTCCCTTTTTCATGCCCTTTTGCATGTTTTTAGTTTGCTTCATTAACTTCTTCATCATTTCATAATCTTTTAAAAGCTTGTTGACTTGCTGTACAGTCGTACCTGAACCAGCAGCAACTCTCTTCTTTCTTGATGGAGAACCGCTAATAAGTGTTGGATTTTTTCTTTCAGCCTTTGTCATGGAATTTATAATTGCTACAGTCAAATCTGTACCTTTTTCCACTTGGCTTAAATCCATACCTTGCAACTCTTTTGTATTAACACCTGGTATCACACCTGGCATCATTTCTAGGATTTTATTTAAAGGTCCTAATTTCTTAATCTGAGAAATGGCATTTAAATAATCCTCAAAATTAAACTCTTGGCTCATCATACGATCGCTTAATTCTTTTGCTTGCTTCTCATCGATGGCCGCTTGAGCTTTTTCAATAAGTGATAATACATCACCCATACCTAATATTCTTGAAGCCATTCTATCTGGATGAAAAACTTCTAATTCATTCATTTTCTCGCCAAGGCCAACAAATTTGATAGGCTTGCCTGTCATTGCCTTTATTGACAACGCGGCTCCCCCTCTAGTATCACCATCAAGCTTTGTAAGAATAACTCCAGTTAAATCAAGTTGTTCATTAAAGCTTTGTGCTACATTAACTGCGTCTTGACCAGTCATTGAATCTACTACCAACATAATTTCATTAGGCTTTGTAGAATCCTTGATGTTTTTAAGCTCATCCATTAGTTCTTCATCTATATGCAATCTACCAGCTGTGTCAATGATAACAACATTTAAGCCATTACTTTTTGCATGCTCAATAGATGCTTTTGCAATATCCACCGGGCTTACTTTATCACCCATAGTGAATACAGGAATATCAATTTGTTTTCCTACTACCTGCAATTGCTTAATAGCAGCAGGTCTATATATATCACAAGCTACAAGCAGTGTTTTCTTATTTTTCTTTTTAAGCTGTTGCGCTAGTTTCCCTGCCATAGTAGTTTTTCCAGCACCTTGCAGCCCTACTAGCATCATTACAGTGATGCCGCTATCAGAAAATTCAATACCACTTTCGCTATTTCCCATTAAAGCTGTGAGTTCGTCGTTAACAATTTTAATAACATGCTGACCTGGGGTCAAACTTTCCATAACCTCATTGCCTAAGCACTTCTCACTTACATTATTTATAAAGTTTTTTACAACCTTAAAGTTAACGTCCGCTTCTAGCAGTGCCAGCTTAACTTCTCTCATAGCTTCTTTAATATCTTTTTCAGTAAGTTTGCCCTTACCCTTAAGCTTTTTAATTGTATCTTGTAATTTAGAAGCTAATCCCTCAAAAGCCATGTTATTCCTCCTAAATATTCTCAATTATATCTTTTTTTATGTCTTCTATAATCATTATATCTGCTTCATAACTTTGATTATTCTTAAGCTCTTCCATTTTCTTTAATACTCGTTCTTTAGTATGTTCTAAGGCAATGTTTTTGCTCATTAGCCCAAGTTTTTCTTCATACTCAACAAGTAGTTTATGACATCTTTTAATAATATCATGAATTGCTTGTCTGCTAGTATTATTTATCTCAGAAATTTCAGCTAAAGATAAATCTTCATTATAATACATAGTCATTATATCTCTTTGCTTATCTGTAAGCAATGTACCGTATATATCTACTAAAATAGATATTTCAACTCTTTCTTCCATTTGATCACCTTACTCACAAATAAGATAATAACAAACTTTTTTTTAGGTGTCAAGTATTTTTCCTTAACACCATATATTTTTTTTAAAATAATGCTTCAACAAATTCCTTAGGGTTAAATTCCTGCATGTCTTCAATACCTTCTCCTACACCTACAAGCTTAACTGGGATATCTAAAATATGCTTAATTGATATTATTACTCCACCCTTTGCAGTGCCGTCTAACTTAGTTAATATTAAGCCATCAATAGGACAAACTTCCATGAATTGTTTTGCTTGCTGCACAGCATTTTGCCCAGTGGTAGCATCAAGTACTAGTAGTGTTTCCCTATGAGCGTCACCAAACTCTCTATCAATAATTCTATTTATTTTACCTAGCTCATCCATAAGATTCTTTTTGTTATGAAGTCTCCCAGCAGTATCACAGATAAGAACTTCTGTCTTTCTGGCCTTTGCTGCTTGTATAGCATCGAAAACTACTGCTGCTGGGTCTGAACCCTCTTGATGTCTTATGATATCTACACCAGCTCGATTGCTCCAAACCTCCAATTGATCTATAGCTGCAGCTCTAAAGGTATCCGCTGCAGCCATTAAAACCTTATAGCCATCATTCTTTAATTTAGCAGACATCTTACCAATAGAAGTAGTCTTGCCTGCTCCATTTACTCCAATTACGAGCACAACCTCTGGAGTCTTTTCAGGTTTAATAGATCCTTCTTCACCACCAAGTATATCTACAAGAACCTCTTTTAAGCAGTCCTTTACTAAGAGCGGATCTTTAACCTTCTTTTCCTTAACCTTATCCTTAACTTTGTCTATAATATCCATGGAAGTTTCTACTCCCACGTCAGAGGTAACCAATATTTCCTCTAATTCATCATATAAATCATCATCAATAGTCACATATAGCTTTAACATATCACTAATCTTATCTGTAAATTCATCCCTAGTCTTTGTAAGCCCCTTCTTAAGCTTATCAAAAAAACCACCAAACATATATAATACCTCCTTTGAATAAATTAAAATCTCAAATGATATTTTAATATTACATAATTGCAAATAGGATTTTGCCCTTTTTAATTAGGTTACACTGCCTTATTTAAATCAACAGACACAATTTTTGAAACACCCTTTTCCTCCATAGTAACACCGTAAAGAACATCACTTGCTTCCATAGTTCCTTTTCTATGTGTTATAACTATAAATTGAATATTATGAGAGAATTTTTTTAAAAACTCAGCATATCTAAAAACATTCGCATCGTCTAGAGCAGCCTCTATTTCATCTAGAATACAAAAGGGTGTTGGTTTCATCTTCAATATAGCAAAGAGCAGAGCAATTGCTGATAAAACTTTTTCTCCCCCAGACATCAAATTGATATTTTGAAGTTTTTTACCTGGAGGTTCAACATTAATATCAATATTAGCATTAAGTTCGTCACCCTCAGCTAATATTAAATCAGCTCTTCCCCCTTTAAATAACTCTTTAAAGGTTTCATTAAAATTTTCCCTAAGCTTAGCGAAATTTTCATTAAAAACCTTTTTCATATTATCAGTCATTTCTTTAATAACACTCAACAATTCATCCTTTGCCATAATTAAGTCTTCTTTTTGAGTACTCATAAAATTAAACTTTTCTTTAACTTCTTCATACTCTTCAATTGCGCCTACATTTACTATACCTAATGCAGTTATTTCACTCTTGAGCTTATGGATTTCTCTCTTAAGCTCATCATAATTTTTTATTTCTTCTTTATATTTAAGTGCTTCTGCATAGGTTAAATTTAGTTCTTCGTTTAACTTTTGGTAGTAACCTTCTTTTTCAGTTTCTGCTTTTGCAAGTACTAACATTTGTCTGTGCTTTTCTTCTTCTTTTTTTGTATGTTCAATACTAGTGCTTTCAAAAGCTTCAGTTGCAATCTTAATGCTTTCCTTTAATTTAATTCTTTCCAATTCACTATCTTTAAAACGTTCTTCAAACTTTAGTATTCCTAGTTCAATGGATTTTATTTTCTCATCATTACCTTTTACTGTGGCAAGAGAACTTTCCTTATTTCTGATAGCCTCAGAAACTTCCTGTTCTAATGCTCTTCTTCTGCTACTTAACTCATCCATATCATGATCTAAACGTTCTAACTCTTTAATTTTATTTATAACTATTTCATCTAGCTGAGCTTTTTCAATCTTTAAAGCTGTAAGTTTATCTCTGTTATCTTGAATAGCATTTTTCTTGTCATTCAGCCATAACTCAATCTCACAAATCTTATTTTCATTTTCATTTTCTTTTAAGCTTAGCTCTTTAATTGAATTTTCCTTGCTGACTATTTCATTTTCATTAATTCTTAATTGTTCATTAGTTGAAGTTAATTCATTTGTAGAAATATTGATGTTCTGTCTTAATTTTTCACTTTCACTATCAATAGCATTTATTTTACCAGTGAGCTTTGTTACCTCGATATTCTGTTGATATACTTCATCTCTTAAATTTAAGCACATGTCGTCTAACTGCTTAATAGCGGTTTTTTTACTCTCAATATTACTTACATGAACTTCAATTTCCATTTTTATTTCTGATATTTTTTTACTTATATCTTCTATTTCTCTTTTTCTACCTATGACATTAGCATTTTTATGATATAAGCTTCCCCCAGTAAGTGCTCCACCTGGGTTAATAATTTCTCCAGATAAGGTAACGATTTTATAACTAAAATTTGTTTTTTTAGCTATTTTTAATGCACTGTCCATATCGCTGCAAATAACAGTTCTGCCTATAATTTGCTCAATAGCATTTTTAAACTTAACATCATAGCTTATTAACTCACTGGCAATACCAAGAAATCCTTTTTCATTTTTAATATCATTAATATCCTTTAATTTTCTCCCCTTAATAATAGTTAAAGGTAAAAACGTAGCCCTGCCTAGTTTATTTTCTTTTAAATATTCAATCAAGTTTTTTGCTACATACTCATCACTGGTAATAATATCAGATATAGAGCCACCCAATGCAATTTCTATAGCCACTTCTAGCTCTTTTTCAACCTTTATAACTTCTCCAAGTACTTGACACTGATCTAGGGAAGCCGGTGCTTTACGCTTTTCTATATCCTGCATTAAGTTCTTTACAGCTTTATTATATCCTTCATACTGCTTATCTAAATTATTAAGCATATGATAGTTCGCTTCAAGTTTATTAAAGGATATGTTCATATCCTTTAGCTTTCTTTCATCTGAAGTTAAGCCATAATTTAGCTTTGTAATATGATTTTTATTACTAGAAATATTGCTTTCTAAATTTACAATATTATCTTTTATTTTACCTATTTCTTCTTCAATTACACTTTTTGTATTTGCATTAATCTTTAAAGAATTTACGTATCCGTCACAAGCTGATGTCAACTGTTCAATTTTTTTCTTCATTATGTCTTCATGGTTCTTTAAAAGCATAATATTATTTTTAAGTTCTGAAATACTATTTAAAATATCAATTTCATCTTCTTTTAATCTTTTAACCTCTAACTCCTGGGAGGCTATATGAGAAGTGAATTCTACTAATATTTTTTCATACTTATCAATTTCACTATTCAATAAATTTTGCTTTTCTTGAAAAGTATTGAGGTTAATTGCATATTCATTTTTATCAATAATAAGTTTATCGTTTTTGCTTGTAAGTTCATTAATTTCATTAGAGGTTTTATTTATAAATACAGTTAAATCCCCTATTCTTTCTTTCAATAAACTTGTTTCAGCATTTAGCTTTTCTAATTTAGACTTACTATCATAATAAAATTGTTTATCTTTTTCAAACTTTACTTCATGATCTTCAAGCTTTTTATTTAATTCAACGTTTTCAATTCTATATTTGTCTTTTTCTTCTAATAATTCTTTAGCATTTTCTTCTATGTTAGAAATAGCCCTTTGCAAATTTGCCATTTTATCTTCGCAGCTTTGTATTGAATGTAAAAGAATATTAACTTCTTTTCCAGTTAATTGACCTGAGAGCTTTAAAAAAACTTTAGCTTTTTCATTTTCAATTCGTAATGGCTCTAGTCTTTCTTCATAAGTAGTTAATATGTCGTTTATCCTAACTAGGTTTTGCTCGGTATTTTCAAGTCTTTTTTCCGCTTCTTCTTTTCTACTCTTAAACTTAACTATACCTGCAGCCTCTTCTAATAAGCCTCTTCTTTCCTCTGGTTTTCCGCTTAAGATAGCATCAATCTTACCTTGTCCAATAATTGAATACCCCTCTTTACCAATACCAGTATCCATAAATAATTCATGAATATCCTTTAATCTGCACTGGGTGTTATTTATATAATACTCACTCTCTCCTGAACGATATAATCGTCTTGATATAGTAACATCTGAGTAATCAATAGCTAATTCACTATCTGAGTTATCTAAGGTTAAAGAAACTTGTGCTAACCCTACAGGTTTTCTAAACTGAGTACCTGCAAAGATAACATCTTCCATTTTCCCTCCTCTTAAACTCTTTACACTTTGTTCTCCTAAAACCCACCTTACAGCATCAGAAATATTACTTTTTCCACTGCCGTTAGGGCCAACTACTGCCGTTACACCTTTTTTAAATGTTAATTCCGTTTTATCTGCAAATGATTTAAATCCACGTATTTCTATAGATTTTAAGAACATAAGTCACTCTCCCTGCCTATCTTTTTCCGAGCAATGCTGGCAGCAAACTTAATACTATCGCTATTATCAAAAAATAAACCATTAATTTGCTAAATTTTTCTCTTTGTTTCTTATTCATTTCAACACCTCTATATTACTCAATCAATTTATACTATATTAGTTTATAGTATTATAAAAAAAATATCAATGAAAAATAAAAAACCGTGTATAACACGGTTCATTTACTTATCTTGATTCAACAATAAAC
>Ga0316601_100000042_pt1 | contig 44037 bp, 39 predicted proteins | sample OWC_soil_day5_no_FD_207663 | JGI IMG/M metagenome (GOLD analysis project Ga0316601, IMG submission 207663) | Wetland soil microbial communities from Old Woman Creek delta, Ohio, United States - OWC_soil_day5_noCT | ecosystem: Environmental > Terrestrial > Soil > Wetlands | place: USA: Ohio... | reverse complement strand
ATCAAAACCTTTTATGTTATATCCTTTTTTGTCATACCCATTTTTATCATATCCTTCTAAGTCAAATCCTTCTTCGTCGAATCCGTCATTGTTGTAACCATATTTATTGAACCCATTTTTATTAAAACCTTCTTTATCGTATCCATCCTTATCATAACCATTTATTGAAAATCCATTATCTTTGAATTTTGTACCATTTAAGCAAAAACCTTCTTTATTAAATCCATTTTTATCATAACCGTTATTGTCATATCCTTGGTTATTAAATGCCGTTCCATTTTTATGTACTCCTAAAGAATTAAATCCTTTTTTATTATAGCCATATTTATCACAACCATATCTATCATATCCATTTTTATCATAACCATTTTTATCAAACCCATCTTTATTATAACCTTGGCTATTAAATTCCTTACCATTTTTATATAATCCAAGCGAGTTAAATCCTTTCTTATTATAACCATTTATATCACAGCCATCATCATCATAATAGGTACCATTTCTATGTACGCCTGTTTTTTTAAAACCTGCTTTGTTGAATCCTTTTTTATCATAACCTTCCTCATCGTAACCTTCCTGAATACAATCTTTTATATCATGTTCATCTTTACGAATAATACCATCATTCTGCTTTTCGAAGTCAATTAAGCAAGTTTGTTCTAAAACATTCCTTTTGCTATTTAATTTATGTTCTGATGATAACTTATACAATCTAGAAGCTTCTTTTTGATCTTCTTTAATCCCATATCCATTTTCATACATATTAGCCAAATTAGATTCAGCAATGTAGTTCCCTTTGTCTGCGGATAGTTTATATAGCCTCACTGCTTCCTTATAATTCTTTTTAACCCCATATCCATTCTCAAACATAGCTCCCAAGTTGTTTAGTGCTGAACCATTTCCTTGATCTGCTGAAAGTTTATACCACTTAACTGCTTCTTTGAAATTTTTCTTTACACCATATCCATTTTCATATAAACACCCCAAATTATTTTGTGCAGCATCATTATCTTTTTCTGCAGATAGTTTAAACCATTTTATAGCTTCCTCATAATTACATTCAACACCAATTCCCTCTTGATACACACACCCTAAGTTATTTTGAGCTTTTTCATTTTCTTGTTCAGCTGCTAAAGTATATAATCTCACTGCTTCTTCGAAATTTGTTCGAATTCCATCAACACCATTTAAATATATTGAGCCTAATTCATATTGTGCATTTTGATCCCCTTGTGTAACCAACTTCTCATACAGTTCAATGGATTTCATAATATTTTTTTCATTAGAATTCCTCATGTTTATTTCACCTCAATTTTCTATAAACATAATACACTATATTTTTATAGATAATCTCCATATTCTCCAGGGAACTTGTGATAATAAAGTTTATAGGTAGCAATGATTAAAAGTGTCCCATACACTCCTGAATCAACAAGGTATGAGCTTGCTTCATGCTTAACCTGGTTTTAGCAGACAAAAAGTCGTTTGGACCCATTAAGTCCTCTGCGAAAAGGTATTTTTTTAAAGATCCCTTTACTAATTTCAGAATATTTGTATCATCCTCGATATTCAATGTATTGGACAGACATTCAGTTTTAATTTTTGTAAATCTTGAATCACTCTCAGATTATCCTCGTAAAAAACTAAATGTTCTAAATCGCATTCAAAGAACTCACATATTTTTTCAATATCCTTTATCACTTTGGCCTTATTACTAAAAAGGATTTTTTTAAAAGCATTGCTAATATTGTAGTATTCTAAAATCGCTAATACTCTAGTCTCTTCTGCGCTTGTCCATAGCATACAAAATTCAACATTTTGAGCTTCCAGTACTTGAAGTAAAGATATATTTGGCGTTGTATTACTCAAGTTATTCACAAAGTATTCTTGCTTCAATTCTATGATTTCTTTTCTCCGTATGATATCCAGATCCGTATATTTGTTAAAAACAATATCTCGTGTAATCCTTTTACAATCATTAATTGGTGGAAACCCTTGCAGATTCAACACATAATTATAAGAATCATTATTTAATGAATCCGTATATATAAGCGTATTGTCTAAATCAAACACATATCTCTTCTCCGTTGTCATAAAATTGTCAATTGTTTGCCCATATATTCGTCCGCTTTTGAAGACAAATTCGGATTCTCTAGCAATTTAATATGATTGATTGAACTTGTTATCAAAATTTTCACTTGCCCTATCCCCTTGCTACTGACTAAATCTTTATTTAGACCAAACCGCTTATTGTTCTCATCCATTTTACTATTATAAATTACATATCTTTCAATTTCATACTTCCTTGCAGCCTCCATGGCGTGTCGCGACCCACTATCTCCCTCTCCTTTTCTATAGCTAGCTACCAAAATAATTGCCTTTGAAAACATTGCTTGCAATCGATCTCTTTCAATAAATCGATTAATTGCCGCATTTTTCGAAGCTGCATCTTTATAATACTCTGATATTAACAGTCCGCCTTTTTTAACTATCTCTTCCGCAAAATCACGATTTTTAGCAGGATATATTTTCCCTATTTGTGATGGCAAAATCGCAATCGTCTTACCGTTTGTTTCTAAACAAGTTTTGTGTGCTATTGTGTCACAGCCTAATGCCAAACCGCTTACTATTACAAGATTGTTTTCAACAAGTTTTTTTACTACATCTGTTTCTCTTTTAATAATTTCTTCGTCCGGGTCGGTCAGCCCAATTACTGCTATATTCTTATTTAAATCTCTAAGTAATGATAAATCTCCCCTATAAAATAATAAATACGGTTTGTCTCCATTGTTCTTGACTTTTCGGTTAATAACTGGGAAATTATCATCATAAGCACAAATGATTCCTTCTTCGCAATCTGATGAATCAAATTCACTTGCTATTTTTTCTGACGTCTGAACAATTCTATAATCATTAAATACTTCTTCAAACTTCTCTCTATCTGTAAATTTTCCCCAAAATTGAGCATTTGTTTTTATTATCCCACACTCTTTTGCAGCTAGTAACTTTAATGCAATATTTGAATACTTCATTAGATCCTCCTCGTGTACCCAATTGAATAAAACATTATTTTATTCGCACCATTATCAAGTAATGCTTGGATACAATCTTCATCGACATTTATACTTTTAGTATAAATATCATCGATTAGTATTATATTCTGACTCTTTATCCTATTTTTATCTATTTGGCAAGTATCTACCGTAATACCTGGATATGGTTCGTCACCATCATTGGCGATTTTACCCTCTTTAGCCGCTTTACTTAAATGTGTTGTCAACGTATTTTTATATCTTTTAATGCTATCAGTGCTATCAATAAATCCTTGAATATTATTAGCAGCAATTTTTATTGCTTCTTTAAACATCAGCTGGTTATTCGAATATGATTCCAAAGACTTTGCTCTCGGTACATTAATGAGCATGCAATTTGACATATTTTCTTCTTCTATGATTCCTGGTAGATCCTCAATTAATATCTCTATTACCTTGTCCCTAGCTTCAACTAAATTTCTATATGTTTCTTTATTAAAAGTGTTTTTTAACATATTTACAAAATCAGGGTTCCCTGGTTGTCTGAATCCCGTGTAGAGTTGATGATAAAATCCAGTAACATCTTTTTTTAAATAGCTGTTTTTTTCAATAATAAATTTTTTCATCACAAAACCTCCCATTTCTTTACATTTATATTTCAATTTTACTCCTATGAGAAGTTTTATACAAGAATATATGATACCCAATTTTAAGATTTTAATACATGTTTATCGAAAATATATTTCGCATTTTTATACTTCCATAGTGTAATGCTGCTCGGGAAGGAAAAATTAAATTACTCTTCCTGCTCTTGACATTCTATCAACAAGATTATTGAATTCATTATCGGAATGTGCCTTGACTTTGATAAAACAAATTCTTGCGTCATTTCTAGCATTTTCAATATAGTTTGCATATGTGGCATAGCTTGGACATGCGTTGTGGCGATATTTGATGTTATCGCGGTGCGAAAACACTTCTATGCCATTCCAATCATAGTAGATGTCAATTTGTGTGAACCCTAATGAACGAGCTGTTTTAATAGCTGTTTTGACAGCAGTCATTTCAGCAATGTTTGAACCATACTTTTGTTGCGATTTAAGCTGCTTGCTGAACGCAACACGATGTGGTTTCTTGCTTGCATCGACATATAGCGCAAAAGCGCAACCGATTTTGTTTGTAGTTGGGTTGTAGCTACCATCAACATAGATATTTGCTTTTTGTTTTTCCATAATAAATCCTCCTAACAAAAAAGGCCATTAGTTATCATATGATTTTTAATAATCACATGATAACTAATGGCTACACTCATTATGCCAAGGTCAGACAGAAGTATCTTAAGTCCTTTAGACCTTGTGGAAAGGGGACTATGTCTTATCCCATTCCGCACCGGATGAACTTATCAAGTCCATCATATTCAATTTACATTATTATAACACAAAATTTCCTTTTTTCACAGTCTTTGTAACCATTACTCTTCACCCTTATCCGAACTCCCTTTCTTATTTGGGAACTTTACTGATTTTATCGATTATCACTTGCCTGTCTTCATTTTTTTAGCCAGGACGGGAATCGTGGGGCTTTTTTGCCAGGCTTTGGTTCATTTTTATTTAGCGGTCGCCCCCGGATTGCCTTCCAGTTCCTTCAAAGCGGTAGGTTTTGATTTCCTTCCTATCTGTGCCATAAGTCCCACCTCCTCTCGTTGGCTTTAATGGCATAAAAAAGACCTCCTAAGAAGTCTTTACAATGGTTCGTAATTTTAAAATGTGAAATAACGTAACAGCAAATTGGAATTTAACAAATACAATATCACTCATTGCTCCGTTAGCGTTTCATGCTTTTCCGCACCTACTACTATCAGAAATGAAAATAGTGGTTCTTACTGAACATCCAATAGATCGTTAAAATTAGCGAAAAGCCACACGTGATAATGGCGGCAAGAATATTGAGAACCACCGAGTGCCCTTTCTGCTGACGGTTGTAATAGACTCCCATATTGTTTATCATACCTACCTCCTATAATTTATATCCTTTATCTTATTTCGGTAGAAATCGGGCTAAGAATGATAAGATAATCATTAACAATATCGTCTACGGTTGCAGTAATGTGAAGATTATCTCCCTTCCCGATAGCCTCTGATATATGATCGCCTGTAAGATGCAAGTCAGAAACATTTACATCTTTGAATTGCATAGCAGGACTACCATTAGAGCTATCTTTACTATAATCTCCGGCATAAATTAAGAAATCATACCTTGTATCATAATTGCCATGAGGCGCCATATCGGCGATATTCCCATCAAACTCAATGGTGCTACCTTTATATTTAGCAACAAATTCTTTGCACAATTTTACATCTTCGCCATTACCAAAAAGCTTTGCGAGATCCTTGTTGTTTTCTACGGTCAATATCTTAGCATCTGCCTTTTGATCATTCTGACCAGAACCGTTCTTTTCAGTTTCTTCAGAGTTTTTATCTTCTTGGAAGGTATGATATTTGATTACCACTTCTGTATCGTTAGGATACCAAACATCTGGAGAATAGTCTTCGTGGCCATCAACAGAGACTGATTCAACCTCTCCCTCTTTTGTTAACCAGCCTGTAATTAAGTCGTCCAGCTTTTCTGTTTTAATGTTTTTGAAACCTTGTCCCTTAAAATCATCAATAACCTCTTGATATGTTCTTCCCTTTTGAGCACTTGAGCCTGATGGTGTTTTTGCTTCACCTTCTTGGTTATTTCCGCCACAGCCTGCTAATGTAATGGCAAGAATAATTGCAATGAGCACACAGGTTATTCTTTTCATTTCTCTACCTCCTCGATGTTGGTTAATATATTCGTAATATTAATCGAAACACTTTCCTTTTATATTACAATATTTCATATCCAAACTCTATTATTATCCTATAGTAAACGCACATAAATTCTGAAGCCTTTTTAGAATTTTCAAAAACACTTTGTCCTCAACTGCCGATGCCCATAATCCATCACAAAATCTCTCCTGTCGGACATACCCTGTTAGTAAAGCCTTTAAAAGTTCTAAATCAGCAGTGTCAATCGCATTAATCATCTGTTCTCCACCTTTAATACCTCTTTTATGGATCACTTCTAAATAATCATAGCAAATAAGATTGGTTTTATATACATCCTGAATAAATTCACGCAAAGTTTGATCGTATTCAGGATAAGCCATCGTGAAATGATTCTCTTCAAGCTTTTCGCCGCCGCTCCATTTACACACACTTTCTTTATTTGCGGTTTCAAAATATGGTATATACGAACACAGCTTTTCAATGTCTTTCTTTATCAAGGTCGAGTTGAGTTTAATACAAAGGCTCTCAATATAATCACGTTTTATTATTACAGCGAGCCATTCTTTCGGGATACTTTCATAACCATAATGAAGTCCTGCCAAACCTCCTGCAACTGCCGCAACTGTATCTGTATCTTCACCTAAGTTAACAGCCTTTAGAACACAATCCCTGTAGCTCTTTGTTTTCAGCAAACACCATACTGCAGCCTCAAGTGAATCAACCACGTAACCACTGCTTTTAATTTGTTTTTCGGGAATTTTATCAAAGTTTTTTTCTTCCAACCTTTTAAAATGCTGCAGTTCCTCAGTAAATCCTGGATGTTTTTTATAATATTCCATTGCCTCATAAATTCCAAATCTAACTGCTGTATTCAAACTTCTATCTCCAATGAGTTTAGATGCAATTGAGATATATATACCGCATGCTATTTGACTACGCTTATGAGCATGAGTAAGTGATGATGTATTGTGAATGACGTTGAACACTTCGTCCATTTCTTTGAATTCAGTTCCATGAATCGATTGAAGATAAAATAAAATCGGAAGAATTCTCATAAGCGATCCATTTCCATTATCTTGTTCTGTTATGCCACCACATTCTAGAGGAAGAGTCCCATCCAAAAACCTTTTCAATGCCTTTCTTGTTGAAATACCAACATCGAACACTTCTCCATGCGGAGTGTATGCCCCTTGACTGATCCATTCAAGAAATTTTTTCATGATATCGTCATAATCAAGCCCGCTGGACAAACTATCTAGAAGGCAAAGAGTCATACTCGTGTCGTCAGACCATGTTCCTCTTGGCTGGTTATGCGTTCCATACGAACGCATATCAACAACTGGTTCATTCCTTAGTGTTTTTCTATCAACAAATTCAACTGGAACACCTAAAGCATCAGCAACGCAAAGACCCATGATTCCATCAATAATATTATTTCCCATTTTTTCACCTCCTACAGCAACCACGGCTTGACTTTAAAATTCGTCAGTTTATAAATTTTATTTCTTAATTGATTTCCTCTTGGTGGAGGTTCGACTGTTCCTATAACCTTCTTTATTGTATTGTCAGAGTGCCTTATTTTACATTCCCAATTCCAGCCATCACAAACCTCCATACTGTAATCTTGGTTCCAATCTTGAACCTTGATTTTGGATATAAGCTGTTCAAAAAAAATTTCCATCTTGCTTCTATCAACTTTATATTCATACTTTTCAACAGGCAATTCCGATAATCCGTTGTAAAGATTGTGCTTAATTTTGCCAGTCCTGTATACAACGAGTCTTTCAGAAATTATTTCTTCTGCACAAAATGGTCCATTTGCAGAATTATGGATTTCAATAGAAGTATTTCTTCTTTCTTTCATAGAATGCAACTCCTTTATAATGGGCTACCATAATATCAGTTCAATAATCCGGATTAAATTCATTTTTGGTGTTCTGTATTAAAGTGAATTTCAATCATCTTCCAAAACGCTATCCACACCTGTATACCTCTTTTGGATATCTTCAAGATCACTAAAGCAAATTTCTTCAGTTAAACTATATGGATTATAACCGTTCCACATATGCGAATACGGTAAATGAGCTTGTGCAGGCTCAATTCTTGATAAGTTAATATCCACACTAAAACATGCTGGATACTTTATTATTTTCTTACTATAAATATCGTGCGGGTGTTGACTCATATCTTCTTCATCGCCTACTTCCCACTTTCTCATAATTTCTGCGATGCAATCTTTGCTGATTTTAATCGCCTCCTCAGATAAAAGAGGATAGATATTTTTCTCAGCCTCTGTTACAGTGCACTCTAACCAAAGTAATGATTCATTTGCTATATGTAATTTAACTCTCATTTCTATTATCCCCCTTGCGATTAATACCCTATATAAATTTTACATCATACTGCTATAATTTACCATTGTTCTAATAATTTTTTCCAATTTATTCAGATATTCGACCTGGCTCCATGACATCAAGCCAGGTCAGCAATTCAACATTCTATTTACCCCAATATCTCACGCAGTTCAATTCCGCTTCTAAAAATGAAGTTAGCCTCCGCAAGAGAATGAATCACCACCTTTTCCACCAGCCTCCTGAATAAGACCGCATCAAACTTTACAAGAGGTGTTTCTGTGGAGTATAGGTACTGGCTCATTTCCTCAATTCGCTTTTGTCGCATTCGTTCAGTAAGCTCTGCTTCCTCAATTACTGCCTTACGCTCTTTGATCAACTCCATCTCCTCTGCTACTCTTGCATATTCATTCTCATATGCTGAAGTTCCTGTTCCGGCTCTCGCATTCACCCTAACAAGTCCCATCATTTCCTGGCCCAACTCCTCAAGCCTTTCATTCAGTTCATCTATTGTGTATTCATGCCTCACATGCTCCATTCCTACCATGATATTATCAAGGACTTGCTGAAGAAATTCCTTCTCTCCACCAATAGCTCTGCCCATAGCCCTAACGAAAGCCCTTTCAAGGTCTTTTTCCTTTATATCCTTTGCAGAACAAGCATCCAGACCATTCATAGCCTTGTTAGTGCATTTCCAAATATAGTTTTTGTTCTTTCCTGTTCCCCAGCAGCTTCTCTGGAGCTTTGCGCCACAGTTTATAGCAAAACAACATCCCTGAAAAGGGATATTTGCATCCATACTGGTTTTTACCTGTAGTTGAATATCCGCGAATGGATGATCTTCTTCTGAATTCCGCCTGAACCGCTGCGAAATCCTCGCTTGAAATTATAGGCTCATGGCTTTCAGATACATAATAGCTTTGGACAATTCCGTTGTTCTTGACTCGTTTCTTTGTTAGAAAGTCTACCGTATATGTCTTCTGCAGTCTGGCGTCGCCTTTATACTTTTCATTCTTCAATATTTGTAATATGTTGCTTTCATTCCACTTTGTATTTCCTACACCATTCTTCAATCCATCCTGAGTTAACCCCTTTGCGATTTGCCTCGTGCTTTTTCCTTCTAAAAACTCCCTGTATATCCGTTTGACAATTTCAGCCTGCTCGGGAACTATGACAAGCTCTCCATTTTCATCCTTTGTATACCCCAGGAAACGCTTGTGATTTACTAAAACCTTTCCATTTTGGAAGCGGTGCACGATACCCCACCTGGTATTATGACTAAGGGCGAAAGATTCTTCTTGCGCCAAACTTGAAATTATCACCAAAAGAATCTCACCCTTAGCGTCCAGCGTATTGATGTTTTCTTTTTCAAAGTATACTGCTATATTATTCTCTTTCAATTGCCTTATATATTGTAGACAGTCAAGAGTGTTTCTTGCGAATCTTGAAACCGACTTTGTAAGGATCATGTCAATCTTGCCATCAAGACAATCATCAATCATTCTGTTGAACTCGGTTCTTTTCTTTGTATTTGTGCCACTTATGCCCTCATCAGCATATATGCCTGCAAATTCCCAAGACTTATTGTTATTAATGTAAGAAAAATAATGTTCTCTTTGCGCCTCGAAACTGGAAAGTTGCTCATCCTGATCAGTAGAAACGCGGCAATATGCTGCTACCTTTAACTTTGGCTGTTCAGTCAGACCTTTCCTTATGAACCGCGGCTTAGCTGGAATTACTTCAACATTCCTTACTGCCATTTTTAACTCCTACCTTTCTTTCGTATTTCTTGCTAATCTCAAATCCGTTCAGAAATCTAAAACATAGCAATCCATCTTTCTTGAGTGTCACCTTTTCTATTACTCCTCTAAAGAATTCAGCATCAAATGTTTTATCCATCAGATCCTTGTCTGCCAGCATTCTCTTTATTTTGCCTGTCTGATAGTCAAAGTCGTCAACGACAGATCGCTCATATTGAAGATATGCCCTCTTTGCAATCAACTCGTTAATGTGATACTTATTCTCCAAGGCACTCTTGGTTGTCGATAGCAACTCCGATATATCTTTATCAAGTTCCTTGATATCTGAACTAATCATCTGCTGCACAACCGGTTTATAGAACAAGGCCCTTAAATCCTTTGCAAGCTCGTGAAGTACCCCAATGAAAATTTCCTCTATTTCTGACTCGTACATATTTGTTCTCGTTAAACCTTTTTCATTATGCTCTTTGAAGCTTCTGCATTTCCAGACAGCCAAATATCCCTCATCCTTCATCTTAACCTGAAATCGATAAAAGGTGCAGCCGCATATCTCGCAAAACAGTTTTGCACTGAATGCAAAACGCGGTTCTCGATATTCATAATCATCATTCCGATAACGCTTCTGGTGCACCGCCTTTTCATTTCTAACCTCTGCTGCCTTGTCAAATATCTCTTGCGTGATCAACTGTGGGTAAAAATCATCTTCGAGGTAAACTCTGTTGCACAACAACTTGCCTATGGTCGACTGAGACCATGAAACTCGCCCATTGCCATTTTTATAACCTGCTTCTTGAAAAACTTTTGCAATAGTAAATTGGCTATCACCTTTACAATAAGCTTCAAATGCATATCTGACCATCTTTCCTACGCCTTCATGAATCACTGCTTTCCCATCCCTAATCTCGTAACCTAGCGGTATTGTCCGTCGCATTTCATCTCTCCTCCTTGAAAACCTTAATTTTAAATTCGAGCCCGTTATATAAGACAAATCCTATGGTGGACCGTTTGTAATAAATAAACCTCTCAACGACTTTGTCAAAAAGTTCATCATCGAAGCTGTCTATGATTCCGCCATGGTCATGGAGTGTTTCAATAAGTTGGTCGGTTGTGCTCACTGATTCATTACTATTCATTATCTGGTTTCTGATTTCATTGAATTTTTGCCTGTTTTGCTCCAGTTCCTCTACCACTTTTTTGTCCTGCTCTAAAAACATCTCATAATCAATATGGCCTTTCAATTCAAGCTGTATGAGTAGACGTTCCTCCTCTATGAGCTCTTTTATTCGGCTCTCCAATGCTGCAAGCACAGTGTATTCATGGGTCAATGATATCAGTTTTTTACTATCCCTGGAAAAGGGGGCTAATGATGAGATAGACTTCATCTTGAACCGGCGTCTAGATGTATTGCATAGCGCGGAGGATATAAGAAGGGCTGAAGAACTTAAAAAACTAGAAATAAATGATGTGGATTCAGCTAAAAACTTCCTGTCGAGAGTACATGTGAACAGCATGTTTGAAGATATGAGAAAAATGTCAGATGAAGAGCTGATTGAATATGCAATTGAGGCCAAGTGCATTCTCGAAGAAATCTTTACTAAAAAGAAATTATTGTAAATTATGTAAATCAGTCTGAACCAACGACAAAGAATGATGCTCACGAAGCATTTTATATTTTTTTATTTTTACCAGAACATCAGTTCGTTTATTTGTAAAGATATGAAAAATGAACCTTATAGATATATATGTCACTAAAGAGCGACACTCTATAAGGTTCATACTTTTGAAATTAATTTTATCAGCGGCATCAGCCGCTCGTTTCGCCATAACATAATGCTGGCGGTAATTGGGAATCATTATCCTAAAGACTTTTCAGCAATTCTTCCACTTTCTTATTATAGATTTCCTCATTTATTAATCCCTCATACAATAGGGATTTGATTTCTACAATTTTTCCCTTAATATCTTGGTTGTCATCAAATTTAACATCAACTATGCATTTTTCCTAACATCAAAAATCAGTCATAACCTTAAATGAGATCATACTTAAATGACTCCATTATTATTTTTTATTTAACGGCTAATTTAACATTTCATTTCTTCTATAAAAACTATTTGCATTCCTTATAATCCGATATATTTATGTCATATTCCTTTGCTACTTAATAAGCTCATCATCGCTTGAACTATCGATGTTACTAATCAAAGGCATAATTCCCGATGCGCCTACCTTACTTAAAAGTTCCTTTTTTAGCTTCTTATAATCCATCTTGTCCATAGTCACTTCACCTATATAGAATATTTCATCATTGTTTCGGCAAAAGTATCACTAATTATCCAATTGTTTCCTCTTAAGCTTTATGCCTTTCTCTCCATAATACATTTCTAATTACTAATTAGTTTTCTTTTGCCCTGGTTTTTTACTAAATAATTTTTCATCTATTTTTTATTTTTCAGATTATGTTTCGTTTAATAAAACCCCTGAATCTAATATATTTTTGCTATTAGCCAACTCTTTTTTTTCATTAATTATTTTTTGATTTTCCGTTTTAAAGTTTTTACGTGCCTTATATCTCCAAAATACTATTGCAATACCTGGCGACATAAAGAAAAGCAATAAAATGAAACTTCCGTCTACTCCCCCTATTGCACTTACTAAAATTAATCCAAAAATAAGCCAGAGAGCAATCCATATCCAACCGACTGCTTCTATTACCTTAATAAATCCACCACTTTTATTATTATATAATTTTTCTTCACGCTTTTGTAATTCTTCTTCGCGCTTTAGCAAGCTCTTTCTCTGTTCATCCAGTTTAATTTGTTTTGTTTTTTCCGCTTCATTTTCTGTTAGATTAATTTCATCAACTTCTTCTTCTAAGAATTCGTAAAAATCCACACCTTCCTTAGGAGTTATAAACTTTACTTGAACATCGTTAGATTTAAGTCTTACCACAAGAGTACCCTCGGTAAATCCAAATGACACTCCATCAAATACTTCAACTCCATTTTTCAAGAAATAGCCAATTAATTCTTTAGTAATCGTATATCGACATTTTTTCTTATTATCCGTTATTACTTTATCAAAGAATTCAAATGCTTTATTTTTTTCCTGATCTTCATCTTCTGCATAGAAATCTACTCCTGCTTTTCCTGTGATAAGCTTTATTTGAACATCTACTGATTTTAATCTCACTACAAGAGAGTACTTTATAAATCCAAACTTCTCTCCTTCGTAAACTTCATTTCCTTTTCCAATAAAATAGTCAGCTATGAAATCGCGAACTCCGCTTTTAGCCGCTAGTTTTATATCTGGTTCTATTTTTTTATATTTTGAAATATAAGAATCTAAACTTTTAGCAGCATGTGGTGACGGATTACTAAAATGTTTGTCCCTTACATTTTCAATTTCAGCATTAATAAACCTTGTATTCACAGGTATTGATCTGTCTATTCCAAATTTCTTTTTTAGTTCATATGGCATATCAAATTCGTCATTGAAAATTAACTTGACTTGTTTCATATCCATTCCCATGTATGATCTTATTGAGCTAATAAATTCTGTCATATATTCTTCATACATCGAGAAACTTTCCTTTAAGAAATCATCCAAATGAATACAATAAATATCAGTATCAACGATAACAAACCGCGCATAACCTGAGGTGAATAAATTTAATAATGTAATTGCCGTTACGTCTTCATTTCTAAATACTTCTTTTGCTTCATCACCAATATTAGAAATGGGAATACGTAAACTCAAATTTTCTTCAAGATAATCCCCTAAATTTATCATCTCTAGAAAAAAATTATCTAAATCTAATAACAAATCTGCATTTAGCCAAATTCGTTCTTCATTTAATTCGAATTTTTCGATTTTATGTTCTGCATTATTATAACTGATTTGATCTTCCTTAAAGTAGATTGCATCCTCAGAAAGATAATACAAAAGCATAATCCCATTAATCTTCCCATTTATCAATGGCATCGTCATATCATTATGCTTCATACTTTCCTTAATTAACAAATCAATGAATTCTAACTTATTTTTAAGAACATTACTATCTTTTTTCAATTTATAGTTATTCAATATTTTGCAGAGCAATTCTCTTCTTTTTATTCCAAATGTCCCTAACGACGATATTAACTCATTATCAGTAAATTGGTCTTTTCTACTAAAGAGGTACCTCATTATATTGTTTAAAATGTTAGTATATTGCTGTAGAATTTTGTCATAATTTTTAAATTCATTTGTAATCTCACTCCAAAAATCTTTTATTGAATGCATAAATATTGCTTTTAGACAGAAACCATTCACATAAGAGTCTTCTACAATTGTTTCTCGATAAATTTCAAAATCAACTAGATTCACTATATCTAAAAACAAATTTTGAAATGCCTCATTTAATTTAGTTTTATCTTTAACATAATCTAGATAATTATTAACATTTTCTTTTAAATAAAAATTGATCCCTCTTGCTATTCTTCCCCCTGCCTCAAAATCATCTTCACTGAGATCGTTTAAGGGGATAAAATCTTGTATTTCATCAGGATTGCTGTCCTCTTTTTCAAATTTCAAATCTAAATTCTGATCTTTTTCAGTGCCATGAGCTAAAATATCTTTTGCTAAATCATTTATTGTATTGTCCAATTCACTAAATGCATCGGCCAATAATTTTGAATAGTCTTGTTCTTCAGGATAATCATGTTCTTCTTCATACTCTTCTACTTCTTCCTCGTATTCTGTTTCGTCGTCTTCCTCGTATTCTTCGTATTCTTCATATTCTGTTTCGTGGTCTTTTTCGTATTCAGAAATATCTATTCCATATTCGCGTGCATATCTGAGAAGTTCTTTATTACTAGCACTATCGATACTTACAATTAGTGGCATTACTCCTGACGGACCAGCGATATTCATTAAGTCTTTTTTTAATTTCTTATAGTCAATATTGCTCACGATTTATACCTCCTATGGATGTTTTTTTATTTATCGTTTAAATTACTCAGCGAGCTTCTTTATCATGTCCGCAACCTACAATAAAATCCTAATCTTTTATTATCCCATCTTCAGTAAGAATTCTAAGACTCACACCATCACATTTGCCAACAGACCATGTTGTCTGAGTTGATTTTTACTTTTTAAAATTGTCAAGTACTCCTTGCATCCTTCGGGGAGATGAATCCTGGATCTTTCTCCTGCTTGTCTGAGTCTTCTCTTTTCAGATATGTACTGGTAGCTTCTATAAAAATTCGTTCTCAGGGCGTTAGCAAATCACTATTAGGTGTATTTCGTATTTGCAGTGTGTCTTTTATCCTATTGTTCCTTTTCGCATATTTCACGTTGGTAAGCTTGGCCTTGTAGCTTTTCCCATTCAGGTGTAGAATGATGTCTTTGACTCTCGTCTGCTAAGGAAACTGCCCATGTTCCAAATAATGTGAATATCATATATGATTTTGCAAAGGTTCTTTAAATATTCTTTCAACAACTTAAAACATACTCTTTTAATAATTAGTGTTGCCTCCACACTTGTCACAAAAATTTGCATCTGATGGCAATTTGTTTCCACAGTTGCGGCAATATTTATATTTACCATCACTATTTATTGACAACCCATCCTCTTTTTGAGATCCTACTTCCCCTTGATTAGGGATTGTATCAGATCCACTAAAAATGTCTTCTGCTAAACCTGATACTTTTTCATCATTATCATACTGGTCGGCCCTTAATGGAATATCCAGGTTGTATCGCAATACAAGTTCATCCAAGAAACCATCCAACTCGTCCGATTCAGGATATTTCCACTCTAGTTCACGAAAGATCATGTCGTGTTTATAGTGTCCATTCTTATGCAATAATTCATGATATATAAGATATTTTATAACTTCCCGGCTAACTTCAGGAGAGGAAAGCAGTTTATTTATTTGAATCTTATATTCGTATGAACCATCTTCAAACTGCCACCACTGACATAATCCATACCAGCTTTTTATAACCTCATTACTCCAGCTAATGCTTAAAAGATTATCCTTATTTAGGAACTCATTGTCAGTCAACACCTCTTCCATCAGTTCTTCAAGATCATAGATACCTTCTTCTATGTGATAATTTTCTCTCTCATCAAGACTGCTAATAACACTCGCCGTGACCACTTTATCAGCCTCTAATACTGTCTTTTTAAAGACATAGGATGTCTTAAATAATTCTTTGAGTAATAGCGATTTTTCAAAAATGTCTTTCAACCACTCCTCCTCATCAATATCTGTAGTAGAAAGCTCTTTCATTTTTCTTGCGATCTCCTTGATATTAACTAAATCCCTTTCCTCAAACGAGTAATAATTTGGCATTTCCTTGCTTTCATACAGTGTATTTAAAATAAGTTGCAACTCTTTCTTTTGTGGTGTATTTTCATCGTCATCAAAACACATCTTTAATACTATAGATGCATCAGCATTTTTGTTAATAAATACATCTTTTTTATTTTTTAGCCGTTTGAATCCATTTAATTGATTTTCATATACTAATATCTTTATATCCTGCCCTTCCTCATCTAACATAGAATACCAGCCGACAGGTGACAATAACATATGTTTCTTAGAAATAACATTTGCTTTCATAGCTTCATAAATCTTAGAGTATAGTTCCCTCAATGATGAATCTGGCATTTCATTATCAGTTCCTGTTTTCTTTTCTTCACCGGGTACTGACTCCTTAGATATTGGCAAATTAAAAATATCTAACTGAGTTGGGTCCATCCAAAAGTGAAACTTCTCCCATGTGTCATGGAAATCAATAATATAGACTTCCTTCGTTCCGCCGGCTTTTGGCCCCCTCAAACCACGTCCTATCATTTGCATTAGTAAAGAATCGCTATTTGTTTGCCTTGTTAAATAAACTGTCTGTATATCAGGTACATCGCTGCCTTCAGTTAATATCTGAACATTAATAAGCACTTTAAATTTATTTGCTTTAAAATCAGCTATAGTCTGTTGAGCACCTGGTTTGTCCGCAATAACATAATTACAGGAAATTCCGGCTTTATCGAACTCTCGATATAAGGTTTCGCAATGAAATTGGTTTACTGCAAAAATGATAGTCTTCCCATACTTTTCTTTTCCGTCAAGGTATTGTTTTAAAATCAATTTATTACGGGATGAGGATTTAGCAATTTGGTCTTTTATATGTTCAGTCAACTCTCCAAATCTATTAAATAAGTCTTCATCTTCCTTTGAAATATCGAACTCAACATCACCAATTATATTCGTTTCAATTCTCTGATATTTAGGTATTGCCAAAAATCCATCTTTTATCAGCTTGTTTAATGTCACTTCATACACATACCCGTTTACTGTACCTATTTTCTTTTTTTTATTTGAATCAACATTAAAACGCTTTTGAAAACAGAAATTGTCCTCTTCCCTCATCCTTTTCGGGGTCGCAGTCAAACCAAGAAGAATTCTGTTAGGATTTAAATCGGTTATGCGTTTTAATACGTTATTGTAGGAGGGTGAAACTGCATGATGTGCTTCGTCCACGACAACAATTAACTTTTCAAGGCCTTGACTCCCTAGCATTCTCCTGATAAAGCGAAATCCGTACTTATTTGCAATAGACTGGATGCTAATAATATTTATATCATAACGTGATGCCTGAGACATATGAAAATGGATGCCTGATACTGGAATTACTTTTAGTTTCTTGATTTCATAATTTGCCAAAGTAGGAGCTTGGCTGCGAAACTCAATATTTGTCTGATCTATCAACTCCTGACGATGAGTTAACCAAACGATTCGATATCCATTAGCAACGCCTCTATTCAACAGCCAATTAACCGCGGTAAAAGTTTTACCGCTTCCTGTAGGCATTACTAACAAACCGTTTTGAGGACCAAAATTTTCATCTGATAATTTAAAATAATTATCCAAGGCATCTATAGCGAGCTTTTGATGCTCCATTAATTCTCGAGAGTCTTTCTTCGATGCAATAATATCAATAGGGTCTGTCAAAAATATCATTTTTTATTCCTCCCCTTGCATTTTCTAAAGTTAGAATATACGCCTTTATCATTGTAATATATAATATTCTGCAGATTGTTTGTTTTTCCTCCAATACTAATCCTATTTTGTTAGCTCCCCTCCTAAGTCAGTTATTTATCACTTGCTAAGGCAAAAATGAATGATTCTATATTGAAGCAATATAGGAATTACTCTTAAAAATAAAGACTCTACTTTGAATTTTTCTTCAAAGTAGAGTCTTTACTTTTAGCTCTCTTCAGACGTTTCGGCAGCTCGCTTTACCATATACTCTTCTCGGATTTGTAGGAGTGATTTACCGCTTTCTTTGTGTATAGCATAGTAAAATGTTTGAACACTAGACCATCCATATAGTTCCTTTAACCAAACTTGCATAGATTGCTCTTTCCCTTTAGCTACAACATTTCCGTTGGCCTGCAGAGTCGCTTCATCCTTCTTGCCTTTAGCGACGATAATATCTCCTGGTTTCACAGCACCCCATTCTAATAATGAATCGATTTTAGGGAGAACTGCCTTGGTAAGTGATTTATTTTTCTTTACAGATTCTGGCAAAAATTTATCCAGTAAATTTACGTAATAATCATCGTATTCAGGAACTGGCAGGATTTTCTCAGCATCCAAGTATATCTCTCCATTGATTTTGTATGGGGTCAATTTATAACAGCTCATATCCACATTGTTGCTGTTCAGCCAGGCTACTGCAGACAAAGTCTGTTCATCATAATCAGATGCTGCTAGGATAATTTTCTGCTTTTCATTGAAACTATTTTCAGATCCATTAACTTTTAGAAATTCATTTAACTTTCGAATCCCTAGTTCATAAGAAGTCAGACTACCAATCTCAAACTCATTTTTATATTTTTCTATGTATGGTGCATATACTTTTTTCACAAGATCATCAGCACTTTCAATTGTTGCATAACTAGCAGCATATCTGATTGCTTGAAACTCAAATGCTTCCTTTTTGCTCACAATATCTTTTATATCTCGCTTTATCTCTATCAAAACTATGTTTCCATTGTTATCCACTGCTGTTAGATCGCTTCGGCCATTTTTCTCGTTTTTGACTTGCCGGCCTACAACAAGCATCGATCCTTCATCATCACATATCATATCAATGCTGGTTCTAAGAATTTCTTCAATATCATTTTCAACCATACCTAATTCTGAAAATGTTACGGATTCAATTTTTGCTGCTTTATTTCCTTTGATACTGTACATGACACACCTCGTTATTTAGTGATTTAGTATTTATTTCCATCTAGCCGCATTTTTCACCAACTTATATAATATGATAATTGGTAACAATAATATGTAAAACAATGCCCTCAACATCACAATCAACCTCCTCGAAAAGTATGATTGAATACAATGAATTATTTATTCTACTCCCAGCGCCTTAAAAACAGCATCCTCAGGAGTTTGATAAAAAATCAGGTTAAACTTTCCCATTAGTTCTGGTGGCACCGTAGCCATATCTCCCGCTGATATAATCGGTATCAACACCTTTTTAGCCCCGCTATCCAGACAGACCTGCATCATGTTGGCTAACTCCTCAACCTTTGTAAGTGTACCACCTATGCTTAGGTTACCTAATATTGCAAGGCTCGACACTGCCGGTTTATTTAGTGCTGCGGAACATAGTGCAATAAGCGAAGCAAGAGACAAACTGCTTGTCATTCCAACCCCATTCAAATCCTGGACATGAACCATATAGTCCTTTGTTGTGGTTGAAATGGTTCCGCTGATAGACTTGCTATTGGCTTTTAAGTATCGATATGCAGTATCAGATGCCTCTTTTGCTTCACGCGAATTTCCAATACCTGTGCATATATATTTCCCAGTCCCTGTCGTCATTTCAGTTTCAATTTTGTAGGCACCGATCATACCAGACTTGCCCCTGCCAATTGTATAAACATGACCGGATTTATTGAGTCCTTCTGGTATAAGCTTACCCCCACCATGTTCAGGCACTGGAACAAATTCTTCTGCAAAAGATTCATTATCGATGTAAGAGAAGTTAATATCATAAAACTCCATGCCACCAATACGTTTTAGCTGCTCCTTAACGCGGCGACGCATTTCAAGAGCAAACCGCAAAATCTCTTCCACATCTTTTTTCTCGAATTTACCATGAGGATAAATCAATTTAATCAAGGCAGAAACCATCTTACGTACAGCGATTACATCACGCTGATTGAGATTATTCCCCAGCTTAAAAAACTTATCAAAAGCATCAGCATAGGAAATTTTCCTTAGTTCTCTCATAAATTCTGAAAGATAGTCCGTTATTAATCCGTAATCGTCTGTAAAAAAGTTAGGCCTGTATTTAGGTATCTCCCAGCCTGGTATATAACAGTGCATCCTGTCAAAGAAGGCACTATCATTATTCATTTCAACTGGGAATGGTTCAAACAGATGTGATGTTTTCAGAAGTACATCCACACTATGGTTGATGTTTCCAACAAAGACCATAGATGCAAGAGCTGCTTTCTCTTCCTTTCCCCTGCTGAATGACCCTGAAGCCATATAGTCTTTCATGATCTGAATGCCATCTTTGTCTTTGAACTTGATACCGGCAACCTCATCAAAAGCAACGCAATCCCACATACCAACCAAACCAACTGTCCTACTGCTCATATTGTAAAATAAATTGGCTACGGTAGTTTGACCACCTGATACTAATATACTATTAGGTGAGATCTCTTTATAAACATGGGACTTTCCTGTTCCACGCGGTCCCAATTCACACAGATTAACATTATTCTCTATCAAAGGCATAAGCCGAGCCAGATGGAGCCATTTAACGCGATCGTTGAAATTAGAGGGTTCCATTCCGACTGAGCGCAGGACGATATCAATCCATTCATCCTTTGTGAAATGCTCTCTTCCTTCTTTAACCTCATCCATGTCCAGGCTAGGCATCTGTATCGGCGTCAATTTACGGATGATGAAAGGACAACGATTCTTGTCTGCCTCATCATAGAAATATTCCAGTTGAACAATACACCAAATACCACCGCATAGCAGTCTTTCAAAATCGGAAGCATATTTCTCCGCAATAGGTACATTTTTGATACCTAAGTTGGAAAATTCAGCTTCATAAATGTCCGCTTTATAATTAAGTTGCACAGAGATCCTGTCAATGACTGTATAACTGCCCGTTTCACGGAGTTTTGAAATAATCTTCTGAGCTTCATCAGGGCGAACATAGTTCTCAGCAAGAATAGTCTTTACATTTTGAATGCCCGCCTCTATCTCATCCTCTTCTCGTGAAGAACAGTACATGCCTAGAAGGTATTCCAGCACATAGACCGGTACATTTGCTCCTTCTTTTATTTTTTTGGTTAAGTCTTTCCGAACAATCTTACCGGCAAAATAAGCATGAAGTTTTTCCAGAAGTTCTTCTTTGCCCGCTTCAATATTTTGTTCTAACTCACTCATACACTCACCACCCTATACTCTAAATCCAAAATCATTAGCGAAGGCAATATCCATTACCACGCCATGTCGGAGAACTTCCAGATCATTCTTCTCATCGTATGCGACCAGATAATATCTCTTTGACTTATCATACTGTTTATTTTTGAAATTGAATCTCAGTCGGAAGATTCTCTTTTGTGGATCAGCATCCTTTTTATCCGCAACATAGATACATTCATTTGAGATTTTCTCATTGTCCTCGGAAATAAAGAAAACCTTATAATTTGTTACTTTGACCACATCACTGACTGGTTCTGATTGAATAAAATCAAGTGAAGAAATCAGATTCGTAATCTTCTGGACCATGCTTACAAGCATAATCTGGGCTGGACGAGTCTCCATATGTCCTCTCTCGGTCTTTACATCGATAACAGGCAGAATCATTTCTTGAGGAGATGAACCCCCATGTACATAATTCTGACCTCCCCCTGTTACCTTGAATACATTTGAACTGAGAGGGAAAGAGACCACTTTATCATCGCTATTATCTAGGATCTTGCCTATCGATAAGGATGCAATGCCATCATCCTGAACCGGATGTTTGGCAACTACAAAGCGGCGATTGACTAATGCATCCTTGTCAGCGACATTCGAAATTTTATCGCTTTCCTGCAGTTTATCTCTTTTATAAATGAATCCGTGATCCGAGGTTACGATAAAATGATAAGTATTTGCATTAACCGATATACGTTTAATCAAAGAATAGATCTCTTCGACGGCTTCTTCGCAAGCAGCAAATACTTCATTTTCTGTATTGGCCTTATCACCGCGCGCATCTATCTGGTTGTGGTAAATATAAACAACTTCCATACCAGTAATAAGCTCTCTCAATTCAGCCTTTTTCATGGTCTTTACATAATCAAACTGAATGCATCGGCCATTTGGATTATAATTCCTTAAAATAGCTTCTCGCTGTTTCAAATCGTCACAAGATGTACCATCAACAAGAATCTTGTAATCATCTGTCATCTCAAATGTCTTGTGGGGAAGTAAGGCAGCCATTCCTAACCTTGTATATGAAGGTAATACACCGAGTACAGCATCCAATTTTGCGGTGCATTTTTCATCATCCTGGAGTTTCAAAAAGAGCGATCGCCCAACCTCATATCGCATAGCATCAGAAATAATCACCACAACTCTGTCTTTGCTAGGACGGACATATTTATTGTAAAAATCCTTTTGTAATGGAAGGACACCCATTATTTCTTCATCGACTAACGATTCATTCCATTTTGTAATTACTTTCGACAGATATTCATTGGTATAAATATTCTCAATCAAATCACGTAATTTCTCAAAATGCACATTTTCATTCAGTTGGTCATAATAGTAATAGAATTTTCTATAATGGTTATCAATTCCGCAATCGGAAGAAATGTACTGGTTCACAATCCCCTTAAAACTATCCTGGCAATGATAGTTCGCAGCCAGAATCAAATAATAGGCACTTTCTAAAAGCCGATATTGATCCTTATAGCTTTCTCCAAAATGTTTTTTTGAGCGTTCTAGACAAATATCAGGTATGTTGAGATTGCTTAGCTTAGCGCCGCTGTCTTCATTTATTAATCTGTCATTTATCCATTTGATTATGAACTCGTCTATTACAGCGAATGTATCGCATGCAACTAAGGTATCTGGCTCATATGCTTCAAAAGCGCCTGCTACATTGAGTCCTCTTGAGATATATGCTGAAATTTCATTATATTTCTCCCTGTACAACACATTGTTCATAAGGTTATCCAGAAATGCAATGATATTTCCGGATTTAAAAGACACAAAACTTTTCCATGCCTGTGGCAATTCTCCGTGAACATACCGCTCAGTATACGTAACAAACATTGTAACAACAAGTTTTTCTAAAGTAGGCTTCACATCGGTATAACCGAATTGCTCTTCACATAGTCTCCAGAAGGCTGAAATAAGATCGTACTTCTCAAATTCTATAAGAAACTTGTTGTCTTCAAATCCGTCATCTGTAAGAACGACACGAACAACCTCATCAAAAAAAGCAGTTCTAGTCTTGCATAAGACGCTCATAAGCGCCACTTCTATTGATTCTTTGGTGAAATTTTCAATCTCCAAATCATAGAAACGTTGAGTGCGATCCTTGGCGCCGAAGAACTTAATATATTTCTGAATCACTGGTTTATATTTCGCATCAATTCCTAAGTCAACTGCGAGCAATGATGCGCGGTCTGCAAAAAACTGCTTCGAAAAAAGTATCGTATCTTCCAGATGATTATCTCTAACATTAGGGCGAGGAAATGGAGCATATATTAGGTAATTGGTCGTTTTGTCCTGTCTCTCCAGAAAATATTTTGTATAAAACTGATTATCTTTTTCTAAATGATAAACTTTGGCGTTAACCAATTCTAAAGTATCTATATCCTCAGCAAACTCTGCCTTGTCATCATACCAAAATACAAGTTTTCTTGTTTCTCCGGTAAACTCAGTATTAAGTTTGTCAATGATCTGTTTCAGGTTAAGTTCAGCCACTGAGCCCCCTCCTTTCCTTAATTAATTTTTGTCAAAACGTTAAGCTTCTTGCCATCTGTATCAGTCTGAACTTTATCATAGTTTATCTTTATGCCATCATCTAAATCAATTCTAATACGAGCAAGAGCTAAGTGGGCAATTTTTTCATCATATTCTTTCGTTTCTTTAAGCTGCTTCACAAGTTTTTCTTTTCTTTTTGTAGCTACATTTACTTCACGAGAATTAGTACTATTATCTATGGTTTCCTGCATTCTACCTATCTCACTTTCATAAACACGCTGAATCCTATGAAGATAATCAATTCTCAAGTTACCTATTGTATCTACATTGTAACGATGTAGATACACGAGAGCCTTAAAACCATCGGCTTTACCGCTGTCAAAAACCCAGTAAATAGGGCGTTTCTGGTAAATCTTGCAGTGGTCTTTAAAAAAGTCCTTCAAGAAGTAATTTCGTACGATCTCACGTGAACTATTACCCTTATTTCCAAGAGCATTGGCTATGAAATCAAGATTCTCTTCCAAGGTTTCTTCACCAAAAGTCTTCTTTATGAAAGCACAGAATAACCCGACAATATCATCCTCAAAATACTCCTCATCAGTAATGGGAAGAATATTATCTTTGTCAGGAATGAATGTGCTGTATTTACCATCTTCCCATATACCACCAGCATAAGCGAGGCCATCCATATCAAGACTATAACGACCAAACATACAGCCTACGGCATAGGAAACAAAGCTTCGAATATCACGTTCCAGATCAGCCTTGCGTATTGTCAAATCTTTGTCCTCGATTTTTGATGTCATCTCTTCTTGCAATCCGTAGATGTCAATAAAAATACGATTTAGTTCTTCTTCTTTTGCTTTTAACTGATTAAACCGATCGTCACATTCATTTTCCCAATTCTCAAATGCAGATTTTATGTTTATACCATTTAGTAATGGGTGTTTTCGAAAGTCCCAAGATGTCTCGTAAGAATCCCAATCCAATTTAGAAATAGAAATAATTTGTTGTGTAAATGATAATATGCGCTTATTCCCTACAATAGGTTCATAAAGCACGGGTAAAGAATTTATATGTCCTGGTAGAATATTCATTGTTGGACTAAGGACTGATAAGTAGAACTCACCCACTTTTGAATTTAACAGAGCTAACATGAACGGAGCGTTTTTAGATGATACCGTACATATTGGACCCGCATCATCAAACATGTAACCTTTAGAAACAAATCTACAAGCAAACTTGCTCGACGAAATTTTAGTCCATGTAATAGCTTCCCTAAATGCATATTCACCATTATAGTTATGTGACTTTACTCTTGAGCCACTAAAATTATCATTTTTAATTTCCCAACCATCATTTTGCCAATTAATAACATATTCATTATTTCCATACCATTTACGATACGCACCACCTTTTTGATACGGAAACCATTTTTGTTTACTATTAACTGCTTCATTATTGCTTTCACAATTGAAATGTAAATTATTATAAGATGGTTCAAACCATAATCTCAAAAATCTATCTGTATCTCCCGTAACTAAACCTATTCTGGGTTTAATATATATGCTAATCTTTGGATTTTCAAAAGAACTAAACACAACACTACTAAGCCAATATGCAATTGGATATCCTGGGATTTTTGAGAAGCTTTCTTCGTTTGTTTCATAAAAATAACCACATTGTTTATCAATAAGAGCTTCTAAAACTTTTTGTTTCTGAACTTCCATGCCACCTTTGAATTCCGAAAGTTTAATGTACAGTCCGCCTTGCTTTTCTTTCCCATTTTTTAACACAAGAGAACATATAGGCACAGTGGCCTCTTCAAACGCAGAATATTCCATTTGAACAAGCGTTGTAATTGATTTGTTTTTTATAATGTACTCGCGTAGATTTTCATAAGTTTTTATAAACATCCATACAAAAGGTGTCATGAATGCAGAGTAACCACCAGGTACACAGAATCCAAAGTTTCGATACATAAACACAGAGAATAGATCTCCGCTGTATGGCTTATATTCCTCAACAACAAACTTTTTTAGCTGCCCCTCCAACTTGTTCAAATACGGAGGATTTGTACAAACAACAGCGTACTTATTTGACATCAGCAAAGCTTGCTTAGCAATTTTTTTCATTGTTGGCATTATCTCTCTAACCCAATAATCGCTGTCCATTGTAAGTTGGCCTGACAGGCTGCAATTATTCAGATACTCTTTAAATGCCTTGTAATTGTGCTTTTTAACAGAAATCAAACTTCCAAACTCTTTCGCATGTTTATATGCGCTGATTAAGTACTCCCCAATTTGGTTCTGTTCTTTATCGTTTGTAACACCATCACAAGTAAACTTAGATATAGAGTTTGTTTCAACGATCGCAGAAACATTCGGCTCAATTTCTCTTGTCAGAAACCTTCTGTCATAACTTCTGGCTTTCATCATTATAGCAAAATAAGCAAGCTGATAAGCACGATTATCAATATCAAGACCGAAGAGGTTATTTTTAACAATCGACTGTGCTGCATCTTTATCACCATAGCCACTTTCTCTGTAAATTTCCATAAGGATATCAAAGGCATACACAAGAATATGCCCACTACCCATACAAGGATCAAAGAATGTGAGCTCTTCAGGTGTGACCTTTTCATTTACATATTGGATTTGTCCATTTTTAGGTGTAATAAAATATTCGAGTTTCGCTTGTAATTTACTTTGAGGGTTTCTTTCAATCCAATATCTGCCTAAAGAGTTGTCAACCATGTAACGTACAACCCAATCCGTAGTAAACAACTGTGTTGCTGCTGGAATATCCTCTTTCTTTATTGTACCTTTGTAAATATTAATGACTTCATTCTTGCGTTCTTCATTATAATACTGATACATCCAGCCAATAATTTCTACAGCCTCTTTAAAGTCTTCATTTTCTATATCATGAACCAGATGGTAAACAACCCCATCCTGATCTGTAAAAGACACATTTAGAAGAATTTCTGAATAGTCATTAGTTTTTTCAAAAAGTTCCGGTAAAATATCATTTAGAGCATTACACTGCTTAATAAAAAGCATGCGAAACAATTCGTCCAGTTTATTTTCGTTTTTCAACTGTATGATCCTGTCTCTTTCATATGGGGTGTAATCCAAATCTGCATCCATAGGCCTAGTAACCAAGTCAGGTTCAATTTTATTACTACTTTCAGAAGATAGAACACGAATACGAGTCGGCAAATAATCATTCACTTCCATAAAACGAATCGCAATCAATCGGTTGAACCAAGTATACGCAACTTCTTCAATAACGCTTTTATAAGAAGCCTTATAATCTGACTGTTTAGCTTTGCGCTGAATTTCCTCAGCTAGCTTTTTACGCTGTTCAATTTCAACACCAGTGATAGTGTATGGCTCCTTTGTTCCAACATCAAAAAACTGAACAGTCTGCGAGGATTGAGGCAAAGGGTTTTTTATTTCTTTTTCTGTAATACCAAGCAGTCCCGCTTTATATATTATGTCAGCGATGATCTTGTTTCTTGCCCAAATCGCAAAATTTTTAATTGCTGTCTTATTCATCTGCATTATCTCCTTTAGAACTCAATATTGATTATAGTGTCTTCAGCTAATTCTTTTAATATCTGATCTTTCAAAGCAGTAACATATTTATCAACATCCTGCGCGGTTTCAATTTGCCATGAAGCAGCCAAGCTTATCGTCTTTATACTAATACTCTTTCTCTTCTTAACTTTCGGCAGAGGCTTGGGATCCGTTGTACCGTTGCCTCCGTAAGGCGCCTCTTCCTCAGCTACTTTCTCATCCCTTTTTGACATTTCATTGAGAAGTCTAACTTTTAAGGCATCTGCTTCAACCTTGATGTTTTGAAGTGTAGCCACATTATTGCAATGAGTCGCCTTTTCATGTATTTCATCAAATAACTTAATATATCGATCACTTAGCTCTGTCTTATATGACTTAGTATTGAGAACTTCAAACACTCTGGCTTTTGCATCATCAAGAGCTGCAAGTATTGGTGCTTCCATATTAGATAAAACACGCATATACGCGTCTGTAAAGTTGTCTAGCAATTCAGGCAGTCTTGGAATCTCACTATAAGGAAACTCTTTTTTCAAAATAGCCTTAACAGCGGCAACATATCCTTCAACCTTTTCATCCACAATGAAGGTTTTGCTTTCATCATAAATCTTCATCAAGCGAAGGGCACGTTCAAAGATAATCTTCTGCTCACCGGCAAAGAAGGCCTTAACAGGCTCATAATCCTCAGCAAAATCTAGATAGCTATCTCTATCCGAATTAACTTTCTTGAAGAACTCCATCGGGGATTGGATTTGAGTTATAGCGCGAAGCAAATTCTTCCCTTCTGAAACCGTCTTTTTACCAGGAAGTGGCTGACTCTTATACATTATTTCGAATTTTTCAAGTTCATTGATTACGTTCTGACTATATGTTTGAAATGAACGCATTATAGAATCATCGTCATCGTTAACGCTTGAAACACCGAATAATTCCTTCATAACCTCCCGAACCGCTTTTTTCTGGATATCATTTGCTTTCTCACGACGCTCAGTTAAAAGCTTTTCAACATATTCCTTCTTGGTTATATAACGCACTATTTCATCTTCAGATTTATTGAGCATAGTGACACTGCTTCCATTTACGGTAAAGGAAATATCACCATTCTTAAATAATTTAGCAACCAACCATTCTACGTCATCTTCCACGAATCCATAAGGCGCTTTCATAAATCGATCCATAATGCTTTTCATAGATGTTTTGGTATGTATTGAAGAATTACTTGCTATGAATCCAAGCATATCATTAAGAGCGTGAACATTCGGTTCTGAACCACCTTCAAGTGTCAGTGTCTGCTGTTTTGAAGTTTTAAATAGTTCTCTGATATTGGCTTCATTCATGGCAGCATCAATATAGGTCAACTTATGATACACAGTCGCCACAAGTCTACTCAGCGCATCATTTATTCGAGAAGATACATCCTTGGAGCTAAACTGAACTTTGTCACCATTTACATATATGTCCGCATTCTTCATTGAGTCAATAAGAAACAGCTTTGCATTCCCGTTTCTTTCGCGCATTTCAACCCTTTTAGCTTCTTTAATCTGCTCAAACTTTGCAAGTTTATTAGTGGTTGTAAGTCGAAGGTATTTCTCGATTTTCAGGGCACTTCTCAATTCATTTAAGAATGCAGAGTCATTTGGTAGCACGACAAGAACTTCCTTGCCTTGGCCAGACATCATTCGAAGAGTGGTTTCATCCTCGCCATAGTCTGAGCTTGGCGTAAGTACCCTAACTCCAATGTCATGATTCTGGTTAGCCTTATACGGGCGATCATCTACGATCTGATTAAAGGCAAAACTATAACGCCCATTGAAAGCAGGATAGCGATACTTCTTATCACTGAAAATATCTTCAAATATCAGCTCAGAAACTTTACTGATAACCTCGGCCATTTCAACATTCTGACTCTCAATTTCACGATTGATTTCCTGCTCTTCATCTGTTAAGAATACATAGATGTCACCGTTCTTCTGTACCAACATTTGCCGAACTAGTACTTTTAAAGCTTCCTCTACCTTTTTCTTCAGAGCGATTCGGTCAGTGTCAATATCAGCAATCATAAGGCTTGTGATATTATCAACGTTTGCTGTAATTTCTTTGACATACTTAATCATAAAAAGTGTTTTAAGTACGTTGACATTAAAACAATCCTCTTCATGATCAGGATTTATATAACTGTTGTCTGCTGCTCTGGAAATAACCCCTCTGTGGCTATGATCCAAGAACTGGTGCAATGCATCATAAAAAGCATTAAAAGGAATCATTGTGCCATGCAGCTCATTCATCAGCTTCATGGCCGACTCCTTGAATAAGGCGATCATGGAGCGTTCTCCCTCAGACAAGTGCTTTCCAGACGCACCATGAGTCCTTATTGATGTCAGTACGCTTGCGAGCAGATTGAACTGATAAGGTACGAATGGATAAACCGCAGCAAAGTCATTTTCGTTTGCATATAGCTTTTTTTCAACTCCATCATTAAAAACAATCAGATTCTTAATGATAGTTGCCTTCTGTTCATAAAGAAGTTTAAGTGTCTGCTCTGCCGTTGTATTTTTATCAAGGATTCTTTTCTTGATAACCTCATCAACGTTCGCAGAAGACAACGCAAGTCTTGTATCAAAACGTCCTTGAATTTTCGAGAAGTCATTACCTTTTGTCTTGGTTATCGAATCTATATCCTGTTGGCTTGTAACCACAATCCATACTTTCCCTCTACAAGCTGTTCCCAAGTCCTCAGTCACAGTTTGAAGATTTAGCATAAGTTTGGAATCATCGCCTATGTACTGGCCAATTTCATCAACTAAAAAAACGATGTGATGATTATGGCCCTTGCTATCGATATATTCCTTTACCATTTTTGCAAAGTTTTCAATGCTAATACGATATGGTTCATTTGCTCTTTCGCACCAGTTTCTTGCTGCAGCCTCACTCATGAATTCCATGTCTTCAAGCACTTCTACTATGCTATCCTGGATAAAATCGAACTTGTGTCTTGATTCCTCCCAGGTCGATCCGAAATCCTCTTCGAAAAGATTCTTGAACTCATAATAACGACCTTTTTCAGAAAGCTCTCTTTCGAGATCAGCAAGAAATGGAATTGAACCACAAAAACCCTGCATTTCGTTGAAAACTTTCAGAAACACAGACACTATGGCATCCTTGGATTGTTTGCCTGTCAATTCACTTTTGGAATCGATATTAAAAAGGATAACATCTGTCGGCAAACTAGCGGCCAGCTTCATGTCAGCCAGCACCATGGGGTCGATAATTTTATTATCATCTATAAAGTAATCTATTGCTTTCTTTCCATTCACTTCTTTGTTTTCAAGCAGGTAAGATAAAATCTTTAAGAAGTGAGATTTACCGCTTCCAAAGAAGCCTGAAATCCAAACCCCCATTTTATCGGTATGCCCATTAATGCCTTTTTTGTAGCTTCCAAAAAAATCTGCAAAGTGTTTTTGCAGCTCCCTTGTCACAACATATTCTTCCAGTTCTTGTTTTATATTCTCGTCATCAGCCTGACCAACTTTAATAACACCTTTAATATCTCTATCTATAGGTTTTGTAAACATATCTTTTAACAGCATTTTTATCCCCCTTAATCCACGAGCTTAAATGCTCTATAATAGTTATCGTTCAGTTTTGAAAACAGAATAAATTCTTGTCCTGTATATTCGCCTGGGAAGAATAGAACTACTGGGATTTGATCAATTTTTTGGTGAAGAACATTTAATACTTTATGAGATCTCAAAATAGGAAAGCACTTGCCTATTCCGATTAATAAAATCACAGCATTTTGTGGAGTATTCGATTCGATGTATTCAACAAGATAATTGTCGCTTTCATCAATTTTGAGTAGGCGTCCCAGAGCTTCAGTTACTTTTTCTATCCCCTTCTTCTTCTCCAATTTAAAGCATTGCTCCATAAATCCTTCTTTCTCTAAGAGATCAATGATAATATCATAAAGGTCATAAACGACAAGCTCGAATCCGTCGGTTCCCTTAGAGTTTTTGCTTTTCATATATTCAATTCTTTCCCGTACTATAAGTTCTTTTTCTGCCGGGTAATCAAACACATAATAGCCAACTTCATTACCAAGACCTTTGTTTTGTCGAAAGCTTTCTGCTTTAATCATTCGTTCAGCAGCATCTAGCCTCTCTTCTAAACCACCCATTTACCTCACCCCCGTTAATGCATAGAGAGTTAGTTCCATGTGATTTGTTTTAAGAAGATCCTCTAATGATTTATCAATAATTGGCTTCAATATTTTTCTGTTTCCTGTTGTTCGATCAATAATTCCAGCTTCCATAAGCATTGTTTTGTAGCAATTTCCAAGACGTTTTAAAGTGTAATCTGTCCATTTTGCTACCTTCTCGCTTTGTAGTTGCTTGTCTTTGAAGAAAATGCTAATATCGCTGTCTGTCAATTCATCTACTCCAATGATTTGCTTTTCACGATACACCTCATAAAGAAAATCGAAGAAAAGGCTGTCGCTTTGCATCACTGCAATCAAATCGATTATTTTCTGGTTTGTAATATCGCTATTCTCAAACAATGTATAAAAAGAAGGATCTAAGCATTTCACACGAGAAGCCACTGTATTGAATATCTGAATGGCTCTTGCCTGCGTAGGTGCTGAAAAGATGTTTTCTTCCAGATTAATTTGTTTAATATCTGCTAAGGTTTTGCCGCTATTCAGCATTTGAATCACCTTGCGGAATTCAGAGAACCAGAATGAAAGCTTAACCATACCAGCGCTATATTCCTTACGTTCCATAGTTTTCCTCCTGTTTTAGTCAAATCTATTTTAATGAAACAATTGTCCTGCTTTGAGGACTCTGCATAACTTCAACAATATCTCCAATATCACAGTTAAGTGTGCGGCAGATTTTCACCAACACTTCCATAGAAACAAATTCATTATTTGATAACTTAGTCAATGTATTTGGACTAATTCCTGTCATTTTTCGCAGCTCAACTTTTTTTACGCCCTTATCAATCAACAGCTTAAACAATTTATTGTAACTCACTTCCATTATTCAACACCTCAATTGTTTTTGAAAAATTTTACATCACATATATTGTATCACAATAATTCTCATATCAACAGAAAAAACGTATTACTTCTTGCGATTTTTTCGCAAATTAGCAAAAGCCACCCAAGACAAATCACTACGGGCGGCTTTTCCATTAAATTCCTAATCTATAATGTTTTCCTTATTCATTATGTTTTTCCGCCAAAGAGTGCGAAAATCATCAAAACTATTGATAATTCAAGCTTTTAGCTGTTTTTTCTATTTTTCAGAATTAACTTCTCAACGTGAAACTTTTAGGCTATTCCAATTATTCAGTTATCGCATTGCATAGTAACTATCGTAGGGTTATATGATTTTAATCTCCATACATTATTGCTACTTTCAAAGTATAAACCACCAATGTTTGCAATTTCGCTAAATGGCAATTTTACTGTTGAGTCAATTCTCTCGCAAAAATATCCTTCGCTTGATGTAAGATAGTATTCCCCCTCATGACCACGAATGTATAATTTGTCAGGAAGTCCAGCTTTTCTCCATGTAAAATTAGGAAAAAATATCTTCTTACTTTCTTGTTCACTAGCAGATTTTGCAAACAGTTCAATCCATGCTATAGTACTTTCTGATACCCCCATTTCTTGTGAAGGAAAGTTTAAAACAATGTGCTTAATCTCAGACACTCCTTTATCTTTAAATAGCTCAAATGTCGATAATTCTATGGAGGTACTTCTGGAACGAACACCAGCCATATATATGTTTGTAGCTACTGAGTTTGGTAAACCTAACTCAACAAACATTGCAAGTTTGGTATAGACTTGAGCAATGTTTTCTTCATACTCTTTATCAAACATCTGTGAAATTGCATGAATAATCCATGGTAATGTGAATCCATAATAATCTTTCGAAATTGCACTAGCTTCTGATTCTAACTTCAGGATTTGAGAAAGCGAAACTCCACCAATCCATTGGCTTCGAATTTTATCAAGAACAGCCTGATCAGGTATTGCATTCATCAAATTTTGTGCATGTTTATTGCTCCATATCTCAATTTCGCGAACGGTTTCATCGATTATTTCAACTTGATTGCGCTCATCTTCAAAAGATTGAATAAACTCTGAAGCAAGAGTTCTAAAATAATCAGCATTTTCAAATATAAGTTTAGATATAGAAAGCGGAACTCCTGATGCGATGAGTTTTTTTCTGATGGATTTATTAGGTATCCTGTTTAATAATGCTGTAGTCCTAGCACGCAAAAGATTTATATAATCCCCTTCTTTATCAACTTCTGCTTGAATAATTGCTAAAGATTTTCTGAAAACATCATCAATCCATGCAATCTCATCATTTTCACTAAACTCTTCGTGCATTGCAAGAAGTTCATCATCCACATAATCAAAAATATCATTTAGTAACTTGATAAAATTCTCTTGAATATCCGTATCAATGAAGTCATTAGAAATAGCTTCAACGAGCAAGTTTAAATCCGTATTAGTCCGCTTCGAAACTCTACAAATGCCCCTTAAAGCCTCAAGCAGACCACTCTTTACAGTTTCCATCTGTTGATTATCGAAATAGTTCTTGGCCAGATGTTTGTTTTTATCTATTTGCCATTGCTTTTCCGTCATGTCAATTGCATAAAGAATTTTCCCTTCAACATCAGAAAAAGCGCGGCCGGCACGTCCACAAATATTCCAAAAGTCTCTATTACTAATAGTCTCGTTGGAATAATAGGGTGTCGACACAATGACAGTGGATATTCCAACATTAACTCCTTGTCCAAGGGTAGATGAAGCTATAATTATTAAAGGTGATTTGGATCGCATTAGCCTTTCTATAGCAATGCGAACAAGAGAAGGAAGTCGATTATTATGGCATATTACACCTTTCTTAGCTGCCTTCAAAATGATATCGCTATCACTGAGTTCCTCAGCACATACACATTGGAAAACTTTCCATAGTGACTGATCCCAATCAAAATCTTTAGGGTTCTCACCTAATGCAAGAAGAACGCTTTCTGCCAGTCCTTCAATTGAATTGGCTCTTGCAGAATATATCATGACAGTGCCAGCTTGAGATAGTCGAACTGCCGTAGCTGCAACAGCTTCTTTTTTATTGTTTGGAAAGTGGTTTCTTCTACTCCCAAATCCCAATGGCTGTTTATGAACAAAATTAGGATTAAATGGTTCGCCGTCACTTTTCCATTCCAATCTAACACGATTTCCATCCCAAAGAAGTAGCCCCAATCGCTCTAATGCAGGTTTCCATTCTGATTTTGCTACTAAATTAGCATCATCAGTAATCCACTGTGCTAAATCGCTGGCATTTGGTAATACTGCGGATAGAAGTAACATCCTGATTTGATTTCTTGATGCATATTCATTAATATGCGTAAGAAACATCTCGTTCCTTATATATCTTTCTTCAGCTCCCAATAGATGCCCTTCATCAACAACAATCAACTTTATTTCTGATTCAATACCTGATCCACATCTGATTAGGGCCTTGGCTTTTTCAGGAGTTGCAATGATAACTTGAGATTGGTCGATAAGTTCAAAATCTGTTACATTTACAGTTGAACCACCATATAGTTGAGATACGCAAATGCCCAATGGTCCAAATGTTTTGTTTAAACTTTGTTCAATTTCAAAGGCTAATGATCTAAACGGAGCAAGATATAAAACTTTTGACATTTTTTCTGTAGACAAAGTATTTAAAATAGCTATTTCTGCTACTCTTGTTTTCCCTCCACTAGTGCGCAAATTTATAATAGCACCACTATTTTTTCCGACAGCAAGAGGCAGCGCAACTATTTGAGATGGCCACAATTCTGTTACCGGAGAATTAAACCCACCTAGTAAACGAATGTATTTACTGGTAATGTGCCCGTCTGGTAATAACTGTAGTAATATCGACCAAAGTGATGAATCCTGAAATGTGGAGAAGATAATTTTTAACAGTCGAACGATTAACCAGTACAGAGTCAAGTTTCCATGGAATGTAAGCATTAGTAATTTCGAAAGAATATCATTTGTAATATCAAAATTCTCTTGATTTCCTGTATGAATAAAATCAGTAATAACTAAAAAGCATCGTGCAATTTCATGCGAAATAATCCATTCATCAAATTCGCGAATATCCAACTGTTTTGATGTTTGGGCAAAAAACGCACTATTTGCTAACTTCAATAAAGTCGCAAAATCTTTTTTAATAAACCGAACTACCATTTGCCCAACAAGAAAGTCTGGATGAACATCATTAAGGACTATAAACGCACGCGAGTATTGCTTGGCTGAATATAAAGCCATACCAGCAATCAAGAGATTATAATCTTTCGTTTCTACTTCGTCAGGGTTATACTTAAAAGCGTCCGATAGTATTTTCCCAGCCTTTTCTAATACTAAAAAGCCTTCGTTATTACTTTCATCCCCATTTTCTATCAAAGAACACCCACAAGTTAATAAAGCATATGCTACATGTGTTGCTTTTTCAGTTAGTAACAAATCAAATTTAGGGTAATTTTCAGATATTTCTTGAACTTCTTGAAGAATTCTACGGGCATCGGTTTGCGCTATAAGATTGTCAATGCGGCTCTGCGAGAGACTAATAATCAAATCATTTATATAATTTGAGGGTATACTCATATACTTTCCTCCAGTCGTTCAAAGACTTGTTGTACCATCTCTTCAGGTTTTTTCAACCCTAGCGAAATCATCAGCAATCCTTTTAGGTCATTGGAAGTATGGGTATTAACAGCATTTCTTGCATTTTGATTACTCATAAGCAAGCCAACATAATCTATCTCCAATTTGTTGGCAGCAAATAATGTTGCACAATTCATAACCTTTTTTCCTAATTCTGGTTTATCTTCTTGAAATAATCTCTCGGCAACAAACATCAGAGAGATTGGCAGCCCGGCTTTGTTTGATCTCACAAGCCCATCAGCAATATCTATTACTGACTGCTTATCCGGTGTACTTCTAAACTTCGACTCTCCAACAATTATCCGTGCTGGTGTAGAATCCAAGTCAAACATCAAAATGTCATCTCCTTTCATAGATTGATTGGGATTCGGATTGTATCTCAATCTATAAACAGGAAGTTGCATTTCGGTAATTTCACCTAAATATTCTGCCAAGAAGATCTCAGCAAAGTTTCCCTTTTGCGTTGTAAGGTTTTGCGGATAAGGAGATTGAAATATTGGAGCATTTACTATTCTTAGCGAATCAATTAACTCTTTGTGACGTTGCAAAGCATCTGCACTTATATGATGTTTTTCCAAAGCTGGTAATATGTATTCACTAAGAACATCAATATTACCCTTTTCTAATAATTCTCTATGTCTAACGCCACTCATAGTATCCCCATCGGAAGATGAAAGAGAAAGCGATAATGGATGCGGTTCTATTGGATGTTGTTTAATGATAAGCATAATAATCCTCCCTATCATTAAGGTCTACTTCGTCGCTAATAATACCTAGTTGAATCAGAAAACGCTTAATAATACATCCTACATTATCAATATCGAGCTTTTCTGATATTTTGCTTGCTTTATTATTTTTCACTAATATGCTTAAATTCATTACTATCATGCCTTTACCCCCATCACCTTATTTCTCTGTTGTCCCGAAGATGTTTTTTCAATCGGGAAAATCCCTATATCATTGATTTAATATATATAATTGAGAAATAGTGCCAAGAAGTAATCGAATATTCGCTTCCATTCAAATACCTTAAACAAATCTCGAACCAATAATACTTCTCCCTGAAGAATATTTTCTAATTCCGCTTTTGCGATCACTAACAATTCATTCACAGTTGGCATTTTCTTACCTCCCAGTAGAAATAATATCAAATATTGTTATTTCAATTTTACTCTTACCAGAAATTTTTCACAAGAACAACCAGCCTTAAATTAAATGCGACCCTTAATTTAAAATTCCCACAGAACCAGTCTGAGGGAACTAAAAACTACTAATTATATAACATCACAATCGCTGAAAGTCCTGATATCAAACAATCATCCGCAGTCTATGTGGGAACAAACAAAAATTAAACGACTATCCCCTCTCGACCATAGTTGTGTGTGGAAACATATCATTATTTTAGTGAAACACAATATATTGTGGTATGTTTACTAGGCTTATACTCTATATTGTGGTGTGTTTTCTTTCGAGGAGAACTACTGTCTCGACATGCGGCGTATGCGGGAACATGTCCATCACCTTGACCTTCTTCACTGTGTACCCGTTCTCCACCAGGACCTGCAGGTCTGTCGCCAGCGTCTTCGGGTTGCAGGACACATATATTATATCCTTTGCATCGAAGTCTATGACATACTTAAGCGCCTTAGGGTGCACACCAGGCCTCGGCGGATCAAGTATTATGAGGTCCGGCTTCTCATGGACATTCTTTATGACCTCGGCAACATCCCCTGCTATGAACTGGCAGTTGTTGAGGCCGTTCCTCTTGGCATTGGCATTCGCAGACTCGACAGCCTCCTCGATAAGCTCGATGCCGATAACCTTCTCGGCATTGGGAGCCACTATCTGTCCGATGGTGCCTGTGCCGCAGTAAAGGTCGAATACGACCTTTGAATCCGTGTCCCCCAGGAAGTCCTTCACCATTCCGTAGAGCACTTCTGCCCCCTTCGTGTTCGTCTGGAAGAAGGATTCCTGTCTTATTATGAATTCCAGGCCGAAAAGTGTCTCCACTATATGGTCCCTTCCGTAGAGAACCTCATAGCTGTCAACACTGATGGCATCGGAAAGGCTGTCGTTTATCGTGTGCAATATGCCCGTGAGCTTGCCCTGATAAGGAAGCCCTTTGAGCAGCTCTGTCAGTTCGGTGAAATCGAAATCCAGCTGGGACGTGGTCACAATGTTTATGAGCAGCTCTCCCGTGTTCCTGCCTTTTCTTACTACCAGGTTCCTCAGGTAGCCTTCCCTCTTCATTATCTTGTAGTGGGTGAGCTCCTTTTCCCTGAAGTATTTCACGACGGTGTCCAGGGCAACCCTGAAGTCACCGTCCACTATCCTGCACTGGTCCGTGTTCACTATTCCGAAGCTCATGCCCTTGGCATGCATGCCCAGTGTGAGCTCGCCGCCCTTCCTGATGTCACCGAAGGAGAATTCCATCTTGTTCCTGTACTCGAACACCTCGGGGCTTCCCTGTATCCCCAGGAACTCGAAGCCCGATATCCCCGCCTTTGAGAGCAGCTCAAGGACCTGCTCCTGCTTGAACTGGAGCTGCTTTTCGTAGCCTATGTTCTGTGAGGCGCAGCCGCCGCAGTCCCCGAAATGCGGACATGGCGCAGCCACTGCATATTCAGCATCCTTCAGGATGCTCAGGACCTTCGCCTCGGCGTGCTCCTTCCTCTTTTTTGTAACCCTCGCAAGGACTGTCTGGCCTGGGAATGCCCCCTTTATGAACACCTTCAGGCCTTCAAAGTGCGCTATGCCGTAGCCGGCAAACTCAGTTTTCTCTATTATAAATTCGTATTCGTTACCTTTTCTCACTTTTCATTTCTCCATTTGCTATAATTAATTTGCTTGCCCTCTGTCCGAATGTGCTCTTCTTCCTTGAGGAGTGCAGCAGTGTGTTGTAGACAATCGTCACTATAATGATCAGGAACAGCAGCATAGTTATAAGGTCAGCCACAAACAACCCCATCGTCAGTGTCAGCAGCAGATCCCCTATAAGGAGCACCGCTATTGAAATCACCACGATTATGATCATATCTATCACATTCGCTTTGAGTGCCCTGCGCAATGGAATCTCCCTTTCGATGCGTTCCTTTTTCTTCTCAGACATATCCGTTCCTCCCGTCATAAAATAAGTACTACATTATTATGCTATACAATTCCCCCTGTGTAAATACCATTGTCTTGCATATTGCCCGGTTAATAGTATAATTTAAAATGAATTAACAATATTTTAGGCGGTGTAAAATGAAAACCATTAGGAAATTTATTCTTGATTACATAGATGTGCTCCTCTTCGCAGCTGCCGTGCTTATTAAAACGATGACCTTCGGCAAGCAGATGGAGCCGCTCTATTTCTCGCCAGGTAGGATATTCCTGCCCGTAGCGGCCTCCGTGCTCATGATAGTAGCTTTTTCACTGCTCTTTAGGACCATCAGGGCAAGGTCCCGGTTTCTGTTCCTGTCCAACCTGCTCGTAACTGTCTTCATCATAGGCGACCTGACTTATTTCGGCTATTTCAAGGATGTCATCTCTATCCCGGTGCTAATAAACGGGATCATGCTGGGAGCGGTGAACGACAGCGTCAGCAGCCTTTTTGACCTGAGAAGCCTCTGGTACGGAGCGGACCTTGCGACGCTCTACCCTCTGATGCGGATGATCAACAGAAACAATACTGCAGCAGCACCCCTTAGTAGGAGGGCCCTTTCCTTCGGTTCCCTGCTCCTCGTCTCCTGCCTGATCAACGGAGTAAAGTTCCACGATCTGAGCCTGGAGCAGCCCAGGCTGATCTCCACGCTCTACAACAAGGTGTACGTTGTCAAAAGCCTGGGAGCCATAAACTACCACCTCCTCGACACCTGCAGCACCGCGATATCCTCCGTATCCAGGAGGATACCCGTGTCGCAGGCAAAGGAAGACCAGATAAAGACCTTCCTCGATACGAACAGCTCCCGGACCTCGGATTATTCAGGCATAGCTGAAGGCAAGAACCTTATTGTAATACAGGTCGAGGCCCTCCAGCAGTTCGTCATAAACAGGTCCGTGAACGGCCAGGAGGTGACCCCCAACCTGAACAGGCTGCTCGGGGACAGCATGTACTTCGACAACTATTACTACCAGGTGGCCGCAGGCGGCACCTCCGATGCGGAATTCCTTTCCAACAACTCCCTTTACCCCGCAGCCTCCGGGGCGGCCTACTTCCTCTATGCGGGGAATGAGTTCCACTCCCTTTCAAACGAGCTTGACGCAAAGGGCTACTACACAGCTGCCATGCACGGCTACAAGGAGACCTTCTGGAACAGGAACGTCATTTACAGGAGCCTGGGCTTCGACGATTTCTACAGCGAGAACGACTACAGCATAGACCAGGTGGTGGGCCTGGGCTTAAGCGACCAGTCCTTCTGGAGCCAGACCGCCATGAAGCTTCAGGGCTTCCAGGAGCCCTACTACGCCTTCGCCGTGACACTAAGCAGCCACTTCCCTTACGACGACTTGGAGAACTACGACGATTTCGGCACCGGAGAATATGAGGGCACCTTCATGGGCGACTACCTTAAGTCTATCCACTACGCAGACGCCCAGATCGGAATGTTCCTCGACGAGCTGGAAGCTGACGGAACCCTTGACGACACCGTAATAGCCATTTACGGAGACCACTCCGCAATCACGAAGGAGAATGCGGCTGAGCTTTACAGTTTCTGCGGCATCACCGAGCCCGGCGACCTCAGCTGGATCGAGCTGCAGAAGGTTCCGATGATAGTGCACCTGCCCGGCGGCTCCCTTAATGGAGTTGACAGCACCTGCGCGGGCCAGGTGGACTTCTACCCCACACTGGCAAACCTCATGGGCGTGGAAACAAAAAATGTAATGGGACGCGATTTGCTGAACTCTGGCAGCGGCGTTGTCATTTTCAGGGACGGCTCCTTCATAACAGAGACCGTCTATTACAAGGCGCAGGACGACGTCTACCTGGACGCGGCCACCGGCCAGGTGCTTCAGCCTACATCTGAGCTGCTTGATCTGAAGGCCGACGTCCTGAGCCGGCTCAATTATTCCGACACCATTTTGAAACATGATTTGTTAAAAAAGTTCAATTGATGTATAATATAATCATAATCTAAACAACAATATTATGCGAGGTGTAACTATGCTCAAGAGAATCAAGGTTAATATGGATGTCATGGAAGCCATGCTTTACTTCTGGCAGGCAACCAGCGACAGAGAAAAAGTATCCGAAAAGTATCTGAACGACCTAGCTAAGATGCCGGCGCTCGCTATTGCTTATGACGATGAATTCAATGCGGAATCCGTGAGGAAGGTGCTCAGCGCCATCACAAACCGCGAGCCTTTCGCATCAAAGGTGAAGAAGGAAGGCAGGTTCTGGAACAACAACATGTGGATGCTGGAGGATCCTGCATACACGGACAGCATAATCCAGCCGCTTAAGAAGCTGAACCTGGACCACCTGGTGGATCAGATAAACAAAGATGTCCCTGCAGGCAAGTACGAGGAAGTGGAAGTGTTCTTCTCCCCGCTGCATACGGAAGACAGCTACGGAGTGGAAAACAAGCTAGCAGTTAACTTTTTCATGGTAGTGCCTGATTTTGAGGGTAACCTAAAGGTAGGCGAACTATACCTTGAGGACTATTTAAAAGAGAAGATAGCAGCTTTACTTTAAAATTGAAAAATGATGTTCTGGGCAAAAGCCCTGAACATCATTTTTTTGCGTCTTTTTGAATCTTCCTCTTCACGAACATGTCTGCCACGATCGCTACCAGCAGCACTGCGGCCAAGATGCCGTCATATTTGCCTTTTATGCCCGGGATTAACAGTCCAACTCCTTTGAATAAAATCAGGAGAATGCATATGGCAATCAGGAAATTTGTCTTGTAGGCGTTATACTTCATGTTTGCAGAAGGATCGCTCTGCTTCAATCTGTCCTGAGCTTTTTTGCTGAACTTCATGTAAAGCGTCATTGCAAGTCCTATGATTGCAAGAATAAGGATTATGTAATCCATCGGGATACCTCCAAAATGTTTGATAAAAGAATTATAGCACAGTTCCACTTAATTTCAAAATGGCCGCAGGCTTGTCAGATCATCCTCACTGTGATCCTGTGGTAAACATCCACTGCATCCCCGAGCAGGGTAGCTGCTTCTTTCAGGTAATTGTAGACTTCCCTGTACCTTAAAATAGTGATCGCATCCTTGTGCGAAAAAAGCTCCGACAATCCTGAAATATATATTTCCTCCATGGAATTCTGGGACATCCTTATGGACTCAATCTTGTTCTGGGATTCAGAAGGATTGCTTTCAAGGACCGAAATCGCTTCAGTAAGCTCAAAGGCTCCCTGGCTCAGCAGACTGGACATGCTTATTATCGTGGCATCGACTTCAAGGTTCAGTATTTTGATTGTCTTAAGCACCGATTTTGAGCAGTCGATTATTTTGTTCATCCTTACGGATATATAATACAGCTCCTGCCTGTCGAATGGTGTTGCAAATGCTTCAAGCAGGTCCCGCTCGAGCTTGAACCTTATTCTGTCGGCCTCATTCTTGTTTATGAACACGTCATTATAGTCCGCTTCATTCTTATCCTTGATCCATCTGTCAAGAGCGCTGATAACCTTGTAGTTCGTTTTGCTCTGCTCCAGCAGCATGGCATAGAAATCATACTTCTTGGGAAATATTTTATCGAACATACTACTGCCTTTCATCATAAAACCCTCCAGTTAATTATTGTGTAAATCAAAGCCGCGGCTGCTGCTGAACAGGGCATCGTTATGAACCATGCCGTGACAATCTCCCTGCCTATATTCCAGTTCACCATCCTGAATTCGTCTGCCGCCCCGACTCCCATGATGCCGCCTACCACCACATGGGTAGTGGAGACCGGTGCGCCTGTGAAGGTTGACAGGAGTATGGACGTCCCTGATGAAAGCATGGAATTGAGGCTGTGGATGGACCTGAGATCGTAAATTCTGTATCCCAGGGTCTTCATTATCCTCCAGCCGCCGAAGGCGGTTCCCATGAACATAACAACCCCCACCATGAGCTTTATGGCAACGGGCACCGTTTCCGTCTTAACCACTCCCGCAGATATGAGGGCCAGTGATATGAGACCGGTTATCTTCTGGGAATCGTTCGAGCCGTGGCTGAAGGCCAGCGCTGCAGCCACAAGCCACTGCATTCTGTTAAGCTGCTTTTTTATGGTTACCTTCGCATTTCTCAGCAAGAGGTTGGAAATCTTCTGTATGACAAAGGCAATGGCAAAGCCAAGCACCGGGGAAAAAAGCAGGGCAGCGACAACCTTGACTATTCCTACCAGCTGGTGGCTGCCGGCCATAAGCTCGGTTCCGCCCCAAAGTATGCTGCCGGGTCCCTGGAAAATCCAGGCCGCCCCTATTAGGCCCCCTATCAAAGCATGTGTTGAACTCGAAGGGAGCCCTATCCTCCAGGTGAAGATGTTCCAGATGATCGCGCCTAGTATAGCGGCTGTCAGTATATGCATGAGATCGGTTCCCGGGGAAATCCTTATTATCTTCGAGACCGTGTCGGCAACCTGGTTGCCGCCGAACACAACGCCCAGCAGTCCGGAGAAGGATGCCAGCAGGACCGCCTGTTTGGGGGAAGCAGCCCTTGAAGATATCATTGTTGCGACTACTGAGCTCGCGTCGTGCAGCCCGTTTGTCAGCGTGAATACAAGCGCTGTCGCAATAAGGACAGCCAGCATTATATCAATTCCTGCAAATATGATTCAGCCTCCC
>Ga0316601_100000041_pt1 | contig 44661 bp, 41 predicted proteins | sample OWC_soil_day5_no_FD_207663 | JGI IMG/M metagenome (GOLD analysis project Ga0316601, IMG submission 207663) | Wetland soil microbial communities from Old Woman Creek delta, Ohio, United States - OWC_soil_day5_noCT | ecosystem: Environmental > Terrestrial > Soil > Wetlands | place: USA: Ohio... | reverse complement strand
ACTATTGCTCCGATGTCTTTTATAGGTCTCGGCATAACGTTCTGTGCTGTCAGCTTGCCTACCGCTGCCGCAGCCTCAGCTCCTGCTTCTACAGATGCTCTCACTGCAGCTACATCGCCTTTAACCATGATGGTAACAAGAGTGGAACCGACGTTTTCATATGATACAAGTTCAACATTGGCTGCTTTAAGCATCTTGTCTGCAGCCTCGATTGCCGGAACCATGCCTAATGTTTCTATAAGCCCTAATGCTTCTTCACCGTGATATTTCATTACATATTCTCCTTCCGAACGTTAATCCTTAATGTACTTGTTTATTGTAGCTGCGCCGTCTTCGTTTGCGCGGTAGTAAACCCTAAGGTTTCCTGCATCATCAAGGTCGAATCTTGTTTCTTCGAGGAGGCAGTTTGCTTCAGCTGTCATCAGCGCTGCGATCACGTCTTTTTTGTTAAGAGCCTTGAACTTGCCGTACTCGCCTTTGAGGGCTTCTATGACATCATCCGCACTCGCCTCTTTGACTGTAGTGAAGTGTTTCAGTATGGCGTAGTTAAGAGGTTTCATATTATTTCGCCTCCTTTTTCTTGAATAAGTCCATCGGATTCATGGCTATAACCAGGATACCGAATACCATAAGTACTGCAGCAGCCCATGCTATAGGAGGTATTGACCAGCCATCCATTCCGAAGATAACCCCGAGCACTATCCAGCAGCAGAAAGGTCCCCAGAAGGAGTATGTGCCGTTGGCAGCCATTCCAAGAGCCGCGCCGCACATGCTGTTTCCTCTGTACCAGCTCATGTATGAAACGAATGCGCAGAGACCGCTTATTGCGAACCAGAACATTGCAGGACCGCTTGTGAACGCCTGGATTGCAAGGCTTGTTGAAAGGTTTAAGCCGCCTGCCATAAGTCCAAATACAGGAAGCAATATGATAAGGTTTGAAAGGCCTGATACTGCCTGCCTTATTGTTATACCGATTTCGGAATCTATCATTGAAGTTCCGTAGCCTGCAACGCATCCTTCAAAGCCCCAGCCCAGTGCAGCTATGAAAGCTATGCAGATGCCCAGGAACATTCCCGGAGGCGCATCGCCGCCGATGCTTGTGCTTCCTATCATGAAGCTGGCTGCTACGCAGATTGCTATGCCGAGCATCATTCTCTTGTTAAGTTCCTGCTTGAAGAGCAGCCTTCCAAGAATTGCTCCTATAGCCGGACAGAGCGCTGTTATAGGAATAACTATGGATCCCGCCATCTGAAGGCCTACTACATAAGCCGTACTTGATATAGGTCCCCCTATGAGTGCACACAGTATCATTACATGGCCAGGTGTTGTTTTGAGACATCTGAAGAAGTCCCCGAGTTTTCCTCTGAAACCAGCATACCCCATCGCCCATACAGCACTGCATGTGTCATTTACCGCACTTCCCAGCGCACCCAGGAGATATGTTACTACAAAGGCTGACAATCCGGCTGCATTGACACCGTACCAGTCACCCCATACCCCCTTAGACATTCCCAGAGTCAGGAATGCAGAATAGAATCCATACATAAGACCTGAGAACAATGCGATTGTGATACCTTTTCTGTAAAACTGAGATGATAACTTGTTTTTTGCAGCTACTGCAGCCGCGTTGGCTGTTCCTCTCATTTCGAGCACAAACAAAACTCCCTTCTTTTTTAATTTTTTTCGTTTCTTAATATAATATCATTAATTTTCTTATAATGACCGTCGTTAGATTTGCTGCTGTGATTGTTGTTAAAACGTTTTCTTTTTCACTTAATTCTAATAATAGCGAAATATTATATTATTTCATGGCACAAAGCGAAATATTTTACTGCATAATCTCCCACGCTTTTTTGAACTTTTTGCATTTTCGCTATTTTATTGCACAAATGGAACGATCCAGTCAAAGTAATGAAGCTTCACTCTGACTGGATCTTTTACTTATACATATTGCACAATATCTGCTGTGAGGAAATAATGCTATGCCCTATGGGCACCCGGGGGGCGCCCGTGATCAGTTATTCTATACCTTCTTTTTTGATGGCCCTGTATACCCTTTCCTCTGTGAGAGGTATCTCAAAGAAGCGTATCCCGATAGCGTCATACACTGCATTTGCAATTGCAGGGGCTGTTGCTACGAGGCCAGTTTCACCCACACCCTTCGCGCCGAATGGCCCGGTAGGATCGTTTGCCTCCACGATTATCGTCTGAAGCTCTGTTATGTCCATCGCTGTCGGAAGCACGTATTTCTCGAAGCTTGTATTGAGCTGTCTTCCTTTTGAATCATATTTTATTTCTTCTGTCAGCGTGTAGCCGATACCCATAGCCAGCCCGCCTTCCAGCTGGCCTTCAACCACCAGAGGGTTGATGGCTTTGCCGACATCGTTGGCTCCGACCAGTTTCACAACCTTGACTTTTCCAGTCTCCAGATCCACCTCGACCTCAGCAAACTGTGCAAGATACGGAGGAGCGTTCTGAGGTATGATGCTTCCAACGCCTATGAACTGCTGCCCCTGCTCGTGGGCCTTCAGCGCTGCATCGCTCAGCGCCATTTTCATTTCCGGATTTGATGATGAGCAAATGGCGGCATCCAGGATATCCAGATCCTCCTTCGCTGTTCCAAGTGTTTTTGCTGCAAATGCAAGCACCTTGTCTCTGGCATCGTTGGCTGCCGCAACCACAGCTGTGCCGGAAGCATAGCAGGTCCTGCTGGCGTGGCTTCCGATTTCGAACGGAGTTGATTCCGTGTCCCCATAGGTTATCCTGACATTATCGAATTCCACTCCCAGGGTTTCAGCGACCATCTGCTTCAGTGCAGTGGTGTTTCCGGTCCCCATATCAGGTATACCGCTTGCCAAATGTACAGATCCGTCCTGCTGGATTGTTACATATGCATTAGAATAGTCCCCGCAGAACGGCCATGCATTTGATACATGTGTGCCTATGCCCATTCCTATTCCGCGGCGTTTTTTGCTGTTTCCTGCGTTCAGCTTGCCCCTTCGATCCCAGCCTATGGTTGCAGCACCCTTGTCCATGCATTCCTCAAGGCCTGAACTGAGGCAAGGATAAGGAAGCACCCAAGGCTGTCCTACACGCATAATATTCTTTCTTCTGATTTCCAGCGGATCGATGTTCAGATCCTCCGCGATTATGTCCATCTGGGAATCTATCGCGAACATTGCCTGAGGGTTTCCGAAGCCTCTCATCGCTCCCGCCGGAGTGGTATTCGTGTAAACGCTGTGACCGTCGTACATCTGGTTAGGGCAGTAATATAGCGACAGCCCCATTGCGCCAAGCACCCCGGGCGCCTCTGTGCTCCAGCTGCAGTATGCCCCGCCGTTCAAAATGCCTTCGAGTTTTCTTGCGGTGAATGTGCCGTCATTCTTGACCCCCGTCTTAACAGTCACGTATCCGCCGTGCCTTGTGTCGGATGCTATGAAATCTTCTTTCCTGTCATAAACAACCTTCACCGGCTGCTTTGACAGCAGTGCAAGCGCGACAGCTATCGGCTCAGCCTTTGCCGAAAGGCCTATGCGCACGCCGAAGCCTCCGCCGATATACGGCGGATTGAGCACCCTGACCTTGCTGTAAGGGACGTTGAATATGGATCCTATGATCCTCTTTGTCGGATGAGGGGTCTGTGTTGTGGACCAGACTGTTATGCTTCCGTCCACTCCAATCTTTGCTACAGCACCCTGGGTTTCCAGCTGTGCCTGCTTCTGTACAGGCAGCTTGAAGGTGTGTTCGTACACCCTGTCCGCCTCTGCAAAGCCTCTATCCAAATCACCCATTTCTATATGGATCTTTTCACCAGGCACATTCTTGCTTTCAGTATGGCTGTGCAAGATGGGCGCGCCCTCTTTCATGGCTTCCAGAGGATCGTATACAGGTTCAAGCACTTCATATTCCACTTCTATAAGTTTCAGCGCTTCCTCCGCTATCCTTTTCGAAACTGCCGCCACAGCTGCAACCTCATCCCCCACATACCTTACAACGGAGTCAAATATATACTGATCCACTACCGGCACCAGCGGAGGGATTGTGAATGTAGCGGTCGCCGATGTGTTGAACAGCACCCTGGAGGTGTTTTTATATGTAGCAACAGCTTTGACACCCGGCAGAGCCTCGGCTTTGCTCGTATCAATGCTGACGATCCTTGCGTGAGGATGCGGGCTTCTGAGCACCTTCCCGTAAAGCATGTTAGGGAGTTTGAAGTCACATGTGAATGTGGCCGCTCCAGTGGCTTTCTCTATGGAATCCAGCTTGACGATATTCTTACCTACTACAGAATATTCTTTATTCACTATTCTCCCTCCCCTACTGATTTCTGAGCTTTCATTCTATTAGCTGCAGACAGTACAGCCTGTTCAATTTTCACATAGCCTGTGCATCGGCAGATGTTGCCCGATATCGCTTCCTTTATCTCTTCCCTGGTCGGTGACTGGTTATTATCCAGCAGCGCCTTTGACGACATTATCATTCCAGGAGTACAGAAACCGCACTGTATTGCCCCCTCCTCAATGAATGTCTGCTGAAGCGGATGCAGGTTTTCCGGGGTGCCTATTCCCTCGATAGTCTGGACGTCCTTGCCCATGGCCTTCATTGCAGGAAGCATGCAGGAATTGACAGCGTTTCCGTTTATTATTACCGTGCACGCACCGCACTCGCCTTTGCCGCAGCCCTTCTTTGTTCCGGTAAAATTGAACCTGTCCCTTAAAACATCAAGAAGGATCTCATCCGGCGAAACTAATATCTCTACTTCTTCTCCGTTCAATCTGAATTCCAAAATCATTTTATCCACTAAAAAAACCTCCCCCGTTTTCTATTAGAAGCATTTTATTGACGCTACCGCAGCCTCGAGTGCCCTTCTTACCAATACCGGCAATACATCCTTTCGGTATTCAGCTGTTCCCCTCAAGGCGCTGTCCCTTGGACAGGCTTCTTTCAAGGCTTCTTCGGCTGCTTTTTCAAACAGTTCACCGCTTATCTCACTGCCTGTCAGCATTTGCTCGGCACTTCTCGCCCTCATCGGCTTCGGGCCTACAGGAGCCATTGCTATCCTTACCCATTCGATAGTCTTGTCCCCGTTCAGCGAAAGTGATACTGCCACGTTAAGCATAGGCAGCGCTAAAGCCTCCCTCTGCGCGAATCTCACAAAGGAAGATCCCTGATTCTCTTTCAGGGCAGGGAATTTAACAGAGGTCACTATTTCGTTGCTGCAGTCGACGTTTGTCTTTCCAAGCCCCGCATAAAATTCTTCCAGGGGTACGTTTCTTGTGCCGCTCAGGCAGGCAATCTCCGCTTCTGCTCCAAGGGCCATCAGCGCAACAGCAGCATCTGCTGCAGGCTGCCCGTTGACAACATTCCCGACAACCGTAGCGATATTCCTGATCTGGAGCGATCCGACTGTTCCGCAGGCCTGGGATAATACTGCAGCTGTCGCTTTAATTAATTCAGATCTGTTCACTTCGCTGTGGGTGACCGCCGCGCCTATTATTACGTTCTGGTCAGTCATTTCGATTTTCTGCAGCTCATCAATCCCGGTGATGTCGACCAGGCAGCTGCACTGAACCTTCCCCGATTCCATGTCCAGGACCAGATCCGTTCCGCCGGCAATAATTCGCGCTTCGCCTGGATACTCCTTAAAGCATTTGAGTACATCGTCCATTGATTTTGCTAATACGTACTGTTTTAACACCTCATTACCCCCTTGAATTGTTTTTTAGTTGACACTGCCGCTTTCTTTTCCGCAGAAAAATGTTTGATATTTATCAAACACTTTTCTGTAAAAAAATGAGTATTTTGTTATTTCTTGATACAAGTATATAGCAGGTTTTAGATGATTACAAGATTTTTTCAGAATATTCCGATAAGTGAATTTTATAGCTGCTATAACCCCGGAAAAATCATATCCAAACGAGCAAATCGGACATAATTCGACAAAAGCGAAATACTGTGTTACAATAGTATAGTCATCACAATTTAAAGGAAATTAATCGATACCTCTTGTTGCTCAGACAGGGGTATTTTATTTTTTTGGAAGGAGAAAAAATGTTAAATACTTTAATCAATTTACTGATCATATTCGCATTGAATGTGTTTGGAACCTGTCTGGGAAATCTTAAAACAACATTCCTGGCGCAGAAGGCTATCAAGCCTGTTTATTTAACCACGTTTATAGATGCCATCATATTTGTTTATGCATTCAAGCTTACTACAAATTCCTCTGGTTACGGATTTGTTCTGGCTTTTGCTGCCGGCAAAATGTTTGGAGTCTTTTTAGGCAGCATGATTGAAAAAAAACTGGCATTCGGCCTGTTTGAAATAGATGTATACAAGCATCCTGTCCAGGGTAAGATTCTGGCTGATACGCTGCGCGAGCAGGGATATTCAGTAACCACGACCATGGGCTACGGCATTGAGGGCACCGAACGATTGATACTCAGAATCATCTTGCCACGGAACCAGTTCGAATGTTTCCACAAGATGCTGGCAGAGCACGGAAACGTAAATATGTCCGTGAAATCAATCACCAAAACCTACGGAAAGGTTGGCGGAATGAATGTTCATGCTGAAATCTAAATCCGAATAAAAAAGCTGAAGGGATCCGTTATCGGATCCCTTCAGCTTTTTATATTTGATTTATGAAAGCTGGCTTACGCGCTTCCTTATAGAGTCAATGTCCATTTCTTTTCTTGCAACACCGCAGTCTATAGCTGCCTGAGCTACTGCAGCAGCGACGTCCGGCGCAACCCTGGGGTCAAAAGCTTTTGGAATTATATACTCATTGTTCAATTCCTCGTCGGAAATTATACCTGCAATCGCATATGCTGCAGCTACCTTCATCTCTTCGGTGATGTTGCTTGCACGCACATCAAGCGCTCCCCTGAATATGCCCGGGAATGCAAGCACGTTATTGACCTGGTTCGGATAGTCTGAACGGCCTGTTCCTACCACCGCTGCGCCAGCAGCCAGAGCCTCTTCCGGGAATATCTCGGGAGTCGGATTAGCCATAGCGAAAATCACTGCATCCGGATTCATAGTTCTTACCATTTCTTTAGTCAGCACTCCTGGTGCTGAAACACCAATGAACACATCGGCGCCTTTGATAGCGTCGATTAAGCTGCCGCTTACCTTGTCCCGGTTTGTAACCTCCGCCATCGATGCCTGCGCTTCGTTCATCCAAGCTTCGCCGCTGCAGAGGATACCAGCCCTGTCCACAAGCAATGCATTTTTCAAGCCTGCCGCTAGGAGGAGCTTTGTGATAGCGATACCTGCAGAACCTGCACCGTTGAGCACGAGCTTCACATCCTCTAAATTTTTGCCCACAACCCTGAGCGCGTTGATCAAGGCCGAAAGAACGACTATTGCTGTTCCGTGCTGGTCGTCATGGAAAACCGGTATGTCCATTTCTTCCTTAAGCCTTCTCTCGATTTCGAAGCAGCGCGGTGCGGAAATGTCTTCGAGGTTGATTCCGCCAAAGGTAGGTTCGAGAGCTTTCACAAGGCTCACTATCTCGTCCACATTTTTTGTGGCAATGCATATAGGGAAAGCATCGACATCAGCAAACTTTTTGAAAAGGACAGCTTTTCCCTCCATGACAGGCATCGCCGCCATAGGGCCGATATCGCCAAGTCCCAGGACCGCTGTGCCGTCCGAAACAACTGCAACAAGGTTCCCTTTTGCAGTGTAATCGTAAACCGCTTCCGGATTCCCGGCTATAACCCTGCATGGCTCAGCTACGCCGGGTGTGTACGCCAGGCTGAGGTCCATGCTTGACTTGACCTCAACCTTGCTGCATAGTTCAATTTTGCCTGCTAAATCTTTGTGCATTTTCAATGACTGTTCCTGAATTGTGCTCATTAACTATTCCTCCAATTAATTTTATCAGTTTTACGAAGTTACCATCTTCATCAGAAGGGATGCAACAACTATCATGCTTGCTCCGCCTATCCTTGTTGCTATCTGTGCGAAAGGCATGAGCTCCATCCTGTTAGACGCTGAAAGTATTGCAACGTCGCCTGTTCCGCCTAAGCCGCTGTGGCATGCCGTTACTATGGCAGACTCAACAGGATACATGTTCATTAGCTTTCCTACGAAGAAGCCTGACGATATCATAGCAAGTACAGTTGAAAGGCATATGGCGATGTATGCAGGCGTGATTGCCGCCACGATCTGGTTCCATGGCACGAACAGCACTCCGAGCCCTACCATGAGCGGGTATGTCAGGCTGCCCGATATAAATTTGTACATGTGGAACGCACCCTGCTCCATCTTTGCAGGCATCAGCTTGAACACCTTTATCAGGGCAGCTGTGAAGATCATGAGCACCGGTCCGGGGATCGGCACGAATTTGCTTGCAAGTCCCCCGAATATGAACAGGCAGCATGCGATAAGAAGCCCTGCTCCCATGAGCGAGAAATCTACAGGCTTATCTGACTTCTGTTCTTTGAGGACCTCCTGGTCGTCGTCTGTCTTGACCAGCATTCCGTTTCCGTTCAGTTCTGTCTTCTTTTCGCCAAGGCGCTTAAGAAGCGCTGCCGAGACTATTGCCACTATGTTTCCGAGCATCGCGGCAGGGATCATAAGGGCTATGAATTCTTCCTGTCCCTTGTTGAGTATCTCCGCGTATGACAGCGAAAGCGGAAGTATTCCTTCTCCTATTCCGCCGCCCATTATAGGCATTACGATGAAGAAGAATGTTTTGTAAGGTGTGTAGCCGAACAGCAATCCTACCGAGATGCCTGCAGCTATGGCTGCCATTGTTCCCACAACCAGCGGAGCGAACATTCTCATGAATCCCTGAACGAGGATCTTTCTGTTCATTCCCAGTATGCTGCCTGCAACCAGACATGAGATGTAAAGGTAAAGGAAGTTTGACTTTTTCATTATGCCTGTGATCGATTCAATTGCAGCCGGGTGAAGCAGGTTCATGCCAACCAGGAAGGAAGGAACGAATATTGCAAGTATGGCAGGTCCTCCGATGATCTTGAGAACAGGTATCTTGCTGCCAAGGTCGCCCAGGAATATACCCATGACCATAATTATTGCAAACCCGCCTATCATGTCAGCCGGAAGTTTTCCTAAATATGCAGCCGCGAACACAACGCTTGCCAGAACCAGGTACAGCGGCAGAGGAAGAACCCCCACTTTATAGTTTAAAACCTTTGAGAAAAAACTAGTTGACGATACTTCACGAGTTAATTGTGCCGTGTTATCCAAATCTAATACCCCCTAAATATATTTGTTAAGGCAATTATATTTGGAAACGTTTTAATAATATAGTATATTGAACTTTGTAAATAGTTTTGTAATTAAAGTAACCGAAAAACCGGCATGATAGCCGGTTTTTCGGTTAAATGTATTGTTTTATCTTTCTGATGTCAGCGTCCAGGCATCTGTACTTGTAGATGGGGCGCCCTACTGAACCGTACTCGATGTCCATGCTCAGGATCTCTATGTCTGCCAGGAATTCAATGTACTTCCGGATCGAAACCCTTGAGATGCCCACGGACGCCGAAAGCTCGTCCGTGGAGAAAGGCCTGTCGCCGAAATGCTTTATGGCCTCCCAGACCTTTTTAAGCGTTTTCCTGTCAAGCCCCTTTGGCAGCGGCCTCTCCTCCGGCGCCTGTTCTTTGTATGCGAACAGCCTGTCCAACTCCTCCTGGCTCAGCTCCTCCTTGTGCCTAATGAGCCTGTGTGTCTCCCTGTAGGCTGTAAGCGCCGCTCTGAAGCGCTCGAACTCAAAGGGCTTCACCAGGTAATCTACGGCACCCAGCTTCAGAGCTTTCTTTATGGTCTGCACATCCCTTGCCGCGGTCACCAGTATGACATCCGCTTCCTTATCGATCTCCCTTATCTGTGCAAGAAGCTCCAGGCCGTTTATTCCGGGAAGGAAAATGTCCAGAAGGATGAGGTCGACATCTTTCTCCTGCATCACCTTGAGAGCCTGGTCCCCCGTCTGAACCGCAGATACCAGCTCGAAGCCCTCTATCTGCTTGAGGTAGCGCCTGTTGAATTCCGCAACCATGGGGTCATCTTCAACTATCAAAACTTTTATCAAACCGACTCCTCCTTGCTGGTGTATGGTATGCGGACCAGAACCTGGGTCCCTTCGCCTGGCTTGGAGAAAAGTTCTATCTCCCCTCCCAGGGATTCTACGCTCTGCTTAACCAGATAGAGCCCGATCCCGCGCCCATCGCCCTTTGTTGAATATCCTTTTTCAAAAATATGACTGCGGACCTCGTCCGGAATCCCCTTCCCGCTGTCGCTCACTTCCATGTTCAGCCACCCGGCCTCATGCTGGAAATCGACGTCCACCACCTTGCTGTCTGAAGCCTCAACTGCGTCCATTGCATTGTCAATAAGATTGCCTACGATGGTTACCACCTTGTGGCTCGTCTCCGCGTACCCGGATTCCGGCAGGTATGCCTCCGCGTCAAGGCTTATCTCTATGTTTTCTTCCCTCGCATTGCTTATCTTACCGATAATGAATCCAGCCACGACAGGATCCTTTATGCGGCGCAGGACGAAGCCAACCTCCTCCTGGTAGCTGCTGGTTATCCTGCTGATATATGATGACAGTTCATCGAAGCTGCCCATCTGCACCATTCCCAGAATCACATGAAGCTTGTTCATGAATTCATGGGTCTGCGCCCTGAGCGCCTCGGCGTAGAGTTTAACCCCTGTAAGCTGCTCGGCAAGGAGCTTGATCTCCGTTTTGTCGCGGAAGGTCGCAATGACCCCCACGACCTCTCCGTTGACCCTGACCGGTATACGGTTGGTGAGAAGCACTATGCCGTTCAGGTCCTGCTGCTGATCCAGTTCAGCATTTCCTGTTTCGAGCACGTGCATCATTCCAGTATTTGGTATGGTGTCCTCTACCTTTTTTCCTACGGGGTTTTCCTTGATTCCGGCCCTGCTGAAAAGCTTGCCCGCTTCGGCGTTTACCAGCGTAACGTTATGCTCCCTGTCCACCGCCAGTATACCTTCCCTTACGGACTCAAGCATGGCGTTACGCTCCTCCAGGAGCTTGGCTATGGAGTGAGGCTCAAGTCCGAACAGCGTCTTCTTGACGTTTTCTGCCAGGAGCATGGCTCCTATCACCCCTAAGACAAGACCCAACACGATGCATACGTAGATCACCTCTTTGCTCTGCGAGACTGCATTCTTAACATCACCCATAAGCACTCCCACTGAGACCGCCCCTAGCTGAGTCCCGTCTTCGGAATATATCGGGGTGAAGAATCTGAGGGAAGGGCCCAGCGTTCCTTCCGCGGTGGAAATATATTCGTTTCCCTTCAGAGCCTCCTTCTCGTCACCTCCGACAAAAGGCTGCCCCAATTTCCCGGGATCCGGATGGGACTTCCTTGTCCCGTCCATGTCCATCACGACAATGAACTCCACATCAGTGATTCCCTGGATTTCGGCTGCATAGCTCTGGATCAGGCTCTCATCCGCTTTCCCGGAGAGCGCGTCTATAACCAGCGGCGAGCGGGCGACTATGTGCCCGATGTCAGTAGCCTTCTCCTCTATTTGATTTTGCGTGTTTTCAGCAATTCTTTGGCTGATGATGAAATCTGTGACAAACAGCGCCATCGCCACAACGGCGCAGACCAGTATAGTTATCCTGGTCTGCAGTCGCATATAGGGTTTCTTGAATTTCAAAACGATTACCTCCGTAAAGTCCTAGTCCGAGACAGCCCTTTTCATGACTGCAACTACCACCTTCGTCTCTCCGTAGAACATGTTTGTGTCAAAGCAGCTCACCAGCTCCCATCCCTGCTGCCCTAGAATGTTAATCCGGTCGTTGAAGCTTTCGGTGTTAAGCTTTCCGCCGCCGAATCCGGTAGTTTCGAAAGCGACAGTATTGTATTCCCACTTTGTCATGATATCTCCTCCTTTTATTCCCTATTTTTGTCCAGCCAAATCCTGTATTTGTCAAGTTCGCTTTTGACCTGCTTTATGATAAGTCCAAGCACAGCCGCATCGTCGATGAATCCGGCCATGGGTATGATGTCAGGTATCGAGTCTATCGGGGCAACGAAATAGAGCAACCCGATTATTATTGCGATGAGTGAACCATATTGAATATCCCTGTACCTGCCCTTTCCGTAATCCCTGACCAGACCGAAAATCAGCTTCAGGCTTCCACCCAGTTCAGCTATCGGGCCTATGCCGGAAGATTTTTTCATGGCTTCGTCCACCAGCTTCTGCGCCTTCCTCGAGTCGCTTGCATAGTCTCTGGCTTTCTCGCCGAACCTTTTCTTCAGGTGTTCAAAATCAATGTTCATCTTGACCCCTCCTTTTGCAGTTATTCATCCTGACTTCATTTTATCACCATATTTTATGCCCGCATACAAAAATATCCCTCAGAAGATTTTTCTGAGGGATATTTTAGCGCTTCTTTACGATTTCAATGCCTCGTCAGCATGGTAAGAGCTTCTCACAAGCGGGCCGGATTTCACAAAAGTAAATCCCATTTCATATGCTATATTTTTGTATTCCTCAAAAACATCCGGATGGATATACTCTATGACTGCATGGTGCTCCTTTGAAGGGGCCAGGTACTGGCCGATAGTGAGTATCTCGCATCCGACTTCCCTGAGATCCCTGAACACCTGGATCATATCCTCTTTAGTTTCACCCAGGCCCACCATGATACCCGTCTTCGACATTATGGACGGATACAGAAGCTTGATGTTTTTAATGACCTCCAGTGATGTCCTGTAGTCGGACTGCGGGCAGACTTCATTGTACAGCCGCGGGACTGTTTCGACATTGTGGCTTATGACAGCCGGGGCTGCATCTCCGACAGTCTTTAGTGCCTCGACGTTCCCTTTGAAATCGGGGATCAATACTTCAACAGATGTCTGCGGGCTCACTTCCTTTATTTTGCCGATGACCTGCGCGAAATGTTCTGAGCCGCCGTCATCAAGGTCATCTCTAGTTACCGATGTTACGACTACGTACTTGAGGCCAAGCGTAGCTACAGCTTTGGCTACATTTTCCGGTTCACCCGCATCTACAGTTTCAGGCCTTCCGCAGGTTACATTGCAGAACCTGCAGTTTCTGGTGCAGTTGCTCCCCAGTATCATAAAGGTTGCTGTCTTTTTGCCGAAGCATTCTATCTTGTTTGGGCAGTTCGCTTCGTCGCATACAGTGTTAAGCGAGAACTGTGCGATTATGTTTTTTGTGTAACTGAGGCTTTGTCCTTTGCTCAGCTTCACCTTGAGCCAATCCGGTTTCCTTTGTGTGTTCATATTGATACCCCCTGATTTAATATCTCTTCAAGTTCAACCATTCTGCAGTTCTCATAGGAGAAAAGGCTGCAGAAATACCTTATTATCGATTCGCATTCAGCGCCCACATCCGGGAATTCTTTACCCGAAAGCTTCTGAAGGGATGTTACCCCTTTGTCTTTGATGCCGCAGGGCACTATATAATTGAAGTGTTCAAGGTTCGTGCTGACATTGTAGGCGAAGCCGTGCATGGTGACATGCCTTTTCACGGCAAGGCCGATGGCAACAATTTTATCACCCTTGACCCATACGCCTGTATGATGTTCGTCCCTCCCGGCAGCGATGCTGTGCTTTTCTCCAAGCAGCCTTATGAAAAGCTCCTCGATCGTATCGACAAATTTTTTGACGCCCATTTCTTTCAATCTGAGGTTGATGATGGGGTAGCCCACGATCTGACCGTATCCGTGATATGTCACATCACCACCCCTGTTTATGCTGTGGACGCTTATCCCGTTATCCTTCAGGCATTCCTCGGAGGCTGTGATGTTCGATTTTTCTGCATTTTTCCCTAATGTTATGACAGGATCATGCTCAACCAGTATCAGCGTGTCTCCGATTTCCCCCCGCTGCCTTTTCTCAAGAAGCTCATTCTGAATCCTCAGCGTCTCGCCGTATTCATGCCTTCCGAGCAGCAAAACATTCAAGTCCATTTTCGCATCCCCCTTAGTTTAAATAGAAATAAAGAAAAGGAACATAAGTGCATAGCTATTATAGCTGCCTTTATGTTCCTCTGTATTTTTACCTGAGAGCTTCAGCATTGAAAATGCATTTCTCCTTCGGTGCCGCATAAACGGTCTCTCCAAAGTTCCATCAAATAGCGATCCTTTTGCCTGATAGTTTCTATAAAAATCGGTATTTTTATATTGCTTCTTCGGCTATCCTGAGGATATCTCACGCTATCATCAACTGGTATTCAATTGTTTTTAATTATACAGCAATGTTTGCAATATTTCAACAAATGATATTTATTTAACTATTACCAAGCGACGCCTTTATGAATCCGACGAACAGCGGATGCGGGTTGTTAGGCCTGCTCTTCAGCTCGGGATGGAACTGCGTTGCGACAAACCACTTGTTTGAAGGTATCTCCACGATCTCGACAAGGAGCTTGTTCGGATTGATCCCCGAGAAAACCATGCCCTTCTCACTGAAATATTTCATGAAGCTGTTGTTGAACTCGTATCTGTGCCTGTGCCTTTCGTAGATCAGCTCCTTGCCGTATGCCTCCCCGGCAAACGTGTTCTCCTTGAGCTGTGCAGGGTAGAGCCCGAGCCTCATCGTCCCTCCCAGTCCTTCTATGTCCTTCTGGTCCGGCATCAGATCGATCACAGGATTTGCTGTATACGGGTTGATCTCCGTGGTGTGGGCATCCTCCATGCCGAGCACGTTTCTGGCAAACTCGACGACTGCCATCTGCATGCCCAGGCATATCCCGAGGAAAGGTATGTCGTTCGTCCTTGCATAATTTACGGCTAGTATCTTACCCTCGATACCCCTCGTTCCGAACCCTCCCGGCACAAGGATGCCGTCTGCATCCGCAAGCTGCTCAGCGATGTTCCCACTGCTGAGATGCATGGCGTTAACCCATTTGATTTCGACTTCCGCATCATTGGCAAGGCCCCCGTGCGACAGCGCCTCGACAACAGAAAGGTAGGCATCATGCAGCTCCACGTACTTGCCAACCAGCGCAATCTTAACGTGCTTGTTAAGATTCTTCATCCTGCGTACCATGTCCTCCCACTTGCTGTTATCCACATAGCCGCATTCCAGCTTAAGCTTCTCGCACACAAGGGAGTCAAGCCCCTCCTCATGCAGCATGAGCGGAACTTCGTAGAGGGTATCCGCATCAAGGTTCTGTATGACAGCCTTTCCCTCAACGTTGCAGAACAAGCCGATCTTGTCCCTGAGGTCCTTCGAAATGTATTTCTCGGACCTGCAAACAATGATATCCGGCTGTATTCCGATGCTCCTCAGCTCCTTCACCGAATGCTGTGTAGGCTTTGTCTTCAGCTCGCCGGCTTTTCCCAGGTATGGTACCAGCGTAACGTGGATGAAAAGAACGTTCTCTCCTCCCACATCATATTTGATCTGCCTTATGGCTTCCAGGAACGGCAGCGACTCTATGTCGCCTACTGTGCCTCCGATTTCCGTTATGACCACATCCACATCTCTCTCCCTGGAGACGCGGAAAATCCTGTCCTTTATTTCATTAGTGATGTGGGGTATTACCTGGACCGTGCCCCCCAGGTAGTCTCCCTTTCGCTCCTTGCTTATCACGCTCCAGTAAACTTTTCCGGTGGTGACGTTGCTGTTCTGTGAGAGGTTTTCGTCAATGAACCTTTCATAATGCCCCAGGTCAAGATCAGTCTCAGAGCCGTCGTCGGTGACAAAAACCTCGCCGTGCTGGTACGGGCTCATGGTGCCCGGATCTATGTTCAGATATGGATCGAATTTCTGGATTGAGACGCTCAGTCCCCTGTTCTTAAGAAGCCTTCCCAGCGATGCTGCCGTGATTCCTTTGCCCAGCGAGGATACGACTCCCCCAGTAACGAAAATATATTTTGTGCTTTTCATGAATTTTCCTCCCGATAATATATTTTTTCACTTTTGTGTTGACAACTTGTATAAATTTGATATAATAATAATTACCCTCTAATATAATGGGGTATCTGTTTATAAAAACACTAATAAAGATAATAATAGCACAATATTCCTATGTGTGCTATCATTGTCTTTTTTTATTTTTTTGCATTCATGACAATCTTCTCCGCCATACTCTTCCTGCCTGGCTTATCCGTATTTTTTTATAATCTTTTCAGCTACCACGTCAATGGAGATGCACATATCCATGCTTTTCTTCCTCAGGTACCCGTATGCCTCGTCCTCGGATATATTGAGCATCTTCATCACGATCCCCTTCGCCCTGTCCAGCTTCTTTCTGTTCTTAAGCGAAGTTTCCAGCTGCTCGATCTTGGTCTTCAGCTCGTTCAGTCTGTTAACGTTGTTTATGCTGAATTCCACGGTCTGGAAAAGCTGCTCAAGGTTCAAGGGCTTTACTACGTATGCATATATGTTCATGGTTTTCAGCCAGTCATAGAAAAAGTTGTCAAGCTTGTTTGTTATGAAAATTACGTTTGATATCTTATCGTCCTCTATAATCCTCGCAGTCTTGTAAGCATTGCCGCCGACCAGGTTGACATCCATGATGACCAGGTGGGGCATTATGCTTCTGCTGACTCTCAGCGCACTGCTGCTGTCTGCAGCGGTATGAACCAGGTACCCCTTCTTCTTCAGGAAGCCGCAAATAATCTCTCTGCTCTTGCTGTCACTGTCAGCAACAACTATCTTACAGGTATTCATCTTTTAATATTTCCTCAGATACCTGTCGAGTTCCCACTGGGACACATACTTGGAATATTCCTTCCATTCATACTGGGCAGCTGATACCACCCTTCTGTAGACATGTTCCCCTAGCGATGATTTGATTATCTCGTTCTTGGCGAGTTCCTGAAGGGCCTGATACAGGTTGATCGGAAGTCTGTCTATCGCTCTCTCCTCGATCTCCTCCGCACCCATTTCATATATGTTGCTGGTGACCTGCTCCGGAGGGTCGATCTTGTTCACTATGCCGTCAAGCCCCGCCTTCAGGGTTGCCGCCAACGCCAGATATGGGTTTGCAGACGGATCCGGGCTTCTCAGCTCTATCCTTGTGGCTTCCCCTCTTTCCGCAGGTATCCTGATCAGCGGGCTTCTATTGCTGGCTGACCATGCGATCAGCACGGGAGCCTCATAGCCCGGCACCAGCCTTTTGTATGAGTTAACTGTCGGATTCGTCAGGACTGTGTACGCTCTGGCGTGCTTCATCAGTCCGCCCAGGAAATGGTACGCCGTCTCGGAAAGCTTAAGCTCCTCCTCCTGGTCGTTGAATACATTCTTGCCCTCCAGATCCGCAAGGGACATGTTGAGGTGCATGCCGGAGCCGTTCACCCCGATTTTAGGTTTAGGCATAAATGTTGCATGGAGCCCGTTCCTCTGCGCTATTATCCTGACTACCATTTTAAAGGTCATTATATTGTCCGCTGTTTTAAGCGCATCATCATATTCGAAATCTATCTCGTGCTGTCCGGGAGCGCCTTCATGATGTGACGCTTCAATTCTGAACCCCATCTCCTTCAGTGCCACTATCATCTGATTCCGGGCATCTCCCCCAAGATCCACGGGCGCCAGGTCGAAATACCCTGCATCGTCGTGGGTTTCCAGTGACGGATTCCCCTTTTCATCAGTGTTGAAGAGGAAGAACTCGCATTCAGGACCGACCATCAGCTTGTAACCCATTTCTTCCGCTTCCTTCAGCATTTTCTTCAGCGTGTTCCTTGGGCAGCCTTCAAACGGCGTCCCGTCCATATTGTACACGTCGCATATGAGCCTTGCTTCCTTGTGGAAATTCGTCCAAGGGAAAACTGCAAACGTGGACAGATCCGGGATAAGGTACATGTCGGATTCTTCAATTCTGACAAAGCCGTCGATTGAAGAGCCGTCAAACATTATCTTGTTGTCGAGAGCCTTCTCCAGCTGTTCAACAGTTATTGTGACATCTTTCATTATGCCCACAATATCCGTAAACTGGAGGTGTATGAATTCAACTTCCAGTTCCTCTACTTTCCTTAAGAGTTCTTCCTTATTCTTCTGATAGTTCATTTTTTCTACCTTCCTCTAAACACAAATTCTGTTTTTATACCTGAGAGCGTCTATACCCTCTGCACCGTTGCTTATCCTTATGACATTGGCAACATCGTATACGAATATCTTCCCGTCACCCGCTTCCCCGGTGCAGAGCACTTTCCTGGCAGTCCGGATAACAGCGTCCATATCTGTTTCGCAGACCACGATCACAACCTTCAGCTTATGCAGCAGGTTGGTGTGAACGGTATTGCCCCTGTAGTATTCCATGCGCCCCTTCTGCATACCGCAGCCCAATACTTTTGAAACCGTCATGCCGGTTATCCCGATTTCATGCAGAGATTCGCGCAGATCCTCAAATTTCCCCGGAGAAATAATAATATCAATTTTTTTAATCTTGTCGCTCATCGATATTCCCCCTAATTATCCGCTTATTCAGATAATTATACCATATCCCCGGGAAAATAATTTTAGATGTCTATCAAATTTTTTGTATATGCCGAGTAGATTTCCCTCAGTTCCTTGATCTTGTCGTCGAGCTCGAGCTGGAGTTCCGACACGGTGTTGTAGTCCCCTGCTTCCGTAGCGTCCTTTATCCTGGTGAACAGGCTCTTTGTTGAATAGGTGTCCTTCATCAGGTAGAGTCTCAGCTCGCTTATTTTCATCCAGTTTGCAACGTCTAGATCAAGCGCCTTGTCAGCCTTGTGGAGCATCTTATAGCTCCTGATCTCGTCGGAGTAGGTGTTGATTATCCTGTTGTTGATCTCCACCAGCCATTTCTTCATGGTCGCCATCCTGAAGCTTTCGATCAGCTTGTCTGTCAGGACGTCGCCTTCCTTGAGCACGGCCGCCTTATCGGGGTACTTGTCAAATGCGCTCAGGTTTTCGTATACAGTGGCAGGAGCCTTTCCGAAAAACGCCGCCCTTTCGTCGTCAGTGTAGTCCTCGAACACGTCCTCCTCGCTCCTGTAAGCTCTTCCTTTTTCGAGGTAATCAGCTTCGGCGCCAGGTTTCTTAGAAAGCTCGACAAGAAGCTCGTCCTCTGTCTTGCCGTTTCCTATCGCGTATTTCATTCCGTCTGCCATTGCCATGAACAGCGCAGCCACAGCCAGGTAAGTATTTGTGTGCGGGTTCGGAGCTCTCAGCTCGAACCTTGTTGCAAGCGGGTTGTTTACATCCCTGATCAGTCCGGCCAGGATGGTCCTGTTTCTTGAAGGGACGTCAACTGTGTGGCCAAGCGAGGTTACAATGCAGACCGGAGCTTCGAATCCAGGCTTGAGCCTTCTGAGCGAGTCGTTTGTCGATGACACAAACGGATTGATCACTTCGTAGTTCTTAAGGACTCCCATTATTGAAGCGTAGCCGAATATGCTCATGTAGTGGCTCTTCGTCGGAGCGAACAGGTTTATCCTCTTGCCGTTCTTCAGCTTGAGGGCAATGCTGAAATGGGTGTGCTCCCCGCTTCCCGCAACTCCGTCGATCGGTTTTGCAAGGAACGTGACGTCGAGCCCGTTCCTTCTGAAGGTCTCGTGCACGATCGCCTTTGCAAGCATCTCGTTGTCTGCCGACTGGACGCTTGTGGAGTATTTCCAGTCAACCTCCAGCTGCTCCATGACATGTGTATAGTTACCTGACTGGTCAAGCTTGGCTTTGACTCCGCCGACCTCCTTGTGTCCCATTTCGGGCTCGAGCCCGTATGCTTCCATAGCTGTGAGCGTCTGCTCGAGCGCGGTCCTCACAGCTCCCTTGGTCCTTGTCCAGTACTGCTCCTGCAGAACCTGCGAGGTTGAAAGCTCTTCGACTTCTGTCTTGTCGTTCGGGGTTTTTACCCAGAACTCAAGCTCGGTTGCGACGGTGTCAACAATTTCGTCTATCTCATCGTACTTGACGCCGATGGAAGCCAGCGCTTCAGGGTGCTTCTCGAACAGGTCCCAGAGAGTATCCTTCAGGTATTCCACCGAATTCTTGAGTATGCATCTTGAGTCTACTGCATCGCCGTCATGTCTTAGGAAGCATGGCATCCTCAGGGTTCCAACAGGCTTGTTTGTCTCAGGGTCGATGTTCTCATAGTTGTAGTCGATAATCCAGTCAACGTCAGCATCGACGATCATGTCGACCTTGGCATTGTTGATTGTTGCGATACCAGGCAGCACGACCGATGAGCCGTCTGTCTGAACGCCTCCTTTCAGGAAACCCTGGACGTCGTCCAGGAATATTTTAACCGGGATCTTTTCATCAGTGTTGTTTCCCGACAGGTCCACACCTACAAGAGAAACAAATCTGATTTCAGGATGCTCCAGCAGGCATTTTTTCAAGTAGTCCTCTGAATGGCTTTCTTTTGGCAGAACATAGATCAAGTCTTTGTACATAATTAACCTCCTAAGTTATGAATTACAAACAAAAAAACGTCTGGAAATAGAGGAAGTGAAACTTCCTTATTTCAGACGCCGTTGCCTGCAATTCGTATTCTTTTTGCTGTTTTCATCTGTTTACATTGTAAATCATTTTATTTAATAGTTCAATACCCCTGGACAAGCTGAAAACGTTACCGAACAAAAATATTTTTTATTTGTCATACTGGAGAGCATCCCTGCCCTCCGCCCCGTTGCTTATGCGGATTACGTTAACCACATCATAAATGAATATCTTTCCGTCACCCATCTCCCCAGTGTGGAGGACCTTCATGGCAGCATCCACTACCGCCTGGACCGGAACCTCGCAGACAACTATCTCGACCTTGACCTTCTGCAGCAGGTTGATTTCAACTTCTCGTCCCCTGTAGAACTCCCTGTGTCCCTTCTGCACCCCGCAGCCCAGGACGTTCGATACGGTCATGCCGGATATGCCTATCTGGCTAAGCGCCTCCTTAAGCTCCTCGAACTTGCTCGGGGATGTAAGGATATCTATTTTTGTAAGCTTTATTTCATTCATTACTGCTCCTCCTCTCCTTCATTATAAGATTAGGCATTCAGCCCGTTGTAAGCTTCCTCGCCGTGCTGCGCGATATCCAGTCCTTCCCGCTCTTCCTCGACGCTGACCCTTATCTTTATCACCTTGTCGATGATCTTGAGTATCACGAAGGTCATCAGCGCAGAATACGCTACGGTTACGACGATGGCCACAAGCTGGATAAGCACGAGCTTGGGGTTTCCGTGGAGAAGCCCGTCGGCACCTGCCGGGTTTATCGCCTTCGAAGCGAATATGCCTGTTGCGATACCGCCCCAAATACCGCCTATGCCGTGGCAGCCGAATGCGTCAAGCGCGTCGTCGTATTTGAACTTCGCCTTGATGACAGTTACCGCAAAGAAGCTTATGGCTCCTCCTACGGCTCCGATAGCCAGTGATGCCATAGGGCTGACAAAGCCTGCCGCCGGCGTTATGTTTACGAGTCCCACCACTATGCCTGTACCTATGCCTAGGCATGTTATCTTGCCTCTGTGGATCAGTTCGCATATCGCCCACGATACTGCAGCAGCCGCTGCTGCGGTGTTTGTCGTGATGAATGCGTTGAGCGCCACGCTGTTGACCCCGAGAGCGCTTCCGGCGTTGAATCCGAACCATCCGAACCAGAGAAGCCCTGCTCCAAGAAGTGTGAGCGGCACGTTGTGAGGTGTTATGGTTTCAAGCTTTCTTCTCTTGCCAAGCATTATCGCTGCAACAAGGGCTGAAACACCGGAGCTGATGTGCACCACATCCCCTCCCGCGAAGTCGAGTGCACCCATGGTTCTGAGCCAGCCTCCGACTCCCCATACCCAGTGCGCTATGGGGTCGTAGACCAGCGTAGCCCACGCCAGGACGAATATCGAGAACGCCAGGAAGTTCATCCTCTCGACAAGAGCTCCGGAAATGAGTGCCGGTGTTATGATCGCAAACATGAGCTGGAAAAGCATGAACAGCTGCGCGGGAAGGTTTGCCGCATAGTCCGGATTAGGATCGTATCCCACCCCGTTCAGTCCCAGCCACTGCAGGCTGCCTATTATCCCCCCGGTATCTTTTCCAAAGCACAACGTGTACCCGATAAGTATCCATTGTATTGAAATCAAAACCATGGCGGCGTAGCTCTTGGCCGTGGTATTGAGGACGTTCTTCCTTCTGACCATGCCCCCATAAAAAAGCGCCAGACCCGGTGTCATAAGCATGACCAGTGCCGTTGAAAAAATCATAAAACTAGTGTCCGCCAAATTGATACTACCCATAATAATTCCTCCTTTTATACTGCGTTTATATAAAAAGACGCCGTTGCCTTTTTTATCACGTCGGGTAAATAAAAAACGCCCGGAGATACAGGAAGATTATCTTCCGTACCCCAGACGTCGTTGCCCGCTTTTATTCTGTTTTGTTTTCATCTGTTTACATTGTAAATCATCCTGCATAATAATTCAATACCCCTGAAGAAGCTGAAAACGTTATATTCGAAATATTTTTGAAATATTTTTCTGAACGTTCGGATTATCAAAAACTGCGCGCTTTACAATGCTCGAATAAAAACCTATGATATAGACATATAGAGTTTACAAATAATTTGATAGAGGTGATCGGAATGCCTGAAATGAAGAAGATGCCAGTGCTGTTCGTGGGCCACGGAAACCCTATGAACGCCATCGAGGACAACGAATACTCGAGAGGCTGGATCGAGATAGCCAGGAAGATACCTAAGCCGGAGGCGATCCTTTCTATTTCTGCACACTGGTACACGAAGGTTACAAAGGTTTCGGACGCTGCCAAACCTGAGACCGTGTATGACATTTACGGTTTCCCTGACGAGCTTTACCAGGTTGCATACAACGCGCCCGGCGCGCCTGAGCTTGCCCGCCAGCTAAAAGGAATGATCAGCTCCGAAGTGGAGCTGGACAATTCCTGGGGAATAGACCACGGCACCTGGTCCGTGCTTCGCAGGATGTACCCGGAGGCTGACATACCTGTCCTGCAGCTCAGCGTCGACAGCCTCACCAGCTTCGATGCGCATTTCAGGATCGGAAGGGAGATATCCTCCCTCAGGGAGAAGGGCGTCCTTATTATGGGAAGCGGCAACATAGTCCACAACCTTTCAATGGCTAAGTGGGGCATGGATTCTGGGTTTCAATGGGCCGACGAGTTCGACGCATTCATCAGGGACCGCATAAAAGCTCGCAAGTTCGAGGATGTCATAAACTACGGGAATGCAGGAAAGTCTTCCGAGATGGCCTTCTTCACCCCCGAGCACTACTATCCCCTGCTATACGTCCTGGGAGCATCCAGGTATGACGATAGGATAACAATCTTCAACGAATCACGAACGATGGGCTCCATATCAATGACATCGTACCTTTTTGAATAGGGAACTTCTATAAGACAAAAGCGCATATCGACCGATACGCGCTTGTTGTTTTTTATGACTGCTCCCCGAATACCGCGAGGTAATCTTTCTGGAACTTTTCGATGCCCTGGTCGGTCAGCGGATGCTTTGTCATTGCTTCGATAACCGGCCAAGGAAGTGTCGCTATATCTGCACCAGCCAGGGCGCAGTCAGTCACGTGAATGGGATTTCGGATGCTAGCCGCAATTATTTCCGTATCGATGTCAGCATAATTCGAGAACATCTCAGAGATCGATCTGACGAGGTCTATGCCGGGAACTGATATGTCGTCAAGACGTCCCAGAAACGGCGATACAAAGCTTGCACCAGCCCTTGCCGCCAGCAGCGCCTGTGCTGCAGTGAATATGAGCGTGACGTTGACTTTTATGCCTTCATCTGAAAGCATCTTCGTAGCCTTCAGCCCATCTTTTGTCATCGGGATTTTTACAACCACGTTAGGATGGATCGCTGCGATATCCCTTCCCTGCTCTACCATTGCCTTAGCGTCTGATATGGTGGCTTTGACCTCGCAGCTTATAGGACCGTCTACGATTTCAGCGATTTCGGCTATAACCTCGCTGTAGTCCCTGCCTTCCCTTGCGATTAGGGACGGGTTTGTAGTTACTCCGCTTATTACTCCCATCTCATTTGCTTCGATTATTTCCTTGATGTTCGCTGTGTCGATAAAAAGTTTCATTTCGTATTCCCCTTTCAGATAATCTGTTTTTTTATGCCGTTCCCCTAATTATCAGGTCGGGCTCAAAGTATACCTGTTTTTCATCGATTGCTTTACCGTTTACAATATTTATAAGCAGTTCGCAGGCGCATTTCCCCATCTCATAGATAGGCTGGCTTACGGTTGTAAGCTCGGGCTCCATGAACTCCGACATTTCGATGTTATCATATCCGATGACGCTAATGTCCTGAGGGATTTTGTATCCTTTTTTTATTAAAACCTTAATGCCTCCGAATGCCATTATGTCATTACTGAATATTATTGAATCAACTTTTTCTTTCAGCTGAAGGATTTTTTTCGTTGTTTCGATTCCGCCTTCTATCGTGAATTCATTCTCAAAAATGAGCTTTTCGTCAAACAGCGCGTATTTCTTCATCGTCTCCGTGTATCCCTCTAACCTTTGCGTGGAGATTTCTACCGAATGAGGTCCCCTGACAAAAGCTATTTTTTTCTTTCCCCTGCCGACAAGGTAATCGACTGCTTTTGTTATGCCCAGCTTGTTCATGCAATAGACTCCATAATACTTCTCAAAGCCTTCAACATATCTGTCGACCAGAACAAACGGGACGTTATTGTTTATCAGTATCTGGAGGTTCTCATTGCTTTTTCCTCCGGGGATAAAGACAACCCCATCCACCAGCTTGCTGATGAGCAGCTTGACATATTTGTTTTCCTTGTTGAGTTCATTATCGGAATTGCAGAAGATCACGTTGTAGCCAAGGTTGCTTGCGACGTCTTCGATCGCCCTTGCCATTTCTGAAAAAAACGGGTTTGTTATATCAGGAATTATAATCCCTATCGTCTCGGTTTTTTTCGTGCTGAGGCTCCTTGCCAAAGAATTCGGTATATAGTTCAGCTCATTTGCAATCTGCAGAATTCTGTTTCTGGTATCGCTGCTGATATTTTCATCCCTTTTGTTTAACACCATCGATACTGTTGCTTTTGATACCCCAGCTTTCGTTGCAATATCCAACATAGTAACTTTTTTCATACGTACCTCTCAAAATCAGTTTTATTTATTCTATCATACTAAAACGCTTTAGCATAGCAACGCATAAATCAAACTAAATGAGCTGCCGCTCATCTAACGGCGAGTTAGTTGTGCAGCAGCTCTCACTGTAATTTTATTATTTGGTTATTAATTTCAGGTCAACTGGTATGGATGCCGGAACTGTTTCATTGTTTATGATTTTTACAGCGTTTTGTACTGCAAGGCTTCCCATCAGGTCTGGCTGCTGAGCGATTGTCGCTGCCATAGTTCCTTCCTGAACTGCTTTCTGAGCATCTGCTCCGCCGTCGATTCCAACAACTAAAACATTCTTTCCTGCCAATGCGTTTATTGCTCCAAGAGCCATTTCATCATTGTGTGCGAATACTGCATCGAACTCAGGAGTTGACTGCATTATGTTCTGCATAACATCAAGGCCCTTCTGTCTGTCAAAGTTTGCCGACTGGCTTGCAACTATTTTCATGTCAGGGAGAGTTGCGATAAAGTCAGCAAAGCCCTTGCCTCTGTCATTTGTTGCTGAAGCGCCAGGAGTTCCCTGAATCTCAACAATGTTTCCTTTGTTTCCGAGTTTCTGAGCCAGGAATTCTGCAGCCATTTTTCCTGCAGTTACGTTGTCCGAAGCGATGTAGCAAGCTACGGTTCCGCTGTTGGCTTTCCTGTCAACTGTTATAACAGGGATCTTGCTGTCGTTCGCAACTTTTATTGCATTGCCGACCGCGTCGCTGTCTGTAGGGTTGATGATCAGTACTGAAACGCCCTGCTGGATCAAATCTTCAACGTTTGATCTTTCCTTGGCCGCATCGTTGCCGGAGTCCGCTACTATCAGAGTGTAGCCAGCCTCGTCAGCCGCCTTCTGGGCTCCCTCTTTCATAGAAACGAAGAAAGGATTGTTGAGGGTTGACAGGACCAGACCCACCTTTTTCTTTGAGTCGGTTTCTGAAGTTGATTTGCTTCCGCAGCCGGTCAGGCCAGCAAGCAGCATAGCGCCTGTGAGCGCCAACGCCATGAGTTTCAAGTGTTTCTTTTTCATTGAAATGTCCCCCTTGTAATTTGTTTTTTTATTTTTCCTTCTTGTCCAAAAGGACTGCCAGAAGGATTACTAAACCTTTTACTATGGCCTGATAGAATGGAGAAACGCCCATCAGGTTCAATCCGTTGTTCAGCACTCCGATTATAAGCGCCCCGATTATCGTACCGGTAACCTTGCCTTCTCCGCCTGCCAGGCTTGTTCCTCCCAGAACGACTGCCGCGATCGCATCGAGCTCAAATCCTACACCTGCATTCGGAGACGCGGATCCGATTCTGCTTGTCACTATTATTCCCGCAATAGCCGCAGTAACGCCGGATATGACATAAACCAGGCTTTTTATCCTGTTAGTGCTTATGCCCGAAAGCCTTGCCGAATCCTCGTTGCCCCCGAGAGCATAAATATATCTTCCGAACCTTGTCTGGTTCAAAGCATACCATGCTATCAGCAATACAATGATTATGAAGAATATCGGCAAAGGCACTCCGAATATCGAACTGTTGCCGATGAAGGATATGTTGTTTCCCAGGCCTGAAATCGGATTTCCTCCTGTATAAACATATGTCACTCCCCTGAATATTGTCATCGTCGCCAGCGTCACAATAAACGCCTGAACTTTGCCTTTTGATACCAGAAGCCCGTTTACGAGGCCTATGGCTGCTCCCAGCATTATGGCAGCAATTACGCCCGGCAAGATATTTCCTCCCGTTTTAGCAAAGGTTGCCAGAACAGCTCCTGTTATTGCCAGCACCGATCCCACAGAAAGGTCTATGCCGCCTGTCAGGATTACGAACGACATGCCTATCGCGAGTATCGCATTAACAGATACCTGGGTGAGCACGTTCAGAATGTTCGATACTGTCAGGAACCTCGGCGATATCAACGCGATTATTATGCATAGAGTCAATAATCCGATTAAAGAAATATATTTAAGTAAAAAGTTCTTAAAATTAATTACCATTTTGTGTCTCCTTAAGATATCTAAATTTCTTTGTTTTCAATTCCGACGGCAAATTTCATTATGTTTTCCTGATTTGCGTCTTCCCTATTAAGTTCTCCAGTTACTATCCCTTCATGCATAACGATCACCCTGTCGCTTATTCCCACTATTTCAGGCATATCCGAAGAAATCAGTATTATCGCTTTTCCCGTTTTCTTGAGTTCATTCAACACGTCATATATTTCCTTTTTTGCTCCTACGTCAATACCCTTGGTAGGCTCATCCACAATCAATACCTTAGGAGAAAGCATAATCCATTTTGCAATAATCACCTTCTGCTGGTTGCCGCCGCTGAGATGCTTTATCTTCTGGCCAGACCCCGTGGTTTTGATTGATAGCTTTTTGATGTATTCGGAAACAAGTTTGTTTTCTTCCTTTTTGTTCAGCCTGAAAGCAGCCTGCTCCAAATTCTTCAAATTGGATAAGGTCATGTTTTCCCCGACCGACATGCCAAGGACGAGCCCCTCTTTTTTTCTGTCTTCAGAAAGGTAAGCCAAGCCATATTTGATAGCATCTTTAGGAGAATTTATATCTACTTTTTCGCCGTCAACGAAAATGTTTCCGGATGTTTTTTTATGTTCGCCGAATATGATCTTAGCCGTTTCAGTTCTTCCCGAACCCATAAGCCCTGAAAGCCCCACTATCTCGCCGCCTTTTACTTCAAAGGAGACATTCTTAACCTTGTCTTTCCAGCATAGATTTTCAACTTTAAGAACCGCTTTGCCGGTTTCTTCTTTCCTGTAAGGGAATTGTTCCTCCAGTTCCCTTCCGACCATCATAGTAATCAGCTGGTCTTTGGTAACGTCCGAAACTTTGGCGCTTCCTATGAGTTTGCCATCCCTCAGCACGGTGACATCGTCGCAGATCCGGAATATTTCATCGAGCCTGTGGGAAATATAGATTATTGCAATGCCTTCGGATTTCAGCTTTTCGATTACGGCAAAAAGTTTTTCAGTTTCCACATCTGTAAGAGCAGTTGTCGGCTCGTCCATGATTATTATTTTCGAGTGCTTTGAAACTGCTTTGATGATTTCAATAAGCTGCATTTCTCCGACGCTTATTCTTTCCACAATTGTATCAGGCTCAACGCTGCAGCCTATTTTCTGAAGAAGATCGGCGCTCTGCCTTTTCATTTCGGCTTTGTTCAGCTTTCCGAATCCGCTTGTCTTTTCATTTCCAAGAAAAATATTTTCATACACAGTCATGTTTGGAAGCAGGCTTAATTCCTGATGGATTATGGTTATCCCGAGGTCTTCTGCCGCTTTGATCCCGCCTATGTTTACCTCTTCGCCCCGGATCAGGACCTTGCCTGTATCTTTTTTATAAATTCCGCTTAATATTTTCATCAAGGTTGATTTCCCTGCACCGTTTTCTCCGAGCAGCGCGAGAACCTTGCCGGCGTATGCCTGAATGTTTATGTTCTCGAGTGCTTTTACTCCGAAAAAGGATTTGGATATGTCAACCATCTCTAAAAGAGGCGTGCTACCTTTCATTGCTTTTCCCCCTAAAACCTGTTAGAATACAACCCCGGACTGCAATATGATGTTTGCGTATGGAGTTTGTTCTCCAGTCCTGATGACAGCCTTGCACTCGCTGAGCTCAAGCTTAAGGTCTTCATGACTGATGAAGCTCATTTTCACATTTCCCAGCAAATCCACAATCTCTTTATACAGCGCTGGGCTCTGAGTCTTTGTTTCTTCTGCAATTTTGACTTCCTGAACCTCCAGTTCAAGCAGAACTGCCTTTAATGTGTCGATAAAGGTCGGAATGTTCTTTGTCAGTGCAAGATCAATCCTTTCGACTCCCTTTGGTATTGGAAGTCCGCAGTCTCCGATGGCTATCTCGTCTGTATGGCCCATCTTCGATATTACCTCTGAAATTTGGCTATTTAAAAGTCCCGTTTTCTTCACAACTATACCTCCCCGAATTCTTCCACAACTTCATTCAGGCTTGGAAGTGACTCTTGAGCACCTGCTTTTTGAACTACCATTGAGGAAACCTTGTTTGCGAAAACGACTGCTTCCCTGATTTTTTCAAACCCTATTTTTTCAAAACTGCACAGCCTGCTTGCCAGCGCTCCGATGAAGCTGTCGCCTGCCGCAGTTGTGTCAAGCGCTTTTACTTTTAAAGCTTTGACAACCTCAAAATCTTGCTTTGAAACGAGTGCTGCGCCTCTCTCGCCAAGAGTGATTATAACGTACTTAACGCCATGCTCAAGAAACTTTCCAGCCGCTTCCCTGATGCTGTCTTCATTCTCCACTTTTATCTTTGTGAGCTCATAAGCTTCAGTTTCATTAGGAATGATGATATCCGTTAATGCCAGGAGTTCGTCAGGTATCCCTCTAGCCGGCGCAGGATTTAAGATTGTTGTCACGTTGTTTTCCCTTGCTATTTTAAAGGCTTCGATTGTTGCCTCAACCGGTGTTTCAAATTGTGCTATTATCAGCCTTGACTTTATGATTACATCTCTTGCCTTCTGCACATCGGAACAATCAATGTTCATGTTCGCTCCGGGTATAACAACGATTGAATTATTCGCTTCTTTATCAACCATTATTATCGCCATCCCGGTCGGATTGATGTCGTCTGTGCCTATAAACTCTATATCCACATTATCTTTAACCAATTTTTTAAGCAATATATCCCCGTTGTCATCATTTCCTGTTTTGCCTATCATATGTACCTTTGCTCCAAGCCTGCTGGCGGCAACAGACTGGTTTGCTCCTTTTCCTCCTGAATTTTTATAAAAATCTTCCGAAAGAATCGTTTCTCCTACGTTGACCATTCTATTAACTTTAACTACCAGATCCATATTTATACTGCCTAAAACACAGATGTTTTCCAAAATTACCACCTCAAAATCAAACCATTTAGTTAACCGGTTAACTTAATAGTAAGCGTTTTCACCATCGATGTCAATACAGATAATTAATTTTTTATCAACGATTTTTTATATAGTAAGAAACAAAAGAGTAAGGCAAAAAATAAAAAGTCCCGAGGGACATCTCTCAATGCCTCTTGGAACTTTTTCATTTTTACTATATCGTGTCACTCAAGGTCTCTTCGACAGCAGGCATCTCGTTTGGCTTGTCCTTTGGCAGAATTATGTTGAGCAGAACTGCTACCACTGCCGCTATCGCTACTCCTGAACCTGCGAAAAGATCCTTTATCATAGGATTGAAATACTGTGAAGCTGTAGGGACCAGCGCGAATCCTATGCCTATGCCCAGGGACGCCGCAAGGATTGTGGCATTCCTGCCTTTCAGAGGTTCTTCTGCTGCCTGGTTGATCCCGCTTACGATCAGCATTGTGAACATCAGGACTGCCGCTCCGCCAAGAACGCTTGTCGGCATAACTGCGATCACCGCCCCTATCTTAGGGAAAAGTCCGCAGATTATTAGGAATATCGCTCCCGTAGCGACAGTAAACCTGTTTACAATCTTTGTCATTGTTATTATTCCCACATTCTGGCCGTAGGATGTGCTCGGCATAACGTTGAAGAACGCTGCAAAGATTGAGGCTGCTCCGTCTGCTACTACGGAACCGGAAATTTCCTTCTCTGTGGCCGGCCTTCCGATGGCGCCTGAACATATTCCGCTTACGTTTCCTACAGTCTCGATGGAGGATATTATATATATTATGCAGATCTGCAATATGGCATCAGCATGGAATTCAAAACCGAACTGCAGCGGCATCGGAAGTGAAAACCAGGCTGCAGCTCCTACAGCAGTGCCTATTGTTGCAAAAGTGAGTTTGCCCATGAATATTGCAGCAATATACCCCACTATCAGTCCGATGAGTATTGACGCTTTGCTGGCGATTCCCCTGCCGAAATACTGCAGGCCAATTATTGTAACCAGCACTATGGTGCCCAGCAAGTAGTTCTGCAGCGAACCGAAATCTTTCGCTCCTACTCCGCCTGCAAAATATTTCATCCCTGTCCCTACAAGCGACAGTCCTATGGTTATAAGTACAATCCCCGTTACTATAGGCGGGAAAAACTTTCTTATATACTTAAGAAGGAACCCCAAGGCTATCTGGAAAAAGCCGCCTACAAGCGCGGCACCCAGCACTCCAGGCAGGCCGTACTTGCCGGCAATCGCCAGGCATACAGCAAGGAATCCGAAGCTGGTACCCATTATGATAGGCAGCCTTGCTCCGATTGGACCGACAGGATAAAGCTGGATCAAAGAGGCTATACCTGCTACCAACATGGCGCATTGGATAAGGAATGTCTTCTGCTCGACCGGAAGATGGAGCGCTCCCGATATTATGATTACCGGAGTAACATTGCCTACAAACATGGCAAGTACGTGCTGCAGCCCTAGCGGAATTGCTGTTCCTAACGGCGGCTTCCCGTCGAGCTTGTAAATCAGTTGTCTTTTATCGCTGGTTTCCTGATTCATAAATTTTTCCCCCTTAGAAATCTATATGTTTATATTATTTCGCCTGAATCTATATTATCTCCTCTCTTTGCTTTAAATGCAACGCACCGAAAACGTTTACCTTAAAATTTTTTGTTTTTCAATTATTTCTGATTTCAATGTGTTATCATAAAATTAAATAAAATACAATCTTTAGGAGGTATCTTATGGGTCGCGTAAAATGGGTAAAGAACAACATGCCTAAAACAGATGATGAAAATTTAAAAGTGATGGACCTGTCCGAGGTAAACAAGGCGAGGGCGTTCCACAAAACCATGCCCGGGTATGAACCTACTCCTATGGCACATCTTTCAAAAATGTCGGAATACTTGGGTTTGAAAAATGTGTTTGTTAAGGATGAGTCATACCGTTTCGGTTTAAATGCGTTCAAGGTTCTTGGCGGATCCTTCACAATGGCACGCTTCATAGCTGAAAAAGTCGGCAAGGACATATCAGAGCTCGACTTCTCAACTCTGGCTTCCGACAAGCTGAGGGAAGCACTTGGACCTGTAACCTTCTTCACTGCTACGGACGGAAACCACGGACGAGGCGTAGCATGGGCCGCAAACAAGCTTAAACAGAAATCTGTAGTGCTGATGCCAAAGGGTTCAACAATAACCCGTTTCAACAACATCAAGGCTGAAGGCGCCGAAGTGACAATCGAAGAAGAAAACTACGACGAGTGTGTTCGTATGGCTAACGCTTTGGCTGAAAAAACTCCTAACGGCGTAATGGTCCAGGATACCGCATGGCCTGGGTACGAGAAAATCCCCGCCTGGATCATGCAGGGCTACGGAACAATGGCTATGGAAGCAGCTGAGCAGATGGAAGCCGCTGGAGTCAAGAGACCTACACACGTATTTGTTCAGGCGGGTGTAGGCTCACTGGCTGGCGGGGTAGTGGGTTACTTTGCAAACAGATACCCGGAAAATCCTCCAACCTTCGTGGTTGTAGAAGCCGACGCTGCAGCATGCCTTTATAAAGGGGCGGTCATAGGTACCGGCGAGGAGGCAGTCGTGGGCGGCGACATGGTTACGATCATGGCTGGACTTGCCTGCGGCGAACCAAACACCACCTCATGGGATATCCTGAAGAATCACGTTTCTGTGTTCACCACAGCTACCGACGGTGTTGCAGCAGACGGAATGAGAATGCTGGGAGCTCCGATAAAAGGGGACCCTCAGGTTGTATCCGGAGAATCCGGCGCGCCTCCATTCGGGGTGCTGGCTGCAATAATGACAAAACCTGAACTGGCTGAACTTAAAGCTGAGTTGAAGCTGGATGAGAATTCTGACGTTCTCCTCTTCTCAACAGAAGGCGATACCGATCCCGAAAGATATAAAGAGATTGTATGGGAAGGCAAACAGTACGAATAAATATAAACTCCAAAAACAAAACGGCAGCATTCAATCGGTAAACGTTTGAATGCTGCCGTAACTTTTGATATATTATTCGGCCCTTTCCTTGTCGAGATAGCTGTACATTGTATATTTTGATATGCCGAAATAATTCGATATTTTATCGCCGGATTTGGTGATCAGGAAAGCGCCATGCTCATTCAGAAAGTGTATGGCTTTTATTTTATCTTCCCTGGTCATATATGCAACCGGGCGCCCCACCATCTTCACTGCACGCTTAACCAGATCGTCCAGCAGGCTGTTCACATCATTATGAACGTATGTTGATTCCTGAGCTTCAGCTGTATCGATACTTACAAAATCCTTCAACTGCCTCTCAAAGACAACCATTGGCGATATGTCATAATTGATTTCCAATGCGCCGCTGATATTGCCGTCCTCATCCCTTATATAAACTGTGCTTGATTTGATCATCTTACCTTCAACCTCGGTCAGATAAGCAAGCCGATCCTCCACCTCCTCAGGTTTCTTTGCCAATGCTTCAATAACAACGGGTGAAGGTTCGTCCCCTACCTTTCGATTTGTCACATGGCCGTTTTCTATGGCAACAATCGAACTTTCAAGAGAAGCTTTATTCAAATCGTGTATAACCACTTCGCAATTGCTTCCGAATTGTTTTGCCAGAGCTTTTGAAAGACGAGTTAAAAAATCCATTTTCAGATCCATAAATGCACTTCCTTAAATAAAATAATTCCATACTCTAATGATACCAAAAAGTTATTCATTTTGCCAAATTATTATTTTACGATCGCTCCCCTCGAGGAAGCATGGTCCTTATAATGCTAAAGCGTTTTCTTGAAGCCCTTTCCCTGTATTTCGGAAGCGTCAGATATCGATATGAAAGCCCTGTTGTCTGCATCTGTGACTATCTCCTTTAGCTCCGGCAGCTGCGACAGTGGGACTATGCAGTATAGCACCTTCTTCTGCTGCTTTGTATAGGCTCCTTCCCCGTACAGGTAAGTAACGCCTCTGCCAAGTCTGGCCATGATGGCGTCCGCAATCTCTTCTTCCCTGTCAGTGATTATGAATATGGCTTTTGACTGGTTGAGCCCCTTCACTACCCTGTCGAGAACAAAGGATGCTGTGTACATGGCTATCAGCGTATAGAGCGCGCTCGGCAGCCCGAAAACCACCGCTCCAAACGCCACCATGACCAGGTTGATCCCGAAGGATATCTGCCCTACCTTGAAGTTGGTGTACTTCTTTTTAATAAGCATTACAATGATGTCGAAGCCGCCTAGCGAACCATTGTGGGCGAAAACGAGCCCTCCGCCTATCCCATTTATGACTCCTCCGTAGAGGCAGTAAAGAAGCGGGTCGTTGATGTTGAGAATGTTGGATACAGGCCTCGTCAGTATCATAGCCGAGGTGAAGGTCAGTATGCCAACAAACGAGTATATGGTGAACTTCCTTTCAAGCTTAAAAAGGCTCAGAAGGAATAAAGGGATGTTGAGGATAAGTATCATGTATCCAGCCGGGAATTTGAAGAGGTACTGCGTTATCAGCGCGATGCCGGTGATTCCTCCGCTCAGGAGCTTTGCGTTTACCAGGAACATGTTGACCGAAACGGCGCAGAGGACTCCTCCGATCAACGTAAAAAGCAGATCTATCATATTGTCTCTGTTAAAAAAATTTGTTTTCATATTATTCCAAACCACTTTTCTTTCAAAATATTAAGGAAGGCATAATTTCCATGCCTTCCACGTTCTATGTTACTCGCGTATCTCTGAAACACTATAGACTTCGTCACAGTATGTGCACCTGTATTCTCCCTTATCCTTGTCGAACAGATGGAATACGTGCGGTATATAGCTTTCAACAGAGGTAATGCACCTTGGATTTTTGCATTTGATCACGTTCTCAACCTTTTCAGGAAGGCTGAGCTTGATTTTCTCCTTCATCGCGCCGTTCTCGATTATGCCGACAGTTATGTTGGGATCGATGAGCCCAAGGATTGTGTAGTCGAGATCAACCTTGTTCTCTATCTTTATTATGTCTTTCTTTCCGAACTTTCTGCTTGGAGCGTTAATGATCAGTGCGACGCTGTAGTCGGCATTGTCCAGGCCCAGGTACTTGAAAAGCTTGACGCCGAGGCCCACATTTATGTGGTCAATGATCACGCCGTTGTCGATGCTGTTTATTCTCAGCATTATCTCACCCCCAAAAGTTTAAGCATAAGCGCCATTCTTGCGTACATTCCGTATTTTGCCTGCTGGAAGTACATCGCCCTCGGGTCGCTGTCTATCTCATAGGCTATCTCGTTGACCCTTGGCAGAGGATGGAGCACCATCATGCTCTCAGACGCCAGTTCCATCTTTTCGCTGTCCAGGATGAACCTGTCCTTCAGCCTGAGATAGTCGTCCTCGTTAAAGAACCTCTCCTTCTGCACCCTTGTCATGTACAGTATGTCAAGCTCGCCAATAACGTCCTCTATCCTCTCCGCCTCAGCGAATTCGATCTTGTTCTTTATCAGTATCTCGTTCCTTATGTATTCCGGAACCTTGAGCTCCTCGGGAGATATGAGAATTACTCTTATGTTCTCGTACCTTGACAGTGCTTTAATAAGGGAATGCACAGTCCTTCCGAATTTCAGGTCTCCGCAGAAGCCGATTGTGAGGTTTTCCAGCTTTCCCTTCACAGTCTTTATAGTGAGAAGGTCTGTCAGTGTCTGAGTCGGATGCTGATGTCCTCCGTCTCCGGCATTTATGACAGGGATATCCGAAAACAGCGACGCTACTTTTGGCGCGCCTTCCTTTGGATGCCTCATCACAGCAATGTCGGCATAGCAGCCTACAGTCTTGATTGTATCCGCAACGCTCTCGCCTTTTGAAACCGAGCTTGAGCCCGGCTCCGAAAATCCTATCACCTGTCCTCCAAGCCTCAGCATTGCAGCCTCGAAGCTGAACCTGGTCCTTGTGCTCGGCTCGTAAAAAAGCGTAGCCAGAAGCTTTCCTTTCATGGAGTCAGAATATTTTACCGGATCGGCAATAATATCGCCGGCCAGTTCAAAAATGCCGTCCAGTTCCTCTACAGAAAAATCCATCGGGTCTATCAGATGTCTTCCTTTTAGCATGTTGTTTATCCTCCTTAGTAACCTCACGGCTAGTTAAAGGGTACAAAAAATGCCTTCCTATATCAATAGAAAGGCACAGTTATACTCTGGTTGATCAGTTATCGCCTTCCCTGCATCACGGTGCAAGATTTAAAGGGCCTCTTATTTTTTTATCGAATTAATGTTATCATAGAATTTTTTTCAAGTCAACTTAAAGAATTCCCTGCGGGCTTCTATTTTGCCAGCCACTCCGGATCTTCCCTGATGATAGGCCTTATGCCGTATTTAGCCTCAAAGCTTTTGAGCACCTCCGCCCTGCTTTCCGGTGAAAATTTGATCTTTGAGAGCAGCTCCTCAGCTATGCCGTAGGTGAACGGGCAGTTGGCTATGCATATCCCGCAGTCGGTGCCAAGGCTCCTCCACCTTCTGTAGCACTCCTCGGGGTTTATCTTCCACCTGAGGACGCCGTCATACTCCTCCATCTCCCTGCTTGATATGGCCTTCCCGGGACAAGTGCGCGCGCACCTTCCGCAGTCGCTGCAGAATTCCCTGACTCCGAACTCTTCCGCCTCGTCTGTCAAAAGAGGCATGTCGGTCGTTACCACACCAAGCCTTACGCATGAACCGTATTCCTTTGTGATTATGAGCCCGTGCCTTCCGAACTCTCCCAGGCCGGCATCCCTCGCAGCAAGCGGGGCAACCAGGAGATAGTTGCCGTCCATGTGGTTTCTCGCATCGTAGCCCAGCTCCCTTATGTAGTACGAGAGCATCATCCCTATGTTTGCTGCATCAACATAACCCTTCACCACCGCTATGGATTCAGACAGCTCAGGAGCCCTCATGATCATTTCCTGATCCATGGGGACCGCAAATACTATCCCGTATTTATGCTTCCTGTCTATTTCCTGTCCGTAGTTCTCCTCGTGCCTTCCCCTGTGGGAATAATAGTGGTAGTCCTTCATCTCTGTTATGCCTACCAGCTTCGCATTGAAGAACCTGGCCAGCCCCTTTACCCTGGCCGTCATGACAGCCGGGTCTGCCTCCACCCTGCTCCGGGCCGCCTGCCCTTCGCTGTACTTCCTGATATCGCTCAGGTATCTGAAGGCTGCATCCACCATCGGCGAGTTGACCCTGTTGAACATCACGGAGCCCTCCCCGCCCATTTCAGGCAGGCTTTTCAGGGACTCGTCGATCTCTTCAAGCTGAGGATTTCTTCCGTAGTAATCGTTATATATTTCTGTACCTTCCTTGTAGTTCATCCTTGCAAAGATTGTGTCTCTTTCGTCATGTTTTTTCATAATCTCCAACCCCCTGATTCTCTACCTATATTTTATATTTTCCAAGTCGATATTTTTCATGAATTCAAATTTAATCAGGAGAAACTGCTCCAAGTCATTAAGGAACTGATAGAGCATAGCCCTGTTCTCGAACTCTTCTCTTGTTGAGGGAAGATTCATACTTTTAAATTCGCCCCGCAGATCCTCCATCTCCTTTAAAAGGCCTTCGGCGGTGTTTTTTTCATAAAAATCCATCGATATTTTCTCAGTGAAATCCGCCACAATAATTGTATGCTCATCTGCAATAGAGAATCTCCGGAAATTCTCCTTCATTCTTTTCAAAGTTTTAAGCTGCTGTCTTCTCATTTCTATGTATTCTACATAATAACTCATATCGCGTATCAGATAATTGTTCAGATTTTTATACGCCCGCTTTTTGGCAGCCTTAATCCTGTCCTCGAGTTCCCTGAACAATTCATCCTCTGCAAAAGAGCTGTTGTGCTCCTTTAATGCAGCCGACATTTTTACCAGAATCTTTTTCATGCTTTCTTCTATGTATTTCTGGTCTTCCTTTATTAAATTTTCCCTGCTTGGCATATATAGATTCAGGAATAAAGCGGTGCTTACCCCTATTACCATCAATGCAAGCTCGTTAAATATTAGCTGTGCGCTGGTGCTTTTTTCAACAAGAAGGTGGGTGATGATAACCGAGCTCACGATAATGCCTTCCTCCATCTTGAATTTTGCTGTAATGGGAATAAAAGCTACCAGGTACAGCCCGAAAACCACGGGGCTGTAACCGAATATGTTGAAAAATATTGAAGCTATCACCAAAGCCAGCACGCAGGCTGCTATCCTTTTAAGAGCAATCTGGATAGACTCCCTTTTTGTGCTCTGAATGCTAAGCATTGTAATGATTCCTGCAGCTGCTGCATATTTCAACCCGAAAACAGCTGCCAGAATCATTGAAATAGGCGCTCCTATCCCTGTCTTCAATGTTCTCGTCCCAATTATCTTCATATCCAGCCTCCTTAAAATATAATAACAGCCCTTTCAGCTGTTGATGTAAGCAGAAAGGGCCCCAATACTATCCATTGAGCATTTTTTTGATCTGTACCTTGCTTATCCTTCTATCGTCGCATTCCAGCACTATGAAGTCGTAGTCGGCATGCTGTATTTTGTCATTGACTGCAGGATAATTCTTCAGCTGCGAGTAAATCCAGCCTCCGACTGTGTCGATATTTTCAGCGTCGATATCCGTATCCAAAATTCTGTTGACTTCTTCAAGAAGCACTTTTCCGTCCACGATATAACCGCCATCTTCTGTTTTTGTAATCTCGCTGCCTTCATCCATGTCGAACTCATCATGGATCTCGCCGACAATCTCCTCCAGCACATCCTCGATGGTCACCAGCCCGGAGGTTCCGCCATATTCATCATTGATTACAACAATCTGAGCTTTTTCCTTTTTGAACTTCTTTAACAGCTCGCTTATAGACATGGATTCAGGAACAAATTTAACCTCGCGTATAATGTCCATGATATCGGGAGTCGTGTCCTCGATTTTTTTCTTGTACAGATCCTTGATGTGCACAAAACCTATGACATTGTCTTTGCTGTCCCTGCAGACCGGATATCTTGTCAGCTGTTTCCCAAGCGCGTATGCAATTATCTCGTCGAAGGATTCCTCTGCGAAAATGCATTCCATATCAGTGCGGGGCACCATGATATCTTTTACGGTTGTCTCTGAAAAATCGAATATATTATCCACAAGGGTCAGTTCAGCTTTATCCACTAAGCCCTGTTCATAACTCTGAGCAACAAGAAGCTTTATCTCCTGATCGGTGTGAGCCTCGTCATGCTCACCGGCCTGCGATACGCCGAACGCCTTCAGAATGAGATTCGTAGTGTGATTGAACGCCCACATGATCGGGTAGGATACCTTGTAAAAAAGCATCAGCGGGAAAGCAGTTTTCATTGCAATTTTTTCCGCGCTCGTTATTGCCAGGGATTTCGGAACCAACTCGCCCAATACAATATGGAATGCCGTTATTATCGAAAACCCGAGAATGAATGAAATTGAATGAACAAGGCTTACCGGCATATGGAACAATTCAAACAAAGGCTCCAGCATCTTTGCTACAGCAGGCTCTCCTATCCATCCCAGACCAAGAGACGCCAGGGTTATCCCAAGCTGACAGCCTGAAAGGTATGAATTCAGATCATTGACAACAGTCAGGGTGTGCTTTGCGCTTTTGTCCCCTTCGGCCACCAATGTCTCTATCCTGGATTTTCTAACCTTTACCATGGCAAATTCCGTGGCAACAAAAAATGCGTTTAAAAACACAAGTATTAATACGATGATAATATTCAATAAATTAAGCATACGATATCTGTTCTCCTTCTTGTTATCACAGCACTTAGCAGTACTTAATATTTTATCACAAACAGCACCTTTAAACCAGACCGTCAATAAGTTTCCAGGATCAGCATAGAATATTCCAACAATAGTATATCACGCATGTGTCCCATAATGCAAAATCCCCCGGGCCAGTACGTCCGGGGGAAATCAATATTTATTTCTGTACCTCCAAATTTGAAGGGTGTTCAGACAGATAAGTTTCTATGGTTTTCAGGAATTCTTTTCCGTATTTCTGAAGCTTCGATTCTCCTACGCCCTTGATTTTGAGGAATTCCTCATCGCTCTGCGGAAGCTTTTCGCTCATCTCTCTCAAGGCAGCATCTGTAAAGATGATGTACGGAGGCACTGACTCCCTGGCCGATATATCCTTCCTTGCAGATTTGAGCAGCAGGAAAAGAGAACTGTCAGCGGAAATCTTTTTCTTGGCCTTGTGGATCCTTTGAAACACTTTCTCCTCGCCTTTGAGCACCTTCAGAGACTTTTCTGTAAGTTTTACTACCGGGAACTGGCTCCCTGTGAGAAACAGATATTCGTCCGCTATCAGGACATTGACCAAATCCTGTATCTCCTTTACGGTGTAGTTTTTCATTATGCCGTATGTGGAGAGCTGGTTGAATCCGAATTCCAAAACCTTCTTGTCCTTGGAGCCCCTGAGCACCTGGGACACAAGAACGGTCCCGAACCTCTGCTTCATGCGGGCTATGCAGGAAAATATCTTTTGAGCATCTATCGTTATGTCCGCAAGAGACCTCTCATCCTTGCATACGCTGCAGCTGTCACAGGAATCCGGCACAACCGTTTCCCCGAAATACTCCAATATGTATTTCCTTAAGCACTTGGTGGTATGGCAGTAATCCACAACCTCCTGCAGCCTCCTGTACTCATTGATGCGCCGCTCCTCTGAAACAACGTTCTGCTCTATGAGAAACTTCTGCAGGATTATGTCCTGGGCTCCGAAGAGTAGGATGCACTCGCTGGCCTCTCCGTCGCGGCCGGCACGCCCTGCCTCCTGATAGTATGCTTCCATATTCTTGGGGATGGTGTAGTGTATGACGTACCTTACATTCGATTTGTCTATCCCCATGCCGAATGCATTGGTGGCCACTATAATATTTACATTGTCGTACAGGAAATCCTCCTGAGCCTTCGATCTGTCCATGTCGCTCATGCCTGCATGGTATTTGCCTATGGAATACCCTTTCCTTGCAAGGCTGTCATGGATGTTGTCCACTTCTTTTCTTGTTCCTGCGTATATTATTCCAACCTGATCCCTGTTGTTCTCCAGGTATTTCATCAGGTAGTCCTTTTTGTTTTCGCCCCTGATCACTGAAAAGAACAGGTTTTTTCTGTCGAAGCCGGTTGTATGCACATCAGACTCCCGGAGCCCCAGGAGCCGCACAACGTCTTCCTTAACCTCCGTCGTAGCCGTGGCTGTGAAAGCTGAAATAACGGGCCTCTCCCCAAGCTTGTCTATCAAAGGGGCAATGGCCCTGTAGCTTGGCCTGAAATCGTGTCCCCACTGGGATACGCAGTGGCATTCATCTATGGCGATCATCGATATGTCAAGTGTTTTCAGCAGCGCGCAGAAGCTTTCCGTTTCCAGCCTTTCCGGCGCTACATACAAGAGCTTCACATGACCGCTCACTGCCATCAGTATCCTTTCCTGCACCTCGTACTGATCCAGGGAGCTGTTGATGAAGGTTGCCCTTACCCCAATATCGTCCAGCGCATCCACCTGATCCTTCATAAGGGATATAAGCGGAGAGATGACGATGGTAATGCCTTTCATCAAAAGAGCAGGTATCTGGTAGCATATGGATTTGCCGGCACCTGTAGGCATTATGGCAAAGGTATCCCTTCCCCCCAGTATGCTGCTTATCACCTTTTCCTGTCCCTCTCTGAAACTGTCATATCCGTAATATTTCTTCAGTAAAACTTTTGCGTCCTCCAGCATTAAGACAACTCCCCCCGAACTATAAAAAAATCGATACTGCTAATTATACCACAAGGAAAGAATATCACAACGTGCTTCGCCGCAGTTCATAGAAATACTGCACGGCAGGGTGTTTCAGTTTCATCTTCTCCTCCATGCCTAATATCCGCTTTTTCCCAAGGCGCCTGTCGATCAGCGCAAAGACATTCAAAAGGATATCCTTGCTGTCGAGGCACTCCTCTATCGAAAGCGACATAAATGTGTTTGCAGCGGCATTGAAATCGGATTTGCTCAATGCCGCCTGTGCAGCCAGCATTTCCTTTGCGTAATCCGCAATTTTCCTGTCTCTTGCAATCACCGCAAGGCGTTCCTCCGGCACATTCCCCTTCATGCTTGTTCTTACAGCTTCAATGTCATCCACGCTTACAGGAATTTGAATATCAGGATCATTCTTTATTTCCTGCTCGGTTTTAAACCAGCGTATTTCTGCATTTGCTTCGCTCATGCTGAATATTTCCTTTTTATCCACCGAAAGGTAGCAGTGCCCTGCTTTGTCCGCTCTATAGCGGTAGCTTGACGCCCTGTATTCCACCCGCCCCGCAAGTGCTGGGCTTATAAAGCTTTCCAGCTGTTGTTTCATTTTACTCCAGATCATATATGCCTCCCGCGTTTCCTGTCCTGAACGCTTCCATCATCTCGCCTGTAAGGCTTATCTTCAGCTCCTCCGGCGGTATGTCTTCCCTCTTCATCCATATGCCCAAAGCCAGCTCGTCTTCCTGGATCGTGATGGTGTCATCTCCGTCCAGCTCAGCGTAGAAGCCGGCAAGGATTGTATCGGTAAACGGCCAGGGCTGGCTCTTGTAGAACCTTATGTTCTTGACATCGAGTCCTACCTCCTCCTTAACCTCCCTGCGTACGGCCTGCTCAAGGCTCTCCCCTATCTCGGCGAAGCCGGCCACGAGTGCGTATCTGGTATATTCACGTCCTGCATACTTGGTCAGGAGCAGGCGGTCGCCGTCATGGACCGCCACTATGACGCAGGGAGAGATTACAGGGTATGTCTGGAATCCGCAGGCTTCGCAGTACAGCATCCTTTCCTTTTCCGAACGTTTCACAGTTTTCCCGCATTTGCTGCAGAAACGATGATTGTCGTACCAGCGGTTGAGCTGCAATCCTACTGCGCCGGCAAAGGAACGCCAGTATTTTGGCTCAGTCCTGAACCTGCCTGTTGTTACGTATGTCCAGCCTTCCACGGAGTCCAGCCCTTTTTCTTCTATAAGATAGTAGTTGATGTCATCTATGGTGAAAAGGAACTGGGCACCGTCTATGAGCTGCGGATATTCCGCCTCGAAATCAGAAAAAGACGGATACCATAGTTTATCCTTTTCCTCCCTCACCAGGACGGTATCCCCTTCGTATGAAAGGAACAGATCCTTCGGCTCCGCTGTCTTGTTTTTGAAATTGTTGTCGAATATTCTTGGTTCTATATCATGTATCATAATATACCTCTCCCGCTCATGCTGTTCTTTAGTTTCTGAAGCATACACTTATTATAACATTATTGAGGATTTTTTGACCCGAATGTACTATACATTGATGATAAATTGGAATAGAATCTAATTAATGACCAAACACAAGTTTGAAGGTGATACAGTGATCAACAAATCAGAGATAAGAATATCTGTCAGGAACCTGGTGGAGTTCATTTTCCGTTCAGGCGATATAGATTCCCAGTTCATAAGCAATTCAAGGGCACTGGAAGGAACCAAGGCTCACCAGAAAGTCCAGAAGGACAATGGATATGCCGGCTATACTCCCGAGGTTGCTTTGAAGTACACCGTCGAATACAAAGGTTTCAATTTCGTTGTGGAAGGCCGTGCAGACGGAATCATCGCCGACAGCGGTGCCTTTACGATCGACGAAATAAAATCAACAGCCAGGCCGCTGGAACATATTGAAGAAAATCATAATGCTACACATTGGGCACAGGCAAAATGCTATGCCTTTATTTATTGCATGCAAAACAGCATCGAAACCATCGGTGTTCAGCTAACTTATTATCAACTGGAGACAGGCGCTGTAAAAAAGTTTTCGAGGCATTTACCCCTGGATGAACTGAAGGAGTTCTTTTTCGACCTTATGGACAAATACCTCATCTGGGCAAGCCTGACCAGGGACTGGGTTTCCAGAAGGGATGACTCCATAAAGGAACTGGATTTCCCTTTCGAAAAATACAGGAAGGGTCAGAGGGACCTGGCTGTTTCCGTATACAAGACAATCGTTGAAAACAAAAAAATATTCATCCAGGCACCGACCGGTATCGGAAAAACCATATCGACGCTGTTCCCATCAATCAAGGCTATGGGAGAAGGCCATACTTCCAAGATTTTTTATCTCACGGCAAAAACCATCGTCAGGGGTGTGGCTGAGGAAGCGTTCTCAAAGATGGAGGAGAAAGGGCTTGAGTTCAAGACTGTGACCCTTACGGCAAAAGAAAAGATATGCTTCAAGGAAAAATCGATATGCAACCCTGAACACTGCGAATTTGCCAAGGGTCATTTTGACAGAGTGAACAATGCAATCCTTGACATCCTCAAGCAGGAAAACCATTTCACACGCCAGGTCATAGAAGAATATGCCGGGAAGCACAGGATATGCCCGTTCGAGTTCTCTTTGGATCTGACGCTCTGGGCTGATTGCGTGATCTGCGACTACAACTACGTTTTCGATCCAAGGGTATACCTGAAAAGGTTTTTTACTGACAACGGAGGAGACTACACCTTTCTCATAGACGAGGCGCACAACCTGGTGGACAGGGCCAGATCCATGTTCTCTGCCGAACTTTACAAAAAGCCCATCCTTGAGCTGAAAAAACTGTTCAAGGACAAGGATCCAGGGATCTCCAGGTCGCTGGGCAAACTTAATTCTTTCATGATCTCCATGAAAAAATCGGCAGATGACGGCAATTACTTCATTCAGAAAAGCGAACCTAAGGACATATATCCGCTCCTCATGAAATTCATAAGCAAATCGGAGGAATGGCTGGC
>Ga0316601_100000040_pt1 | contig 44857 bp, 50 predicted proteins | sample OWC_soil_day5_no_FD_207663 | JGI IMG/M metagenome (GOLD analysis project Ga0316601, IMG submission 207663) | Wetland soil microbial communities from Old Woman Creek delta, Ohio, United States - OWC_soil_day5_noCT | ecosystem: Environmental > Terrestrial > Soil > Wetlands | place: USA: Ohio... | reverse complement strand
CGGCGTGGCGAGGACCATCCGGGTGCCCTCCCACGTCATCTCCATCTCCACCGGATGGACGTCCCAGGCGCGGGAGAAGCCGAAGGTGGTCGCGGAGGGGAACTCCTGCGCGAGGCGCTCGCCGTGCACGTCATCCCCGTTCAGCGCGACGCCGGTCCGCTTCCCCCCCGCGGGCAGGTACTCGCGGAACAGGCGCGCCTTCGCTGCGAAGTACGACTCCATGTCCCCGTGGAAGTCGAGGTGGTCCCGGCTGAGGTTGGTAAAGACCGCCACGTCGAACCGGACCCCCTCGATCCGGCCCTGCGCGGCGCTGTGGGATGATACTTCCATGACGAAGTCCGTCGCTCCCGCGGCCAGCGCCTCCGCCATCAGCCGCTGGAGTTCGTGCGGGAACGGCGTAGTCAGCCCTTTCCGGAGGGCGGATCCCGCCACCCGGTACTCGATCGTGCCCGCCACCGCGGGCGTGCGGCCGGCGGCGGTGAGAATCCCTTCCAGGAGGTAGGTGAAGGTGGTTTTCCCGTTGGTCCCGGTGACGCCGGTCACCCGCAGCCGGGCCGACGGGTCGCCGTGGAAAGCCACCGCCACCTTCGGAAGTGCCGCGGCCGTCGAGGGGACCCGGATCACCGGCATCGGCGACGGGATCACGTCGCGCTCCACGAGCGCCGCCGCCGCTCCGGCGCGCGCCGCGGACTGCAGGAAGTCGTGGCCGTCGGTCCGCGTCCCGCGGATGGCCACGAAGAGGTCCCCCGGGCGCACGTCCCGGGAATCCACCGCGATGCCGCCGATCTCGATGTCCCCCGCGGAGCCGGACGCCCCGGGGGCGGCCGTGGAGAGTACCCCCGCCAGCCTCACCGCTTCCCCTTGTCCGAGGTGCCCCCCGCCTGGCCTTCCGCCGCGAACGCGACCGTGACTTCCGTCCCGGGGACCAGGACCGCTCCGGGGAGGGGGGTCTGGGAGCGCGCGACGCCGCTCCCCGAGAGGGAAAGCCTCACCGAGTATCGCCCCATGACGTCGACCACGCGTCCCATGGACAGCCCGATCAGGTCGGGCATGACCGTGGAGCTCTCCGCGCGCGCCGTGGAAACCGGCGTGGCCTGCACGCCGCCGGGGGACAGGGCCGGCGTGCGGGAGGGAGCAGACGCCACCGCCTCCGTCGGCGGGATACCGAGGTAGTACGCCGTCTTTACGGCGATCTGGTTGAACGCGGGGGCGGCCACCACGCCCCCGTATACCTGCCCACGGGGTTCGTCGATCACCACGAGGATCAGCAGCTCCGGATCATGCAGGGGAAGGAAACCGATGAAGGATGCGACACGCTTCGTGGAGGAATATTTCCCCGTCCCCTCCTCGACCTTCTGGGAGGTGCCGGTCTTCCCCCCGACGAGGAATCCCTTGATGCGGGCCTGCGTCCCGGTCCCGTCCTCCTGCACAACCTTCCCGAGGATCTCCCGCATCGTCGCCGAGGTCTTCGGGGAGAGGACCCTCCGGAGCTCCGTGGGCTCCCCGCGGAACACGGATTTTCCCTCCGGATCCAGCACCTCCCGGACCACGTACGGCTTCATCACCTTGCCGCCGTTGACGGCGGCCGACATCGCCGTGGCCAGCTGGAGGGGTGTCACGGAGATCCCTTGTCCGAAGGAGACGGTGGCCCGGCGGATCCGGCTGTCGAATCCGCTCCGGGACGGGGCCAGGCCCGGCACCTCCCCCTGGAGCTCGATTCCGGTGCGCGTCCCGAACCCGAAGGCGCGGATCATCTCGTGGAACCGCCCGGGGTCCATCCGGTCGTTGATCTTGGTGATCCCGATGTTGCTCGAATACTTGAGCACCTCCGGAGCCGTAAGCCACCCGTACCGGTGCGTGTCGTGGATCACCTTACCGGCGTAACGGTACGCCCCGTTCTCGCAGAAGAACTTCTCCCCCGTGCTCACCGCCCCCACCTCGAGGGCCGAGGCGAGGGTGAACACCTTGAAAGTGGATCCCGGCTCGAAGCAGTCCGTGAGGGAGCGGTTCTTCCGCGTCTCGGGCGGGGCGGCGGCGGGGGCGTTCGGGTTGAAGGAGGGTGCGGTGGCCATCGCCAGGATCTCCCCCGTCTTCGGCCGGAGCACCAGCGCCATGCCGCCACGGGCGCGATGCTTCGTGACCGCCGCCATCAGCTCGCTCTCCGCCACGTGCTGCACGTTCCGGTCGATGGTCAGGGTGACGGAGTGGCCTTTCGAGTTGACCTCGACGGTCGAGCTCGCCGGGACGATGAGCCGCCCGCGGGCGTCCCGCTCGCAGGAGAGGCCGGCACGTTCCCCGCGGAGATACTTGTTCAGGGAGAGCTCGACCCCCTCCATGCCCTCGCAGTCGAGGTTGGTGAACCCGATAAGGGAGGAGGCCAGCTCCCGGTTCGGGTAGAACCGCTTGGGCTCCTCGACGGTGCCGATCCCGTCGACGGCGGACGCTTTCCCGCGGAACTCCGGGTCCCTTGCCGCCAGCGCCTCCCGCACCTCCCGCACCGCCTCGTCGGCGGCGGTGGACGGCATCTGGCGCCGCACCCAGACGAACCCTTTCTCCGCGGCGAACAGCCTGCGGAGTTCCGTCGCCTTGCGGGAGACGCGCGGGGCGAGCAGGTCCGCGACCAGATCGGGGGATTTCAGCTTGCCGGGCTGGACGAAGACCGATTTCGTCGCGACGCTCACCGCCAGCTCGCTTCCCGTCCGGTCGAGGATCACGCCGCGCTTGGGGATCAGGGGAATGGTCGTGGCGTACTGCCGCTCCCCGCGCTCCCGGATCCCCTTCACCCCCAGCACCTGGATGTGGAACGCGCGCAGGACGACCAGGACGTAAAGAGAGAGGAGGACGCCGAGGATGATCCGCGCGCGGGGAGTCATCTCAACGGATCATCCGGTCCATCTGGGCTGGGACCATCCCGAGCTGCGCCCGCGCGATGGAGTCGATCCTGGCGGGGCTCTTCAGCGTGAGGATCTCCGTGCGGAGGAGCTCCTTCTGCTTCTGCAGGGTGCGTTTCTCCTCCAGTGCGCCGGAAACCCGGTAGCCGGTGCGGATGTACTGGCCGGAAAGCCACACGTTGAACAGGCCGATGCCGAGCAGGGCGACTGCCAGCGCAACGAACCTCCCGCGTCGCGGGACCACCGGGATCGCCGGAGGTTCCCGGCGGATCTCCGTGATGATGTACACGCCGTTCCCTACCGTAATCCTCGTCATCCTGATTCCTCCTCCTCGCGACGTCGCGCGGCGCGGAGCTTCGCGCTGCGCGCCCGGGGATTCTCCCGCACCTCCCGGTCCGACGGAACGACCGGCTTGCGGGTGAGCGCTTCGAGTGCTGCCCCTCCTCCCGGCCCCCCGGCCCGTCGCCGGAACGCCTCCTTCACGAGGCGGTCCTCCAGGGAGTGGAAACTGATCACGGCCACGCGGCCTCCGGGCGACAGGTGCCCGGGGATCGCCTCGAGGAACGCGGCCAGCGAGTCGATCTCCCGGTTCACGGCGATCCGCAGCGCCTGGAACACCCGCGTGGCCGGGTGGATGTCCCTCGGCCACCGCCTGCGGGGTATCGCCGAGGCCACCAGCGCTGCGAGCTCCGTGGTGGACCGCAGCGGGGCCTTCCGCCTCCGTCCCGCCACCGCCCGGGCGATCCGCCGGGAGTACCGTTCCTCTCCGTACCGGTAGAAGAGGTCGGCCAGCTCCTTCTCCCGGGCGTCCCGGAGGATCTCCCCCGCCGTCGGCCCGCCGGAGCCGGGGTCCCGCCGCATGTCGAGGGGCCCGTCCTCCCGGAACGAAAAGCCGCGACCGGGGTCGGACAGCTGGAGAGAGGAAACCCCGAGGTCCAGGAGGGCCCCGTCGAACGGTCTCCACCCGGCGGCCTCCCGCAACCGGCCGAGGTCCGAGAAATCCGCGTGGACCATGCGGACCCGGGGGAAGGCCGACAGCCTCTCCGCGGCGACCGCGAGCATCGCCGGGTCGGAGTCGGCGCAGACCAGGAGCCCGTCTGGTCCGATCTTCCGGGCGAACTCGACCGCGTGTCCGCCGGCGCCGGTCGTCCCGTCCAGGAAGACCTCGCCGGGGGCGGGGGAAAGCAGCGTGAGCGTCTCTTGTAAAAGAACGGGGATGTGGCCTTGGGCCACGGATCAGATCCCGAGTTCGCTGATCTCCCGCGCCAACTCGGGATCCTCCAGCACTTCCTTCTCGAACCGCCCGATCTCCTGCTGCCAGCGGGCGAGGGACCATATCTCGAACCTATTGGGCATCCCCTGGATGACGACGTCCTTTTCCAGTCCAGCGTAGGAACGCAGGGAAGGAGGGACGAGTACCCGCCCCTGCTTGTCGGGGGTAGCCTCCACGGCGCCTCCGACGAAGAACCGTACGAAGGCGTTCTTCCTGCGGTCCGTGCTGGGAACCTGGGACAGCCTCTCCTCGATGCGCGCCCAGTCGTCCGCGGGGAAGGCGTAGAGACATCCGGAGAAGTTGGTAAGGACGAACGACTCCTGGCCGGACTCCTGGAGGCGCTCGCGGAAGGGCGCGGGAATGTTCACCCGCCCTTTCGGGTCAATGGCGTATTCGAAACGACCCCGGAAGATCATGGTGCCCTTAACCCACCTTTCCCCACTATTACCCACTTGCTGGGTATTTTACCGGGGTCCCGAAACGTGTCAAGGAAATTTGCTGGTTAATCAAGGGAAAAAACGCATCGGGGGGAATTCCGCGGAAACGCCGTTTGCCGGGGGCTGCGGAAAGGGGTGGAAGAAAGGGCTCCGAGGAGGCCGTAAGCCGGGTTCTGTGCGCGGCGCGCGGGGCGCCGCGGGGCGGCCATTTCTCTACGGCGCGCGTCTCCGTGCGCCTTGAGCGACCTGGACCCGAGGGCACCGGGCGGGCCGCCCTTCCCCCGGGGGCGAAGTCGTCCCCGGGATCGCCCTCCTATTCGGTCTTGCTCCGGGTGGGGTTTGCCATGCCACGCCGGTCGCCCGGCGCGCGGTGAGCTCTTACCTCACCATTTCACCCTTGCCGCCCGCCGGGGCGGGAGGCGGTGTGTTTTCTGTGGCACTGTCCTCGGGGTCGCCCCCACCGGGTGTTACCCGGCACCCTGCCCTGCGGAGCCCGGACTTTCCTCCCGTCCCCGCTGGGGGGACCGGCGGCCGCCTGGCCTCCTCGGAACACCTTATCTTTCCCGATGCGAATCGATGGCGAGGTTCGCCAGAAGGTCCGCCCTCCGGTTCTCCTCGCGCATCACATGCAGTATACGGGCCGCCGGGAAGGCGCGCAACCGCCGCTGCGCCTCGTGGTGGAGGGGACGCAGGTGCGCCGCCTTCACCTTGTACTCCCCGTTCAGCTGCCGGACGAGGAGCTCCGAGTCGGAGTACACGGTGATGCTCCGCGCTCCGTGCCGCCCCGCCTCCTCGAGGGCCATCAGCAATGCACGGTATTCCGCCACGTTGTTCGTCGTCTCGCCGATGTATGCGGACAGCTCCCTGGACGGAGTGCCGTCGGTGAACTCGACGACCGCGCCGATCCCCGCGGGCCCCGGGTTCCCGCGGCTTGCGCCGTCGACGCGCACGGTAACGCCCGCGCCGGTCACCCGCCCGCGGCCTCGTTGCCGGCGGCCTCGTAATAGAGGATCCGGTTGCAGTTGGGGCAGGTGTGGACCCGGTCCTCCCGCTGCAGCAGGTTGTACAGCTGGGGCGAGATGTGCATGTGGCAACCCGTGCAGGAGGAGTTCCGGGCCGGCACGATCGCGATGCCGTCCCGCCGCTCGAAGATCATCTCGAACCGGCGCACCAGGCCGGGCTCCAGCCCCGAGGACACCTGCCTCTTGCGGGCCAGGAACTTCCCGATGTCCCCGTCGAAGGATCCCATCCGTGCCTCCACCTCCACCATCCGTTCCCGGTACCTCGCGCTCACCTCGTCGAGATCGGCCTTCTGCTCCGCCAGGCGTTTCTCGGTCTCCTCGTAGCGGACCAGCAGGGCGAGGAGTTCCTCCTCGCGCGCGGTGTTGGATCGCCGCGTCCCCTCGATCTCCTTGAGCATGGCGTAATATTCCTTGTTCGTCTTGATCGACATGAGCTTCGCCTTGGCCCGCTCCACCTTGTCCCGCTCCTCCTCGATCTCCCGCTCCTTCTCCCGGCGCTGCTGCCGGAGCACCTCGAACTCCTGCTCCGTCGCCAGGTACCTTGCCTCGCGCTCCTCGAAGAGGCTCTTGAGATCCGACACCTCGAGCGGGATTTTCCGTTTCTCCTCCTCGAGCCGGCGCGCCTGGCTCATGACCTCCTGCAGATCGATCAGGATCCTCACCTGCTCCATCAAGACCGTGTCCCTCCCCGTGTCCGCCCCGGCGGAACCGCCCGCTGGGGCTCTTCTTCCATCTTGACGCGCACCTTCAGTGCGCCCGGGAACCTCGCCAGGAGGACCCGCCGGAACTCCGGCAGGATCCACCGCTCGCCGGACCCGTGGCCGATGTCGGCAACGGGCATCCCCGCCCCTTCCGCCTCGAGGGCCTGGTGGTACTTCACGTCCCCCGTGACGTACAGGTCCGCCCCCGCCTCGCGCGCGGCGCCGGCGAACTCCGCCCCGCTTCCGCCCACGATCGCCACCCGGCGCACCGTTTTCCGGCGCGGGCCCGCCAACCGGATCCAGGAGGGGCGCAAGGTCCTCCGCACCCGCTCCAGCGCGTCGGCGAGCGGTTCCGGCGCCGGCAGGTCGCCCACCGCCCCGACGCCCCCTCCGAGCGCGGCGCCGCGGAGGGGGATCACGTCGATCGCCGGCTCCTCGTACGGGTGGGCCGTCCGCACCGCGCGCAGGACAGCGGGGAGTACGCTCCCCGCCGCGACCGTCTCCAGCCGGATTTCTGGGACCCGCTCCTCCCGCCCGGGGCTGCCGATATACGGATCCGCCCCCTCGCGGGGGAGGAATGTCCCCGTCCCCTCCGTGCGGAAGGAGCACCGCCGGTATTCGCCGATCCGGGCGGCTCCGGCCCCCGAGGCGGCGTCGAGGACCGCGTCCGCATGGGAACCGGGGACGAAGACCACCACCTTGCACGCGTCGGAGGACGGCTCGCCGGGGATCAGCGGACGGATACCCCTGAGACCCAGGCGGCGCGCCATTACGTGGGAGACGCCGCGCGGCGCGACGTCGGCATTCGTGTGGGCGGATATGGCCGCGACGCCCGTCCGCAGCAGGGCATACGCCGCGGCGGCTTCGGGCCGGTCCGGGCGGATGCGGGGGATGGGCTTGGAGACGACCGGATGGTGCGTGACCAGGAGGTCGACGGGTCGCCTCCGGACGGCGGAGAGGACCCCGGGGGTCGCGTCCAGGGCGATCAGGATCGACCGGACGGGGGCACCGGGATCCCCGAGCAGGATACCTACGTTGTCCCAGTCTGCCCGGTGGGCGAACGGGAAATGCTCGTCCAGCGCCCGCCACACGTCCCTCACGGTGACGGAGCCGCCGCGGATCACGCCTGGGTGTACCGTCTCACAAATAGCTTGCCGCAACCGGCAAATAAAAATGCACCGGTCCCCGGTGCATTTTTCCCGACCGTCGCTTTCGTAACGGCTATGTGCGGTTGCATGGCAACGTCTTCGCTGGTGGGCCCACCTGGCCTCGAACCAGGGACCGACCGGTTATGAGCCGGTGGCTCTGACCAACTGAGCTATGGGCCCCGCCGAAAAACTCCATCGAATCCGATTATTATCCTCTTCATCCGTAACGGTGTCAACCGCGTGCCGCGGCCCGCCCGTCTACTCCAGGAACGTGCGCAGCCGCTTGCTCCGGCTGGGATGACGCAGCTTCCGGAGCGCCTTCGCCTCGATCTGCCGGATCCGTTCCCGCGTGACCTCGAAATCCTGACCCACCTCCTCGAGGGTGTGGTCCGATTTCTCGCCGATGCCGAATCGCATCCGCAGGACCCGTTCCTCCCGCGGTGTCAGGCTCCCCAGCACCTTGTCCACCTGCTCCGCCAGGTCGATGTTGATCACCGAGTCCACGGGGGAGGCGGTGTTCTTGTCCTCGATGAAGTCCCCTAGATGGCTGTCCTCCTCCTCCCCGATCGGTGTCTCGAGGGAGATCGGCTCCTTCGCGATCTTGAGGACTTTCCGCACCTTCTCGAGGGGGATGTCCATCCGCTCCGCGATCTCTTCCGGGGTCGGCTCCCTCCCCAGCTCCTGCACGAGGTAGCGGGAGGTGCGGATCAGCTTGTTGATCGTCTCGATCATGTGGACGGGGATGCGGATCGTGCGCGCCTGGTCGGCGATGGCCCGCGTGATCGCCTGGCGGATCCACCACGTGGCGTAGGTGGAGAACTTGTACCCCCGGCGGTACTCGAACTTGTCCACCGCCTTCATCAGGCCGATGTTCCCCTCCTGGATCAGGTCGAGGAACTGCAGCCCCCGGTTGGTGTACTTCTTGGCGATGGAGACGACCAGCCGCAGGTTCGCCTCGACGAGCTCCCGCTTCGCCTCCCGGACCTTCCGCTCCCCCCGCTCGATGGCCGCCACCGTCTCCTGGATCTCCGCGGAGGAGAGTCCCGCCTCGCGCTCCACCTTCCGGACCGTCCCACGGGCCTCCCGGAGCGTCTCCTCCATCGCGAGGAGCTTCTCTTTCTTGATGTGGTATCTGGAGGCGGCCTTCGCCAGCCCGTCTTTCCTGCCATGGATCTCCCGGAGAAGGCGGACGAACTCCTTCTCGGGGAGCTTCACCCGGTCGCAGCACTCCCGGATCTGCCCCTCCGCGGTCGCTACCAGGTCGGCGTACCGGCGGATCTTGTCGCCGATGACCTCGATCTGGCGCTCCTTGAGGTGGATCTCCTGGATCGACTCCACGACGCGCTCGTTGAGGACCGCGACCTTGTTCTTCAGGCCTGCGCGCTCTTTCTCCCGCAGTCCGCCGCGGCGGATGCGCTGCTCGATCTCCTGTGCGGACTGGTAGGTCCTCCGGATGCGCGAGACGATGCGGAGCACCTTCTCCAGCGCACCCTTCTCCTCCTCGTCCGTGGAGTCCTCGTCGAGGTCCTTGATCACGTCCCGGACCTGCAGATCCCCGGACTTGAGCTTCTCCCCGACCTTGAACAGTTCGTCGAGGGCGATCGAGCATCCCTTCACGGAGGAGACGATCTCCCGCTCTCCGTCCTCGATCCGCTTGGCGAGGCTCACCTCGCCCTCCCGGTTCAGCAGGGGGATGGCGCCCATTTCCTTGAGGTAGAGCCGGACCGGGTCGTTCCCCTTGATCCCGCCGGGGTACTCGAACTCCTCCTCCTCGACCGCGGGCTCCTCCTCGACGGATGCCTCCTCCTCCTCGGCCTCCTCCTCCCCGATCAGGAGGGTCGCGCCGGGGACGGGAACCTTCTGGAAGTCGTCCACCACCTCGATGGCGTTCTCCCCGAAGATCTCCATCACGTCGTCGATCTGGTCCCCCGTGAGGATGTCGGGGGGAAGAACGCTGTTGATCTCGTCGTAGGTGAGGTACCCCTGCGCGCGCCCCTTCTCCACCAGCCCCTCGATGCCTTCCGGGTGTTTCCGCCTCGCCATCTTCCCCTCACCTCGTCAGCGGGATCTGCGCGACCACAACAACCGCTCGAGCTCCTTCTTCGCCGCCAGGACGCGTGCGAACAGCTCTTCCGCCGCCGCCCCGGACGCCTCTTTCACCTTCCCCTGCAGTTCCTCGATCTCCCGGCGGGCCTTCGCCGTCCGGAGCGACAGGAGCGCCTCGGGGTACCGTCGGCGGGCCTCCTCGGGGGACAGGTCGGCGAGCACGATCCCGGCGGAGAGCCGCTTCCGCGCTCCCTCCGGAACCCCCTCGCCGAGGAGGGACTCCGCGTCCGGCGCCGCCCCGCCCGCCGCCAGCCCGGAGATGTACGCCACGGCCTCCCTCGCGTCCGGATCCGAAAGAAGCGAGTCCACGCCGTCCCGCCGCGCCGCCGCGGCCAGGTCGGGCGCCGCCGCCAGGAGTTGCAGCAGGAGGCCCTCCTCCGGGCGCTCCTCCCTCTCCCGGGGCGGGGATTCCGCGGCAGACCCGGGGGCCGTCGGGGAGCCCAGCTGCCGGTGGATCGTGTCCACCGGCAGGCCGGCGGACTGGGCCACCCGCTGGACGTAGAGTTCGCGCTCCGCCGGGTCTGTGACCCAGCGCAGGTACTTCTCCATCAGCCGGACGTACGAGAGTTTTCCCGGGATCGTACCGAGGTCGTACTTCCTCGCGGCCCCCCGCTCGATGGACTCCATCAGGGGCGCGGCGGCCGCGATGCGCCGGGAGATCTCCTCCGGGGGGGACGCCTTCGCCCAGTCGTCCGGATCCATCCCCCTGGGCGGGAAGAGGACTTTCGGGCTCACGCCGGAAGCGTACAACGGTCCCCCTCCGCGCACGGCGGCCATCTTTCCGGCCACGTCGCCGTCATAGAATAGGATGACGTTCTCCGACAACCGCTTCAGCGTCCTCGCGTGACCCTCGGTCAGGGAGGTTCCGCAGGTGGCCACGACCCCCCGCACCCCCTTCTGCCACAGGCCGATCAGGTCCATGTACCCTTCGACCACCACCACCCGCCCCTCGCTCCGGATGGATGGGAGCGCCTGGTGGAGGCCGTACAGGAGCGCGCTCTTCCGGTACAGATCGGATTCGGGGGAGTTGATGTACTTGGGGACGGCGTCGTCCACCGCCCGTCCCCCGAAACCGCAGATCCGCCCCCGGGCGTCCGCGATCGGGAAGATCACCCGGCCCCGGAACCGTTCCCGGCGTCCCTTATCGGCAGGGAACAGCAGCCCCGCCGCCTCCGCCCGGGCCGGATCGATCCCCTCCTTCTTCAGGGCGGCCAGGATATCTCCTCCCTGCCCGCCCCAGCCGAGGGCGAACTCCCGCTCCGCCTCGGGGGTCACGCCGCGGCGCCGGAGGAATTCGCGCCCCGCTTTCCCCGCGGGGGCCCGCAGCAGCTCGCGGTACGTTTCCGCCGCCAACCGGAGGATCCGGTACAGATCCTCCCGCGGCCGGTCCCCGGTCCTGCCCCCCTCGTATCGCACCGTCACGCCGTACCGCTCGGCGAGCTCCTCGACCGCCTCGGCGAAGGAGAGATTCCGCGCTTTCATCAGGAAATGGAAGACCGAGCCCCCCTCCCCGCAACCGAAGCACTTGAACGCCTGACGGGTGGGGTGGACGAAGAAGGAAGGGGTCTTTTCCCGGTGGAAGGGGCACAGCCCGCGGAAGTTCGCACCGGCGCGGATCAGGGGCACCGTCTCGGAGACCACCTCGACGATGTCCGTCCGGTCCCGTACCTCCCGGATCGTGCTCTCGGAGATGCGACCTCCCAAGGGCCTCCCTGATGCGTCCCTGGCGTCCCGCCGGTTGGACCGGGGGGAAAAGAAAAAATCCCGCGCGACGCCGTCGCCGGGACGGATCCCCGTTTGTTCCCCGCTATCCCGCCAGGAGCCGCCGAACCGCCTCGTTGACCGCTTTCCCGTCGGCCCGGCCCGCCACCTTCGGCATGAGAGCCTTCATGACGCACCCCATGTCGGATGGGCCCCTTGCGCCCGTCTCCGCGATGGCGTCGCGGACGAGCGCCTCGATCTCCGCCATGGAAAGGGCTTTCGGGAGATACCGCTCCAGGACGACGATCTCGGCTTCCTCCTTCGCGGCCAGTTCCGGGCGGTTCCCCTTGACGTAGAGCTCGATGGCCTCGCGCCGCTGCTTGACCATCGTCACGATCACCTTGAGGATCGCCTCGTCCGGCAGAATGCCCCCGGACGGCATCTCCTTCCGGGTGACCGCGTCGATCTCCCGGTTCTGCACCGCGGCGACAGCCATCCGCAAAGCAGAAAGGGCCAGGGAGTCCCGCTCCTTGGCCGCCTTCCGCATGTCCTCCTGCAGCTGTTGCTTGAGCCCCAACGTTACCGGCTCATCTTCTTCATTTTCTTCAACGCGCGTTTCCTGGCCGCCAGCGTCTTCTTCTTCCTCTTGACGCTGGGCTTCTCGTAATGCTCCCGCTTGCGGATCTCCGACAGGATCCCGGCCTTCTCGCACTGTTTCTTGAATCGCTTCAGTACGCTCTCGAAGGGCTCCTCTTCCTTCACCCGGACGCCCGGCATCGATGAATCACCCCTTCCTGCGCTGGATAAAAACCCAAAAGTATATACATTACGCTTTTTTCGAATCTCGTCAAGAAAAACAGGGAGGCCCGGTACCGCTCACCGGTACCGGCAGAGGTACGCCACCGGCCCTTCCGCCTTCACCTCGAAGGTGACCCCCGAGGGGACGGAAAATCCCTCCCCAGCGGCCGCCGAGAGCCACGGCTTCCCGGGGACCCGGTACCAGAGGTGTCCCGAAACCACCGTCATCCGCTCCTCCCGGGATGCACCGAAGGCGTACTCCCCGGGATCGATGACCCCGACCGTGGCGTCCCCTCCGGCGTCCGAGAACCCCAGGGACTGCACCCGGTCGTCGAAGTACCGGTTGTGCTTCATGCCCCCTCCCCCTCAACCCATGCTGGGGTCTAGCGGACGGCCGCCGATCAGGTGGAGGTGGAGGTGCGGAACCACCTGCCCCCCCTGCTCCCCGTTGTTCACCACGACGCGGTACCCCGACTCGGCCACCCCCTTCTCGTCGGCGATCTTCGCCGCCAGGCGCAGCGCCTTGCCCAGGACGGGCACGTCGTTCTTCCCGGCCTCGTTGAGGTTGACCATGTGCTCCTTTGGAACGATGAGCACGTGAACCGGCGCCACCGGGTGGATGTCGGCGAAGGCGATCAGGTCGTGGTCCTCGTAGATGGGCTGCGTGGGCATCTCTTTCCTGGCGATCCTGCAGAAAATGCACTCCTCGCTCATGCGGTCTCCTCTCCTCGCCGGTATGCGCTTCGATAGAAACAGGTCCGCTCCCCCGTGTGGCACGCGGGTCCCCTCTGCCGGACCCGGTACAGCAGCGTGTCCGCGTCGCAGTCGTAGAGGACCTCCTGGACGTCCTGGAAGTGGCCCGAGGTCTCCCCCTTCACCCAGAGGGACTTCCGCGACCGGCTCCAGTAGGTGGCGTGCCCGGTGGCGAAGGTGTTCCGGATCGCCTCCCCGTTCGCCCACGCCACCATGAGGACCGCGTTGTCCCCCGCGTCCTGCGTGACCACGGGGACCAGCCCCCGCTCGTCGAACTTCACCATCCCGATCAGTTCGTCCGCCGTCATCCGTTTCCCCCGCCGGGCCGCACGTGAACGCCGTGGCTCCGGAGGTACTCCTTCGCCTCCCCCACGGTGTGCTCGGCGTAGTGGAAGATCGAGGCCGCCAGCACCGCGTCCGCCCCCCCGGCCGTCAATCCCTCCAGCAGGTGCCTGAGGGTCCCCACCCCGCCGGATGCGATCACCGGGATCCGCACCGCGTCGGCGATGGCCCGGGTCAGGGGGATGTCGTACCCGTCCCGCGTCCCGTCCCGGTCCATGCTGGTCAGCAGGATCTCGCCGGAGCCGCACTCCTCCATCCGGCGGGCCCACTCCACGGCGTCCAGTTCCGTGGGACGGCGCCCGCCGTGCGTGTACACTTCCCAGCGCCCCGGCGTCCCCGGGACCGACCGGGCATCGATCGCCACCACCGTGCACTGGCTTCCGAACCGCTCCGCCGCTCGCCGGACGAACTCGGGGTCGGCCACCGCCGCCGTGTTGATCGACACCTTGTCCGCGCCCGCCAGCAGGAGCGCCCGGATGTCCTCGATGGTGCGCACGCCGCCGCCCACGGTCAGCGGCATGAAGACCTGCTCCGCGGTCTTCCGCACCACCTCGATCAGGATGTCCCGCTTCTCGTGGGACGCCGTGATGTCGAGGAAGACGAGTTCGTCGGCCTCCTCGCGGTCGTACCGCCTTGCAATCTCCACCGGATCCCCCGCGTCCCGGAGATCGACGAACCGGACCCCCTTCACGACCCGGCCGTCCTTCACGTCCAGGCACGGGATGATGCGCTTTGCGAGCATCCGGGAGGCTACTCCCCCTCCACCTTCAGAGCCTCCCGAAGGTCGATCGATCCGTCGTAGAGGGCGCGGCCGATGATCGCCCCGGAGACACCCTCCCCCTCCATCGCCTTGAGCCGGCGCAGGTCGGAAAGCGTCGTCACGCCCCCGGACGCCACCACCGGAGTGGCCAATCCCCGCGCGAACTCCCGGATCGCGTCGAAGTTGGGACCCACGAGCATCCCGTCCCGCGCGATGTCGGTGTAGATGAAGCAGGAAACACCGCCCTCCCGGATCTGCCGCGCGAGGTCCACGGCGATCACGCCGGTCACTTCCACCCACCCCCGGATCGCCACGCGCCCGTCCCTGGCGTCGATCCCCGCAGCCACCTTTCCCGGGTACGCCCGGGTGATGCGGGTGACTTCCTCCGGGTCCCGGACGATGGACGTGCCCAGGATCACGCGGGACACCCCGGCGGCGAAGTAGCGCGACGCGGTCTCGTAGTTCCGCACCCCGCCTCCCACCTGCAGCGGCACGCCGGCCGCGGCCGCGATCCGGCAGATGATGTCCGCGTTGGCGGGTTTCCCGAGGAAAGCCCCGTCGAGGTCGACCACGTGGAGCCACGAAGCCCCGGCGGCGACGAACCGGCGCGCCACGTCCAGGGGGGAATCCGAGAAAACCGTGGCGTCCTCGGCGCGCCCCTGGCGAAGCCGGACGGCTTTTCCCCCCTGGATGTCGATCGCCGGGATCACCTGGAACGGCATGCCGATTTTCACCTCAAGCCGCGGCGGCGCACATGCGGCCGAAATTTCCGAGCAGCCGGAGGCCCGCGGACTGGCTCTTCTCCGGGTGGAACTGGACTGCGAGCCGGTTTCCCATCCCCGCCGCGGCGGCGAAGGGGATGCCGTAGACGGCGCGGCACGCCGCGATCCCGGGCTCCCCGGGCACCGCGTAGTAGGAATGGACGAAGTAGAAGTACGTCCCCGAGGGGATCCCTTCCAGCACCGGGTGATCCGTCAGGACCTCCACCGCATTCCACCCCATGTGCGGCACCTTCAGAACCCCGCCGCCGGAGGCCGGCATGTCGCCCGGAAACCGTACCACCTTTCCGGGGAAGAAACCGACCCCTTCGTACCGGCCGAACTCCTCGCTCTCGGCGAAGAGGAGCTGCATCCCGACGCAGATCCCCAGGAACGGGCGGTCGGAGGCGAGGTACTCCCGCAGGAAGGGGAGAAGCCCCTGCCGCACCACGTTCGCCATGCAGTCCCGGAACGCCCCCACCCCGGGGAAAACGATCCCGCGGCACGACGACAGCGTCCGGGCGTCGCCGCTCACCTCCGTCGGGAATCCCAGCGACTCCAGCGCCTTGCTCACGGAGCGCAGGTTTCCCATTCCGTAGTCCACGACGCCGATGGAACCCTTCCGCGTCACGGGATGTTCCCCCTCACCCGAGCACACCCTTCGTGGACGGGACGCCCTTTACGCGCGGGTCCAGCCGCACCGCGTCCGACATCGCCCTCCCCAGGGCCTTGAACACGGCCTCCACCGTATGGTGCGCGTTGGAGCCGTAGGACACGTTCACGTGGACGCACGTCCCCGAGGCCTGCGAGAAGGCCCGCAGGAACTCCTCCACGAGCTCGACGTCGAATGTCCCGACCTTCTCGTTCCCCAGCGGGGAGTTGTAGACCAGGTGCGGGCGTGCCGAGACGTCCACCGTCACCGCCGCCAGCGCCTCGATCATCGGCACCACCGCGTGACCGTAGCGCCGGATCCCCCTCATGTCCCCGAGGGCCCGCCGGAACGCCTCGCCGAGGCAGATCCCCACGTCCTCCACGAGGTGGTGGTAGTCGACGTCGATGTCCCCTTTCGCGGACACCGTGACGTCGAACAGGCCGTGGCGCGAGAAGAGGGTGAGCATGTGGTCGAGGAACGGGACCCCCGTCCCGATCTTCGCAGACCCCTCCCCCTCGAGACGCAGGGAGAGCTTGATGCGGGTCTCCTTCGTGGTCCGCTCGACCTGGCCTTCCCGTTCCATCACCGCCTCCCCTTCCCCCGCGTGCGCTGCAGCACCGCCTGGGCGTGCGCCACGAGCCCCTCCTTGCGCGCCAGCCGGACGACGTGCCGGGCGTCGGACCGGAGAGCGGAAAACTCATATGATACCACGTTGGTTTTCTTGAGGAAATTGGCTACTCCCAGAGGGGATGAGAACCGAGCCGCCCCCCCCGTGGGCAGGGTGTGGTTGATCCCCGCGATGTAGTCCCCCACCGCCACGGGGCTGTAAGGCCCGAGGAACGCCGTCCCCGCGTTTCGGATCGCGTCGAGGGCCCCCCACGGGTCCGCGGTGGCGATGCTCAGGTGCTCCGGCGCCAGCCGGTTGACCGCCGCGATCCCTTCCCTCCGGGTCCGGACGAGGAAGCCGTCCGCCCGGGACAGGGAAGCCGACAGGATCCCCTGTCGCGGCAGGAGGCGGGCCTGGCGGGCGAGTTCCCTCTCCACTGCGCGGGACAGGGCCTCCGAGTCTGTAACCATGGCAACGTACGCGTCCTCGTCGTGCTCCGCCTGGGAGAGGAGGTCCGCGGCCACGTACGCCGGGATCGCCGACCGGTCCGCCAGCACCACGAGCTCGCTCGGCCCCGCCAGCATGTCGATGCCCACGACGCCGAAGAGCTGGCGCTTGGCCTCCGTCACGTATGCGTTCCCTGGCCCGGCGATCACCTCGACGCGGGGGATGGACCGTGTCCCGAAGGCCAGCGCCGCGATCGCCTGCGCCCCGCCGACCCGGTAGACCGCGGACACTCCGGCGATCCGGGCCGCCGCCAGCACCACGTCCGGCACCCGCCCGCCGGGAGCGGAGCATGCGGCCACCACCTCGGGAACCCCCGCCACCCTCGCCGGGAGGACGTTCATCAGCAGGGTGGACGGGTACGCCGCCTTTCCCCCGGGGATGTAGACCCCCGCGCGGGAGACGGGGAGGACCCTCTGGGCCAGGACGGCTCCGGGGATCGAGGCGGTGAAGCCGTCGTCCAGCTGGTTCCGGTGGAACGTCTCGATCCGCCCGGCCGCCTTCTCGAGGGAAACCCGGAGCGCGGCGGGTACGCGCCGCCACGCGGCGTCGATCTCCCCCGGTGGAACGACGAACCCCTTCCTGCCCGGGTCGAACCGGTCGAAGCGGCGCGTGAACTCCGATACCGCCGCGTCGCCCTGCTCCCGGACCCGCGCGATCACCTCGGCCACCACCGCCGACACCTTGGCGGAGTCCGTCGCCCCCCGGTTTTCCGCCCGGGCCAGCGCCTCCCGGTACGCGGCGGTGCCCGATCGGACCCAGCGCATCCCCCGCTCCCTCCTACTCCCGCACGCGGGCGATGTCCGCGCCCAGGGAGGACAGCTTGTTCTCCAGCGACTCGTACCCCCGGTCGAGGTGGTAGATCCGGAGCACCTCGGTGGTCCCGGAGGCCGCCAATCCCGCCAGAACGAGGGACGCCGAGGCCCGGAGGTCCGTCGCCATCAGCGGCGCGCCGGAAAGTCCCTGCACCCCCTTGACCGCGGCGGTGTTCCCGGAGACGTCGATCCGGCCCCCCATCCTCCGGAGTTCCGCAACGTGCATGAACCGGTTCTCGAAGATCGTCTCCGACACGATGCTGAACCCGTCCCCGAGACACATGTACGCCATGAACTGGGCCTGCACGTCCGTCGGGAAGCCCGGGTACGGCGCCGTCTTCATGTTGACCGACCGGATCGGCCCCGCCCGCCGCACGCGAACGAAGCCGTTGGCGACCTCGACCTCGGCCCCGCTCTCCTGGAGTTTCTCCAGCACCGCGTCCATCGCCCCGCCGTCCGCGCCCAGGGCCGTCACGTCCCCCCCGGTGATCGCCCCGGCGAGCAGGAGCGTGGCCGCCTCGATCCGGTCCGCCATCACTTCGTGCCGGGCCCCCCGCAGGGAACGCACCCCGCGGACCGTGATCTCGTCGGTTCCCTCCCCCTCGATGTCGGCGCCCATTGCGCGCAGGAGGCGGGCGAGGTCGCACACCTCGGGCTCCCGCGCCGCGTTCTTGAGGACCGTCGTCCCTTCCGCGAGTGCGGCGGCCATCATCAGGTTCTCCGTCCCGGTGACGGTCTTCAGGTCGAAATAGACTGGTGCGCCCCGGAGACGGTCCGCCGCCGCCTCGATGTACCCCTCGGAGAGGGTCGTCCTGGCTCCCAGGAGTTCCAGCCCCTTCAGATGCTGGTCGATGGGGCGGGGACCGATGGCGCACCCTCCCGGCAGGGAGATCCGGGCCCGGCCGTACCGCGCCAGGAGGGGACCCAGAACCAGGACGGACGCGCGCATCGTCTTGACGAGGTCGTAGGGGGCCTCTGCCTCCCCCGGTTCCCCGGATGCGACTCGAAGGAGCCGGGAGCGATCCGTCCCCCCGGCGTCCTGCGTGACCGTGGCGCCGAGGATCCCCAGGAGCTTCCCGAAGGTGGCGATGTCCCTCAGGCGCGGCGCGCCGACGATCTCCACCGGGCCGTCGGCGAGGAGTGCGGCCGCCATGGCCGGCAGCACCGCGTTCTTCGCGCCGGACACGCGGCAGGTCCCGGACAGGCGCCTGCCTCCCCGTATGACGAAGATTTCCAGACTGCACGCTCCTTACAGCGGGTTCGCCCACCCCGCGTACCGGTCCCGCCCCGCGAGGTCCCGGAAGATCCCCAGGAATCGCAACGATCCCCCCGGGAGGGCTGCAACCGCCGCTCCCTGGCCCGCGCCGATCTCGCACCACAGCTCCCCGCCCGGAGACAGGAGCGCCCCCGCTCCGGCGACGAGGCGCCGCAGGACGGACAGCCCGTCGGGCCCCGCAAGCAGCGCCCTGGGAGGTTCGTGCTCGCGCACCCCGGCGGGCAGGGATCCCCACTCCCCATCGGCGACGTACGGGGGGTTGGAGACCACTACATCAAATCGACCCCCGCATTTCAAGGCGGAATCCGCGTCGCAGCAGGCGAACAGGACCCTGTCCGCGACGCCGTGGCGCCTTGCGTTCTTCCGGGCCGTGCGCAACGCTCCCGGCGAGATGTCGGTCGCCACCAGGCGGGCGGACGGGAGCTCGGCGGCGAGGGTCACCGCGATGGCCCCGCTTCCGGTCCCTGCGTCCAGTGAGAGGGACGGCTCCGCCCCTTTCCGGCGAAGGACCGCCAGGGCCCGCTCCACGAGCCCCTCGGTCTCCGGCCGCGGGATGAGGGTCTCGGGTGAGAGGAGGAATTCCCTCCCGAAGAAATCCCACGCGCCGAGGACGTACTGGAGCGGTTCTCCCGCGGCGCGCCGCGTGACTAGGCGGAGGAGCCGGTCCGGCGCACCCACCGCCTCCGCGTCCATCGAGAGGAACAGTCGGCCCCGCGGGACGCCGGTGACCGCGGAAACCAGGATCTCCGCCTCCCCGGGAGCGGCGTCCGGAACCGCCGCCATCTGCCGGCGGCACAGCGCGAGCAGTTCCGAGAGGAGCACTTAGCCGGTTTTCTGGAGCGCCTCGACCTGGGCCTGCGCCGTCAGGGCGTCGATGAAGGGGTCGAAGCCGCCGGAAAGGACGGCGGCGAGCTGGTGCACCGTCAGCCCGATGCGGTGGTCCGTCACGCGGTTCTGCGGGAAGTTGTACGTCCGGATCCGCTCGCTCCGGTCTCCCGTGCCCACCTGGGAGCGGCGCAGGTCGGCGCGCTCGGAGCGGCGCTTCTCGATCTCCGCGTCGTAGATGCGGGAGCGCAGGATCTTCAGCGCCTTCGACTTGTTCTTCAGCTGCGACTTCTCGTCCTGGCACTGCACCACCAGCCCCGTGGGGACGTGGGTGATCCGGACCGCGGAGTCGGTGGTGTTGACGCTCTGCCCCCCCGGCCCGGAGGAGCGGAACACGTCGATCCGCAGATCATCGGGATTGATCTGTACGTCCACCTCCTCCGCCTCGGGCATCACGGCCACCGTCACCGTGGAGGTGTGGATCCTCCCCCCCGCCTCCGTCGCGGGCACGCGCTGCACCCGGTGAACCCCGCTTTCGAACTTGAGGCGGCTGTACGCGCCCTTCCCCTCGATCATGGCGATCACTTCCTTGGTCCCCCCCAGCCCCGTCTCGCTGCGCGAGAGGACCTCGGCCTTCCACCCCTTGCCGTCCGCGTACATCGAGTAGGCGCGGAACAGCTCCGTGGCGAAGAGGGACGCCTCCTCCCCGCCGGCCCCGGCGCGGATCTCGATGAGGATGTTCTTGTCGTCGTTGGGATCCTTCGGTATGAGGAGAAGACGGACTTCCCTCTCCAGGCGCTCCAGCTCATCCGAGAGGCGGGAGATCTCCTCCCGGGCCATCGCCTTCATCTCCGGGTCCGTCTCCGTGTCCAGCAAGGCGCGGTTCTCTCCGAGCTCCCGCTCGATCCTCCGGTATCGCGCGTGCGCCTCGGACACGGGGCGCAGTTCGGCGATCTCCCTGCCGATCCGCTGCATCTCCCGCGGGTTCCCCGTCACCGACGGGTCCGACAGGAGCCGCTCGAGATCCGGGAGCCGGGCCGCCGCCGCTTCGAGCTTATCCCACAAGGGCGGCCTCCGCGACCGGCGTCCCCGACACGCGCCGGAAGGATTCGATGGCCACCTCGATCTGGGACGGGTCCGGTTCGCGGGTGGTCAGGCGCTGGAGCCACAGGCCCGGCGCGACCAGGACCCGGAACAGGGGGGACCCCATCCTCCGGGCCGAAAGCCGCAGGACCTCGTACGAAATCCCCGCGATGGCCGGGATGAGGGGGATCCGGAGCAGCGCCTTCGCCAGGAGGGAACTCTCCCTGGGGATGAGGGAGAAGACGAGAATGCTGATCACCATGACGAAAAGAAGGAAGCTCGTGCCGCACCGGGGATGCAGGCGGGAATATTCCCCCACCGATTCCGGCGTCAGCGCGGCCTTCCCCTCGTACGCGTTGATCACCTTGTGCTCCGCCCCGTGGTACTGGAATACCCGCCGGATATCCTTCATCAGGGTGATCCCCGCGATGTACAGGACGAAGACCAGCACCCGGATCGCCCCGTCCGCCAGGTTGAAGGCGAGGGATCCCGAGAGGCCCGGCACCACGAACGACAGGGCGTGCGTGGCGTACAGCGGCAGGAGGAAGAAGAGCCCCACGGCGAGGAGCAGCGCCAGCGCCATCGTCCCCGCCATGGCGAGGCCCCCGCCTCCCGGTTCCGCCCTCTCCCGGCCGGCCGCCGGCCGTTCCGGACCCTCCGCGTCCTCCATCGCCTCGTCCGCCGAGTACTGGAGCGCGCGGTACCCGATGGCGAGCATCACCCCCAAGGTCACCACCCCGCGGACCAGGGGGATCCTGGCGATCCGCTTCCGCGCGGGGGTCTCCGTCAGGGGGAAATCCCGGACCCGGATCTCCCCGTTCGCCTTGCGGACCGCGACGGAGTACTGGAGGGGACCCTTCATCATCACCCCCTCGATGACCGCCTGGCCTCCCAGAACGAGCTCTTTCTGCTCCGCCCCGCTCACGGGGTCCCCCCCCTCCCGAGCGCGACGATCTCCCGCCGGACCTCGGCGGGCTTCCCGCACGTCATTTTCCCCTCGGGACACCGCCCGCGGACGCAGCCGGGGCCCGCCGTCTCGAACAGGAGCGGCGCCTCCCCTTTCGCGATCGAAAGCATCCGGGTCGCCATCTCCCGGATCTCCCACTGCGCGCGGCGGCACGTCCGCAGGGCGAAGAAGTGGTGCAGTTCCCGGGCGTTCATGGTGATCAGGATCTTGGTCTCCGTCGCGTTCGGCAGGACGAACCGCGCGTCCTCCGCGGGGATCCCCGCCCGCATCAGCTTCCCGTAGAGCCGCGAGCACGACGCCATGTGGCGGCCGAACTCCTTCCGCAGCCCGGGGGAGTCCGCGACGCTGGGCGGGGTGACGTAACCGAACTCCGCGGCAACGTAGCGCTGGCTCTGCTGGGAGTAGGAGGCGATCCGGTGGCGGACCAGCTGATGGGAGGCGGCGCGGGAGATCCCCTCCACGCCGTAGGTGAGCGTCACGTGCTCCAGCACGGAGGCGTGCCCCATCGACAGGACGCGGCGCACGAGGCCGCGGGCGTCCCTCCGGGAGACGTCTTCCCGGAGTTCGCCGATCCCGGCGGGGGAGTAGCACAGCCGGGCCGCGAGCGCGACCATCCGCTCGGGGTCGGGGGTGCACGAAAGGAGCAGGACATTCACGGCGGGAAGGCGCCGGTCAGGCCTTCTCCCCCTTGGTGTACTTCTTCTGGAACTTCTCGATCCGCCCGGCGGTGTCGATCAGCTTCTGCTTGCCCGTGAAGAACGGGTGGCATTTGGAGCAGATGGCGACCTTGATCTCCTCCGTGGCCGACATGGTCTCGAAGGTGTTCCCGCAGGCGCACTTCACCGTGGCGAGGATGTACTTTGGGTGGATGTTCTCTTTCATCTCTGGGCTTCCTTTCTTCCGGATCAGGTGTTCATCGACTCGATGAACTCCTTGTTCGTCTTGGTCTTGGAGATCTTGTCCAGGAGGAACTCCATGCTCTCCGCCGGCGACAGCGGGGAGAGGAACTTCCGCAGGATCCACACGCGCTGGAGGACGTTCTTCTCGAGGAGGAGTTCCTCCTTCCGGGTGCCGGACTTGTTGATGTCGATGGCCGGGAAGATCCGCTTCTCCGCGATCTTCCGGTCGAGGACCAGCTCGTTGTTGCCCGTTCCCTTGAACTCCTCGAAGATCACCTCGTCCATCCGGCTCCCCGTCTCGATGAGGGCGGTGGCGATGATCGTGAGGGACCCCCCCTCCTCGATGTTCCGGGCCGCGCCGAAGAACCGCTTCGGCTTCTGGAGGGCGTTGGCGTCCACCCCGCCGGAGAGGACCTTCCCCGACGGCGGCACGACGGCGTTGTACGCCCGCGCCAGCCGGGTGATGCTGTCGAGAAGGATGACGACGTCCTTCTTGTGCTCCACGAGGCGCTTGGCCTTCTCGAGCACCATCTCCGCGACCTGCACGTGGCGCTGCGCCGGTTCGTCGAAGGTGGAGGATATGACCTCGCCCTTGACGCTGCGCTGCATGTCCGTCACCTCCTCGGGCCGCTCGTCGATGAGCAGCACGATGAGGACCACCTCGGGGTGGTTCTTCGTGAGGGCGTTGGCGATGTTCTGCAGGATGATCGTCTTCCCCGCCCGGGGCGGCGAGGTGATGAGGGCACGCTGCCCCTTCCCGATCGGCGCCACGAGGTCGATGACCCGGGTGGAGTAGTTGTCCTGGACGTACTCCATCTTGAACTTTTCCTGCGGGTAGAGGGGCGTCAGGTTGTCGAAGAGGATCTTGTCCTTGCTGATCTCGGGATCTTCGTAGTTGATCTTCTCGACCTTGAGGAGGGCGAAGTACCGCTCGTCCCCCTTGGGCGCCCGGATCTGGCCGCTGATGGTGTCGCCGGTGCGCAGTCCGAAGCGGCGGATCTGGGAGGGGGACACGTAGATGTCGTCTGGCCCCGGCAGGTAGTTCGAGTCGGGGGCGCGGAGGAATCCGTAGCCGTCGGGGAGCACCTCGAGCGTACCCTCGCCGGAGACGATCACCTCCTGGTCGGTCTGGGACTGGAGGATGGCGAAGATGAGTTCCTGCTTCTTGAGGCCCGCGGCCCCGTCGACGTTCATCTTCTTCGCGATTTCGGTCAACTCGCCGATCCGCATGGCTTTCAGCTCTTTCAGGTTCATGTACGTTCTCCCGGGAGCAGAGGGTGTCGTCCTATCGAACGGAAACCGCCGGTATTGCGCGGGGTGGAAAGAACTCCGGAAGGCACTCCAGAGGAGCTGTGGTTGATTGCCGGAAGTTCGCGGCTCGATTCCAGGGACCGTTAGGATACCCGAATGCCCGCCCCCCGTCAATCCTTGTAGACCGAAACGGCGTTGTCCCCCCTGCGGGTCGATTCGTGCACCATCGCCTCCACGTGGGGGAGGAGGATCCGCTCCGAGTCGCCGTCCTTGGGGTAGGAGGCGACCCCGATGGCGGTCTTCAACAGGACATCCCGCCGCCCGAGGGGGGATGCGTTCATCGCGTCGAGGATCCTGGAGGCCGTTTCCGCCGCCTCGGTCTTCCCCATCTGGGGCATCACGATGTAGATCATCGAGCCGGAGCGGGCGATGTAGTCCACCTCGCGGAGCTGGGACCGGACCACCCCGGCCAGATCCACCAGCGCGCCGTCGGCCGCCACGTGCCCGTACACATCGTTCATCTCCCGCAAATGGCGGATCTTGATGAACAGGAGGGACACGGGGTGGCCGAACTTCTTCCCGCGCGTCAGCTCCTGGTGCAGGATCTCGTGGAAGTACTTGAAATTGTGCAGACCGGTGACGGAGTCGAGGTCGGGGATCCGGGATACTTTCTGGTGGAGGTTGCGCAGGCCCAGCAGGACCGCGCTCAGACGGGTATAGGCCAGGAACGCTTCCCGGGTCTCCCGTACGAACAGGTCCGGTTCCGCGGAGCTGGCCAGGAACACGCCGAGGGTTTCCCCGTGGAGGCGGCAGGGAGCGCCGAAGACGCTCTTCGCCTCATGCTCGAACCGCCAGGCGGGGTCGGAAATGCGGGGATCCGCGCCCTGGATGCCCACCTCCCCCGCAACGGCGGCCTCCACGACCGGAAGCGTCCCCTTCGCGTACAGCTCCTTGATGAAATTGCCCGAATGTCCGCGGTGAGCGAACACCAGCGGCGGCTTCCCTCCCTCCAGGGCGAGCACGCCGACCGCGCGGAGGGGATAGTTGTCCATCAGCAGGCTCATCAGGTAGTTCGCCTGTTCCTCCTCGGAGGACCGTTTCTCGAGGCGGGCGAGAATCTCGCTCTCGATGCGGATGCGGGTGGATATCGGGCTCATGGCGATACCTGTCGCGGAAGAGGATTCTCGTGTTCCCGTGGGATTTCCCTTATATAGATAAAGCCAAGCTGGCGGCCGGTCAAGGACTTTTCGCGCCGGAACGAGTGGAACCGCTCCGAGCAGACCGTGCACGGCCCCACGCCTTCCGACCGGGCCGGCGGGACGCCCGCCGCGGACAGGGCGGACAGGGCGATGGCCTGGAGGTCGGCCATCCACTTCCCGGACGCTCGCCCGGCGCGGAGGTGCCCCGCGGCACCGGGCACGGAGAGGAGCGCTTCCGCCACCTCGTCCCCTACCTCGTAACAGCATCCCATCGCGCACGGCCCGGCGGCCGCGACGAGTCCCCCGACCGCGTCGCCGCCGTACCGCCGGGAGACAGTCCCGACCGCTTCCTCCACCACCCCCGCGGCGAGACCACGCCACCCGGCATGGACCGCCGCTGCGAACGGGAAGTCCCGGTGTGCGATGAGGACCGGGACGCAGTCCGCCGTGTGGACCCCGACGCCGGTCCCCGGCTCGTCCGTCCAGATGGCGTCCCCCTCCCGCTTCCACCCTCCCGGTCCGTACCCGTCCCCCGGCCCGAACCGGAGCACCCTCGCCGAGTGGACCTGTTTCAGGGTGCCCACGGCGTCCGCAGAAAGGGAAAAGACCTCGCGCAACCGATCCCGGCAGCCGCGCCCCTCAACAGGGTCCGCACCGAGGAAGGCGTGGTATACGCCCGGCACGGAACGGAGGAGGGGGGATTGCACGAACTGGGGGAGAGGTCTCACTTGACCACGGAGAGGAAGGCGGCGAACTCGGGCGGGTCGGGTACGGTGAACGAAAGTTTCTCCCCCGTCACCGGGTGCGTGAAGGCGAGGCGGAAGGCGTGCAGGAGGAACCGGGACACGGCGAAGGCGCCCGCCACGGAGCCCTTCCCCAGCGGGATCTTCCGGGGCCGGCCGTATACGTCGTCGCCAACGATCGGGCAGCCGAGGTGGGCGCAGTGGACCCGCACCTGGTGGGTGCGTCCGGTTTCCAGCCGGAACTCGAGGAGGGAAAAGGGGCCGAACGTCCCGAGGCGCCGGTACCGCGTCACCGCGACGCGGCCGCCCGCCGGAAGGACGGCCATCTTCTTCCGGTACACCGGGTGCCGGCCGATCCGGGTCGTCACCGTCCCTTCCTCCGCCGGCGGCCCTCCGAAGACGATCCCGTGGTACCTGCGGTCCATCCCGTGGGAGGACAGCTGGGCGGAAAGGCCGTGGTGGGCCGCGTCGGTCTTCGCCACCACGAGGATGCCGGAGGTGTCACGGTCGAGGCGGTGGACGATCCCGGGGCGGGCCACGCCCCCGATCCCGGACAGCGTCCCGGCGCGGGACAGGAGGGCGTTCACGAGGGTTCCGACGGAGTGCCCGGGCGCGGGGTGGACGACCATCCCCGCCGGCTTCTCCACCACGAGCAGCCACGGGTCCTCGTGGAGCACCCTGAGGGGGATGTCTTCCGGCGCGAGGTCCGGCAGCACGGCGGGGGGAACCTCCACTGTCACCGCCTCCCCCCCCCGGAGGCGCGCGGCGGGGCGCGCGGGGGCTCCCGAGAGGAGCACCCGCCCCTCCTCGATGAGCCGCCGGACGCGAACCCGGGAGAGCCCCGGCAAGGCTTCCGGCAGGTACCGGTCGAGGCGATCCCCCGCCCGGGCGGCCGGGACCGTCAGCCGGTGCGTGCCGGCCGGCGCGTCCGGCACCTACCAGGCCTTGGAGTGGATGCGCCCCGTGGGCTTGACGAGCACGTCCACCAAGGCGAAATTGAAGAAGTTGGTGCTCCGGGCGATCTCGGGGTCGATGCGGCTCAGGTAATAGCTGCGCCCCTCCTCTATCTCCTCCCTCAGCAGGTCGAAGAGGGTGTCGTTCCCGATCCCCTCCTCCACCTTCTTGGCGTTGTACAGGGCGATGTCCGACACCACCGCCCGGGCGATCCGCCGCGCCACGTCCGGGTCCGTCACCACTCCCATCGGAATTCCCTCCCCTCTCTTAGCTCCTGTACCGGAACGCGACGTACAGATGCGCGCCGTCCCGGTAGATCAGCGCGGTGGCCGGCATGCCCCGCGGCAGGCGCGACAGCGCCTTCCGGTACGCGTCGACCCCCGGCACGGCCTCCCGGTTCAGGGAGATCAGGATGTCCCCCTCCCGGATCCCGCCCTCCCAGGCGGGGCTCGCCGTCTCGACGAAGACGACCTCCACGCCGCCCGGAAGCTCCATCTCCCGCAACAGCCGCGCGGGTACCGCGCTCACGGAGATCCCGAGGGGGTCCACCGGCTCCCGCTTCGGCGGCCGGCGGCTCTCCGACTGTCCCTCCGCCTCCTCGACCGTCACGGTCACGGAGACCCGCCTTCCCTCCCGCACGATTTCGAGGGGAACCGCGGTCCCCGGAGCCGTGGTCGCCACCTGCTTCTGGAACTCCGTCACCCCTCCCAGGCGGGTCTTCCCGTACGCGACGAGGATGTCCCCCGCGCGAAGCCCGCCCTTCGCCGCCGGGCTGCCCGGGACGACCCGGTTCACAAGTATACCCTTCTCCCCCTTCGCCCCGAACGCCTCGGCGAGGTCCGGCGAGAGGGACTGGATCCCCGCCCCGAGCCACCCCCTGCGCACCGCGCCGTGGGCCGCCAGCTCCTGCTCCACCATCTTCACGGTGTTGATCGGGATGGCGAAGCCGATCCCCTGCCCGGCGCTCACCATGGCGGTGTTGATCCCCACCACCTCCCCCCGGGCGTTCAACAGCGGCCCCCCCGAGTTTCCGGGGTTGATGGAGGCGTCCGTCTGGATGAAATCGTCGCCCCCTTCCACGTCCGGCTCCGCGCTCCGCCCCGTCGCGCTGATCACGCCCAGGGTCACGGTGCTCTCCAGCCCGAAGGGGTTCCCCACGGCGATGGCGAACTCCCCCACCTTCAGGCGCGATGAGTCGCCCAGCGTCGCCACCGGGAGTTTCCGGGACGGCTGGATGCGGAGGACCGCCAGATCGGTCCGCACGTCCGCGCCGATCACCTTCGCGCGGTACTCGCTCCGGTCGGAGAGGCGGACCACGATTTCGTCCGCGTCCCGGATGACGTGCTCGTTCGTGACGATCAGTCCGTCCTCCCCGACGATCACTCCCGAGCCGAGGGAGTTCTCGCGGAACCCCCCGTTCTCCTCCAGGAGGTCCAGGAGGTACTCCGGCGGCTGGCCGTCCGGTCGCCGTCCCGCCCCGGGCGATCCCTTCGCGAACCGGGTCACCGTGCGGATGTTGACCACCGCCGGGACGGCACGTTCGACCGCGGCGACGAAGGTATGCTGGACCGTCGCCACTTCCGGCGGCCCGGTGGAGCTCCCGGGGCCGCACCCCGCACACGCCGCCAGCGCCGCCGACAGGAGGTAGACCGCTCGCCTCATCCGCCGCCGGCCTCCCGCCGGCGCTGACCGGGGGGGGTCTTCCGCACCGTCATCTTCGCACCCCGGGCGAACTCCACGTCCTTCTGGATCTGGCGCACCAGCTCGTCCACGCTCTTGAACTTCCGCTCGTCCCGGATCCGGTCCCGGAAATACACCGCCAGCTCCTGCCCGTAGAGGTCCCCCCGGAAGTCGATGAGGTGCACCTCGACGCCGAGGGAGTTTTCCCCGAAGGTGGGGTTGAAACCGACATTGGCCACCCCGCGCCGCAAGATCCCGCCGGCTGCGACGTCCACCACGTACACGCCCGGGAGCGGCAGCAGTTCCTGGGTAAACTGCACGTTGGCCGTGGGGAACCCCAGCTTCCGGCCGCGGGCCGCGCCCGTGACCACCGTCCCCGACACCTTGTAGGGGGCGCACAGCAACTCCTCGGCCTCCCGCACCCTCCCCCCCAGGAGCAGCTCCCGGATCCGGCTCGAACTCACGATCGCCCCCCCGCGGACGAGCGGCTGGACGATGTCCACCGCGAACCCCGCCTCCCGGCCGATGCGCGAGAGCATCGCGGGGGAGCCGGTCCGGTTCCTGCCGAAGGTGAAGTCGTACCCGACCGTCACGAAGCGCGCCGACAGCCGCCCGCGGATCACCGTCCGCGCGAACTCCTCCGGCCCCATTCCGCCGATCTCCCCGGTGAACGACTCCACGACGAGGGCGTCGATCCCCATCTCCTCCATCCGGGCCGCCTTCTCCTCCGGCGAGGTGATCTCGTAGAACCGCGCCTTCGGGGTGAAGTACCGGATCGGGTGGGGGTGGAAGGTGAGGGCAACGGCCATCAGGCCGTTCTCCCGGGCGCGGGTCACGGTCCGACGGAGGAGTTCCCGGTGGCCGATGTGCACCCCGTCGAAGTTCCCGATGGTCAGCGAGGTGCCGGAGGGGGCGGAAAATCCCCGGGATCCCTCGACGATTCTCATCCGGACCGACCGTCTCCGCGCCCCGCCGCGGTGCGGGGGTGCGGGCGCCGCGCGCGCATGTCCTTCCTTTGCTCCTCCGGTGCGGGTTGATAAAGTATGATACTACACGATGAAAATCACCCGGAAATATCTGCTGGCCGAATTGTCGGGCCCGTTCCTCCTCGGCCTGGGGAGCTTTTCCCTGGTGGTCCTTCTCCACCGGTTCTCCCGCGTCGCGGATCTCGTGATCGGCCGCGGGGTGCCGTCCGGGCTGGTCGGCAGGCTTCTCCTCGCCCTCTTCCCTCCCTTCCTCGAGCTCACCCTTCCCGCCGCGTTCCTCCTGGCCGTCCTCCTCGGTTTGGGGCGCCTCGCCGCCGACTCGGAGACCGCCGCCCTGGCCACCTCCGGGGTGGGGATGCGAGGGGTGGCCGGCCCGGTTCTCCTGGCCGGCGGTATCGTCTTCTCCGCCGCGCTGCTCGTCGGATGGCACGGCATACCGTGGGGTTACAAGGAAACGCAGCGCGTCCTGGCCCGCATCGTAGCGGAGCGGACCGGCGCGGGCGCGACGGAGCACGTGTTCCGGGAGATCACGCCGGACACGCTGCTCTACCCCGACCGGGTCTCCGCGGACGGGCAGCGGATGGACGGGATCTTCCTCACCTTCCGGCCCGCGGGGGACGAACCGCTCCTGGTGTTCGCGCGGGATGGCCGCTTCGCGCCGGCCGGGGGGGACGGCGTGGTGAGCCTGGGCCTGACCGACGGGACGATCCACAGCGACCAGCCCGGGAAACGGGTGTACCGGCTGGCCTCCTTCCGGGAAATGACGTTCCGGTTTCCCCTGGAGATACCCGACGCCCTGGGCGAGGACGACCCGAGGGGGATGACCATCCCCGAACTGTACCGGAAAATCGTGGAGGGGGAGGGGGCGGCGAGGAAGGCCGGGTACCGGTACCACTTCCACAAGCGGCTCTCCCTGGCGGTGTCGTGCCTGTCCTTCGGGCTCCTCGCGGTCCCCCTCGGGATGGCGCAGCGGGCGCGGGGCAGGTCGTCCGCCTTCGCCGTCACGATGACGCTCGTCCTCGTCTACTATGTCTTCATGGTGGCGGCCGGGGTGATGGAGAACCGGGTCCCGGCGGGGATGGTCGCGCTCTTCTGGGCACCCAACATGCTCGGGCTCTCCCTGGCGGCCTGGATCCTCTGGCGTTCGGACCGGAGCGTGACGACCCTGCCCAGACCTCTGGAACGGATCCTGGTGCGGAAGTGACCGTCCTCTCCCGCTACCTCCTCCGGGAGTTCGGCCGGGCCGCGGTCGCCTGCATCGTGGGCTTCCTCGTCCTGTTCCTGCTGATCGACTTCGTCGCCAGCGCGGAGAAGCTGCTCCGGTACAAGGCGGGCCTGTCCGAGATCGGGTGGTACTACCTCTCCCGCCTTCCCGGAGTGTTTGTGATGGTTTCCCCGGTCGGGACGCTTCTCGCCGTGCTGGTCTCCGTCTCGCTCCTGGTGCGCAACAACGAACTGACCGCCATGTTCTCCGGGGGGATGAGCCTCGCCCGCGTCTGCCTTCCGATCCTCGCCGGGTGCGCCCTCATCTCCGCCGTCTCCCTCCTCTGCTCGGAGGTGTTGGCTCCGCCGGCGAACCGCCGCTCCCGCGAGATCGAACGGCTCCGGGTGCGGCCCGGGAAGTTGGCGGCGCAGTTCTCGGGGAACCGGTACTGGATGCGCGGGAAGGAGGGGATCCTCTCCGCCCAGGTGGTGGACGCCCCGTCCCGGTCGCTGCAGGGGTTCCAGTACTTCGAACTGGACCGGGAGTTCCGCCCGGTGCGGCGGGTCGAGTCGCGGAAGGCCCGCCTCCTTCCCGATGGCGACTGGGAACTGCGGGAGGGGAAGGAGCGGCGCTTCGCGGACGGGTCGGTCGTCGAGGCGTTCGACCTCCGGACGTACCGTTTCCCGGAAACGATCGAGGGGTTCCTGGAGGGGGAGACCCCCCCGGAGGAGATGACCTACTCCCAGATATCGCGTTACGTCGCGGAGGTCCGGCGGAAGGGGTACGAGGCGACGCGGCACGAGACCGACCTGCACGCCAAGATCGTCTACCCCCTCCTGAACGTCATCATCGCCATGCTGGGGATCCCGTTCGCCCTGCGCTCCCCCCGCTCCGGAGGGGTGTGGCGCAGCATCGGGCTCGGATTGCTGGTGGGGTTTGCCTGCTGGGTGGTCCTGTACGCCTGCCTCTCGCTGGGAAGGAAGGGAGTCATGCCGCCCCCGCTGGCGGCGTGGCTCCCCGCCGCCCTGTACGCGGGAGCCGGGGCGTTCCTGTTCCGGGGGGTCGGGCGGTAGCGGGAAGATCCGTCAGGTTCCCATCTCCCAGGAGGCGAGGTATTTCCTCTGCTCCGCCGTGAGGAGGTCGACGCGCACCCCGGTAGCGGCGAGCTTCAGACGGGCGATTTCCCGGTCGATCGGTTCGGGGACGGGGTGCACCTTGTTTGACAACCGGTCGTGGTGGCGGAGGAGGTACTCCACCGACAGCGCCTGGTTGGCGAAGCTCATGTCCATCACGTTCGCCGGGTGCCCCTCCGCGGCGGCGAGGTTGATCAGCCGCCCCTCCCCCAGGACGTGGATCGCCCGGCCGTCGCGCAGCAGGTACTCCTGCACGAAGGGTCGGACGGTGCGCACCGACCGCGCCATCTTCGCCAGGGCGGGGATGTCGATCTCCACGTTGAAGTGCCCGGAGTTGCACACGATGGCCCCGTCCTTCATCCGCCCGAAGTGTTCCCGCCGCAGCACGTGGAGGTTGCCGGTGACGGTGCAGAAGATGTCCCCGACCCGGGCCGCCTCCGCCATGGGAACCACCTCGAATCCGTCCATGACGGCTTCGAGCGCCGGCAACGGGTCGATCTCCGTGACGATCACCCGCGCGCCCATCCCCCGGGCCCGCATCGCCAGCCCGCGGCCGCACCACCCGTACCCCGCCACCACGAAGCAACTCCCCGCCAGCAGGCGGTTCGTCGCCCGCAGGATCCCGTCGATGGTCGACTGCCCCGTGCCGTACCGGTTGTCGAAGAAGTGCTTCGTCTTGGCCTCGTTCACGGCGACGATGGGATACCGCAGCACCCCTTTCTCGCCCATGGCGGCCAGCCGGATGACGCCGGTGGTCGTTTCCTCCGTGCCGCCGACGATGTCCTTCAGGTACCCCGTCTTCTCCGTGTGGACCACGGATACCAGGTCCGCGCCGTCGTCCATCGTGACGTTCGGGGCCACCGCGAGGGCCGACAGGATGTGCCGGTAATACGTCTTCCGGTCCTCCCCCTTGATCGCGTACACCGCGATCCCGTCGTTCTTCACGAGGGACGCGGCCGCCTCGTCCTGCGTGGAGAGGGGGTTCGACGCGCACAGGGAAACCTTCGCGCCGGCGGCGGCCAGGACCTGCATGAGCGCCGCCGTCTCGGTGGTCACGTGGAGGCACGCGGCGATGCGCACCCCGCGGAACGGCTTTTCCTTCGCGAACCGCGCCCCGATGGACCGCAGCACCGGCATGTCCTTCTTCGCCCACTCGATCCGTCTCCGCCCTGCCGCGGCGGTCCGTATGTCCTTTACGTCGTATCCCTTCGCGCCGGCCATTCCAGCCTCCCTATGCGCCGTGCCCTGCCGCCTTGCGCAGCACCCGGGCCTTGTCGGTCTTTTCCCACGTGAACTCCGGCAATTCCCGCCCGAAATGCCCGAGGGCCGCCGTCTTGCGGTAGATCGGCCGCAGCAGGTTCAGCTCCCGGATGATCTTCGCGGGCCGCAGGTCGAACGTGTCCAGAACGGCCCGGCGGATCCGCTCCTCCGGAACCGTCGCGGTGCCGAACGTCTCCACCAGAACGGACACCGGATCCGCCACGCCGATGGCGTATGCCAGCTGCATCTCGCACCGGTGCGCCAGCCCCGCGGCGACCACGTTCTTGGCCACGTACCGCGCCATGTAGGCGGCGCTCCGGTCCACCTTGGAGGGATCCTTGCCGGAGAACGCCCCGCCGCCGTGGCGGCTGTACCCGCCGTAGGTGTCCACGATGATCTTCCGACCCGTGAGCCCCGTGTCCCCGTGGGGCCCCCCCACGACGAAGCGTCCCGTGGGGTTGATGTAGTACTTCACCTTCTTCGAAAGGAGCTCCTTCGGCACCGACTTCCGGACCACCTCCTCGATGACCCCCTCCGTCAGGGCCTTGCGGCTCACGTCCTCCGCGTGCTGGGTGGAGCAGACGACCGCCGTCACCTCCCGGGGGACGCCGTCCGCGTACCGCACCGTCACCTGGCTCTTCCCGTCCGGCCGGAGCCAGGGGAGGGTCCGCTTCTCCCGCGCCTCCGTGAGGCGCGCGCAGATCTTGTGGGCGAAGGAGATCGGCATCGGCATCAGCTCCCGCGTCTCGTCGCAGGCGAAGCCGAACATCATCCCCTGGTCCCCCGCCCCCTGCTTCTCCTCGTTCCCCCGGTCGACCCCCTGGGCGATGTCGGGGGACTGCCGGTCGATCACCGTGACGACCGCGCAGTTGTGGGCGTCGAATCCCCTCGCATTCCCCACGTACCCAATCTCGGTGACCGTCTTCCGCACGACGTCGGGGAAATCGATGAGGGCCTTCGTGGTGATCTCGCCCGCGACCACGACGAGCCCCGTGGTGACCATCGTCTCGCACGCCACACGGCTGCGGGGATCCTGGCGGATGATCTCGTCGAGGACGGAGTCGGAGATCTGGTCGGCCACCTTGTCGGGATGTCCGCCCGTCACCGACTCCGACGTGAAAAGGAATTCCCTCATGGATGCTCGCTCCTGTATCCGGGATTGACTAGAAGCCTCGGGATTATATGCTAAAACCGCTCGTCAGGAAACAGGTCCTCCATCTTTTTCCGCAGGACCCGCTCGATCTCCGCCGCCGTGGAGTGCTGGAGCAGGGAGCCAGCGAACTCCTTCGCCTCGTGCGCCACCGACTTCCGCAGGATCCGCTTGACCCTCGGGATCGACGTGGCGTTCATGCTGAGCTCGTCCAGACCGAGTCCGAGGAGCACGTAGGAGTAGAGCGGCTCGCCCGCCATCTCGCCGCACATCGACACGGGGATCCCCTCGTCGTGCCCGGCCTCCACGATCCGGCGGACGAGTCGCAGGATCGCAGGGTTCAGGGGCTCGTACAGATAGGAGACGTGCTCGTTCACACGGTCGATCGCCAGGGCGTACTGGATCAGGTCGTTCGTTCCGATGCTGAAGAAGTCCGTCTCCCGCGCGAGAAGGTCCGCCACCATCGCCGCGGAGGGGATCTCCACCATGATGCCGATGGACATCTCCTTGTCGAAGGGGACCCGCTTCCGCCGGAGCTCCGACCGCGCCTCCTCGACGACCGCCATGGCGGCCCGCAGTTCGGAGACCCCCGAGATCATGGGGAACATCAGCCGGACCTTGCCGAAGGTGGAGGCCCGCAGGACCGCCCGGATCTGCGCCTTGAAGATGTCCTTCTCCCGGAGGCAGAACCGGATCGCCCGGAGCCCCATCGCCGGATTCATCTCGTCGGCGAGCTCGAGCTGGGAGGCGAACTTGTCCCCCCCCAGGTCGAAGGTCCGGATGGTGACGGTGTGCCGTACGAACTTCTCCGCGACCCGGCGGTACGTGTCGAAATGCTCCTCCTCGGAGGGCAGGTCCTTCCGGTTGAGGAAGAGGAACTCCGTCCGGTACAGCCCCACGCCGTACGCGCCGCTGCGCAGCGCCACGTCGGCCTCCTCGGGGAACTCGATGTTGGCCAGGAGGGACAGGGTCTTGCCGTCCCGCGTGACGGTGGGCAGGCGGGCGAACTTCGCCAGGTCCCGGGTCCGCTGCGCGAAGGCCTTCCGCTTCTCCCCGTACTCCCGGATCGCCTCCTCCGTCGGGTCGAGGACGACAACCCCCTCCTCGCCGTCCACGATCACCGTCTCCGACGTGCCGTACTCCTCGGTGATCCGTTCCACCCCCACCACCGCCGGAATCCCCAGCGAGCGCGCGGTGATCGCTGTGTGGGAGGTCCGGCTCCCCACGTCGGTGGCGAATCCCTGCACCGGGCTTTTCAGGATCTGTGCGGTGTCCGCGGGGGACAGGTCGTGGGCCACGATGATCACCGGGTCCTTGATGGATGCGACGGAATCCAGGGGGCGGCCGGCTAGGTTCTCCAGGACCCGGTGTCCGATCTGCCGCAGGTCGTGCCCCCGCTCCCGGAGATACGGGTCCTCGATCCGGTGAAACGTCTCCAGGAGACTCTGGAGGACCCTGTTGAACGCCCAGTCCGCGGTGAACTGGTTCTCCCGGATCATCCGGACCGTCTGCTCCATGAGCGTCGAGTCCTCGAGGAGGGCCAGGTGGACAGAGAGGATCTGGTGGTGCTCCGCCGTGGAGTCCGCCACGCTGTCGCGGATGGACCGGATCTGCTCCTTCGAACGGCCGAGAGCCCGCTGGAACGCGGCGACCTCCTCCTCCACCTTCTCCCGGCCGATGGTGGACTTGACGGAACGTGGCAGGGTGCGGTTCAGGAAGTACCCCTTGCCGATGGCGATCCCCGCCGAGGCCGGGATCCCCTTCAGCACGCGCATCCTTGTCCGCCCGCCTTCCCCCATCCCCTACTCCTCCCCGAACTTCCGGCTGATCAGCGCCCCGATCGCCGCCAGTGCCTCCTCGGCGTCCGCCCCGCTCGCCCGGACCAGGATCCGCGTGTCCTTCGGCGCCGCCAGCATGAGGACCCCCATGATGCTCTTCCCGTTGACCTCCACGCCGTCCTTGACCAACCGGATCTCGGAAGAGAACTGGTTGGCCAGCCGTACCAGCTGGGCGGCCGCCCGGGCATGCAGGCCCAGGCGGTTCTGGATGTCGAATTCGCGTTCGGAGGTCAATCCCACAGGATGAACCCCCCGATGAGGAGGAGGAATGCCAGGATCTCGGACGGCGATACCCCCTTCCGGAAGAGTGCCGTGTACAGGCGTACCAGCCCGACGGCGGCGGCAAACAGCACGGTGGCGTGCAGAGCGTCCATCCCCAGAACGGCGTGCCGCCCCGCGTACACCCCCGCGTACGCCCCACCCAGCACCGCCGCCGCCAGCTTCCGGTCCTCGGTCTTGACGCTCATCCCCGCCGCCCTGAGCCAGGCCACCGCCCTCTCCTGCCCCTGCATGCCCGCGGCGAACCCGCGGTACCGCACGAGGAGATGGGTGGCGTTGTAGAGCGCCAGCAGGGCGACGATCCCCGCCAGCGGGTGGAGCAGTGCCAGGATGGCCCCGGCCGCGGAGGCCATCGGCCGCAAGGCTCCCCAGAAGAAGGCGTCCCCGATTGCGCCCAGGGACCCCATCAGCCCCACCTTGAACGTGCCGATCGAGCGCGCGTCGGCGTCCCCCGCCGACGCGCGCTCCTCGAGCCGCACCGCAGCGCCGAGGATCACCGCCCCCATCGCGGGCTGGGTGTTGAAGAACTCGAGGTGGCGCTTCACCGCCTTCAGGGCATCCTCCGGCCGCCCCGCGTAGAACTCCCTCAGCGCCGGGAGGATCGCGTAGGCGAACCCCACGTTCTGCATCCCCTCGTAGTTCCAGCACCCCTGCAGGAGGAACTGGCGCCGCCACACGGCGCGGCGCGCGGCGGCGGACAAGGCCGGCGCGGTCATGCCGCCCACCGGAAGAACACGGTGGCGGCGAAGACGGCCGCCATCGTCAGGAAGAAGACCGCCGCCGTCCTCTCGGTGCGGCTGCACGAGTAGACCGAGGCGGCTCCCAGCATCGGGATGGCGGGCAGGAGGGCGGAGAATTCCAGGCGGCTTCCGGGCCCGAACCGCGGGAGCAGGAATTTCGCCGTCGCCACCCCGGCTCCCGAGAAGGCCAGCGCGAGGATCGCCCCCGAAAGCGCGAAGAGGGTGAGACCCGCGAGAAGGCCGTGCTCGACCGCCCGGAGGTCTCCCTGGTCCACCGCCTCGGCCGTCTGCTGGGCGATCCTTCCGTTCACCTTCCGGACGTACCGGTCGGCGAGCTTCCCCAGCTCCGCGGAGGGGACCGACAGCAGGAGGAGGGCCGTGAAGCTCCCGCCGTCGAGGCCGATGGAGGAGGAGGCGACGGCAGCGGCCGCGCCGGCGAAGATCGCCGCGCCCGTGTCGTCCGGGGGAACCGACGCGCCGACGGGAAGGCGGGCCAGGTAGAGCATCTCGAGCACCGCCCCGACCTGCGCCCCGGCCGCGAGGTTCCCGAAGACGGCTCCCACCAGGGTCGACACCACCAGCGGGCGGTGGAGCATGAGCTGGCACGCCGCCGTCCGGTCCAGGTAGCACACCCCCCCGAGGAGGGCCGCAAGGGCGAGCTGAAAGGCCATCCCCTACCCTCCCCCTTCCGCCTCGTAGGAGGTTCCCGCCTCGAAGGGGGTCCCCCGGACCAGGACCGACACGCCGTGGCATCGGAGCCACCGGATCGCCTCGAAGTCCTCCGGGGAGAAGAATACGGAGGGGGAAATTTCCACCTTCCCGGCCGCGAAGTGGAGGTTCCCGATGTTCAGGAGGTCGAACCGCACGCCCCCCTGGCGGAGCGCCACAGCGTCCGCCGCGCTGGAAACCAGCAGGATCGACCGCTCCCCGTTCCGGTCGGCCTCGGCGAGCGCGGATGCCGCCTCGGAGAGCCGGCAGAAGCGGACCGCGACGCCCCGCGGCACCGCCAGCTCCATCACGGACCGCAGGAACGGATTGGCGTCGAGATCGTCGTTCGCCACCACGAGGGAGTTCGCCTTCATGTGGGGCACCCAGGTCTCCACGACCTGGCCGTGGATCAGGCGGCAGTCGATGCGGGCGAGCACCAGGGGCATCCGGGTCTCCTACTTTTTCTCCGCCTTCTTCTTCAGCATGTCCCCCGGGATCGTGATGTTGCGCTGCCCGCACTCCTGGAGGTGGCGGGCGAGATCCGGCAACGGCATCGAGGCGCGGGCCATGGGGAACTTGATCATCATCGGCAGGTTCACCCCCGTGACCACCTCCACCCGGTGGGTGGCCAGGAACGAGAGGCCGATGTTGGAGGGGGTACCGCCGAACATGTCGGTCAGCAGGAGCACCCCCTCGCCCGCCTCCACCGTGCGGATGGCGCCATCCACCGCCGCGTGGATCTCCTCCATCCCCTGGTTCGGGGCGATGTCGACCGCCATGACACCTTCGATCTTCCCGACGATGATCTCGGCGGCCCGCAGGAGTTCCGTTGCGAACGCGCCGTGGGAAATGACGACGGCCCCGATCATCCCGCCCCCCTTTTGGGAAGGGAGGAGCGCGAAAGGTCGCGGTGGAGTACGACGGCGGCTCCATCCCTCTTCCCGAGTGTCTCCCCGAGCGCCTCCGCGATGGCGACAGACCGGTGTCGGCCCCCGGTGCAGCCTACGCCCAGCGTGAAGTACGCCTTGCCCTCCTTCCTGTAAAGTGGAAGGAGGAAAAGCAACAGCTCCGCCGCGCGGCGGAGGAACATCCGCGCAGGGCGTGTGCGGAGAACATACTCCCGCACTCCCCGGTCCAGCCCGGTGTGCCGCTTCAGGGCGGGAACGAAGTTCGGATTGGGGAGGAACCGAACGTCCAGGACCATGTCGGCCTCCCCGGGGAGGCCGTAGCGGTACCCGAAGGAGATGATGTTCACCTGCAGGCCGCCGGCGCCTTCCCGGCGGAACCGGCGCACCAGCGCGTCCCGCAGCTGGTGGACGGTGAACGCGGAGGTTTCGATCACCTCGTCGGCCATCTCGTGGAGGGGCGAGAGGATCTCCCGCTCCCGGCGGATCGCCTCCTTCGCACCCTCCCGGGCGGCGATGGGATGCCTGCGGCGGGTCTCGCTGAAACGCCGGACGAGCGCCTCGTCGGCGGCATCGAGGAACAGGACGTGGACCGCGCTCTTCCCCTCCCGGAGCTCCTCGAGCACGCGCGACAGGTCGGGAAGGAACTCTTTCCCCCGGACGTCCACTCCCAGGGCGATGCGGGCCCCTTCTCCCCGGGCCTCGGAAACCACCTCCACGAACTTGGGGAGGAGGACGGGCGGCAGGTTGTCCACGCAGTAGTAGCCGAGGTCCTCGAAGGCCTTGATCGCGGTGCTCTTGCCGGCCCCGGAGAGGCCGGTGACGACCACGATGTCGGCACGGTGCCCGCGGCTGGCATGCGCCGTCAAGGCTCCCTCCTCTCCACCGTCCTGCGCTCCTGGCGGACCGACAGCTCCCGAGCGGAGTGGACCCCCAGCTGCTTGAGGAGGTGGTTCCGGACGGCGACTTCCACGATCGAGGCGAGGTTGCGCCCCGGGGACACGGGGATCAGGAGGGTGGGCAGGGGGACTCCCAGGATCTCCGTGGTGCGGTCCTCGAGGCCCAGCCGGTCGTACTCCTTCCCCGCGTCCCACTCCTCCAGCCGGATGACGAGCTCGACCTTCTTCCGCTGCGAGGTGGCGGTCAGGCCGAACAGCTCCTGGATGTTGATGATCCCGAGCCCCCGGATCTCCATGTGGTGGCGGGTCAGGTCGTTCCCCCGCCCCACGAGGGTCGCGGGCCCGAGCTTGTCGATGTGGATGGCGTCGTCGGCGACGAACCGGTGCCCGCGGAGGATGAGGTCGAGGGCGCACTCGCTCTTCCCGACGCCGCTCCTCCCCTCGAGGAGGACGCCGACCCCCACGACGTCCATGAGGACGCCGTGCACGGTGGTGGTCTCCGTGAGGAGCCGGGAGAGCTGCCGGAGGATCTCGTCGGCAAGCTCCACGGTGGGGAGTGCGGAGGAAAACAGGGGAACTGCCCGCCGTCCGGCTGCCTCCACGAAGAGGCCGGGCACTTCCTGGGAGGCGGACACCACGGCGCATGGGAACGGGCCGGCGAAGAACAGGTCGGCGCCCTTCGCCTGCCGTCCCGGGTCCTGCCGCCGGAAGTAGGCGATCTCCGTCTCCCCGAGGATCTGGACCCGCCCCCCCTGGGGGGGTGACACCTCGCCGGTGACCGCGAGCCCCGCTTCCTGCGCGCGGTTCCCCGCGATCTCCCGGGTCATGCCTTCCTCCCCGGCGAGCAGACGTAGACGCAGGGGGGCCGAGCACTCCTCCCGGAACGTCGCGACGGAGATCGGCAAGATCCCCCCACGCGGCCCGTTCAGGGCCGCTCGTCCTCTTCCCGCAACACCTGGAGGAGGCCGTCGGCCCCTTCCGCGGCCAGGAGTTTCCGGCGGAACCGCTCGTCCTTCAGCAGGCGGGAGATGCGCGCAAGCGCCTTGAGGTGCATCCCTGCGGAGTTCTCCGGGGCGACGACGAGGAAGAAGAGGCGTGCGGGCTTGCCGTCGAGGGATGCGAATTGCACCCCCTCCGGGCTGCGTCCGAAGGCGGCGACGAGCCGTTCGATCCCCGGGACCTTCCCGTGGGGGATCGCCACGCCCTCGCCGATCCCCGTGCTCCCCAGGGCCTCCCGCTCCATGAGGATCGCGGCCAACCGGTCCGGAGAGAGGGGCGGCAGCAGCCGGCAGACCACCTCGGAGAGCTCGCGGAGGACTCCCTCCTTCGTCTCCGACCGGAGGCCGTCCACGACGGCCCCCGGCGGGACCAGGTCCAGAATCCTCATCGAGCGGCCGGCTCCGTGAACCCGATGTTCCCGTCCTGCTGGCGGTAGACCACGCTGGGCTGGTTGGTCTCCTGGTTCACGAACATCACCACGTCCACCCGCAGGAGATCGAGGTGCCGCGCAGCGTCCTCCACGGTCATCGGCTTGGGCAGGAAGTTGTCGCTGCGCACGATGCGGGGGCGCCCCTCCCCCGGCGCGATGGTCAGGGAGGATCCCGACACCATCGGCTCTGGGATCGCGCCCTGCCCCTTGTCCTTTCGCTTCTCACGGTACTTCTTCAGCTGGCGCTCGACCTTGTCGCACACCAGGTCGATGGCGGAGTACAGGTCCTCCGTGGACTCGAAGGCCTTGATGGTGATACCGCGCGCGGTCAGGAACACCTCGGCGATATGGCGGTATTTCTCGACGGACAGTGTCACGTGGGCGTCGAACGATTTCTGGACCCCCTTCTGCACCTTCCCCAGCTTCTCGGTCACGTAGTCCTTCAGCGCCTGGCTGGGGTCGACATGCCGGAACGTCACGGAAATCTGGTTCACGATGTACCCCTCCTTCGTCGGAATGGGCCTTGCGGGGATCAGAACTGCCTCCTGCGCCGGGACGAGGAAAGCATCCCCAGCTGTGCGCGATACTTCGTCACCGTCCTCCGCGCGATCCGGATCCCCTGGTTCTGCAGCAGACGCATCAACTCCTGGTCGCTGAGGGGTTTGCCCTCCCCTTCGGCCCGGATGATCTCCCGGATCTTCTCCTTGACGGACTTGGAGGCGATGTCCTCCTCTCCCCCGTCGCGGTTGAGACCCGAGTTGAAGAAAAACTTCAGTTCGTAGATGCCGTGGGGGGTGTAAACGTACTTCCCGCTGGTCACCCGCGACACGGTGGACTCGTGCATTTCGATTTCCTCGGCCACGTCCCGGAGCGTCAGCGGGCGCATGTGCTCGGGCCCCTTCTCCAGGAAGTCCCGCTGGAGCTTTATGATGGTCTCCACGACCTTGTAGATGGTGCGCTTGCGCTGCTCGATGCTCTTGATGAACCACAGGGCGGAGTTCACCTTCTGCTTCAGGAACTCCCGGTCCTCTTTCGGCAGTTCCTCCCCGCCGCCCGTGAGGAGGCGGCGGTAGTACGAGGACAGGCGCAGCCGCGGCTGTCCGTCCTCGTTCAGCGTGACGACCCACTGGTCGTCCACCTTGAAGACGTATACATCCGGCGTGATGTAGTGGACGTCGTCCCCGGAGTAGGCCCGCCCGGGCTTCGGCCAGAGGGTGACCAGCTTCTGGAACGCCTCCTTGACCGCCTCCCGCGGGATCTTCAGGCGGCGGGCGGCGCCCGCCACGTCCCCCTTGGAGAACAGGTCGAAGTGGTCCTGGAGGATCCGCACGGGGAGCTCGAACCCCGTTCCCTTCTCCCGCGCCTGGATCAGGAGGCATTCCCGGAGATCCCGCGCCCCGACGCCCAGCGGATCCAGCGTCTGGACACGAGCGATCGCCCGCGTCACCTCCTCCACCGGGAGGGAAAGGGAGTCGGCCGCCTCCTCGTCGGTAACCGTCAGGTATCCGTTTTCGTCGATGTTCCCGATGAGGTAGAACGCCGCCGTCCGCTCGGTCTCCGGCAGGTCCAGGAGGTTGATCTGGGACTCGAGGTGCTCCGCGAGGGTGGGACGGCGTGTCAGGGTGTTCTCGTAGTAGGGGCGGCCATCCTCCTCGTCCGGGTCCCGTTCCACCCTCCCCTCGCGGGCCCCGTCGCCGAAGTAATACTCCCAGTCGACCCGGTCGATGAGCCCGCTGTCCCCCTTGGTCGAGGCCTCCTGCGGCGCCTGCGGGGCGGCCGTCTCCTCCTCCGCCGGGGTTGCCGCCGTATCCTCTTCGGGGGACCCGTCCGGACCGTCCGCCCCCTCCTCCAGCGCCGGGTTCACCTCCAGCTCTTCGCGGACCGCCTGCTGGAGCTCGAGGCGGGACAGCTGCAGCAGCTTGATCGCCTGCTGCAGCTGGGGAGTCATCACCAGTTGCTGGGTGAGTTTCAGGGACTGTCGGAGTTCCAGCGCCATCCATGCCCCTTCACTGTCAGAGGGAGAAGCTTTCCCCCAGATAGATTTCCCGGACCCGGTCCGACGCGGCGATCTCCCCGGGGGTCCCCGAGAGCAGGATCTCCCCCTCGGAGATGATGTACGCACGGTCGCACACCTTGAGGGTGTCGCGAACGTTATGATCCGTTATTATAACGCCGATGCCGCGCTCTTTTAATCCGAGGATGACCTGCTGCAGGTCCGCCACGGAAATCGGGTCGATGCCGGCGAACGGCTCGTCGAGCAGGAGGAAGTCCGGGGAGAGCACGAGGGCCCTCGCGATCTCCGACCGTCGCCGCTCCCCGCCGGAGAGAGCGTACCCCATCGTGTCCGCCACGGTGCCGATGCGCATGTCCCGCAGCAGGGCATCGAGCCGTTCCGTCCGCTCCCCGGCGGAGAGGGGGGTCTCCTCCAGAAAGGCGAGGATGTTCTCGCGGACGGTGAGCTTCCGGAAGATCGAGGGCTCCTGCGGCAGGTACCCCAGCCCCATGCGCGCGCGCCGGTGCATCGGGAGGTCCGTCACCGGGATGCCGTTCAGGGACACCTCCCCCCCGTCGGGGCGGATCAGCCCCACGATCATGTAGAAGATCGTCGTCTTGCCGGCCCCGTTGGGGCCGAGGAGCCCCACGACTTCCCCGGAGCCGGTCTCGATGGACACCCCTTTGACGACCTCGCGGCGCCGATACTGCTTCCGCAGCTCCCGGACGGCCAGGGACTTTCCCCCCTTCTCCTCCCGCCTCCGGTGCGAGTGCCCCTCCTGCGGGACCGGCGAAGTCACTTCGGGGCCTGCTCCATGATGCCTTTCGGGTTGATCACCGCTCTCACGCGGCCGCCCCCCTCACCCCCGGTCGCCACCGACCGGTTCTCCCGGAGGTACAGGGTGAGCGTCTCGCCCCGGAGCGTGTTCTCCCCCTGCCGGAGGTCCGCCCCGCCGGAGAGTACGACGCGCTGCTCGAGGTTGTAGAAGACGGCGCGCGGCGAGCGCGCCTCGCGGTCCCCCTGGACCACCCGCACGTCCCCTTCCGCCACGATCCGTTCGATCGCCTTCGCCTCGCGGGAATATTCCGCATGCACGCGGTTCGCGTGCAGCGTCACGTCGGCCTGCACCGCCACGACGTTCCCCTCGAAGGTCACCGAGTTGCGGACGCTGTCCGCATCGACGCGGTCCGCGGTGATCTCGATCGGCCGGCTGCCCAGCTCGCGGTTCGAAATCCCCGTCGACTGCTGTGCCGCTACCGGCGCCGCCGCGCAGAGAGCCGCCCCGAGCAGAAGCGCCGCGGCAGGGAGGCGTTTCCCCATGTTCCTCACCCCCTTCACCGGGACACTTCCGCCGGGCGGAAGCGGCCCCTCGGCGAATCCATCGTGATCTTTCCCTCTCCCCATTTCCACACAAGATCCTTCCCGGAGGCGGTGATCCCCGGTCCCGACAGGGTCGCGGGGCCGGGGACGCGCAGTATCTGGCCTGCGATATCGAGGGTCGCGGGAGAAACATCGGCTTCCCATCCGCCCTCGCGGGCCAGGCGGGCGCCTTCCGGAAAAGACAGGGCGGCGCGGTCGAAATCCCAGGACGCGGCGGGGGCCTGCACCGTCGTCCCCCGGAGGGATTTTTCCATCAGGTGGATCAGCACAGTGGTCCCCGTCACCGTCTTTAAGGCGTACTCGTACGACGCCTGTTCCGCGGTCAGCTGGTTCCAGTCTCCGCTGTCGTCATGGAACTCCCGCACGTCGACCGTCGCAAGGCGGATCTCCGGCCTCACCGTGAGACCTTGCGGCGTTCCGGCGGTGGGGGCGGACGGGACCTTTCCGGGCAGCGTCTGGAACAGCGCCACCAAAAGGACGAGGCCCGCGAACACAGCCCACGGCAACAGCCGGGCGATCACCCGGTTTCCCCTGTGCGGAAATACTTCGCCGCCACCCCGGCCCAGGCGCCGTTCGCCCGGAGGAGGAACTCGATGATCTCCCGCACCGCGGCGCCTCCGCCGGGACGGGACGAGACGTAGTCCACCGCCTCGTGCACGTACGGTTCCGCGTCGGCCGGGGCCGCGGAGAATCCCACGGCACGCAGCAGCGGCAGGTCCACGATGTCGTCCCCCACGTAGGCGGTCTCCTCGGGCCGAACCCCCTGTTCCCCGAGGATCTCCCGCCACGCCCGCAGCTTGTCGAACAC
>Ga0316601_100000039_pt1 | contig 45342 bp, 43 predicted proteins | sample OWC_soil_day5_no_FD_207663 | JGI IMG/M metagenome (GOLD analysis project Ga0316601, IMG submission 207663) | Wetland soil microbial communities from Old Woman Creek delta, Ohio, United States - OWC_soil_day5_noCT | ecosystem: Environmental > Terrestrial > Soil > Wetlands | place: USA: Ohio... | reverse complement strand
CTCCCCGCGGACGAAATGCTGGACCACCCCGGACACCGCCCGGGATCCCGTCTGGCGGCCGACCCGGAGGGCCTGTTCGAACAGATCCGTCAGCCATGTATGCGGGAGATCTTTCAGAAGGGTGGCCGGCTTCAGACCGAATGCCTCTCTTGCGGCTTCCGTCGAAACCTCGACCACGCCGTCGGGGTCCAGGACGGCGATCACGTCGGGCAGGCTGTTGAGCGCCTGCTGGATGGATCGCTGGCTTCGAAGCAGTTTCGCCTGGTCGGTGCGCCGGAATTCGCGCAAGGAGGCCGCCATGGCATTGAACGCCTCCGAAAGCCGGCCGATTTCGTCCCTGGAGGTGCTCTGGACCACCAGGTCGAGATTCCCCCTGCGGATCTCTTCCGCGGAGCCGATCAGGCGGGTAATGGGCCGGAGAATCCATCCCCCCGTGAGGTACAGGAATGCCGCCGAAAGGGCCGTCGCGGCAAGGAGCATGAAGTACATCTGCCGCTGTGCCACCTCCCCCTTTTGGCGCGCCCGCAGGTCCATCGCAAACATGTTGTCCTGATTCATCCGCTGGATGTCGTCTGCGGCTTCCTTGATCCGATGGAACAGGGGAAGCAGCCCCGTGAAGTAGGCATCGTGCCGGGTGCCACGCGGTGCGCCGGGATCGCGCAAAGTTCCCAGCCCGGACTGGTACTGGCGGAAGAGCTGTTGCAGGAGAGCCGCTTTCTCTCCCTCGCCGGGGAGGGTGATGTTCCGAAGCTCCCTCTCGAGGGCCCTCTCAAACCGCGACTCGTATGCCGCCAGGGGATCCTTTCCCTCATCGCCGCGCCCGAAAACGATGAAGACGGCCTCGCTGTCCATTCGCTCCAGGGACTCCTTCATCTCCTGGCAAGCGAGTATGCTCTCGAAGTTTTCCCGGAGCACGACGCCCACGGAGCGGCCCAGCTCCCGGAACTGGAGAACGCTGAGTATGCCGACCGCCGCGATGATCAGCAGGAGGCCGCCGAATCCCAGGGCGAGTTTCTGTCGGAGCGTCATGTTCCCCTCCTCATTCCGACACACTCCCTTTCGTTACCGTTCGTTTCACGATTTCCAGGACCAGCTCCTCGCCGTTGATGCCCGGAGGTTCGAAGCACGAGAGAGCGATGGACATTTCGCCATGATGCCAGACCTCCTTCCGGTTGCCATCCAGTCCCCCGCGTTGGGTCCGGCTTGCGATCGGGTCTCCCGCAACCCGATGGATCATTCTCTGTAGCTCGTCGAACGCCTCTGCCGCCGGGGTCTTCAGGGTCCTGGGGCCCACCTTCGAACTCAGGATAACCGTCACCTTCTTGAAGGAGTCGTTCTGGAACCAGTAGAGGATTTCGTCCACGCGGATGCCGTTGATTTTCCTCTCCTCGTTCTTCCGCTCATACACGGTCCATGGCGTCTCCTTCTCGGCGTGGATCGCATATCTCATGAAGGCAAGGTCCGGAAATACGGCTTGTGCCTTTTCCCTCGTTGCGCCCCATGACAATCCCCTGAACCCTTCGGCGGCCAGCCAGTCCGGAGCAGGTGACCCCGCGTATCCGGGAATGGAACCGGAGAACAGCAGGAGCAGACCCACACCGAACGAAAGAATCATCCGTATACTTCGCCTCATGGAACCCCTCCCCGCCGGCACGGATACCCGGTTGAACTCTCCTGTTTACGGGAAAACACACGTTGCCCTGCCGGGATAAAGGGCAAGCATCATGCCGGGGTCATCCACACATAACAGTTTGATATTTGTCAGGAATACTCTTTACCGGAGGACCGTGACCTTGCTTTTTGCAATGGGAAGAAAAACCGGCATTGCAGTTCGCAACGCCGGATCCCGAGACTAGATCCCGTACTGCTTCCTGCGACGCCAGAGCGTGGCCTGGTCGATGCCAAGAATCCGTGCCGCTTCCTGCAGTGATCCGGTGGAGGCCAGAACGCGACGGATATGTTCCTCCTCGATCTTTTCCAGGCTTACCAGGTTTCCTACCGCGGGAGTCGCCTCCCCGCGGGAGAAAGGCCCGGGGAGATACTCGGCGTCGATCCGCTCCGACCGGCACAGGATCGATGCCCGCTCGATGACATTCCGCAATTCCCGGAGGTTCCCCGGCCACGCGTGGCGCTTCATCATCTGCGTGGCCTCTTCCGTGAAACCGGAGAAGCTGCGGTGGTGGATCCTGCCGTAGAAAGCGAGCAGCTGCGTCGCAAGCGCCTCCAGGTCCTGAGGTCGTTCGCGCAACGGCGGGATCTCGATCTGGATGACGTTCAGGCGATAGAAAAGGTCCTCCCGGAACCGTCCGACCTTGACCTCCCCTTCCAGGTCCCGGTTGGTGGCGGTGATGATGCGGACGTCGGCCTTGCGCGTCGACGGATCGCCAAGCCGCTCGTATTCCTGGTCCTGCAGGAACCGCAACAGCTTGGGCTGCAGGGCAAGGGGCAGATCGCCGATCTCGTCCAGGAAGAGCGTTCCCCCCTCGCATGCGGCGATGCGCCCCGGGTTGTCGCGGACCGCGCCGGTGAACGCCCCCTTCGCATGGCCGAACAGCTCGCTCGTCAGGAGCTCGGCGGGCAGGGAGGGGCACGACACCACGCCGAACGGTTTCCCGGAGCGCCGGCTCCAGCTGTGGATCGCGCGGGCCAGGACGGTTTTCCCGGTCCCGCTTTCGCCGCGGAGGAGCACCGCGGCGTCGGTAGGCGCTACCTGCCGGGCCACTTCCATGGCGCGCTGCATCGCCGGGCTTTCGCTCGAAAACCGGACTTCCGGGGCGGTCCTCTCCAGGTCTTCCCGGAGGGTCGCCACCTTCTGCTCCAGCGTCCGCACCTCTTCCACTTTCCGCACGGCGAGCAGGACCTGGGCCGGCGTGAACGGCTTCGGGAGGTAATCGGTCGCCCCTTTTCGCATGGCTTCGACCGCCGTGTCGATCGAGGCGTACGCGGTGATGACGACGATCTTCATCCAGGGACTTCCCGAGAGCAGAACAGGGATCAGGTCCAGGCCGCTCGCCGTGCCCAGGCGGAGATCGACGAACGCCATGTGGAAGGTACGGCGGGACGCTTCCGCGACGGCGTCCTGGAAGTTGCTGACGGAGGTGACGTGGTGGCCTTCGGCTTCCAGGCAGATGACGAGGGTCTTCCGGATGTTGCTCTCGTCGTCGACGACGAGAACGTTGATGGGAGCGCCGGTCGTCGTCGGGAAAGTCATGGACCCCTTTCCATCGGTGCCAGGCCCATTACAACGTAGCGGCGTCAGATATCCAGCGACGAGACGTTCAGGGCGTTCTGCTCGATGAATTCGCGGCGCGGCTCGACCTGGTCGCCCATCAGGCGGGAGAAGATCTCGTCGGCGTCGGTCTCGTCCCCCAGCTCCACGCGCAGAAGGTCGCGCGACTCCGGGTTCATCGCGGTCTCCCAGAGCTGCTCGGGGTTCATCTCCCCCAGTCCCTTGTAGCGCTGGATTGTCTGCCCCTTCTTCCCCGCCTCGAGCACCTGGCCCAGCAGGCACAGCGGGCCGTCCGCCTCGGGGAAGGAACCCTCTCCCTCCATCCGGTACGGCGGCGGCAGGGCATCCCGGATCTGCGCCGAGAGCTGCCCCGCCTCGCGCAGGTCGGACGATTCCAGCAGGTGATGGTCCACGAGGCAATCCATCGGCATCCCGCCGCGCTTCCACATCAGCCGGGCGCGGAACCCCTCGCTGTCGCCCTCGGGATCCTGGTCGATCGCGAAGGCGGCGTTCGTCACGTCCGGCCGCGTGGTCTTCCACTCCGCGAGGAGCGACCGGAAGAACTTGGTCGCCGCCTTGTCGCTCCCGAGCACGTTCGCGACCTCCGCGACCCGGGCCGCCAGCGACAGGAAGACGAAGGCCGGCATGCCGCGCCGCTCCACCCGCGAGGCGATCGCCTCCAGCCGCGAGATCCGGGAGAGCCACGCCATCAGCTTCTGCCCCGAAAGCCCCGCCCCGCCGTTCGGTCCCTCCACGCGTTTCCCCGCGGAGCCGTTCTCGAGGAGGTGCTTCCGGAAAGCCGCGTCGTCCTTCAGGTACGTCATCTCCTTGCCGCGCCGCACGCCGTACAGCGGCGGCTGGGCGATGTAGATGTTTCCCCGCTCGAGCAGCTCCCGCATGTGGCGGAAGAAGAACGTCAGCAGCAGCGTCCGGATGTGGGCGCCGTCCACGTCGGCGTCGGTCATGATGATGACCTTGCCGTACCGCAGCTTGTCCGCCTCGTAATTCTCCTTGCCGATCCCGGTGCCCAGGGCGGTCACCATCACGCGGATCTCGGTGGAGGTGAGCATCTTGTCGATGCGCGCTTTCTCCACGTTCAGGATCTTCCCTTTCAGCGGGAGGATCGCCTGGTACCTCCGGTCCCGCGCCTGCTTCGCCGATCCGCCCGCCGAGTCGCCCTCCACGATGAACAGCTCGCACCGCGCGGGGTCCCGTTCCTGGCAGTCCGCGAGTTTCCCCGGCAGCCCCGCCGCGTCCATCGGACCCTTGCGGACCAGCTCCTTCGCCTTGCGCGCCGCCTCGCGGGCCCGCGCCGCCTCCAGCCCCTTCTCGATGATCTTCTTCGGGACGGATGGGTTCTCCTCGAAGCACGTCATCAGCTTCTCGTACACCAGCGAATCGACCAGCCCCTTCACCTCGCTGTTGCCGAGGCGGTTCTTTGTCTGCCCCTCGAACTGCGGCTCGGGAACCTTCGCCGACACTACGGCGGTCAGCCCCTCGCTCAGGTCGTCGCCCCGCAGGTTCTCCTTGAAACCCTTCAGGAGATTCCCCTGGTTGGCGTACTGGTTGATCGCGCGGGTGAGGGCCTGCCGGAAGCCGGTCAGGTGCGTGCCGCCGTCGTGCGTGTTGATGTTGTTGACGAAGGAGAAGACCGTCTCCTGGTACGAGTCGTTGTACTGGAGGGCCACCTCGATCTGGACGCCGTCCTTCTCCCCCTCGATCAGCACGGGCTTGGGGTGCAGCGGCGTCTTGTTGCGGTTCAGGTGCTGCACGAAGGAGACGATGCCGCCCTTGTACTGGAAATCGTGGCTCTTGCCGTTGCGCTCGTCGAGGATGGAGATCTTCAGCCCCGCGTTCAGGAACGACAGCTCCCGCAGCCGCTGGGAGAGGACGTCGAAGGAGTACTCCGTCTCCGTGAAGATCTCCGGGTCCGGCTTGAAGGTGATCCGCGTGCCCGTCTTGCGGGACTTGCCGGTGACCTTCAGGGGGGAGGAGGTCTCGCCGCGGCTGAAGCCGATCTGGTGCACCGACCCGTCGCGGCGGATTTCCGCGGTGAGCGACTCGGAGAGCGCGTTCACCACGGAAACCCCCACGCCGTGGAGGCCGCCCGACACCTTGTACGTCTCCCGGTCGAACTTTCCTCCCGCGTGGAGGACGGTCAGGACCACCTCGGCGGCGGGCCTCCCCTCCTCCGGCATGACGTCCACGGGGATGCCGCGGCCGTTGTCCTCGACCGTGACCGAATTGTCGGAGTGGATGGCGACGGAGATGGTGTCGCAATGCCCCGCCATCGCCTCGTCGATCGAGTTGTCCACCACCTCGTAGACCAGGTGGTGCAGCCCGTGGGTGTCCGTGCTCCCGATGTACATCGCCGGGCGCTTCCGGACCGCCTCCAGACCCTTTAAAACCTGAATGTTTTCGCCGGTATAGTCGCCGCCGTTCCCGTTTTTCAGACGGTCATCCGCGCCGTTGCCCATGGGTACCCCGCTAGATGATTGGCAAGATGGGAAATTATACTCTTTCCCGGGGGGAAACGGAAGGGGAAACGGGTGGCGGGCGCCACCGGTCAGGCTGATATAACCATTCGAAAAACCGGGAAGAATCTTCCTCAGAAGATGCGCATCGGCATCACGATCGCGAGGTACGACGCGTCTTTCTCCGGCCGCAGAATCACCTGGGACACCTCATCCTTCATCTGGAGGACCACCTTCCCCTCCGTGATTCCGCCTACGGCGTCCTGAAGGTATCTTCCGTTGAAGCCGATTTTCATCGCGGGACCCTCGTACTCCGCTTCCAGCAGGTCCCTTGCCTCCCCCTGGTCCGGGCTGGTCGAGGAGACCTCCAGCTGTTTCCCGGAGAAGGAGAGCTTCACGCTGTGGACCTTGTCCGGCGCCATGACGCCCACGCGCCGCAGGACTTCCGCGAAGGTGTCCCGCTCCACCGTCGCCGTCAGCAGGTTCTCCTTCGGGATGACCTGTCTGTAATCCGGGAACTCGGCGTCGAGCAGCCGCACCCAGACCTCCGTGTCTCCCTTCGCGGCGAACAGGAACTTCTCCGAGGCGGACAGCTCGATCGATCCCGGCCCGCTCTCCGCGAGCTTCCGGATTTCCAGGACGCCTTTCTTCGGGACGAGCACCTTGCGGGATGCGAGGATCCCTCCGATGTCGCCGACCTCCCCGTCCGCCATCGCGAGGCGATGCCCGTCGGTGGCCACCATGCGGAGCATCGCCCCCGCCTTCGGGTCCGTCCGCTCCATCAGCACTCCCGCCAGGTTGTACCGCGTCTCGTCGGAAGAGGCGAAGGAAACCACCCTCTCCGCAAGCTTCCGGAACACTTCCCCGTCGATGGATACCGGTTTCCCCGCCGGCTTTTCCGGCATCTCGGGGAACTCCTGCGGCGGAAGCCCCGCCAGCCGGAAGTGCGATCTGCCCGAGGAGATCTCGACGTAGTTTCCCTCCCGGGCCGTCAACGTGACCGGCGACTCCTTCGGGAGGACCTTCGATATGTCCAGGAGCTTCCGTGCCGGCAACGCGATCGCCCCCGGCTCTCCCTTCCCCACCGCCTGCACGCACCGGACCACGATCTCGAGATCGGATGACACCACGGAGAGATTTCCCCCCGCCACCGTAATCAGCGCATGGGAGAGAACCGGCATGGTGTGGCGCCGCTCCGCCACTCCCTGGATTCCGGTCAACACGTCGATGAGCTGGTCTCGTTCCACAGTGAAGTTCATCGGTGCCCTCTTCCTGGTTTAAAGAATTAGAAATATCGAAGTCACAGCAGGGGGTGTGGAAACTGTGGAGATGCTGCTCCAGGGCCGGAGCGGACAGGAAACGGCATGTTGGGGGAACGGGGGTGAACGGCGAATGCGGGAGCCCCTTCCTGTGGACAACGGGATGCCTGCTCCTTTCTCCACAGAGTTATCCCTCGATTTTCTTCCTGAGAGCGTCCACCGTTCCCCTTAAAGATACATCGTCCGTCAGGTTCTTCTCAATTTTTTTTACCGCGTACATGACGGTGGTGTGGTCGCGGCCCCCGAAACGTTGGCCGATGTCCGGGAAGGAGCAGTTCGTCAGCTCCCGCATCAGGTACATCGCCATCTGGCGGGGGCCGGCGACCGCCTTGTGCTTCCGGTCGGAACGGAGGTCGGATACCTTCACGCCGTAATGCTCCGCCACGGACTTCAGGATCGCGTCCGGCGAGATCTCCCTTCCGGCGGTGCTGATCAGCGGGGAAAGGATCGACCGCGCGAGATCGAGGTTGATCTCCCGGCGGGTGAGCGAGGCGTGGGCCCCGATCCGGATCAGGTACCCCTCGAGTTCCCGGATGTTGCTTTTCACCACCGTGGCGAGCAGCAGGGCGACATCTTCCGGCAGGGCGATGTGGTCGGCCTCCGCCTTGCGGTTGAGGATCGCCACCCGCGTCTCGATGTCGGGCGGCTGGATGTCCGCCACCAGACCCCACTCGAAGCGGGACTGGATCCGCTCCTCGAGGTCCGGGATCTCCTTCGGGAACTTGTCGCTGCTCACCACGATCTGCTTCCGGGAGGAGTAGAGATCGTTGAAGGTGTGGAAGAACTCCTCCTGGGTGCGCGTCTTCCCGGCGATGAACTGGACATCGTCCATCAGCAGGATGTCGACGTTGCGGTACCGCTCCTTGAACTCCGGCATCCGGTTCGTGCGGATCGAGGTGATGAGGTCGTTGGTGAACTTCTCCGCCGGGATGTAGCACACCCGCAGGTGCGGCTGTTTCGCCTGCGCCTCGTTGCCGATGGCGTGAAGAAGGTGAGTCTTCCCCAGTCCGACCCCCCCGTAGATGAACAGGGGGTTGTAGCTGTTGCCGGGGTCGTTCGCCACGGCCACGGAGGCGGCGTGGGCGAACTGGTTTCCCGTCCCGATGACGAACCGGTCGAAGCTGTAGCGGACGTTCAGCGGGCCGTACACGCTGCGCACCCGGGTGATCGTCTCCTGGGGCAGCTGGAGGTACCGGGCCGGCGTCACCGGCGGGGGAAGCGACTCCTCCTCCCCTCCCACCATGATCTCCACCGTCACGTCCTCGCCCAGTTCCTTCCGCGCGATCTCCTCGATCCGGGGGAGATGGTTCTCCTCGATCCACTGCTTGAAGAACTTGTGGGGCGTGGCGAGGAAGACCACCGCTCCTTCCCGGGTGACGAATCGCAGCGGGCGGAGCCACGTTTCGTAGACCTGGTCGCTAACCTCCCCCCTCATCTGGGAGAGGATCTTTTCCCACGTCCGGGTCGTCATCCGGCAGGCCGTCCGGGGGGGCGGTTCCGAGCCGGGGAGGAAGGGCGAAAACCGTTCATTTTTAACTGGTTAATCGAGAGCGGGAGGAGAAAGTTGCCAACATGTTTATCCACAGCTGTGGATAAACCAGATTTGTTAACGAATACAATCATTTGTGTGTGTTTCAAGCGTGGTTTTCCTGTGACATTTCCGGCGGTCCGATCCGATGGGTTGCCGCCTCCCTGCGCATTCCCTGGACTCTGGAGAGGGGTGGAAGCGTACCACACGGTAAAAACGGGTGGCAAGGATATTTTTACGGGCTCCCGGCGGAAGCGATTTTCGCGCGGTAAAGATCCCAGTTGACAACGAAACGAATACCCGCCAACGCCCGCTCCCGGGCCTCCCGGTACTCCCCGGACCGGAGGTACCGGCGCAAGGGGCCCCGCATGGCCATCACCTGCTCCGCCGCCGGCCACGCAACCGTCTCACCGGTCGCCCGGTCCACCAGGCACCCCTCCCGGATCGCGTCGGAGGCCAACGCCAGCGGAACGCCGGCGAGGTCCCTAGCGATCGCCTGGAACACCCCTTCCGCCTCCGGGTCGAGGTACCGGAAGGCGCGGGAGTAAAACAGGGCGGTGTGGAAATGGTCGGGAACGTCGAGCACCCCGTCCACGGCGAGCTCCCGGGAGAACGTCTTCAGCAGGGAAAGCATCTCGTCGAGGAGCCCGAGCCCCGGGCGCTCCTGCCCCGGGAGGCGCGGGCGGTCCACGGTGAATCCCCTCCCGGGATCCGAGAGGACGAGCCAGTGGATCACCAGCATCCGGAAGGAGGACTCCTCGGTGAACGGGCCGATGGGATGCTTGGGACGGAACAGGGAAAGCTGGAGGCGGGCCTCCAGCAGCAGCCGGTCGCGATGCGCTTTCCCGGCGTGAAGGCAGATCCGCTGGTCCGCCGGGTCGGCGCAGGAGAGGGAGAGCGCCGGGTCGGGGTATCCGCGGTCCGCAAGCCCCTTCAGAAGTCCCGCGGCCGCAAGCCGGTCCCGGACCTCGGCGGCGTCGAATCGGCCGAATAGCCGGTTCTCCGGGTTCTCGCCCGTCAGCTCGAACAGGACCTCGCTCTCACGGGGGGCGGGAGATCCGCTCCCCTCCTCCGCGGAGAGGAGCGGGAGGCGGAACAGCCGCCGCAGATCGAACCGCTGGATCCTCTGCTCCGCCACGGGCACCTCGGCCGCAATCCGTTTTCCGGATTACCGGTTGACACGGCGTTCCGGAAAGCAATAGATTATACAATTCCCGAAGATTGTGGGAGTTGTACACGAAGGGAGTCTTCGCGTCATGAAGCGGACGTACCAGCCGCACAACGTGCGGCGGAAAAGAACCCACGGCTTTCGCGAGCGCATGTCGTCCGCGGCGGGCCGGAAGATCCTCGCGCGTCGCCGCGCCAAGGGCCGCAAGCGCCTCACCGTGTCGATCAGCGGGAAGAAGTGACCGGACCGCGCGGGGAACGCCCGAACCGCTTCGCCACCGCGGAGCGGTTGCGGACCGACCGGGAATTCCGGGAAGTGGTCCGCAGGGGAGAGCGCCTCACCACTCCCCACTATACGGTGTACCGGGATTCCCCGGGCGGCGGAAAGCGCCAGGTCGGCGTTTCCGCCGGCAAGCGCGCCGGGGGCGCCGTGGCGCGAAACCGGACGAAGCGGCTCCTGCGGGAGTTCTACCGGTTGCACAAGGACGCCTTCCCGGCTGGGACCCGTACTGCCATCGTGGTCCGGAAGCCCCCGGAAGGCGCGGCGCTGTCGACCGTGTGCGCCGAGCTGCTTCCCGCCATGCGGCGCAGGTGGGGAGGGAACGAAGTGCTCCACGAACAGAAACACCCGGGAAACGCCCCGTGCGGCCACGAAAACTCCTCATCGGCCTCCTGAGGCTGTACCAGGTCGCGGTTTCCCCTTCCATCGGCCCCTGCTGCAGGTTCCACCCCAGCTGCTCCGAATACATGATCGGGTCGGTCCGGCTGAACGGGGCGCTCCTGGGCACGCTGGAAGGGATCCGCCGGCTCCTCAAGTGCCACCCGTTCCACCCCGGGGGTGTCGACGAGCCGAGGCGGATCGAACTCTTCGGAACGAGGACACGATGCAAAACCGGATGATCCTGGCGATCGCGCTCTCGATCGCCGTCCTGCTCGGATACCAGTACTTCTACACCACTCCCCCGCCGCCCCGGGGCAACGGCGCCCCGACGGGTAAGGACAACGCCGCCGTCCCGGCGCCGGCGCCGGGACAGGCCGGAGGAGCCCCCGCGGCAGGGCCGGTTTCCGACGCCCCCGGCGGGATCGCGCCGCGGAAATCCGTCGCCACCCGGCAGATCACCGTGAAGACGCCGCTTTACACCGCCGCGATCGATACCGCGGGCGGCGGGATCACGTCCTTCCTGCTCGCCGACTACAAGGATGTCCCCGGCCACGGCGGAAAGCCGCTGGACATCATCGGGTCAAAGACGATCCGGCCGACACCCCTCTCCCTCTACCTCGACGAGTTCCGGCCCGCCCTCCCCTCCCCCCCGGTGTTCTCTTCTGACGCGCCGGGGACGGTCGAGGTCCTCGCGGGCGACAAGCGCAGCGTGCTCCTCACGTGGGAGTCCGCCACGGGGGTGCGACTCGTCCGGGAGTACGTGTTCGCGGGCGACCGGTACGGGTTCGAGGTGCGCATCCAGGCGTCCAACGGCTCCAGGGAACCGGTGGCGGTACGGCCCGGCCTAGAGCTGTCGCAGGTCTTCCTCGGCGAACTCGCGGGCGACTCCTACACATTCCACGGCGTCGTGGTGGAGACCGCAAAGGGCGGGATCAAACGGTATGACCTGAAGGACGTCTCCAAGGGGAAGGTGGAGAAATCCGCCGCCCGGTGGACGGCGGCGGACGCGAAATATTTCGCCTGGATCGTGCTGCCGGAACGGGAGTGGACGGTGGAGCGTGCGGTCCCGCTGGGGGAAAGCGGCGTTCAGGTGACCGTGGCCGACACGGCGGCGACGCTGCAGCCGGGCGACATGGTCCGCAGCAGCGCCCGGATCTTCGCCGGCCCCAAGCGGTCCGCGCTCCTCGAGTCCGTCGGGAAGAACGTGCCGGAGCTGATCGACTACGGATGGTTCGCCCTCCTCGCCAAGCCCCTGGTGTTCCTGATGAAGGCGAGCAACCGCGTGACGGGGAACTACGGGATCGACATCATCCTGCTCACCATCCTCATCAAGGTCCTCTTCTACCCCCTCACGCAGAAGTCGATGGCGTCGATGCGCAAGATGCAGGAGCTGGCGCCGATCCTCACCAAGCTCAAGGAGAAGTACAAGGACGACCCGTCGCGGCTGAACCAGGAGACGATGAACCTGTACAAGACGTACAAGATCAATCCGCTCTCCGGGTGCCTGCCGATGCTGGCGCAGATCCCGGTGTTCATCGCCCTGTACAAGGCGCTCCTCGTCACCATCGAGCTGCGGCACGCCCACTTCTTCCTCTGGCTGAACGACCTTTCCGCCCCGGAGCACCTGTGGGACATCACGATCGCCGGGTACACGATCCCGATCCGCCTTCTCGCACTGCTGATGGGGGTGTCGATGTTCGTCCAGCAGAAGATGACCCCTTCCGCGGGGATGGACCCGGCGCAGCAGAAGATGATGCTCTTCATGCCGGTCCTGTTCACCTTCATGTTCTGGGGGTTCCCCACGGGGCTGGTGATCTACTGGCTGGTGAACAACATCCTGAGCATCGGGCAGCAGATCCTGTACAACCGGCAGATCGAGGCGGCCAAGGCCGTCAAGGCGTGATGCGTTCCGCGGGGCGGGCGCCCGGCACGTTGCCGGAGGCCGGGCGGGTGGGCGCGGACGAGGTCGGGATGACGGCGATCTTCGACGCCCTCCGTTTCGCGGCCGCCCGCCACAGCCGGCAGCGCCGCAAGGACGTGGACGGCACTCCCTACATCAACCATCCGATCGCCGTGGTGGACACCTTGTGGCGCATCGGGGGCCTGCGCCACGTCCCGACGCTGGTGGCGGGCATCCTGCACGACACGGTGGAGGACACCGACACCACGCCCCGGGAGCTCCGGAGCCTGTTCGGGGAGGAGGTGGCGGCCATCGTTCTGGAGGTCACCGACGACAAGGCCCTCCCGAAGGCGGAGCGCAAGCGGCTCCAGGTGGAGCGCGCCCCGCACGGGAGCGTCCCGGCAAAGTGCGTCAAGCTCGCCGACAAGATCTGCAATCTCCGGGACGTGATTCACAACCCCCCCCCGAACTGGTCCATCGAGCGGCGCAGGGAGTACCTCGACTGGGCAGAGCGCGTCGTTGCGGGATTGCGCGGCGCGAACCCGCCCCTCGAGGAACTCTTCGACCGGCTCCTGCGCGAGGGGAGGGATCACCTGGATCCCGCCGGGGAGTAGGGGAGTAGTCCTCGCCGTGGGCGGTCCCGCCGACCGGGGGGTGACGACGATCGTGGCGCCCGCCACCCCGGCGGGGACGGGCGGCGTGTCCATCGTCCGCCTCTCGGGCCCGCACGCATTCCCCATCGCCTCCCGGCTGACCGCCGTCGATCCCGCCTCCGCGCCTCCGCGGACCTTGCGGCGTTGCGACGTCCACGACGCCGCGGGCGGGACGATCGACAGCGGGATGGTGGTCTTCTTCCCTTCCCCGCGCAGCTTCACAGGGGAGGACGTGGCGGAACTGCACCTACACGGGAATCCCGCGGTGGTGGAAGGGGCCCTACGGGCGGCGTGCGCGGCAGGCGCCGCGCCTGCGGAGCCGGGGGAGTTCTCCCGCCGGGCGTTCCTCAACGGGAAGATGGACCTGACGCAGGCGGAGGGGCTCGCGGATCTGATCGAGGCGCGAACGGAGGCGGCGGCCCGGGCGGCGCTGCGCCAGATGCGGGGGGGGATCCGGGCGTCGGTCACCCCGCTGCGGGAGCGGCTTCTCTCCCTCCTCGCCGTCCTGTCGGCGGCGATCGACTTCGCCGAGGAAGACGATGTCCCGGCGGTTACACACTCCCAACTAGCAGAACGGGTATCTGATTTGTGGCATGACCTGGAAGCGCTACTGCGGTCGTACGCGGCGGGACACCGGTTACGGGACGGCGCGACGGTGGCGATCGCCGGGGTGGCGAACGTCGGGAAGTCCCGCCTGCTGAACCGCCTGGCGGGGGAGGAGCGGGCGATCGTAACGGAAATACCGGGAACGACGCGCGACTACCTGCACGCGGAGATATCCGTGGGGGGCGTGCCGGTGCTCCTGGTCGACACGGCGGGGCTGCGTGAGACCGAGGACCCGGTGGAGCGGGAGGGGGTCCGGCGCAGCCGGGACGTGATCGCCTCCGCGGACCTCGTCCTCTTCCTGCTCGACGGGGGCCGGCCGGCGGGAGAAGGGGACCGGGAGGCGTACCGGGAAATCGCCGCGCGTCCCCACCTCGTGGTGCGGAACAAGTCCGACCTCCAGGAAGAGGAAACGGGGAAGGGATTCGCCGGGGCTGGGAAGAAAGGTACGGTGCGCGTCTCCGCGCGGACGGGGGAGGGGATGGAGGCGCTCGTCGCCGCGGTCGCCCGCGAAGTGGGGCCGGGGGAGAGTGCTATACTGGGGCAGGCTCCACTGACCCGCGCCCGCCACCGGTTTGCTGTGGAAAAGGCGCTCTCCGCCCTCGCCCGGGCGGGGGAGTCGGCGCGGGCGGGAATCCCGCTGGAGTTCCCGGCGGAGGATGTCCGCGAGGCGGCCGCAGCCATGGCGGAACTGCTGGGGGAGGTCGCCCCCGAAGAGGTATTGGACGCCGTATTCGGGCAATTCTGTATAGGGAAATGATGAATACTATGGAGGTATAAGGAGGATTCCCGTGCCGGGTTACGAGCCTGCGGACCCGAACTTCGAATCCCGCGTCCGATCCAGCTTCGACCGGCAGGAGGTCAACCGGACGATCGGTGCCCGGCTGGTGAAAGTTGCCCCGGGGGAAGTTCACATCGAGCTTCCCGTCCGGCACGACCTGACCCAGCAGCACGGGTACATCCATGCCGGGATCACGACGACCGTCGTGGACAGCGCCTGCGGTTACGCTGCATTGACGCTCATGCCGGAACCCATGGAAGTGCTCACCATCGAATACAAGGTGAATTTCCTTTCCCCCGCCCGGGGGGAGAAGATCCTCGCGATAGGGAAGGTCGTCAAACCGGGGCGGACCGTCACAGTCTGCTCCGGGGAAGCGTGGGCGTACGGCGGGGGCGGGAGGAAGCAGGTTGCGGCAATGCAGGCCACGATGATCGCGGCAGGCAGGTGACCTGGGAGGTTGAGCGCATGTCATTTATATTACTAGGGAATTCTGGCATGTTCCACGTGGAACATCCTCTCGCAGGATGAACGGTTCCCCCTACGAATATCCGAAGGAGTACGACGTCGTCGTGGTCGGCGGCGGGCACGCCGGCTGCGAGGCCGCCCTCGCCTCCGCCCGGATGGGGTGCGCGACCCTCCTGCTGACCATCAACGCGGACGCCATCGGCCTGATGTCGTGCAACCCCGCCATCGGGGGGCTGGCCAAGGGGCACCTCGTCCGGGAGATCGACGCCCTGGGCGGCGAGATGGGGCGCAACATCGACGCCACGGGGATCCAGTTCCGGCAGCTGAACACGAGCAAGGGGCCGGCGGTCCGCTCCTCGCGCGCACAGGCGGACAAGCAGCTCTACCGCCTCCGGATGAAGAAGACGCTGGAGGCCACGTACGGGCTCGACGTGAAGCAGGCCATCGCGGACGCGGTGGTGACGGAGGCCGGGGCGGCAGTCGGGGTGGACACGAACCTCGGCGTCCGGTACCGGGGGAAGACGGTGGTGCTGTGCACCGGCACCTTCCTGAAGGGACTGGTTCACGTCGGGCTGGTGAGCTACCCTGCCGGAAGGGCGGGGGATTTCCCCGCGATGCACCTGTCGGACTCCCTGCGCCGGCTGGGATTTTCCGTCGGGCGGCTGAAGACCGGCACCACGCCGCGGCTGGACGGAAAAACCATCGACTTCTCGAAGACGGTCCGCCAGGGCGGGGACGACCGGCCGGTGCCGTTCTCCTTCGACACGCCGGAGATCCGCCGCCCGCAGCTTCCGTGCTACATGACGTACACCAACGCCGCCACCCACGAGGCGATCCGGTCCGGGCTCTCCCGGTCCCCGCTCTATTCCGGGATCATCAAGGGAATCGGGCCACGGTATTGCCCCTCCATCGAAGACAAGGTGGTCCGGTTCTCCGAAAAGGAGCGGCACCAGGTGTTCCTGGAGCCCGAGGGGCTGAAGACCGCGGAGTATTACCCCAACGGGGTCTCCACGAGCCTTCCGTACGACATCCAGCTGAGGATGCTGCGCACCATCCCGGGGCTTTCGGGGGTGGAGATCGTTCGGCCCGGCTACGCGATCGAGTACGACTTCGTGGATCCCGTCCAGCTGCACCCTACCCTCGAAACGAAGATCGTGAAAAACCTCTTCCACGCCGGGCAGATCAACGGGACCAGCGGGTACGAGGAAGCGGCGGCGCAGGGGATCGTGGCGGGGATCAACGCGGCCCTTCGGGTGAGGGGGGAGGCTCCGATGGTCCTCTCCCGGGCGGACGCATACACCGGGGTGCTGATCGACGACCTGACCACGAAGGGGGCGCAGGAACCGTACCGGATGTTCACGTCCCGGGCGGAATACCGGCTCCTGCTGCGGGAGGACAACGCGGACCTGCGGCTGTCCGACACGGGCCGACGTGTGGGGCTCCTCCCTACGGCGCGGTACCGGCGGTTCCTGGCCAAGCGGGAGGGGATCGAGGCGTTTCGCAATCGGCTGGAAACGACGCGGGTGGCCGCCGCGCACCCGCTGTGCGCGGCGGTCGAGGCGGCGGCGGGGGCACCGCTGCGCCCCGGCACGACGTATGCGGAGGCGCTCCGGCGGCCCGAGGTGAACGCGGCGATGCTCCTGTCGTGCGACCCGGACCTGCGGGGCGCGGCGCCGGAAGCGGTGGAGCAAGCGGAACTCTCCATCAAGTACGAGGGCTACATCCGGCGGCAGGAGGAGGAGGCGCGAAAAATCCGGAAATACGAGGGGATGGCCTTTCCGGACGGGTTTCCGTTCGGCACGGTCCCCGGCCTGTCCGTCGAGGTGCGGGACAAGCTCGCCCGCGTCCGGCCCGCCTCCATCGGCCAGGCGCAGCGGATCCCCGGCGTGACCCCGGCGGCCGTCGGTCTCCTTTTGGTGTACCTCCGGCGCGGCGTGGAGGGCGTCCGTGCGGCGGTGCCGGGGGAGCCGCCCGGGTGATCCGGGAAATCCCTTTCCTTGCAACCGGTTGTCCGGATGTTCCACGTGGAACATCCGGGTGGGGGTGGGCTCCTTGAGGGGTGAACCGCCGCCCGGCCCCGGCCCCGGCCTGATCCGGGAGGTGCTGGCCGAGGCGGGGATCACCGTGTCCGCAATGGAAGCGGAGCGGCTTTCGGTCCACGCGGCCGAGATGCTCCGGTGGAACCGATCCATCCGCCTGACGGCGATCACCGACCCGGTGGAAGTGGCCGCGAAGCACGTGGCCGACTCCCTCCTGCCGTTGCGCTTCGCCCCCTTCCCCGGGAGACTGCTCGATTTCGGGTCCGGGGCGGGGTACCCGGGCATTCCGCTGGCCATCTGCCTTCCCGGCACCCGGGTGACCCTGGTGGATGCATCCGCGAAGAAGTGCGCCTTCCTCTCCAGGGTCCGGGGTTTGCTCGGCCTCCCGAACGTGGCGGTGGTCCACGGGCGGGTGGGGAAGGGACCCCGCCTGCCGATCGGCCCGTTCGACCACATCGTCACCCGCGCCACGGCACCCCCGCAGGAGACCGTGACCCTCCTCGCCCCGTACCTCGCCCCCGGCGGGCGATTCCTGTTCCTGCTCGGGCCCAGCGCCCGGGCGAGGCACGTCGCGGGCATCCCCGAAGCGGTGACCCGCAGGGAACCATTCCGGTTGCCGCGCGGGATGGGGGATCGGGAGATCCTCGAGATCGAACCCGCGGGGTGACGGGGGGGGCGATTTTCCCTTTTACCCGTCGCTCCCGCGTGGTACAAGAAACCGTCGCGCCGACGGCGCGCACGACCGCTCCCCGGGGGAAGCCCGCCTTGGCCCGCATTCTCACCGTCGCCAACCAGAAGGGGGGCGTCGGGAAGACCACCACCGCGATCAACCTCGCCGCCTCCCTCTCTGTGATGGAGCGGAAGACGTTGCTGGTCGACCTCGACCCGCAGGCCAACGCCACTTCCGGCCTGGGCGGAGCGCCCGGGGGGGACACCGAGCGCAACGTGTACCGCGTGCTGATGGGAGAGATCCCGGTCGCCGAGGCGATCCAGGGGACGGAGCTTCCCTTCCTGTATGTATTGCCCGCCTCCTACGACCTGATCGGTGCCGAGATCGAGCTGGTTACGATGGAGCGGCGGGAGCGGCGGCTCACCGAGGCGCTCGCCCCCGTGGCCAGCGAATTCGAGGTGATCGTCATCGACTGCCCTCCGTCCCTTGGGCTTCTGACCGTGAATGCCCTATGCGCATCCGGATCGATAATGATTCCTCTTCAGTGCGAATATTACGCTCTGGAAGGACTTTCCAGCCTGTTCCGCACCATCGACAGGATCCGGGAAGGGATGAATCCGGACCTGAAAATCGAAGGAGTGGTACTCACTATGTTCGACTCCCGGAACAACCTCTCCCACCAGGTGGCGGAAGAGGCTCGGGAAGCACTGAAAGATCAGGTATTTCAAACAGTTATACCGAGGAACGTCCGTCTTTCCGAGTCTCCCTCCCACGGGAAGCCGGCACTGCTGTACGCCGTCTCCTCCCGGGGAGCGCAAAGCTACCTCGAGCTGGCGAGGGAAATGGTGAGCCGATGGAACGAAAAGGCGACTCCGTGAAGAAGAAGGTCCTCGGCAGGGGGCTGTCCGCCCTGCTGACCCCGACCGCCCCCCCCGCGGGGGAGAAGGAAACCGGTTTCCTCCAGATCCCGCTGGCGAACCTGCGGGCCGGCGGCTTCCAGCCACGGAAGACGTTCCCGCCGGGGTCGCTCTCCGAGCTGGTCGCGTCGATCCGGGAGAAGGGGGTCCTCGTGCCCGTGACCGTGCGGCCCACTCCGGACGGGTACGAGCTGGTCGCCGGCGAGCGCCGCTTCCGCGCCGCGGAGGCGGCGGGTATTTCCTCCATCCCCGCGGTGGTCCGGAAACTGACCGACCGCGAGGCGCTCGAGGTGGCCCTGGTCGACAACCTCCAGCGCACGGACCTCAATCCCATCGAGCTGGCGGAAGGGTACCACCGGCTGATCCACGACTTCTCCCTGACCCAGGAGCAGGTGGCTGCGCGGATGGGGAAGGACCGGGCCACGGTGGCGAACACGTTGCGGCTCCTCAAGCTCCCCGCCCCGGTCCGCCAGGCGTTGGCCGACGGGAGTCTCTCGGCCGGGCACGCGCGCGCCCTGCTCGGCGCGCAGCCGGAGCACGTGGTGCCCGTCTTCGAGGCCGTGATGCGCCGCGGCCTCTCGGTGCGGGAGACGGAGCGGCTCTGCGCCGCGCCGGGGAAACGGAGACCCGCCGGGAAACCGTCCGCCGCCGATGTCCATCTCAAGAACCTGGAGGAGGAGCTGTCCCGCAGCATCGGTACAAGGGTGCGGGTGCGGGGCACGGCGAGAAAGGGGAAGATCGAAATTTCCTATTTTTCCGCCGACGAACTCGACCGGCTCAGCCGAATCCTGTCCGGGGTCCGGTAGGATTTGTACGGACATTTGGGAGTAGCCGGGGGTGGACAAATGTTCCTCCGGGACGTAAAATATGTGTTGCATCGGAAATATCATGTGCTATAGTTCGCCGCATACGCCAACGTTGCATTATCCGGGAATACGGATAAATTCCGAGGGAAAGGAGTGAGAACCAATGCGCAAGTATCTGGCGATGTTCTACGTGCTGGTGCTGGCCGCGACGATCGGCCTCTCCGCCTGCGCGGAGCAGAAGAAGCCCGAGCCGCCCCCGCCGCCGCCGGCCCCTGCGGCCCCGGCCGCCCCGGCTGACAACGCGATGAAGCCTGCCATGCCTGCGGCTCCGGCCGAAGCGCCCAAGAAGTAACGGACGAAAACCGATCCGACGGAAAGGGCGCCGGGAAATCCCCGGCGCCCTTTCCATTTCCGGCACGCGCGACTCCGGCCGGAACGACTTGAAATCGTCAAGAAGCGCTTGACAGCCCCTTTGCGGGCGTGGTACCAATCTTCCGTTTCCCTTGCAGAAACCCAGCCGTTGATCCGTCCGATCCCGGGGGAGTGCCGGTTTCCATGGAGCTCGTCGGCAAGATTTTCGAGACGTTGGACATCAACCAGGTGGCGCTCCTCCAGCTGGGACTGGTGGTGGCGCTCGCCTTCCTCCTCTCCGCCCTCCTGATCAAGCCGATCCTGCGCACCTTCGAGGAACGGGAGAATCTCTCCGTGAGACCGGTGGAGGAGTCCCGGCGTCTGCTCGCCGAGGCGGAGGAGAAGGCGCGGCAGTACGACGAGTCGTTGCGGAAGGGGTCCATCGACGCCCTCGCCCGGAAGCGCCGGGTGATGGAGGATGCCCTCCGCGCCGAGCGCAAGCTGGTCGAGACCGCCCTGGCGGAGACGAACCAGAAGGTGGAACAGATGACCGAACAGATCTCGCAGGAGAAGGAGGCCGCACTCGCGTCCCTCCGCAGGCAGGTGTCGGCCCTCTCCGCGGAGATCGCCGGGAAAGTCCTCGGGAGACGGGTCGCGTGATCTCCCTCCGGCTGGAGTCCCTGGGCCGGCTCGCCTTGCCCGCCGCCCTCTCCCTCGGCGCCGCCGCCGTCGCGTCCGCCTCGGAAGGGGGGGGCGCCCACGGGGGGGTCGGGATCCCCTGGGGGGAGGTCCTGAAGCAGGCCGTCAACCTCGCCATCCTCGCGGGGGTCCTGGTGTACTTCCTCCGCAAGCCCGTCTCCTCCTTCCTCGCGGAGCGCAGCGCGCTGCTACGGAAGGCGATCGACGACGCGGCGAAAGCCCGGGCGGAGGCCGCGGAAAAGCTTTCCGCCGTCGAGGCCCGGGTGGCGAGGCTCTCCGGCGAGATCGCGCAGATGAACGAGCGGATGGACGCCGAGGCGAGGGCGGAGGCGGAGCAGATCCGGAAGAGCTACGCCGCGGAGATCGCCGGCATCCGGGCCCAGGCGGAGTTCACCGGCCAGCAGGAGATCAAGAAGGCCCGCGAGGAACTGCGCCGCGAGGCGTCGGAGCTGTCCGCCCGCGCCGCCGAGGAGCTCGTCCGCAGGACGCTGACGCCGGAAGACCAGGAACGGCTGGTGCGGGAGAACATCCAGGAGATCGAGGGGATCGTCCGGTGATCGGGGGAAGCCTGGCCAGGCGGTACGCGCGCGCGCTGCTCGACATCGGGCAGGAGGAGCGGCAGCTCCGCCGGGTGCTCTCGGAGGTCGAGGAGTTCGGGAAGGCCTTCGAAGGAGCCACCGCATTGCGGGAGGTGCTGGAGGCCGACGACATCAGCCGCCAGGACAAGCACGCGGCACTCGACGGGGTCCTGTCGAAGGCCGGCTTCCTCCCGACGACGAAGTCGTTCCTCTCCCTGCTGATCGAGAAGGGGCGGATGAACGTCCTGCCCCAGATCCTCGTCGCGCTGCGCCGCATGGTGGAGGAGCTCGAGGGGATCGAGCGGGTCGAGGTCGTGGTCCCGATGCCCATGTCCGGCACGCAGAAGGACCTCCTCCAAACGGTCCTCGAGCGGAGGACGGGGAAGAAGGTCGTTCTGGAGGAAACCGTGGATCCCGCGGTGCTCGGGGGCATGGTCGTGCGGGTGGGCTCCACCGTGTACGACGGCAGCGTGCGCACGCAGATCCACCAGATCCGGGAAAACCTAGAGAAGGGGTGAGAAGAGCCGCCATGAGCATCCGCGCGGAAGAGATTACCGAGATCCTGAAAAGCCAGATCAAGGGGTACGAGAAGCGGATCGACGTTGCCGAGACGGGCGTGGTCCTCTCCGTCGGCGACGGGATCGCCCGCGTCCACGGCCTGGAAAAGGCGATGGCCGGCGAGCTCCTCGAGTTCCCCGGGGACGTCCGCGGCATGGTGCTCAACCTCGAGGAGGACAACGTCGGCGTCGTCCTCCTCGGCGAGGACCAGCTGATCAAGGAGGGGGACACCGTCCGCCGCACCGGCCGCATCGTCGAGGTGCCGTGCGGGGACGCCATGGTCGGCCGCGTCGTCAACGCCCTCGGGCAGCCCGTGGACGGCCGCGGGCCCGTCGAGACGAAGGACTTCCGCCGCGTGGAGATCAAGGCGCCCGGAATCGTCAAGCGGCAGCCCGTGAAGGAGCCGCTCCAGACCGGCCTGAAGGCCATCGACGCGATGATCCCGATCGGGCGCGGCCAGCGCGAGCTCATCATCGGCGACCGCCAGACCGGGAAGACCGCCGTGGCCATCGACACGATCATCAACCAGAAGGGCGCCGGCGTCACCTGCATCTACGTCGCCATCGGCCAGAAGCGGTCGACGGTGGCGCAGGTCGTCGAAAAGCTGCGTCAGTACGGGGCGATGGAGTACACCATCGTCGTCGCGGCGACCGCTTCCGAGTCCGCCCCGCTGCAGTTCATCGCGCCGTACACCGGCTGCACGATCGGCGAGTTCTTCCGCGACTCCGGCCGTCACGCCCTGTGCATCTACGACGACCTCTCCAAGCACGCGGTGTCGTACCGCCAACTGTCCCTGCTGCTGCGCCGCCCTCCGGGGCGCGAGGCGTATCCCGGAGACGTCTTCTACCTCCACTCCCGGCTCCTGGAGCGCGCGGCGAAGCTGTCCGACGCAGAGGGGGGCGGATCGCTGACGGCCCTCCCCGTCATCGAGACCCAGGCGGGCGACGTCTCCGCATACATCCCGACCAACGTCATCTCGATCACCGACGGGCAGATCTACCTCGAGGCCGACCTGTTCTACTCCGGCGTCCGGCCGGCGGTGAACGTGGGCCTTTCGGTCTCCCGCGTCGGCGGCAACGCGCAGATCAAGGCGATGAAGCAGGTCGCCGGGCGGATGCGGCTCGAGCTGGCCCAGTACCGCGAGATGGCGGCCTTCGCCCAGTTCGGCTCCGACCTGGACAAGGCCACGCAGATGCAGCTGGCCCGCGGGGCGCGCCTGACGGAGATCCTCAAGCAGGCGCAGTATCAGCCGCAGTCCGTCGAGCAGCAGGTCGTGACGATCTTCGCCGCGACGAACGGCTACGTCGACGGGTTCGAGGTCGGCTCCCTCGGACGGTTCGAGACGGAACTGTTCTCCTACATGAAGGACAGGCATGGGGCGCTCCTCAACGAGATCCGGGACAAGAAGCAGATCACGGACGACCTCAAGGGGAGGCTCTCCGCCGCGCTCGAGGAGTTCAAGGGGGTCTTCAAGGAATAACCCATGGCGAACCTCCGCGCGATCCGGAAGCGGATCGGCAGCGTAAAGAGCACCCAGCAGATCACCCGGGCCATGAAGATGGTGTCCGCGGCGAAGCTGCGCCGCGCCCAGGACGCCATCACCGCCGCGCGCCCCTACGCCCGGAAGATGCGGGAGGTGGTCGGGGCGGTGGCCGGTCGCGCGGGGGCGGACGCCCACCCGCTGCTGGCGGCGCGGGAGCCCCGGAAGCTCGCCCTGCTGCTGGTCACCTCCGACCGCGGGCTGTGCGGAAGCTTCAACTCGGGGCTCACCCGGGCGGCGTACCGGTACATCCAGGATCATCGCGACCGGTACGAGGAGATCGCCCTGTTCGTCGTGGGCCGGAAGGGGCGCGACTTCTTCCGGCGCCGCGAGATCCCGATCCGGAAAGAGTACATCGGCGTGCTGGGAGCCGTCTCGCGCCACCACGCCGAGACGATCGGGAACGACCTGGTGGAGGGATTCCTCGCGGAGGAGTTCGACGAGGTCCGGATCGTCTTCAACGAATTCCGGTCCGCGATCTCCCAGACGACCCGGTTCGAGAAGCTCTTCCCCGTGGAGCTGGAGAGCGCGGCCGGCGCGTCGGACGTCGACTACCTCTACGAGCCGGGGAGGAAGGAAATCCTGGCGAGCCTGCTGCCGAAGTACGTGGAGACCCAGGTCTTCCGCGTGCTGCTCGAGTCGGTCGCGGGGGAGCACGGCGCACGGATGACGGCCATGGACTCGGCGACGAACAACTCCGTCGAGATGATCGCGCGGCTCACGCTGCAGATGAACCGCGCCCGGCAGGCGTCGATCACCACCGAGCTCACGGAGATCGTCAGCGGCGCCGAGGCGCTGAAGGGGTAAGGGGTACCCGGTTCCGCTTTTTCCGAAGGATCGCCAAGGAGGACAAGGGAGATCATGAACAAGGGAAAGATCGTCCAGGTCATCGGCCCCGTGGTCGACGTCCGGTTCGAGGCCGGGCATCTGCCCGCGCTCTACAACGCGATCCGGATCAGCAACCCGAGCATCAGCGACCGGGAGGGGAACCTCGTCGTCGAGGTGGCGCAGCACCTGGGCGACAGCGTCGTACGCTGCGTGGCGATGGACTCCACCGACGGCCTCGTCCGCGGCATGGACGCGATCGACACCGGCGGGCCCATCACCATCCCCGTCGGCCCCGAGACGCTGGGGCGGATCATGAACGTGGTCGGGGAGCCCGTCGACGAGATGGGCGACATCCAGACCAAGGTCCGGTATCCGATCCACCGCCCCGCCCCCTCCTTCGACGAGCAGTCCACGAAGGTCGAGATCCTCGAGACGGGGATCAAGGTCGTCGACCTCCTCGCCCCCTATTCCAAGGGCGGCAAGGTCGGCCTCTTCGGCGGCGCGGGCGTGGGAAAGACCGTCGTCATCATGGAGCTGATCCACAACATCGCCATCGAGCACGGCGGCTACTCCGTGTTCGGGGGCGTGGGGGAGCGGACCCGCGAGGGGAACGACCTGTGGCTCGAGATGAAGGAGTCCAAGGTCCTCGAGAAGGCGTGCCTGGTGTACGGCCAGATGAACGAGCCGCCCGGCGCGCGCGCCCGGGTGGGGCTGTCCGCCCTCACCGCCGCGGAATATTTCCGCGACGAGGAGGGGCAGGACGTGCTCCTGTTCATCGACAACATCTTCCGGTTCACCCAGGCGGGATCAGAGGTGTCGGCGCTCCTGGGCCGCATCCCCTCGGCGGTCGGCTACCAGCCGACCCTGTCCACCGAGATGGGGAACCTGCAGGAACGGATCACCTCGACCAAGAAAGGGTCGATCACGTCGGTCCAGGCGATCTACGTCCCCGCGGACGACCTCACCGACCCGGCCCCGGCGACGGCGTTCTCGCACCTGGACGCCACCACCGTCCTCTCCCGCCAGATCGCGGAGCTCGGGATCTACCCGGCGGTGGACCCCCTCGACTCGACGTCGCGGATCCTGTCGCCGCTGGTCCTGGGCGAGGACCACTACACCGTCGCCCGCGCGGTCCAGAAAGTCCTCCAGCGGTACAAGGACCTGCAGGACATCATCGCGATCCTCGGCATGGACGAGCTCTCGGAAGACGACAAGATCCTCGTCGCCCGGGCGCGGAAGATCCAGCGGTTCCTCTCCCAGCCGTTCTTCGTGGCCGAGCAGTTCACCGGCATCCCGGGCAAATACGTCCGCCTCGAGGACACGATCCGGTCGTTCCAGGAGATCGTCGAGGGGAAGCACGACGACCTCCCCGAGCAGGCGTTCTACATGGTCGGGACGATCGAGGAAGCGATCGAGAAGGGCAAGAAGCTGCTCGCCACGGTGTAACGGGAGAACCACGAATATGGCATCGACGATCCGGCTCGAGCTGGTCACCCCCGAGCGCCTCCTACTCTCGGAGGAGGTGGACGAGGTGATCCTGCCCGGCTACGAGGGGGAGTTCGGGGTCCTCCCCGAGCACACCCAGTACCTGGCGATCCTGAACATCGGCGTGCTCCGGTACCGCAAGGGGAGCGAGACCCGCCGGATCGCCCTGGGCGGCGGGTACGCCGAGGTGACGCCGGAGCGGGTCGTGGTGATGGCCGACACGGCGGAACGCGCGGAGGAGATCGACGTCGAGCGCGCCCGCCGCGCCCGGGAACGCGCCGAGGCGGCACTCAAGGAGCTGTCGCTGGACGACGAGACGTACGCGAAAGCGTACGCGGCCCTGCAGCGGGCGATGGTGCGGATGGCCGCAGGGGAGTAGCACCCGCGGTTCCTACCGTAGCACCGCCTTGATCTTCGGTTTCCCCTCCTCCACGGTGACGCGGAACTCCACCTTCTTCCCGCCGGCGGACGACGAGATCTCCAGCGCCCGCGCGTAGAGCGTGTCCCGGAGCGAGGGCCCTTCCGAATCGTCCCCGCCGACGCCGCAGGAGCGGCGCGCTTCCATCAGCTCCGCCGTCACCCGCTCCAGGTGCTCCCGGTCCACCGGTTCCTCGCCGACCCGCGCGACGGTGCCCACAGGGTCCCGCCGGAGCCGCCCCTCCTCCAGGTCGCGCACCATCCGCGACCAGAGGTTGGCGTACGCCCAGAACCTGCCGGAGATGTTGTTGAACCGCAGCTGATCCGCGTTGTTGACGATCGCCCTGCGGCTCCACACCAGGAGCTTCGTCTCGAGTCCCTTCCTCTCCTTCGTCGGCTCGCCGCGCCGCTTCCCGCCGAAGAACAGGTCGTACTGGTGCTTCAGGTCGGCGAGGGCCGCCTCCAGCTGGTCCAGCAACGCCTTCGCGTCGTCCATGCCTTTGCGTTCCCTTCCTTCCCCGGCGGAAACCTTGTAGACTTGTCCCAAACCGGCCGGTCCGGCGCCTTATTGTACCACCGGCGCAAAGGGGGCGTACATGAAAGGGATTTCCGCGATCATCCTGGCCGCGGGGCAGGGGAAAAGGATGAAGTCCTCTCTCCCGAAGGTGGCGCTCCCCGTCCTCGGGAAGCCCGTGGTGTGGCACGTGGCGCAGGCCGCCCGCTCGGCGGGGATCCGCGAGATGGTCTTCGTCCTCGGGTACGGCCGGGACAAGATCCTTCCCACCGTCGAGGCGTTCGGCGGGAAGGTGGCGATCCAGGAGAGCCAGTTCGGCACCGGCGACGCTGCCCGGTGCGGGCTGGCGGAACTGTCCGCGGGGGCGAAGGAGGTGGTGGTCCTTTGCGGGGACGCCCCCCTCATCCGGCCCGCCACGATCCGGTCGCTCCTCGCGTCGCGCCGGCGGAGGGGGGCCGCTGCGTCCGTTCTCACCGGCATCCTCGACGACCCCGCAGGGTACGGACGGATCGTGCGCAACCCGGACGGATCGGTGGCGAAGATCGTGGAAGAGAAGGACGCGGACGCCGCCACCCGCAAGATCCGGGAGGTGAACTCCGGGACGTACGCCTTCGACCGGGCCTTCCTCGAGAAGGGGCTGCCGCGCCTCTCCGACGTGAACGCCCAGCGGGAGTTCTACCTCACGGACCTCGTCCTCGAGGCCCTCGCCGAGGGGACGTGCGTGGTCCCGCTGGCGGCCGCGGACCCCGACGAGGTGCGGGGGATCAACTCGCGGCGAGAGCTGGCGGAGGCGACGGGAATCGTCCTGCGAAGGACGATCGACGAGCTCATGGCGTCCGGCGTGACGGTGATCGATCCGTCGAGGACCTACGTCGAGCCGGGGGTGTCGGTCGGTCAGGACTCGGTCCTCGAGCCGGGGGTGCTCCTCCTCGGGAAGACCCGGGTCGGCCGGGGGGTCCGGATCCAGACCGGGTGCGTCGTGGAGGACTGCGTCCTCGGCGACGGAGCCCACCTGAAACCGTACTGCGTGATGACGTCCTCGCGCGTGCGGAACCGCGCCATCATCGGGCCGTTCTCCCACCTGCGCCCGGAATCGGACATCGGCGAGGGGGCCCACATCGGCAACTTCGTGGAGGTCAAGAAGAGCCGGATCGGCAAGGGATCGAAGGCGAACCATCTCGCCTACCTCGGGGACGCGGTGGTGGGGAAGAAGGTCAACGTGGGGGCGGGGACGATCACCTGCAACTACGACGGGATCGCCAAGCACCGAACCGTCCTGGGCGACGGGGTGTTCGTCGGGAGCGACACGATGCTGGTCGCTCCCCTGACCGTGGGGAAGGGAGCGCTGATCGGGGCGGGGTCGACGATCACGGAGAACGTGCCCCCGTATGCGCTGGCGCTGTGCCGTGCCGAGCAGAAGGTGTTCGACTTCTGGGTGGCCCGGAAAAAGCCGGAGCTGCTGAAGAAGGCGGGTCTTGCGGTTCCCGCGGTGAAAAAGGAGGGGAAGTGAGATGTGCGGCATCGTGGGATACACCGGCCCCAACCCGTGCGTGGAGGTCCTGGTGGACGGCCTGCGGCGGCTGGAGTACCGCGGGTACGACTCGGCCGGGATCGCCGTCCTCACGGACGGGGACATCGCGATCCGCAAATCCGAGGGGAAGATCGCGCGGCTGACCGAGCTCATCGCGAAGCATCCGGTCGCCGGCACGTGCGGCGTGGGCCACACGCGCTGGGCGACCCACGGCCGCCCGTCCGACGAGAACGCCCACCCTCACCGCGCGGGGCACGTGGCGGTCATCCACAACGGGATCGTGGAGAACCACCGGACGCTGAAGGAGCGGCTTCTGGGGAAAGGGCGCGTCTTCTCCTCCGAGACGGACACGGAGGTGATTTCCCACCTGCTGGACGAGCACGTGACGGCGGGGATGCCGCTTTCGGACGCGGTCCGGAAGGCGGTTTCCCAGCTGCGCGGGTCGTACGCGTTCCTCGCGGTGTCGGACGCGGAGCCCGGGACGGTGGTCGGGGTGCGCCTGAACTGCCCCATGGTGGTCGGGCTGGGCCAGGGCGAATATTTCCTCGCTTCCGACCTGACGGCCTTCCTGACCCACACCCGGGACGTCCTGTTCCTCGAGGACGGGGAGATGGTGGTGGCCACCCCGAAGGGGATCCGGGTCACGGATTTCCACGGCAAGCCCCGCACGCGCGCCCCGCAGCGGATCGACTGGTCACCCGTGATGGCGGAGAAGGGGGGATACCGCCACTTCATGCTGAAGGAGATCCACGAGCAGCCGCGGGCGATCCTCGATACCCTCGCAGGCCGCATGCTTCCCGAGGAGGGGGAGGTGTTCTTCGAGACCCTGCCGTTGACCGGAGGGCAGCTCTCCTCCCTGAAGAAGGTCGTCGTCGTCGCCTGCGGGACGTCGTGGCACGCTGGGCTCGTGGGGAAGTTCATGATCGAGGGGCTCGCCCGGATCCCCGTGGAGGTGGATCTCGGGTCGGAATACCGGTACCGCGACCCGGTGGTGGAGGAGGGGACCCTCTGCGTCCCCATCTCCCAGTCGGGCGAGACGGCGGACACGCTGGCGGGGATGCGGGAGGCGAAGGCCAAGGGGGCGACGTCGATATCCATCTGCAACGTCGTGGCCTCCACGATCGCGCGGGAGTCCGACGGGGTCATCTACACCCACGCGGGGCCCGAGATCGGCGTGGCATCCACGAAGGCGTTCATTACCCAGCTGGTGGCGCTCTACCTCATGGCGCTGCACCTGGCGCAGGCGCGCGGGATCCTGTCCCCCCGGGAGATCTCGATGCACCTGATCGAGCTGTCCGAGCTGCCCCGCAAGATCGAGGAGTACCTCAAGCGCGAGGAGGAGATCGCGGCGATCGCGAGGAAATACAAGGACGCCCGCGACTTCCTGTACCTGGGACGCGGCATCTCGTACCCCATCGCCCTGGAGGGCGCGCTCAAGCTGAAGGAGATCTCCTACATCCACGCGGAGGGGTACCCCGCCGGGGAGATGAAGCACGGGCCCATCGCCCTGATCGACGAGCGGATGCCGGTGCTCGTGCTGTGCTCGAAGGGGGAGAGCTACGAGAAGACGTTCTCCAACCTGGAGGAGGCGCGCGCCCGCGGCGCCCAGGTGATCGCGCTCGGGACGGAAGGGGACGTTGCCCTCAAGGGAAAGGCGGAGGACGTGCTCTACCTGCCCGCCTGCGGCCGGTATGCGCGTCCGATCCTGGAGGTGGTCCCCCTCCAGCTGCTGGCGTACCACATGGCCGTGCTGAAGGGGACCGACGTCGACCAGCCCCGCAACCTCGCCAAGTCCGTCACGGTGGAGTAGCTTGTCCGGAGAGACCGTCCGGATGCCGGCTCTTTTCGTGGGGCACGGCAGCCCGATGAACGCGGTCGAGGAGAACGGGTTCAGCCGGGCGTGGGCGGAGGCCGCCGGATCCCTACCGCGGCCCGAATCCATCCTCTGCGTCTCCGCCCATTGGGAGACCGCGGGCACGCGGGTGACCGCGATGGAGCGGCCCCGGACGATCCACGACTTCCTCGGGTTTCCGAAATCCCTGTTCGAGGTGGAATACCCCGCTTCCGGGTCGCCGGGACTGGCCCGTCTCGTCCGCGAAACCGTACGGGCGACGCCCGTACGGGAGGATTCCGGGTGGGGGCTGGACCACGGCGCCTGGTCGGTTCTGCGCCGCATGTTTCCCGCCGCGGACGTACCGGTCGTGCAGCTGAGCCTGGACCGGACGAAAGGTCCGGCGTTCCACTACGCAGTGGGCAGGGAGCTGAGACTCCTGCGGGAGAAGGGGGTCCTGATCGTCGGGAGCGGGAACATCGTGCATAATCTGGGGTCGATGGTGTGGCGGGACACGGCGTATGACTGGGCCGTGGAGTTCGACGAACGGATGAAGGAGTTCATCCTCTCCGGGGATCACGGTGCGGTCATCGCCTATCCGGAGCTGGGGGAAGCCGCGCGCCTTTCGGTTCCGACCAACGAGCATTTCCTGCCGCTGCTCTACGTTCTCGCCCTTCAGGACGAAGGGGACCGTATCGGGTTCTTCGCGGAACAGGTGACGCTGGGCTCGATCTCCATGCGGTCCCTGCGGATCGGATAGCGGGACCGCGCAAAGGATATCTTCACGCCGTGCGCTATACTTTCACTGCCGGTAAAGGCCGCAGGAGGACCGCGATGGCACGCAAGCCGCCGAAGACGTACCGCACGCTGCAGAAAAAGCACCCGGAACTCCTGCGCGCCGTCGAGGCGCTCGGGGAGGCGGCGCGGAAGGCAGGACCGCTGGACGGGAAGACCTCCCACCTCGTCCAGCTCGCCGCAGCCGCGGCGGTCCGCTCCGAGGGGTCCGTGCACAGCCACGTGCGCCGGGCGCTGGAGGCCGGGGCGAAACCGGGCGAGATCCGCCACGCCCTGCTCCTGCTCACCTCCACGATCGGCTTCCCCACGGTGGCGGCGGCGCTCACCTGGGCGGGGGACGTGCTCGGGGAGTAGGGGAAAACGGACGCCGTGACGCTTGCCGACCCCATATTCACCGCCCTCGACCCCGACCAGCGGCGGGCCGTCCTCCACGACGGGGGCCCCCTCCTCCTCGTGGCGGGGGCGGGGTCCGGGAAGACCCGCGCGATCGTGGCCCGCATCGTCCGGCTGGTCCGGGACGGGGTGCACCCCCGGCGCATCCTCGGCATCACCTTCACGAACCGCGCCGCGGGGGAGATGCGGGAGCGCGTTGTGAAGACGCTCCGCGGCGGGGGCGACCCGTCCGTGGGGAGCCTCGTGTCCCGCTCCCTCTTCGGCTTCGATCCCGGCGCGTCCGATATCCCGTGGCTGGGCACCTTCCACGCCTTCGGGGCCACCCTGCTGCGCCGTCACGGCGGCCGGATCGGCCTGTCCCCCCGCTTCGTCATCTACGACACCCGGGACCAGCAGGATGCGCTGCGCCAGATCCTCAAGGACCTGAACGTCGACGAGAAGAAATTCCCTGCGTCGAGGTTCTGCTGGCTCATCGAGCGGGCGAAACGGGACGGCGTGTCGGTGGAGTCGGCGGCGATGGCCGCCGGGTGGCGCTTCCTCTCCATGGCGGGGGAGGTGGGAAAGGCGTATGACGCGGCGCTCTCCGAGGCGGGGGCGGTGGACTTCACCGACCTCATCCGCCTGCCGGTGACGCTGCTTACGGGCGCGCCGGACGTGCTGGAATCGGTGCGCGCCGATGTGCGCCACCTGCTCGTGGACGAGTTCCAGGACGTGGACGCGGCGCAGGCGGAACTCACCGGACTGCTCGCCCTGGGGGCGGATTCGTTCTGCGCCGTGGGGGACGAGGACCAGTCGATCTACGGGTGGCGGGGAGCCTCCGCCGCCCCCATGCTCTCCTTCGAGCGCCACTACCCGGGCGCGAAGGTGATCCACCTCTCCACGAACTACCGCAGCCGCGCCGCGATCCTGGCCGTGGCGGGGGCGCTCATCGCGCGGAACCGGATGCGGCGGGAGAAAACGATTGTTCCCGCGAGGGAGGGAGGTGAGGCGCCCGTCCTGGCCGTGTACGCGGACCAGGAGGCCGAGGCGCGGGAGGTGGCGGCGGCCGTCGCGCGGGAGATCCGGTCCGGCGTCCCCCCCACGGAGGTCGCGGTATTCTACCGCGTGAACGCCCAGTCCCGGGCGGTGGAGGACGCGCTCCGGATGCTGCGGATCCCGTACGTCCTGCGCGGCGCCCTCTCCTTCTACGAACGGGCGTCGGTGCGGGACGCGGTGTCGTACCTGAAATGGTTCCTCAACCCCGACGACGCGGTGTCGCTCAAGCGGATGCTGAAGTTCCCCCGCCGCGGGGTCGGGGACGTCACGCTGAACCGGGCCCGGGAGGCGGCGCGGCGGGAGCGGATCCCGCCCTCCGGGGCGCTGGTCCGGATCCCGAACCTCACGCCTCTGTTCTCCTTCCGCGACCTGTGGCGGGTGGAGCTGGCGCAGATGTCCCCCGCCGAGGCGCTGCACGCCCTGCTTTCCGGCGCCGGCTACCTCGGGGCCCTGGAGGCGTCGGCGCGGGAGGCCGGCCCCGACCGGGACGGGGCGGGAAAGGAAGAGGACCTCGAGAACGTGCGCGAGCTCTTCCGCGTGGCGGAGGGATTCCCCGGGACGGGGGAGGACGCCGTGCAGGAGTTCCTCGAGAAGATGACGCTGGCGGCGGAGGAGACGGGAGGAAAGGAGTCCGAGGCGGTGCGTTTGATGACTCTCCACAACGCCAAGGGGCTGGAGTTCGACGTGGTGTTCCTCGTGGGGCTGGAGGACGGCCTGCTCCCGCACTCGCGCTCCGCGGATTCCCCCTCCGAGCTCGAGGAGGAGCGCCGCCTCTTCTACGTGGGGCTGACGCGCGCCCGGGAGAAGGCGTTCCTCTCCCTGGCCCGCCGCCGCAACCTGTTCGGCTCCTTCCGCGACGCCGTCCCGTCGCGTTTCCTGTACGACCTGCCGTCCTCCCTGGTGAGCTGGGCGGACGCGCCGCCGCCCGCCGCCCGCAGTTTCACCCTCCCGGAGCCGGCGGGGCGACCACCGCGCCGGCAGGGAGAGCCGCGGTACGAGCCGGAAGGAGGGACCCCGTCCGGAAGGCCGCGCAGGGTGCGGCACCCGGTCTTCGGAGAGGGAACGGTCGAGGCGGTGGACGGGGAGGGCGCGGACCGGAAGATCATCGCCCGCTTCCCGGTCTACGGCCTGAAGAAGATCCTCGTCCGGGCGGTGTCGATGGAGTTCCTGGAATGATCGCTACGAGCCGATGAAGAGCTCGAACTCCCCTTCCCGCTCGCCCCCTTCGGGGCGCTGGTACGGCGGGACGGCGGGCAAGGGCCCGCGCCGGCGGAGAACCGCGAGAAGGAACGTGGCGGTGCCGGCGGCCATCATGGCGATTAGCAGGATCTGGCGCTTTCTCACGGACTCTCCCCCCGGGCGGCCGTTCCCGGCTGCGCCCGGTTCATTCAATCATTGTAGAGGAACAGCCCCCGGTCGCCAAGCCCGAACGCATCACCGGACCGGCGGTTTTTCCGGAATATAACATCACGGCGTCCCGTTGTTCACCCCCCCCGGCTGCCCCGGGGGCAGTCTTGCGCACCCCGGAAGAAACGTGATACTCCTTGATTTTCCGGGACGGCCGCGGAAACTCGCCGGGGGCACCCGAATCTTAAGAGGAGTCGTGCATGTCCGCCGAGCGGTGGAAGGAAGACGAGGTTCTTCTCGAACGGCTCCGCAAGGGGGCCCCGGAGGCGGTGACCGAGCTGCTCCGCCTCTTCCAGGGGAAGATCTTCAACCTCGCGATGTCGATCCTGAAGAACGAAAGCGACGCCGAGGAAGCCACCCAGGACGTGTTCATGACGGTGATCCGGAAGGCGGACACCTTCAAGGGGAACTCCGCCCTCTACTCGTGGATGTACCGGATCTGCGTGAACACCTGCCTGATGCGGCTGCGCGGCAAGCGGCGCAACGACACCGTTTCGATCGAGGAGTTCATGCCCGTCTTCACCGAGGAGGGGATGCACGCCTCCCCGATGGACGACTGGAGCAAGGAAGTCGAGCGGAAGGCGCTCAACGAGGAACTGGGGCAGATGATCCGCAAATTCACCGACCAGCTCTCGGAGAAGTACAAGGTGGTCTTCGTCCTGAGCGATGTCGAGGGGCTGTCCAACGAGGAGACGGCCCAGATCCTGGGCCTCACAGTACCGGCGGTCAAGTCCCGCCTCCATCGGGCCCGCCTCTACCTGCGCGAGCAGCTCTCCCGCTACCTGCTCGAAGGGAAGGCGGGTTGACCCGATGAACTGCAAGGAGCTCGCCTACATGCTGGCGGACTACTTCGACGGTTCGATGGACCCCCGCCTCCGGGAGGAGCTCGACTCCCATATCGCCCTGTGCGAGCCGTGCATGCGATTCGCGAAGACGTACCGGACGACGTGCGACAAGACCCGGGAGCTCCGGATGGACATCGAGTACCAGATCCCGCAGGACGTACGCAGCCGCCTGGAGAACTTCGTCCGTTCCGCGGCGCTGAAATACCCCGAGATGGTGAAGGAGTACCGGGACCAGGCGGAGCGGGAGCAGAGGGAGAAGGTGGAGGGGCTCATCCTGGCCGCGATCGCCGGGAAACTCTCCTCGATCACGGCTCTGCTGGTGGAGACGCACTGCGCTATCTGCCCGGTTTGCAAGGTCTATTTTGACGGCCTCCCGCGGGCAGGGTCCCCGGCTCCCGGCGCCCCTCCGACGGTCATCCATTCCCACGTGACCCGGCTGATGGAGTCGCTTCCCCCCGGCGAGGAGTTCTTCCTCGCCTGAACCGTGAAGGCCTCCCCTTCTCCTCCGCCATTGGATAAACCCCTGTTTTATTACTGTATAATGATTGGAAATCCTCCCCGGTGCATCGTGACGGGCCGCCGTTCCGTCCCGGATCGCCCGGAAGTCGAAGGCGGGAACCCGTCGTGACCGGTCACTATCCGTTCAGCGCCCTGGTGGGCCAGTCTCTGCTGAAGAAGGGTCTTCTGGTGAACGCGGTGGACCCGTCGATCGGCGGCGTTCTATTGCGGGGGGAGAAGGGCACGGGGAAGACGACGGCGGTGCGGTCGTTCGCGGCGGTCCTTCCGCCCAAGGAAGTGGTGCGGGGCTGCCGGTTCGGGTGCGTGAAGGGAGCGCCCCCATGCGACGAGTGCCGTGCGCGGGAGTCATCGGGGGAGACGCTGGTCTACGAGGAGCGTGCGGTGGAGGTGGTGGACCTTCCGCTGAACGCGTCGGAGGACCGCGTGGTGGGAAGCCTGGACCTGGAGGCGGCGCTGCGGGAGGGGAGCCGGAAGTTCGAGATGGGGGTATTGGGGAAGGCGAACGGGAACGTGCTGTACATCGACGAGGTGAACCTCCTGGACGACCACGTGGTGGATGTTCTGCTGGACGTCGCGGTGTCGGGCGTGAACGTGGTGATGCGGGAGGGGGTGAGCTACCGCCACCCGTCGCGGTTTTTGCTGGTGGGGACGATGAATCCGGAGGAAGGAGAACTGCGGCCCCAGCTTATGGACCGTTTCGGGCTGTGCGTGGAGATCTCGGGCGAGCGGGAAGTGGGGTTTCGGAAGCAGATCGTGGAGCGGGTGCTCCTCTTCGAGAAAGACGACGGGGCGTTCCGGTCGACGTGGGGGGGGGAGGATTCCCGGTTGCGGTCGGCCGTGCGGGAGGCGCGGGACGGCCTGCGGCGGATCTACGTGGGCGAACATCTCGTGAAGACCGTGGCGGAGGTGAACAACACCCTCGGCATCTCCGGCCACCGCGGGGACCTGTCGATCCTGAAGACCGCCAGGGCCCTTGCGGCGTTGCGCGGGGGGGAGGAGCTCGGCGCCGCCGACCTGCGGGATGCGATCCGGCTGGCGCTGCCCCACCGGATCCCCCGGACGGGGGTGAGCGCGTCGCGGGCGTACCACGTGGAACGGCTCCTTTCGTGGGCATTCCCCGGCGAGGTTGCCGGGGAAGAGGACCGCGGACCGGTGGTCCCGCTTCCCGGGACAATCCACGGGATGAAGCGCGGCGGCGTGATCTTCCGGGCTCCTGCAGAGACGCCGGAGGAGCGGGAGCGACAGGCGATCGAGCAGGCGCAGGCGAAGCGCCACCGGTACGAGGCGGCGGAGGCGTCTTCGGGACGCAAGGGACCGTCGACGTGCGGGGACCCGGATTGCGACTACTGCCAGGGGTACGTCGAGGACAACATCATCAGCCCGTCCGACCCGTACGAGGTGCGAAAGATCGCCGCCCCGAAAGGGCGCAAGCTTTCCGATGCGGTCGGGAAACGGAGCAAGTCGCGCACGAAGAGCGCCCGTGGCCGGTACGTCCGCAGCGTCCCGTGGGTAAAGGGAAGGGACATCGCCATCGACGCGACGCTGTTCGCCGCCGCCGCGGGGGGGCACGTGGACCGGAAAACGCATCGGGTCCGGATCGGATTGTCCGACCTGCGGGGGAAGCAGCGGGAACGGAAGGTGGGGAACCTCGTCCTCGTGGTGATGGACGCCTCCGGTTCGATGGAGACGCAGCAGAGGATGGTGGCGACCAAGGGCGCGGTCCTCTCCCTGCTCCGGGACAGTTACGTGAAGCGCGATCGGGTGGGTTTGATCGCATTCCGCGACACGGTGGCGGAGGTGGTGGTGCCGCCGACGGGGAGCGCATCGCAGGCAGCGATGCAGCTCACCTGGCTCGCCTCGGGGGGGACCACCCCGCTCTCCATCGGGTTGTTCGCGGCGGTGAAGACGCTGGAGATGGAGCAGGTGCGCGACCCGGCCCGGAAAGCCATCCTCGCGCTGATCACCGACGGGCGCGCGAACGTGGCATATTTCGGTGGCGAGCCGCTGGAGGAGGCGGTGAAAATCGCCAAGACGATCCGGAAGATGGGGGTCACCTCGCTCGTCATCGACGCGGACCGGATGGTGGCTGGGCCCGCCGCGTTGCGCTCCGCCATGGAGGCGACGCAGAAAAGCGCCCGGACGCGGGGGATCTTCTCCGACGGGCCGGCGCGCACGGTGGCCGACGCGATGGGCGCGAAGTACTACTCGCTGGCGGAGATGAGCCGGTCGGCGATCCTGAAGGCGATCCGCAGCCGGATGGCGCTGTGACCGCGGAGGGACGAGGGGAGGTGAGTACCGTGGAGGAACAGAAGATCACGATCAACCGGAGGGAGATCGAGCAACGGTATGGAAAGATCGGCGACGGGAAGAAGATCCTCTTCGTCAACGGCGTGCCGATGGCCCTGACCACACTGTCGCGGCGGCTGGCGCTGCAGTACACCGACCTCGTCCCCATCGACGCGGGGGAGCTTGCGGACGGGACCTACTGGCTCCGCTTCTACGACAACGAACAGCGCAAGGTCATGGCGGTCGAGTTCGACCGGGAGTACGGATACACGGGGGAACGTGGGGCGGACATCATGGACTGGCTCGGCGACGACTATTTCCGGATCCGATGGCGCGCCTTCTGTCCCGCGGGCGGCGAGGAGTGGCTGGGGGCGGACGCGAGCCGGGGAAAGGGCGGAAAATGAGACGGCATTTCCCGTTCAGCGCGCTGGTGGGTCAGGAGTTGCTGAAGAAGGGGCTCATGGTGAACGCGGTGGACCCGTCGATCGGGGGTGTTCTGCTGCGCGGGGAGAAGGGGACGGGGAAGACGACGGCGGTGCGGTCGTTCGCGGCGGTCCTTCCCCCGAAGGAAGTGGTTCGGGATTGCCGGTTCGGGTGCGTGAAAGGGACCCCTCCGTGCGACGAGTGCCGGGAGCGGGAGTCTTCCGGGGGGCGCCTTGTGTACGAGGAGCGTCCGGTGGAGGTGGTGGACCTTGCGCTGAACGCGTCGGAGGACCGGGTGGTGGGGAGCCTGGACCTGGAGGCGGCGCTGCGGGAGGGGAGCCGGAAGTTCGAGATGGGGGTGCTGGGGAAGGCGAACGGGAATATCCTGTACATCGACGAGGTGAACCTCCTGGACGACCACGTGGTGGACGTTCTGCTGGACGTTGCGGTGTCGGGCGTGAACGTGGTGATGCGGGAGGGGGTGAGCTACCGTCACCCGTCGCGCTTTCTCCTTGTGGGGACGATGAACCCGGAGGAGGGGGAGCTTCGCCCGCAGCTGCTGGACCGTTTCGGGCTGTGCGTGGAGATCTCGGGCGAGCGGGACGTGGGGTTCCGGAAGTCGATCGTGGAGCGTGTCCTGCTGTTCGAGGGGGAGGACGCGGGGTTCCAGGAGAAGTGGGACCGCAAGGACGAGGAGCTGCGGGCGCGGCTGGTGGCGGCCCGGGCGGCGCTCCCACGCGTCGAGATTTCCGGGGAGATCCTCGAATCGATCGTCGCCGTGGTGGCGGAGCTCGGCGTCGCGGGGCATCGCGGGGACATCACGGTGCTGAAGGCCGCGAAGGCCCTCGCGGCGATCAAGGGGGTCCCCACGCCCGACGAGGAGTGCCTGTCGGACGGATTCCGTCTCGCGCTGCCGCACCGGCTGAAGGAGGACCCGTTCGAGGAGTCCGCCGCCGGCCGCAAGCGACTGGAGGGGGTCCTCGCCCGGCTGGGGCCGTAGGGCGGGATACCCCGGGTCGCTCTCTTCCCTGAGCATGGGAATGAAACCCGCAGCAATGGGTGATGGAAGGGAGGTGATCTCCTTGGCGGATTCCAGCCGCTCGCGCCGCCGCGCCCGCTGAGGCGGCGGTCGCCCCGCCGGTCGGCGGGGGACAACAGACGTCCGGTTCGTACAATTCCCGACGCGAAAGGAGATCCCTTCCCATGCCCGAAGAGCGCAGCCCATCTGACATCTCCCGCAACGATTTCCTGAAACTGGCCGGCCTGTCCGCCCTGCTGCCGCTGCTGGGGTCCGGCACCCCCGCCTCCGCGGCGGAAGGGAAGGAGCGGCTCTACGTGGCGACCCACGCGGACGACGACGTGGACCGCGCGGCCCTCGCCCTGCTCCTGGCGGGGATCGACGCGAAGAAGATCGGCAAGGAAGTGTCCGGCGTTACGATCTGGTTCACCCTTCCGGGTGTGAAGCTGTGCAGAAAGGGGGCGGCGGAAAAGCTGACTTCTCCCGTCTTCAGGAAATTCGGCACCCTCGCCGACATCCTGGCGGCCGCCGTGAAGGCCGGGGCGAAGCTGGGCGCCTGCCCGTTCTGCCTCGACTTCTACGATATCCCGAAGTCGGAGTACCTCGAGGGACTGGACCGCAAGGGGGGCGACTACGTGGCCTCACAGGTCGGTAAGGCCGACGTCATCTGGATGTAGGCGGGGGGCGGGCGGGGCGCAAGGACCTCAGTACAGGTCGTACTTCAGCAGGCGGCAGTCGATGGGGCCGTTCATCACGGGGAACTTCCGGGAGGCTTTCAGCCCGAGGAACTTCGTGACCGCGGGATTCCCCGAAAGAAGGTACGCCGTCCAGCCCCGGCACCGTTTCTTGAGCGCCTCGCCCATCTCCCGGTAGAACGCTTCCGCTTGCGCGCCGCCGGGGAGGCGGGCGCCGTACGGCGGGTTGCACAGGATCACCCCCGGTCCCTCGCCGGGCGAGAAGTTCCGGATGGAACGGGCGGAAAACAGGATCCGTTCCGACAGCTTGGCAATTGCGGCATTTTTCACCGCCGCCGCCACCGCCGCCGGGGAGATGTCGCTCCCCTCGATCCGGACGTGCACCGGGTGCCGCGCCGCCTCCCGGGCCTCCGAGAGGAGCGCCTCCCACCGTTTCGGGTCGAAGTCGTTCAGACGTTGGAATCCGAACGGGCGCCCGAATCCGCCGGGGGCGACGTTCCCTGCGACCATCGCCGCCTCGATGGGGATCGTCCCCGCCCCGCAGGCGGGGTCGATCAGCGGCTGCTCCCCCTGCCACCCGGTCAGCAGGACCAGCCCCGCCGCCAACGTCTCTTTCAGCGACGCCTCCGTCGGGGTGGACCGATAGCCGCGGCGGTTCAGGCTATCCCCGGAGGTGTCCAGCGACACCGCGCACTCGTCCCGCACGATCCGGACCACGATCCGCACGTCCGGCGACACGGTGTCAACGTCCGGCCGGCGGCCCGTGGCGTCCCGAAAACCGTCGACGATCGCATCCTTGGTCTTCTGCGCGGCGAAGTGGGAGTGGGTGATCCCGGATTCCCGGACGTTGGCGTCCACGGCGATCGTGCGCTCCGGTGGGAACAGGTCGTTCCACGGGATCTCCCGGGTCCCCTCGTACAGCGCCGCCGGCGTCGGGGCGGGGAACTCCGACAGGAGCGTCACAACCCGGTTCGCCGACCGCAGCCACAGGTTGGCGCGGTAGCAGAGGGCCAGATCGCCGGAAAAGGATACCCCGCCGGCCGCGAGGACGACGTCCTCCCCCCCGAGAGCGGCCACCTCCCCCGCCAGCACCTCCTCCAGCCCCTTGAACGTGGTCGCGAAGAACCGCCGCATCATCACGATGCACATCATACGCCGATTGCGGGCCATGCTTACCAATATGCGGAGTGATGCAGCGGGGGGTTCCTCGCAGCGGCGTATGGAGCGAGGCGGAGATTGCGTCGAGCGGAATCGCAGTGAGCGGGCGAAGGTCGCGAGCGTAGCGGAGAGGAAGCCCCCCGCGAGGAACTCAGCATTCTGGGGGGTGTTTATCCCGCAAGCGACCGTGTGGTAGATTATGGTTTCTCTACGTCACGAACGGGAGGAGGCCCCATGGCGATCACGCGGGAGGAAGTGCTGCACGTCGCCCGCCTGGCGCGCCTGGCGGTGACCGGGGCCGAGGCCGACCGCCTCCGGGAGCAGCTCTCCGGCATTCTCGAATACGTGAAGCAGATCGACCGTCTCGACACCCGCGACGTCGTCCCGACCTCCCACGCCGTCGAGATGGGCACGCCCTTCCGCGACGACGCGGTTTCCCCGTTCGGGGACCGCGAGGCGCTCCTTTCCAACGCCCCCGAACGGGAGGGCGACTTCTTCCGCGTCCCGCGGATCATCGAAGATTAGAAAAGGCCGCACGCGCGCCATGGCGATCGCTCCCGTCCACGAATGGACCCTCCTCGAAGCGGCGCGCCGCGTCCGGGAAGGGGAGGTCTCCTCCCGGGAGCTGACGGAAGCGCTCCTCGCGCGGATCGCGGCATTGAACCCGAAGATCAACGCCTACCTCACCGTCCTTCCGGAACGGGCGATGGCGCAGGCGGCGGCGTGCGACGAGGAACGGTCGAGAGGGACGATCCGCGGCGCCCTCCACGGGGTCCCCGTGGGGCTCAAGGACATCTTCTGCACCCGGGGTGTCCGGACCACCTGCGGCAGCCGGATCCTGCACAACTTCGACCCGCCGTACGACGCGACGGTGACTTCGATGGTCCTTTCCGCGGGCGCGGTGCTGCTGGGGAAGCACAACATGGACGAGTTCGCCATGGGCTCGTCGACCGAGACGTCCCATTTCGGCGTCACCCGGAACCCGTGGGACCTCTCCCGGATCCCCGGCGGCTCCTCCGGAGGCACGGCGGCGGCGGTGGCGGCGGCGATGTGCTTCGGGGGGATCGGGACCGACACGGGCGGCTCCATCCGCCAGCCCGCATCGCTGTGCGGCGTCGTGGGCGTCAAGCCGACCTACGGGCGCGTCTCGCGCTACGGGATGATCGCCTTCGCCTCCTCGCTGGACCAGGGGGGGCCGATCACGCGGAGCGTTGCGGACGCGGCGCTCCTGCTCTCCGTCATCGCCGGGTACGACCGGCGCGATTCCACCTCCGTGGACGTTCCCGTCCCGGACTACCTCGCCGCGGCGGGTGCGCGGGTGAACGGATTGCGCGTCGGGCTGCCGAGGGAGTATTTCGAGGGCGGCGGGCTCGACCCCGCGGTGAAGGCCTCGGTGGAGAGGGCCCTGAAGGCGCTGACCGACCAGGGGGCGACGGCGGTCGAGGTTTCGCTTCCCCACACTTCGTACGCCCTGTCGACGTACTACCTCGTCGCCCCCGCGGAGGCGTCCTCCAACCTCGCCCGCTACGACGGCGTGCGGTACGGGCACCGCGCGGAAGGGTCCGCCGGGCTCATCGAGATGATGTCGAGGACGCGCGCGGAGGGGTTCGGGGCCGAGGTGAAGCGCCGCATCATGATCGGCACCTACGCCCTGTCCGCGGGCTACTACGAGGCGTTCTACGGGAAAGCGCAGAAGGTCCGCACCCTGATCCGGGAGGATTTCGGTAAGGCGTTCGGGCAGGTGGACGTCCTCCTGACGCCCACCGCCCCCACACCGGCGTTCCGCCTCGGGGAGAAGACGGACGACCCGCTGACGATGTACCTGTCGGACATCTACACGATCCCGTGCAACCTGGCGGGGATCCCGGGGCTTTCGGTCCCGTGCGGGTTGTCCGCGGAGGGGCTTCCCGTCGGGGCGCAGCTGCTTGCGAACCACTTCCGGGAGGAGACGCTGTTCACCGCGGCCGGGGCGATCGAGCGCGCCATCCCGCTGCCGCGCGTGGCGCCGATCACGGGGTAGGACACGATGGAATTCGAGGCGGTCATCGGGCTGGAGGTCCACGCCCAGCTCGCGACGGAGAGCAAGATCTTCTGCGCCTGCTCCGCGGCGTTCGGGGCCTCCCCCAACGAAAACACCTGCCCGGTGTGCACCGGCATGCCGGGCGTCCTGCCGGTCCTCAACCGGAAGGCGGTGGAGTACGCGATCCGCACGGCCCTCGCGACTTCCTGCACGGTGCAGCGCCGCAGCGTCTTCGCGAGGAAGAACTACTTCTACCCGGATCTGCCCAAGGCGTACCAGATCTCGCAGTACGAGCTGCCGCTCGCCATCGGCGGGCACGTCGACATCGAGCTCGACGGCGGCACGAAGCGGATCGGGATCACGCGGATCCACATGGAGGAGGACGCCGGGAAGCTCGTCCACGAGGGGGAGTTCGCGGGGGCGCAGGCGTCGCTGGCGGACCTGAACCGGTGCTCCGTGCCGCTGATGGAGATCGTCTCCGAGCCCGACATGCGCACGCCGGAGGAGGGCGGCGCGTACCTGCGGCGGCTGCGGGACATCCTCGTGTACCTGGAGGTGTGCGACGGGAACATGGAGGAGGGGTCGTTCCGCTGCGACGCGAACGTCTCGGTCCGTCCGGTCGGGCAGGCGGCGTTCGGCACGAAGGCCGAGCTCAAGAACATGAACTCCTTCCGCAACGTGGAGAAGGCGCTCGAGTACGAGATCCGGCGGCAGATCGAGGTGATCGAGGACGGCGGGAAGGTGGTGCAGGAGACGCGGCTGTGGGACGCCAACGCGGGCGTCACCCTCTCGATGCGCCGGAAGGAGGAGGCCCACGACTACCGGTACTTCCCCGACCCGGACCTGCTGCCGCTAATCGTCCCGGACGAGTGGGTCAAGGAGCTGCGCGGGACCATCCCCGAGCTGCCCGCGGAGAAGGTCGCGCGGCTGACCGGCCGGTACGGGATCACGAAGTACGACGCCGGGATCCTGGCATCCGCCCGGGCGCTGGCCGACTTCTTCGAGGCGTCCGTGGCGCTCTACGTCGGGAACCCGAAGACGACGGCGAACGAGTGCATCCACTGGAAGGACGCGATCCTCGGCGGGAAGCTTTCGCCGGAGACGATCGCACACGCGGTGGAGGACCGGGAGAGCGGGGCGATCTCCGCAACGGCCTCCAAGAAGCTCGTGGAACTCGTCCTCGAAACGGGGAAGCCGATCCGGCAGCTGCGGGACGAGCAGGGGCTCACCCAGGTCTCCGACGCCGCCGCGCTGAACGCCGTGGTGGACAGGGTCATCGCCGCCAGTCCGAAGGAGGTGGAAAGCTACCGAAGCGGCAAAACCGGGCTGCTCTCCTTCTTCGTCGGCCAGGTGATGAAGGAAAGCCGGGGGAAGGCCAATCCCAAGGTCGTGCAGGAGGTGTTGAAGAAGAAACTCGGGTGAAGGGGCCCCGCGGCGTCTCCCCGGATCGCGGATGGTAAGATAAGGGAAGTGGCCCCGGGGGGAGGGAACCGATGCGTACCGGATCCGGCGGGAACGCTGCCCTGATCGTCGTCGACATGCTGAACGATTTCGTCCTTCCGGGGGCGCCCCTGGAAGTCCCGGAGACCCGGAAGATCGTCCCCGCGCTGCGGCGCCGGATCGGGCGGGCGCGGCGGGGCGGGGAGCTCGTGGTGTACGTCTGCGATGCCCACCGGAAGAAGGATCCCGAGTTCGCCCGCATGGGATGGCCCCCGCACGGGGTGGAAGGGACTCCCGGCGCGGCGGTGGTATCCGCCCTCTCCCCCGAGCCCGGCGACGTGATGGTGGAGAAGAAGACGTACTTCGGCTTCCACAAGACCGCCCTCGACGCCGTCCTCCGGGGGAAAGGGATCCGGAAACTGACCCTTGCCGGATGCGTCACCAACATCTGCATCCTGTACATCTCCGCGGAGGCCGCGATTCGCGGGTACGACGTGACGGTCGACGAGCGGTTCGTCGCCGGGCTGTCGCCGGAAAGCCACGCGTTCGCCCTCGACCAGATGGAGAGCGTGCTGGGCGTCCGGGTGATCCGGCGCCCGGGGAATGCCGTCCGGCGCCGCTCCTCCCGCCCCCGGAGGGGCCGCCGATGAACGTCATCCCGACCTGGGAGGAGATCCGCCGCGGAGACACGACCGACATCTATTTCCGGCGCACGATGGAAGTCCTGCGCGCCGCCGGGAAGGACCGGACGCGCGTGGTCGCCGAGGCGATCGTCAAGAAATTCCCCGGCGCGTACGGGTACGGCATCCTCTCCGGGACGGACGAGCTGCTGGCCCTCCTGTCCGGCCTGCCGGTGGACGTGGACGCGATGGAGGAGGGGACCCTCTTCCACGTCATGGAGCCGGTGTTCACGGTCGAAGGGCCCTACGGCGCCTTCTGCGAGATGGAGACGGCGATGCTCGGCGTTCTGTGCCAGGCATCCGGGATCGCGACCGCGGCCTCCCGGGTCCGGCGCGCGGCGGGCGGGAAGTCGGTCCTGAGCTTCGGCGCGCGGCGGATGCACCCCGCCCTCTCGACGCTGATCGACCGCAACGCCTTCGTCGGCGGCGCGGACGGCGTGTCCGTGATCCGAAGCGCGGAATACCTCGGGGAGAAACCGCAGGGGACGATGCCCCATGCCCTGGTGCTGGTTTTCGGGGACACCGTGGCGGCGATGCAGGCCTTCGATGCGACCGTGGATCCCGCCGTACCGCGGGTGTGCCTGATCGACACGCTCCAGGACGAGAAGTTCGAGGCGTTGCGCGTGGCGGAGGCGTTACGGGAGAGGCTCTCCGGCATCCGGCTGGACACGCCGGGGTCGCGGCGGGGGGATTTCCGGAAGATCCTCCAGGAGGTGCGGTGGGAGCTGGACCTCCGGGGGTTCCGCCACGTGCGGCTCATCGCCTCGGGGGGGCTGGGCGAGGAGGAGGTGGGGGCGCTGCGCGACGTGGTGGACGGTTTCGGCGTGGGGACGTCGCTCAGCAACGCGCCCACCGTCGACTACGCCCTCGACATCGTCGAGGTGGAGGGCGTCCCGTTCGCCAAGCGGGGGAAGTGGTCCGGACGCAAGCAGGTGCACGCGTGCGACGCCTGCGGGGTGCGGTCCGTTCTCCCCGCGGTGCAGCCCGCCGGGCCGTGCGCCTGCGGCGGCGCGCCGGAGCCGATGCTGATCCCGGCGATGCGGAACGGGAAGGCGCTCGCGGCCCCCGCCCCCGCGAGGGCGGT